>Ga0065711_1027907_pt1 | contig 45085 bp, 32 predicted proteins | sample Hoacrofraction12_FD_59098 | JGI IMG/M metagenome (GOLD analysis project Ga0065711, IMG submission 59098) | Hoatzin crop microbial communities from Cojedes, Venezuela - Epithelial fraction 12 v2 (version 2) | ecosystem: Host-associated > Birds > Digestive system > Esophagus > Crop | place... | reverse complement strand
GGGGGGCATCCCCAAAGGAAACTGAGCAATTAAATACACTGCCTTAATAGGAACCATTCCTATTAGCTGACTGAAGAAATGCAGCTAAAAGAAACATTTTTCAGGCATGGTTGAAGAACATCCCGTTGGAGGGTCAATCCTCACCTTGAATCAAGTGTTGACTTCTCTTGAAAGCCACTGTCTTCCCCAGGACCTGTTTTGTCAAATGCATCACTTGGGAAACAAGGCGATGACGATTTTTTTTGCAATTTGTTAACATTTTTAAACAAGATGATCAGTCTGGTGCCTGGAGGCTCTTCTATGCCATCCAGAAGAGCTAGGTCAGGACTAATGCAGAGTTATTTGGCAGCTGATTCTGTCTTTCTTTTGACTGCTAATGCCTGCACGTGATTTGAAATGCATTACTAAATTAAAAGCTATGCAGCAGAGAGCCACTGCAGCATTTGAAGGGTGCCTGTCCCACATTGATCAGAAGTGGAAATGTTCAGGCTTCTGAAATGTCCCTCGTTCCATAGCAAGGTGGTAGGGTAACCTCTCTGTGAATGGTTCTGCTTTCTTTTCTATCCACATGATGTCTAATGGGCAATCAGGATTTTGGGTGTCAAAGTCAAAAATTCTGTTCTTGCTTCTTAACAGCCTTTGTAATAGAACCATGGCACAGGATTTTGCCAGTTCAATTGTTCCTCCACCATAAGCATGTGGCTTTGTGCAATAAGAACCCACACTCCCTGCCCTACCCTCCTGACCCAAACTGTCCTGGTGAGGTGATCTGAAGGTACATAAAGGTTTCAGATACTGATCTGCAGCAGTCAGAGAAGATATGTACACAGCTGGGAATCTGGGATGTCTTTCTCTATTAACTTCGGCCTCCAGCTTGTTGGCTGAGGTGCAAATTACAAGGGAGAGCAAAACACTATTTCAGCCCAAAATCTTTCTGAAGGAAGAATCTTAATGCAGTGCTGTAAGGCTTCATGCTTTACTCTGGCTCCTGAGCTATGTCTAATGGAGCAGCTCTGCTCGCAGCCAGCAGACGGAAGTGGTGATGCACCCTGTATCTACTCACTGGTGCATTGCAGGGAGCCCTGCCAGCACCGTGCAAGCAGATCACAGCACAACTCAGCCCACTCCACCAGACCCCGACAAGGAAGAAAAAATGATCTGCCAGAGTTAATTTCCGTCGTCCGTCGTCGTGCCCCCCCGGAGAAAATCCCTGGATGGCAGATGTTCATCCAAATCGTTTTAGTAACAGAAAATGTCCCAGGTTGGGAGAAGGTGGAGGAGGTTGTTACTGTCTTCTAGCTGGTGATTTACTGCAACCAAGTACCTGGCTGGTGGCAGGGTACCCAACTCTCCGGTCAGGGGAAGAGTGTGCTTAGCATGGGATGTGGCAGAGTTTGAAACCAAGCATCAAGAAGTGGAGCGGAGCTGATTTTGTAGGCAAACCCCTGCAGATTCTGATTGAGGAAGCCCACACTTGTGATGGTAGGGAAGATTATATCTCTGCAACACAGCATCCATCAAACGATGAGCAACATAAAACACAGCAGAGCTGTTAATGTCACAAACTCACTTAGAGGATGTGGCTTTAAGTGGTTACTGTATGTGATTGATAAGCCAGTGGATGCACTGTCCCTTAGAAATTTAGAACAATGAAAATGTGGAGTAAAGGAAACATCAGGGATGACCAGAGACTTGGGCAGCTTCTGAGGGGAGGGATCCCGTTTACAGAAATGTGTACTTCAGGGCTGAAACAAAATCAGCAGGACACTTTATTATGATGGAGAGGTCTCTTCTGGGTAGACTGCGTATTCTGGCCAATACCATCAAAGCTTTTGGGACAGCTGCTATAAAACACTCTGTCAGCTGACGGGTCTTGGGACCCAAGGTGCAGAACAACGTCAGGCTTTGAAGATTGCTGTGTTCTGGGTTAACAATAAAGTGGCAGAGACCCAGGGAGCAGCAGAATAGTTACTCATACAGTCTCCATGCAGCAGAGACAGTCTTCTGGAGAACAAAGTGATGGTTGTTACCTCTGAAAGAGATCCAGCTCATATCAAGGAAACTCAAATTTTAAGGAGAATTAGACCACGAGAAGTGGTCACTAAATGGTATTTCTTTTGCAGTTTTACTTCTGCCCACCAAATATTCTGTGGAACAACACCGCAACAGTAGGTACCAGAAACTTGACTTCAAACCTTGGTTCCAAACCATGCAGACTTAGACTGTGCTAGGAGGGCTCAGCTTCCAAATTAACACATGCAGTGGTTAGGTGAAATGTTAAGGGTAACTCTGAATAAGCCATTATTTGCAGACTGTTCGACAGCTAATGGAGTATAATGAATGCCTGTGGGAAAGTCTGCAATAGCCTCCTGTAAAATCAGTAGAAAACCAAAGAGCAGAAATTCTAAGAATAAATTTCAGGTTATGACTCATCCAGTGCTGAAGTTATAAGAAAAATGTGTGACCATTGATTGGGCTTATTCCCACTAGAAAAGAGGTAACATATACAGCATTTTCACACTAAGAAATTTATTAGCCTTTATCGAATTTGTGGGCTCCATGTTAGACAAGAATTGCGGACTTGAAAGCTGAACTTCTAGGAATAAAGAAAGGCGGATACAGTACATGGCTATGTGTGCAATGAACTGTCTTTCTACTGTTTCAATATATTTAGAAGCAAGGTTTTCAGAAAGAAAACAAAAAATTCAAGGTTTACCTAAATCTCCATCACAAGCATGAATTTCTTTCATTGACAGTTAATGGGATTAAAGTTCTTAAAAATGAGGCACATCTGAAAAGAATCCCTTTCAAGTCAGGACAAGGAGTCATGGAATAAAAGGAAAATTTGAGCAGAAAAAAACGAGCTTATTGGTAAGAATCAGTCCCAGAGTCCTTGGGGCTGTCAGGAAGGTGAGGAGGCTGCCTGGGTCCAGGTCAGGGTTGTCTCACCTCTGCTAACAGGTCTGCATGGAGCCAGTAACCAGAGGAACATGGAAGCTTCTACCTACCTTTAAAGCCCTGGGTCGCTACCAGTACATCCCTATGGTAAAAAAAGAAGGCTTTTGAAGAGGGAAAGCACTTGGACAACCCAAAAGATTAGGACCAGTGTAGCATCTGTTATGCACAGATGCACTTTATGGACACAAACAAAATTTTCTGAGTCAGGTCTGGACAACTTGGTGGATGGATTGGGCAAAGCATGAGATCTGATTGTGTGTAAGTAATTTAAAGAGAGGAATAAACCAGTCGTAGTCCTGACTGTCTTGTGCTCTGGCAATGGCCGGTGTGTCCCCGGACAGAGGACGGCCTCAACAGAGGATGAACTGAGCGTTGAGTGTTTTTTTTTCTCTTTCTTCCTGAAATTTCTGATCTGCTTTTCCTTGTAGGCTTATTAGTGCTTTCTCTGTGAACCTCCCTGACCTTGCAAATGGAAATCAAATGAAAGGGTAGTCTGGTTGCACTTGCCTTGTTGATTAAGTACCAGCAGAGAGACTTCATCTACAGCTAATGGCTCTGCCACTGAGAAATGGATTGCACATGTGAAAAGAGGCTTTCCATTTTTGGAGATCTGGGGGAGAATCTGGCTGCTGAGATCGAGGGGATTCTGCACATTAAAGTCAAAGGTGGACGCGCCAATCCACGAGCGCTTTGACGCAGCACTGGCGAGGCAACACACGCCGAGTACTTCAGCGAGTGCTGCCAGCGTGGTGTGGGTGGCTGTTTACACTCTGCCGGCTTCACAGTCCCCCCACGGGACTTGTCCATCACTACAATATTCATGGGACCATCTGGTTCCCCCCACCCAACCCCTCTGCTAAAGCAAAGTTTTCAGCAGAGGAAGCCAAACAAATCCTTAGCTGTTAAACTAAAACCTGTTCGTGCTGGCTCTCGTCAGATGAAATTCCTGCAGTGTTTATAGATGGGGACACAGTCATCACCAGATCAGACCTGCACAAGGTGCGGGGTGTTCCCAAATCACAAAAGCACCTTTTCTCCCCTCTCATGTCCCCAGTGCTCGGAGTGGTGATGCTCCTTGGGCTGCGGGAGCATTTCTGCCCAAGAGCAAATTTGCGTCCAGGAACTCGTGCCCAATGCTGGGGACGTGGACATGGGCAGGTCTCACCAGGGTTTATTGTTGGTCCATGGCCGTGGAGGTACAAAACAGGGAGCCATGGGCCACCACAAAGCAATAAAACCATGGCTGGGCTCGTCTGTGCTTATCCAGAAAAAAGAAGACGTGGAGAAAAGCCACTGAGCTCTGCTGAGGGGATTAGGATTTACTGTCATATCAGGTGAATTCAGGTCAGTGAGAAGCTGAGGCCAGATTTTATCTCAGTTGATAACAAACCATCCTCTTCAACACAACTAAAAGCAGGGATATTGTTACACGTCCTGTTTAGCCTGACTCACACAGCCAAGCTTGAATTGCTACATAACTGTGTAACTACTAATAGGAACTTTTCTCTATTTTTTTTGCTTAACACTGCGAGGCTAAGAGTCTGTAAGATGATATCCTCCTTAACATACTATCATTAAATCATAAAAAGAAAAAGGGAGCTGTGTGCCTGAACCACTGATTTTATTCTCAGCGTTGGTGTGGCTGTTTTGCAGTTACGGGCAAAGCCCTTAAAAATTTTCTTGTCTCAGTTTTCTGAAGTGTGAAATGGTGATAACAACTGCAGCCCTGGGGATCGGGGAAGCCTGATGCTTAAACTGCGCCTGCAGTTTTTTATACCCAGGATGTGAGAAAGTTTAAAACATTACTATGGTACCATCTTTTGTGCTTGCTGTGTACTTACTGCTCTATGCTTGCGAATATAATAATTAGTCTTCTGAGAGATGACTAAAAGCACTTGAAGATACACATTTATATAATATTTCTCCAAATAATGATAGTGTGCCTTTCAGCAAATATGTAAATAGAAAATTTATGACTCATCCTTAGAAAATCAGAAAATATTCTGTTTCTGAAAGGATGTATTATACTGCAAAGGAATATTCTGTTTCAATAAATTTAAGAAATTAATTATTATTATGACTACTGCTGGAGAAAGCTCAGCAAAGCAGATTTATCAAATATGTAAAAATAATGTTGATACCAGTCACCAAACTTATTCTTCACAACTAGTGTTAAACATTGATGAAATCAAACTGCTAAAATATATATAGTTGTTGGTTTGTTGTTTTTTGTTTTTTTTTAAATACCCCGCAATCATCTTCAAAACAGCATTTTGCATAACAGAAAAACTCCAAATATGTGTTTGGTCCCACTAGGGATATTTAGGGCTAAAATAGCTGTTAATTTGCATCTGATGGTGAGATGTTTATTTTCAGAACAAAATGTAAACGTTTTCTAAGATGTGTCATATCCATTTCACACATTTCATGAAACACTGTGGGCATCTGTTTATTTGTAATTTTTGCATAATTTGGCCATAATTTTCTTGATATTTTTCCATGCTTGCTTTCCGAGGGAGGAAAAATATGCAATATAGAGTATTTAATGCAAAATGTCCTTTTAGCAGGAGCTGAACTTCACTAAATTGGTCTTTAGGGGGCACCTACTTTAGCTTACTTATTTGTCCGTTCCTATTTCTGTGAGAGTTTTATTACTTATCTGTGAGAGTTTTATTACTTACCTGATTTACTTCCCATTTTTTCCCTTCTGGCCCCTCTTGTTATGGCTGAGACCTTCTTGTGTGTTTAAATGTTAGCAGCTGCCTGGAAGCAATGTTGACTCCACCTGGGATAACCTGATAATGTTTCTTAGCAAAAACATGTTGAGACAAACGGTCGCTTGGGAACAAACACGAGCTCGTCTGTAGGCATCTATTGGTATATGGGGATAAGGCAAGGGGCAGTAACTCATGTATGGATGATGACCCTGCATCCCTAAAACCTCATGATAATTTGAGGGAAAGCTGTGCCTTCTCTAACCAACTCTCCGTTTGTTTTGTGCTGACACACTCTTACAAGATCGGCACTGAACTTTGGGCAGAAATTGAAGTGCAGAGCTCTTCGATTGACCCCCATTACTGTGCCAAGTCAGCCTGTAAGTCTCACTGAACCCTGAGTGTAGCAAGATCAGTTTGCAGTAGCACAACCCACAGACTGTCTAGGGAATAGAAACCCTGAGGGAAATCAGCACGTGTTGGAGGCTCTGAGCTTTGCTAGGAGTCGCTGGTGGATGGGTGCTGAAGCTAATCCAGGAAAAGTTTGGAGGAAGATGATGTTCTTGTTTCCATCAATAGCACTTCCCCAGCCTTTCTCTTCAGGAGCTGATATCTGTCTGTCCATATCACGCCATGTACCCACAGCTGCTCAGAAAAGGGATGAAACCCTCTTGCAGGGGCAGTGCTTGGGACACCAGGCTGCACTGGAGGCAGACCTGCACCCAAACCTCATGTCCCTGTGCTGCCCTGCTGCCTGCCAAACCTCCAGCACCCTCCACTCCCTGCTGTTGTCCTTAATTTGGCAGAAATCTCACTTCTCCAGACCCAGAGATCCACACTTTTCCCCTCTTACGCCCTCCAGCAGCCCCGTACCCACTCCAGCCTCCTCACACCCTCACTTCGTGATGCTCTTGGGTATTCATTACTCCTATCAGTGCACCGCTCTGCAATCTAAGGCTTTCTAAGCCACGCTTAATTCATTTTCACAAAGGATCATCTCACAAACTTCAAATGCAAGAGGAAACCTGCAGCAGCGAAATAGCCAGCAGCCGAGAGTGCGGTTATCAAAGAAGATGGGCTGAATCAGAGACCTGCCTCATGCACAACACCAAGCAGTAACAACAGAGTGCTGCCATAAATCCCCACTTTCCTCTCTGCCTCAAACGAAGAGAAATCAACTTTTCTTGGTTTCCAGAAAATTCTTTTTTTCCTCATATTTAAGCCAAAAAATAATGTGAATACAAGCTTTAACAGCAGATCCCCCAAAAAAACAAGCTTAGGACAGAAGAAATTGTTCTGCAAAACCAGGCTCTCAAAAGTTGTCTTTAAAAGTGGGCAGGAAAGGCAGCGAGAAAAGTGCTCTTTTCCTAATTAGCAGTTCTAGATTAGCTTGGTTAACGCGCAGGAGGCTGGAGCTCGGATTGGATACAGAACCAAATGTCTCCTTGCTTGTTCAGATCTTACCAGAACACCCTGAACTTCCAGCCTTGCAAACACTGAGCTGGAAAAAGCAGAATGAGCAGAATCTCTGGGGAGATTTCTTCTTCATTTTTACCTGTGGTTGGGCCAGAAATACTTCAAAGACAGACTTTCTTGTGATATTTGAAGTTTTCTGACTCAGGTGCCTGCCAGAGCTTGAGCTCTATGGAGACAGATATTTATGGGGTTAGAGATTCAGAAGATCTCAGCTTTCGTGTAGTCACCAAAATAAATGACCTGCTTTTCAAAAAAGGTCTCATCACTGAAAAGGCATGCAGCCTGGTGTCCCATAGGGAGCTGGTGAATTCGGAAGTCCCTTTGAAATCAGGATCCAGTTGTGAGCAATTTGCTTTTAGATATCTGACATGAGATATTTTGAGCTAGAATTTTTAAGTGGCTTGTGAAGCAAAAAAAAGTTAGCAAACTCTTTAAGGCACAAAACTAAGCACAAACCTAGCTAACTATGGAAATACACACCCTGATCCTCAAGTTCAGAGGAGAAAAAAGGACAGACCTCAGCAGGCCAATATGAGAGGTCTATATAAGGATTATTAGCTATTGTCTTTGTCACATGAAAATAATGCAGACAGAATGACGTGAAGGGCTGGGGTCTAATCTAAAATCTGAATTTACCTTGCACCAGGCAGGGCTTCTGGGCCAGAATGTTTGAACTACAGGCCATGATGATTCCCACTACATGTCCATCCAGGCACACTATCCCCCTCCTAATCAGTTTTTCCAAGAGCTACTTTATTTTCCTTCCAGATGTGCAGTACTATTGCAAGGCTGACTCTCACTACAGGCCATGCTGGATGCTTTCCTGATTCTTGGAGCTCTAGGAGACTTTGCCAACTTTGGGTTATAATGTGCAAGGGAAAAAATTGTTCATCCAAACCTTTCCACACAGTTCCACTCACAATAACTAAGCCTTTGTATTTTGACCACAGGGAGGTGTCAACGGTGATGCAAAAGGGATGTTGCCAGTAGCCTCAGCCTTCAATCCCCACGTAGCACATTAACTGCATTCCACAGACCTAAGAAGAAACCTCCGTCCGCTACTTCTGACCCAGTACATATTAGCAAACTGCTCTGACTGAGAAGTCAGTGTGCAGAAGGACCTGCTGCACAGCTGACCTGTCAGATGGGACTTGGGGCTAAAGGAAAAGGGAGCATGGGCAAAGAGGAAAACTTTGGAGAGCAGGGCAGCATCAGGAGCTGCAACGTAACAGCAAAGTCACCTAAAGCAAGAAGACTTCTGTCTTTTAGATCTATCATATTTGGATGGTACTGCTTTGTGGACTTCTTGTTCCAATTTAGTTTCTAAAAGCATTGAAATCTGAGTCACTAGGTCCTCAGGTAGGAAAAGCCACCTTTAACCTTTCACTTCTTTGTCCCTGAACACCTCTATGAGTTTTGCGCTGCAGACCTGCTGTCTGCGAGCTGCCTTGTCCAGATCCAGGCTGCAGTGACCAGTAATGGGGCCACAACACATTCATAAAGTGGGCTTAGATGTGGTGCAATTCTGCTGCTTTTGAGCAGCTGCCTTCTCAGCACCATGCAAATCACTTTTAAGTCAGATCCACCCAGCCACAACTGTGCATGACGTACAACACAAAAAGAGAGTCATCAGAAGACCCTGAAATCAGCTGGTTACTAGAAAAAGATGTTTTAGCTACTGTCTAGTGCATTAGAAGAGCTGTTCACAAGTGGCACTTACCTAGCATCCCTTTGTTCGAACTGGATAAGCACATATCTTTTTCAGCACTGGGAAGAACAAATCCAACCACAAACACCTCCACCCCATCTGCCATCAATGCCAATCCTAAAACAAAGAAGAGGGTCCACTGGAAGCGTCCATGGCCGCACTCCTCAATGATGTTCTCATACTGGTGGGCAAGTTGCTCCTCATCCTCCATCCTCTCTGCCATAAGGTCGGCACGGTCTCTATACTCATCAGCCATGGCAGGAGCTCGCTTCTTCTGCTTTTCTTTAATGTCATCTGGGTGTGGGATCCCTTGGTACTCCCCCTCATAGACCTCATCATCTTCATCGTGTCCTTCTGTAACATCACTCTGGGCATCTTCTTCATGAGTGGGCTCATCCCCGCCATGATAGTAGCCATCATTGGGTGCGTACCCTTCATAATTACCATCCTGGTACCGGTAGTCATCTGAGACTTGGTTTGCCTCCCTTCCCCCTTGATAGAGGTTTGTGTTTCTATATCTGTCATCCATTCTGAATGGGGATTTATAAATGTTGTAGATCACTGTGTGTAGATACTCTAATATGTGTACTGATTCGTGCAATTTCTGGTATTGGTTACTTGAACATATCTACTCTCTGTTCTTTGGACCTGATGGGATACACAGCTTTCCAGGCTCAGTAGAAGAATTACTATGTAAAGTTTCTGATAGAGTCTCACACAGCTTTTGATAATGCTTCACTTTTCAGCTCTTATTTGCGACTTTCTAGCTTCTTCTGTGCCTTGGGTGGGAAGAGCTGCTGTCTGGTGAAGAGCAAGGGAACAGCAAATTGCACAGCCAGGGAGCTAGGAGAATTTATCAGATTTTTCCTCAGTCATTGTGGTGGTGAAGGTCACGTCCTGAGAGAGAGGAAACAATAGCAATGAGACAGCAGTAAGTTTGCGAGCACGCATGCACTGAGTTTAACACCCAGTATTTTGAACGCACACTTTTCCATTGCAAAAAAATGGCAACGGAGTGTTTGAGGAATGTTTTTGTATCATCAAAACCCAAAGCCTCAGAACAAAAAAACAAACAAAGAAGAGCATTAAAAATTACCAGGTGGGAGCCTAAAGCAGAATGTAAAGTAATGTGTGGTCCCAATTTCTGTCATTCCCTGAAGTCCTGCCTGCTATGCGGTGCTGGTTTCCACAGAGAGCGGAGCAGTACCAGACTGGGTTGCAGGACAGAGGTCTCAGGTTGCTAAATATGTTTGTATCTATTCACCCAGAGCGCACTCATCGCTGATACCTACGACTGGCTAACATCACAATGACATGAAAAATGAGCTTGGGTTTCTTTTTAATCCAGATCCCAAACTTAATTTTATTTAACGGCTTCTTTTTTTTCCCTAGTGTCTCTCCGTCTGTATGACAGATGTACAACTAAAATGCAGTGTCTGCCAAGATAAAGTCACTGTAAGTCACACCAAGCTGTGTTCTTCCCATATCCAACCATCAACGGAGGATGATTTTCACAGAGAGCAAAAAACAAAGCTAGTATGGAGTCACTGCTCTCTGCAGGGAAAACCAAGGGAAGCCAAGTCACATCTGAACACATTCTCATTTTGGACACCTGATTTCCATTATTTTTCAAGCAGTTTTCAGCCAGCTGGCTCTCCAGTGTTCTCCTGCATTTGTTGCCGCACACAGCTGTAGACAAGGAGTTTGAAAGAAGACTTACATGGGAAACTGCGCAGAGTCATGCTAGAGGAGCCAGCACAGTGTAGGCATGCACAAAATGTGGACTTCACTTGGGCTACTTGCCTAAATAAAGTGCAAATGAGCTGTGAAATGACATGGGCAGGCACATGCCTGTATATATGTGGGTGTTGATACCTACACAGCCAGTTGACCTACAGAAGTGCACACAAATGCACACACTGTAAATAACAGTGCTACCTCTGCACTTTGGGCTCTTCTTTGGCAGACAGTATGGGTTTAAACAACACGCAGCTAAAATGACTTCAGAGGAGAAATTCAGTAGAAGCACTCTCACAAAATGCTCAGAAAGGCATCACTCCTCCTGCAAATGCTGTGATTTTTTGGCAGCCCAAATGTTCAGTGTAAGGAAAGAGCAGAGGCTTGACTTCTCTGCGTGGAGTCATGGCCATGCCTTGCCTGTGCTGTTCATGGGACCTGCTCCAAGAAACTTCATAAAAGCTTCCCCCGCGTTTCTGTTTATCTGCCTATATATTTATGGCGTATTTACAACATGGTCTCTGCAGGCCCTGCCACAGCATCTTCCTTTTCTCTGACCCCTCTGCCATTTGTCACTGCATTCAACGTGTTTCCTCTTCCCTTTCTTTGTGCTGAATCACACAATAAATTTTGCAAGAAGCTAAAAAGGCATCAGGGCATTCTTCCAAGGTGGAAAAATAGCAATCAATAAAAAAAAAGAAAAAATCCCAACAGCATTCTTCCCAGGTTAGAAAGACCATGAGACTACGGTGCAGGTAGCAGTAAAGAGAAGCCTTTGCATCTGCAATGGAGGTGTTAATGTGCAGGGGTGTTAATATATTTGACAGCCGTCAGAAGCACATAAGTGGATTTTGCAGCTCCTGTTTCAATGCTGGAGTGTCACCATTACTGGTTAAAAAATCCAAGCGCACTTCTGAGTCTCAGAACCTCCCAGTCTTGAAGTAGCTTTCTTGATTACACAAAGATATGTGTCGTGACTGAACATCATGTTCTCCACGGCAGTAAAAATGTAGTTCCACAGAGACATATTTTCTTTTGAAAAGAAGGGGAAAGGGCCTTTTTGAAAAAAAAAAAAAAAAAGGAATTAGAACAATATGTACTAAGGAATATTAGACCTTGCTTTGGAAGTCTTTAAATATCATTTGTTGCAGGTTCTGTTTCAAAGCGACCTCAAATATTGGAGCAGGAAGCACAGTGACCTCACCGTATTTGTCCCTTACTGGTTGCTATAAAAGTGGATTGAAAACTAGTCTTAGGAAATGAAGTAACAATAATACTAATGATCAGTTACAGAACTGATCAGATTCTGGGTCTCCGTAGACCTTACCTCTAGACTTACACCTACTTTTTCAAAAGGTAGAAGTATGTTCTTGAAGACCAAGCACAGGAAATCCGTTCATTCTCTATTAAAAAGCTGCCAAGGCTGGAAGCTGGGCTCTTTGCCTCCTCCAATGACAGGACCAAAGAAGATCACAAAGTGAGAAAAGACCTACTGAAGCATCCATGCTCTTTCACTGATACACAAAGATTGTTATTTACTGTGTGGGATCATTTACATCTTGGGCAGCATAGGAAATAATGGCATGAGCTGACGAGTCTCATAGACCAGTGACAGCCATCTGTGTCACACAGAATGTGTAGTTCAGAAAAAGGGTCGGGGCAAATAACAATCACTAGTTCCCAGTGAGTCTATAGCATGAATATTTTCTGAGATCACCCTAGAAGAAGGGGCAGTGCCCAGAAGCAGGCGGTAACATAGAACTCTCGAATGCTTTGCTTTAATACTTCACACCACTTGTTTTCTTTTGTTGCCACACATCCATAGGCTGGTTCACTCTGGACCTGATTCTTTAACACCCTTTCACTGAAGCTGAGCTGCACTTACTCATATTAACAGCCCCATTTAGCATTTAGATGTGAAATCATGACTTCTCGTAAAGATTGCAGGCTGGGATTGCTATAATTACCCTTCACAGTGATGCACGAGTGCTTGAGACAAATATACACACCACATCGAGCCCATTACAACCTTGGGCCCTTTCAAACCAACAGCGAGGTTTCTGAGACGTGCAAGCGAGGTTTAAACACATAATAGATATAAGACTCCATCAGGCAGGGTCTGCAGGGGAGGGAGGGGCAGAGGCAGGACAGTCTAATTCTGGGTCTCCCCAGTGCAGCCCATTAAACTGAGCTTTGGACACAAAACCCCAGAGTACCTGGGAATACAGTTCCTTTCCTCACTTGTAATTCTCCATGGCACAGTACTTATTTCTCAATACATTACCTTGCTTTTTCTTCCCCTCCAAGTAATTTTTGCACTTGGCTTTTCCACTCTGTTCTGCTTCATATTTATCATACTCTCATCTCCACACCAGTCTATCTCATCAGTTATCCTGATGCTAGCAAGCATCCTTCATTTAGTCTTGTATCTTGTATCTTACTCTAATTTATATAACAGCAACTCTTTAAGACACACTATTCACCTTACAGTTTTCTCACACTCCTTAGCTCTTCAGTCAGCTCAGATGTTGCATACCTAGCCAGGAATTCAGTCATTTGAGCTCTGCAACTTAAAATAGCAACCTAAACTCTTGGGTATACTCATAATAGAAATGGTATCTACTCCAGGACAAGGGGCCTTTAAACAGAGCAGCCTCACACCTGCGTGTGCCCCATCAGGGAGCACACAAGGGAGGTGCCCAGCATGTTCAGCTGGCAAACTGTGGGCAGCAGAGCTTGGAGGGGATGCAGAGAAGGGTGAGTTTCTTCACCGGGTGAAGGGAGTAGAGGACTCCACGGCTTGTTAGAGCTGAGCTCTATTGCAGAACAGATCTTATAGCAAAATTAGTGAGCAGGGCAGTTATGGAGAGGTGATTTCTTATGAAATATATTGTACCTTGGGGCATGAGGGAGTTTCTGGAAAAGAGAGTAAAGTTACTGCTTTGTGGGAGCCAGAGCTGAAGGGAGCTGTGGGTGCCTGGATGCATGTGTGCAGTGGAGAGAGCCAAGGCTGGGAGCTGAAATCCAGCTCCTTCCCTTTGCCTTTGCAGGCTCAGAAAAGGAAAGCTCTCAAACTCAGCAGCTGAAGGGAGAGGTTACGTGAATGCTAACCATAAGGAGCAGTACAGGGACACTATAAAAATGCTTTCAAGGGATCTTTAGCATTCACCAGAATAATCCCTGTAAAACAGATGGCAGAGCAGTTTCATTTTCTGCCTGAAGGACGACTCCTCTAGCACAACATCCTCAGTCCCAGAGCTGCTTTCTGCTGGCACTAACAGGAAGATGCTCAGATCCTACAGTGACCATAACGACATTCTACAGTCACAAAGCTGACCATAAAAAAATCCTGAGAGGAAATTTTCCTCACCGAAAGGAGAAAGGAAATTGTGCAGAAAGGTTTTTGTGAAGTTCCAATCTCAGAATCCTAATGAGGATGCAATAAATGGATACTTTTGTACACCTGAAGGACCAGCTTTTGGAGATGCTTAACTCGCAGCTCCCAGGGGAGCAGTATGCTGGAATTCAGGCTGCCAATGATTACACAAATACTACTAGACAGACTGAGTACTGTAGCAGGGTCTGATCACTGTGTCACTAGATGGAGGTGAAGTCTCGCAGTGCCTGGGGCACAGCTCTGCTTCGGGCTGAGCATCCTTGTGTCTGTCCCTTGGCTTTGTGACGTTTTTGTGTCCCTCTCAACTGCACGCTGGAACAGCACAGCGTTCCTCTGCTGTGAATTGCAGATCAGTTCCTCAAATCCCTTGCAGCTGTGGCTATATGAATACATGGCACTTCGTGCCCCTAAAAGCCTAAATAAACCAGAAGCTGGAGAAAAGTTGTCCCCTTGCTCCCTGCTTCACAGCTGCGGCCTGGGAAAAGTAAGTGGTTTGCCCAGAGTCCTTGTCAGGTTTTCACAGCCTTTTTTTTAACCAAGAAAACTGCTATTTTCCTTCAGGAGAATTTTGAAACTTTCCCTCTTTCTAACCAGTATAAATAATAATTAAAAAAAACCCTATAACATTAGTCTGCAAGCCCATAATTCACATAAATAATACATTCAGATCAGGTCCATTAAAAAAGTTTCATGTTATGCTGTAAAATGTTGCCCTTTTCATTGGCACCAAAAAAAAAGCAGGTGCATGGAGAGTTGTTTCGAACTGAAAACCAAACATTTAATTTAAGAAATGCCAGTGTGTCAGCTCCTTGATCCAGTTTTTATTAGAAATATTTGTTGAAACTGTTTTTTTTTCCTCTAAGAAAGTCAGGTTTTGAAAAACCAACATTTTCTTGTCAACAAAGATTGCAGCAGAAACTCTCCAGTTTGCTCTCATGGATATGATACTATCTCAGGTGCATGTTTAAGAAGGCAATACAGAGAAACTTAATATAGGAAAAGTAATCCTGCTAGTTATATGCATATGACTAACAGCATCTGACCTCTGCTGTGTGGCAGAAAAGGACTTTTCTTCCACAGGGCTCTGATTATTCTTTTTTTGCTAACATTAACATTGCTGCTGCAGCCACACGATTCAACATCCAGAAGAGAGCTGAGCAATATCATCATTTTCCTGGACAGATGGCAAGGCTGGGTTCTTGGCAAGGATCCTGCAAAAGGAAAAGCAGCAAGAACTGGAGAGAATATACGTGTGAGTGAAGTTAGAAAAAGGAAATGAGGGGGCTTCTAATGCTAAGAGGTGGAAACCAAGTGAAACCAGAAGTCAAGGAGCAGGACAGGGATTAATGGTCCAAACTGTGGTCAGAATAAAGCGGCAAATGATCAGCAAATAGGGAAGCCTTGATATGTTACTGATCCACACACTGTGGGAAAAAATGACACCTACTACTTTGTAATAACAGCAGCTTTTGCCATCGTATCTAAGGATTATAAACCCATCTCAGGCCATCTCTGTTAGAGCCCAGATCTAATCCTAACTAATTCTTGCTTGACTTTTTGCAACTCTGTTTCACTGCCAAAATAATAAACAGAGAGGGAGAAAAGGCTCAGAGCACAGGACTCTCAAACACTTTTGGAAGAAGTGGGCTGTGGGGAACATCACTCAGTCCAAAAAATTATTGACTGCTATTTAAGGGTTTGGTTGTATCAAAATAGGTCACGTCTCTTGCAGGTTTTCAGCAGTCACTTTCCTTACTTTGTCTTTCCATCAAATATCTTAAATCACACGGTGCTGATGAGAAACGAGTCCCTGGGGAATTTCCAGTAGGATATTCTCAGCTCTGAACACCGGCCAGTGAATCGGTGTGATTTAATCAGCTGAAGACCTGGTCTCTTTTTTGGAAATACAGGTCAGCCCTTGGGAAGCAAGTTCATATGTGACTGTAGACAGGAATCTTCTGGTTCTTCCCGTTTCCTCTCGAGTCTCACAAGACTGGAAATAAACTTTTCCTTGCAATAATATCCAAAATAAATCATGGTCATCAGGCATTCTTGAGAGAGGATCATATCACAGTCCCAGGCTGGAAACCCCTTGCATCTGGAGGAATGCCAGCTCCAGATGTAACTTCTTCGGTCTCTGCTGTTCAGAAAAATCAAGGTGCGTAAGTGAATCTTCTAATTTTCTTCATCAGTGACATAGTAGCAGGAAGCAAAAAAGAGCTACTTTTCCACCAAAGACACCATGATCATGTGAGTGGGCATGTCAATATATGGCTTTCAGGTTCAAAATCATGTGTTAATGGCTGCAATAATCAACTGTGCCTGCAAATACTTACAGAAGGCTAACTGGGTCTGGACAACAGGACATTTAAAAATCAAAGTCTGTAGCAGAGCCTACCTTAAAAAGAGTTTGCTTTGAACTTTGGATAGAGAGATGTCTTTTGTTGTGGCTTCAGAGGAGAGCGCTGCATTAAGTGAAAACTAAGGATAAAAAAAAGCTTCTCCTGAGACTTCTTTTTATTATTAAGAAATTATTTGACAGATATGTAAGACAGGTTCAAAAACTCTCCACGGAGCATATTAAGCAAGCTATCTGTGTCACAGATTCTGTATTAGTAGCTGTGAGTGAAAAGAAGAGCAATATATTTGAAAGTCATTGACTTGAAACCATTTGGTTCAAAGAACTGGCTTTCAGTGGTACAGATGGCACCTAATGATTGCTCCCCTGCAGCACAGGTAGGACACGCAGGGTAAAGGTCCTCTGTTTGGTATAAAAAACATTGATTTGCTCTAAGATGCTGCTGGGGTCTCTGGGACAGGACTCATTTATTCATTTTGCCCATGCTGTAGATTGGAAGATCGGTGCTGATGCAGCCCTGGTATATTGAGAAATACAGGGAAAACAGAGCTGAAGAAATTTAGCATGCTACGGGCAGATCAGGTTAATTATTTAACTGAGAAAGCATTTTAGTTCAAAATTCTCTGCTACACAGTCTATTACTTCAGTCGTGTTACAGTTTCTGGATAATCTCTATTGATCTGTGGTGGTTTTTAATGCGTTCGTGTGTAGGTGCATGCTGTGTATGTTTTGTTCCACCATGGCAAAACACAACACCTACTGTGTAACGCGGTCCTGGAGTCCTGCATTGCTTTCTTACAGCAACACATTTCTGTGTGAAGAGAAGCTATCGTGTTTGAAGATGAGGCATTTGCAATATGAAATTTGGGGGCAGAGCTGGACATGGTATGAACACGAATATTTCCGTTGTGTTTGATTGAACTATCCTCATCTATGTTAAGTAAGGAACTGGCTGTACTGCTCTAATGCCATTACATTTTTTTCATACTATCCCACCCTGAGTGCACTGGGGGAGATTTCCAGTTTCCAGCGCAATGGGCACTAAAATGCCATTGCCTTATGTGGTGGTGACTTTCACAGCAAAGTGGCTGTGGGCTGAGCTGAACTTGTAATCCACCATGTTACATTATGAACTAAGGGACAGAAAGTCCTGCAGATTGTTAAAAGGAGATTGTATCTTAAAGTCTGATATTCTGTTGGTGCAGATGCTTTAAAGGTCATATCTAAGACAGTATGTGCTGCAGCAAGCTGGCACAGTGAATGCGTAGCAGATGAAACGAGGAACAAGCATCAGTCAAGCAGAATAAACAGCTTTTCTGAAGTTAAGGATGCAGACTAGCAAGTTGGGTGTTCGTGAGGTATAGAGAGGAATGTTTAACAGTAGGAGTTAGAAAGCAGTGGCTTAGCAGCACAAAGCTATATAAGGAGGGACAGACTACACATTAGGATTCCAGAGAAAGGCCATAAAAAGTCAATTTGACAAGTTGAATATGGATAATGAGTTGAGACAGATGGTATAAGAGTACGGCAGCTAATAAATAATGAACAGACTTGCTTCAAGGAGCAAAAGCAGGGAGAAATCACTGCCGAGAGCTTAGTCAGAAGGGAGGTGGTGAAGGGGAAAAGAACAAAACCATGGAGGATGGCAGAGAATCACAGCAGGAGGACTGGTAGGAGAAGAGTGTCTGGTTTCAAGTGCCAGAGTTTTGTGGAAATGATAATTTACTCAAAGACAACTTAGAAATGCATATGCCTGAACTGGAATTTGGCCATCTTGTTGAGATTAACAATCTTCTGGCTGAGAAAATACTCCCTCTTCTCCTTCTTTCTCATTGTAATACCTAAGCAGCCTACAGTGCTCACAGCTCCCATGCAAGGCTGGGGAAAGTTCTTAGGTTTATTTTGCACATCACGACCCGAGGCAGAGAATCATAGAAACATAGAATGCTTTGGGTTGGAAGGCACCTTTAGAGGTCATGTAGCCCAACCCCCCTGCAGTGAGCAGGGACATCTTCAACCAGATCAGGTTGCTCAGAGCCCCGTCCAACCTGGCCTTGAATGAAAAGGAGAAAGTGAAGCTTCATCTGAGCACTGAAATGGAAACACTGTGCACTGTGTCCCATGCTCCTGAGGCCCCACAGACCAGCAAGCTAAGGCCTCCTCCTAGCCTTCATACCCAGCTATCTTTGACATGATGACCATGATAAAGGTGAGCATTGCTGCCCCACAAATCTTTTCCTAAGGTGGAGCTGACACACAAACCCTGACCTGGATACCAAGGAATACTCCGAGATGTCCCAGTGTAGATGTAAATCAAGAAGATTTCCCAAATTACCTGGGGAAGCCATACCAATGCCGAATATCCAGCCCCAGTTTCTGTTATCTCCTTGTCTTTTGAAATATCATAGAGAGCTAGAGAGGATGGTTTATTAATAAGCAGTAAAGCCTCAGAGAATCTATCAACGTTGCACCTGCCAGCATAAACCAATAGGTAATTTAGTGTTGATTCAGAAATAAAGGTGCCCTGGTGCCCTCTAATGAGTTTGAACATTTCTACGTGTGTGTGCCCTTGGCCAGCTTATTAGGTCTAACCTCGTTGGGCTTGGAGGCCCTGACAGCTCCCAGAGATGAGTGTAAGCAATAACCTTGGAAATAAACTGCCTGCAATTCAGCAAATTCTGCCTGTCAGACAGCAAACATGCCTGATTAACTATGAACTGCTTAGCTTATTGGCAAAGATGTGCCTCTAGCTACAAAGGGGACTTCTATTTCATCACACTTGCAATCTGTGTTATTAAATAACGAGCCACTTAATTAATTCATTAATACATGACTGTGATGAATAGATTTGCTCCAGTGGCAGAGTCATGAAAGCAGACACGACCCCGAGTGATTTCTAAATGGTGCTTTCTTACAAAAGGGATTTCATGTGTTCAAGTATCTTTGTTAAACACCTCATATTTTCTCCCGCCTCTAGCTAACAGGAAAGAGTCAAGGTCTGCTGTGTCTGTTCCCCCTCCAGTACTCCCTGCTCTTGTCCTTCCCTCCTTTTTGCCTTGCCGAAGCCTGAAGCTCCCCCTTTCCTTTGGCTCTATGCATTCAAGGTGTCCTCAGTGAGTTGTGCCACAAAATCACTCTTTGCCCAGAGTTACCACACTGCTGTGGACAGGGTGCAACATCTCATCAACTCCTATCTCAAACGGAAATAGCTGCAGTGTTTCAGACACCGAAAATCATTGCCAGTTGTTGTCCGGGACTACCTTCCCATTGCTGGGGGACCAATATACCTCCCCACAAATGTGAGGCAGATGGACAAATCAATTAATGCACCTCACAACCCTTGCAGGGTCGCTGTCTCCTGTTTTCCACCACGGTGTCGGAGTGAGTTAAGGAAGGGCTCTAGTACAGACATTTACACAGGCTGAGAGATCTCCCTGCAGGGAACCATTCCTGCTATCGGGAACAGCTCTTTCCCAGCCCGGGATGCTTGGGCATCAGTCTCTAGAGACAGTTGCTTGCCAGCTCCCGTGAAGTGTACCAAGGCACCGGCCATGCCAGAATTCAGGCTCATTCCAAGAAATCCCCCGTGCTGCAGCCTGTCACGGTTGCAGACAACCTTATGCTTTCATCATGCTCCTTAACGAGTTCATTGCTTACGATTCCCTAAGATTGAGATCAAATAAAAGGGGTGGTTCTCATACTAAATTCAGCTGCATTCTTTTTTGTGTAAGCCTTTCGATACTATTCTTTTGTGGCCACAAGAGCTTTCAAAATTGCAAATGCACTGTTCATTATGCACCTTGCCTGTGGAGGAACACAAGTGCAAGCAGCAGCAGATTTAAAGAGATATTCACTCTGAGACTCTTTACAAGGTTATTTAGCAGGGAAAATACTGGAGCAATTGCTTTTGCTTCATCCATTTTCACAGCATTTTGATTAGTTTGACCATTTTTTGGGTATGAAATTCTGCTGAGGAGACCTGAACTTTGTATCACCCAGGACTGTTCAACAGATTCCTTTATCTGGTTATCAAATTCTCTATGTGCATTGCAAATATCACTGCAGCACAAACAAAACATACCCATAAAGTGATGTTTCTTCTGTAAGAAGGCAATTTGCAAAGTCTGTCTTAGCTGGGAGACTGCACCTTGAATATCCCAGATTCCCAGGTCTTTGAAGAACCTGCTTTTGAAACAAGGATCTTGCAGAAAATCACAAAAATATATTTTTTTCATTGACTAGATGCACAAACTAAAATTGCCATAGGGCCTGGAATATGTTGGCACTGACTTAACAGAAACATAAGACCTCACATATAGCAAGACTAAATTTATACTCACGTTTTATACCCATATGGAGACTTTCAACTCAAAAGAGCCCCTGGCAGTTTTTTGTGCACTACACAGCAGAAGAGGAGTATGGCTAATTTGAGCACATGTAGTGGGCCCCCTAACGCTATGGAAAGGTGGATTGCTTGGCAGTGGCTTTTCTAAGCATCCCATATTCCTTTCCTTTTCCTGCAAGAGTCTTCAGCATAGCTCTTTGCAAGAGCGGCTCATTTACACAGAGCCTTAAGCTTGGGCAGTATGGTTCTCAGATGTGGCATGGGTCATCTACTGTCTCACAGTCTTCTGAAATGATGTTTGTGTCTCTGTTGAATAGGAGAGGAAGAGGAGGACAGAAGGAAACCATTGAAACAAGGAGCAGATACTGCAGGAGCCAACGAATATGAGAAAGCAACAGCAAAGCCTGAGATACAGCAAAGGAGGTAGGACAAGGCAGGCAGTGGGAGGGTGAAGGTCAGAAAGTAAGGCAGAGGAGAAGGCATAGCAACAGCTGGAGTACCCAGTCTTGGAAACCTATATTGGCTGGAGTAAGTAAAATGGGGGGTGGAGGGGAGGAGGCAATTAGGCATATCACTTCATAGTGGTGAGAAGGCTGTGCATTCGCCTCAGACTTTTTCCAAACAGCCTAATAAATTCCTGTGTTCAGGTTGGACATTAATGATGAAAAAGCTCCATCTCCCAAAATTAATAGCTACAATACATCATCAGGCTACAGCACCATAGCTCATGTGTACGTAGAGAGAAAATCCTCAAAATCACCTGTCGAGGCAGTAAAAGGATTTAGCTATTATTTATTGCTTAGTGTGACTCATGCTTGTGGGTAGGGGCGCGACAATACAGGTGGGAGTTAAAGTCAAATTCCCGTCAGTGTAATTTATGCCAGGAGAGTTGAATTCAGGCTACTTCTGCTTATGTTTTACCTGTGATTCTTCTGTAAAATATGAAAAGGGTAAGAAAACAGTTTGAAAAATACATGCCTGCACAGCCATTTGTCAGGACTCGGGCAGGTTTGGTTGGAGAAATGGCTTAATGTCTTGGGCAGCATCAAGAACTCTGTACAGTTTTCTGTAATGCCGCAAATGGTTCGATTAACCTCAGAGAAGACATTTAGTTACTTGTAGGCTTATTTTCCTGTCTGCAAAATAGCTGTAATAGCTTACTTTCTTTACCTGTCAGAGATTGTGTAAGGAAAATACATGCATAACTGAAAAGTGAATCTTGTAACCACTGATAGAAAGCTCAAATGTTCAACTTTCTGGACTTCAGATTGCCCTTGCCAAAACCACTGTAATCTTGAAATTACTCTCACAAGGACAGAGTCTCCCATGAATTACCTCCAATGTGCTGTTTCTAACCAGAATCGATAATACTTCCAGCCTGTTTCATAGCTGTCCTTCCGTTCCTCTTATTTCAGCTCTGCCCAAAGAGGACATGCTGAAGTCACTAACAGTCATCAGACTCCCTAAAAATGGAAAGGCAATAGAGGGAGAATCTGAAATTCTGGAGCGTCCGTGCAAAGGAGCTGCTCTGGCAGCTGGCGAGGACAGAGATCCTGTGACCTGGGGACTTGTCCTCATCATCCCTGGTCTGAATCTGCTCCTTCATGCAGATACTGAAACTAGGGGAATCCCTCTACACCCCTCCCAAAGCTCAGCTCAAGCCTGCCAAGGAGATGTACAGCAAAAATTCCAGCTGCAGTCTCTCTGGAAATGACTTTAATGGAAAAATATGGCTTTTAGCGAGATTTAAGCATTGAGGATTTCAGCATCTTCCTCCCCACCAAGAGTCAGGGACATAGTGTGTCCATCCCACCACTGCTGTCACCATGTGCCCTGGTGCATGTCACCAACAGACAGGGCTCAAGGCTGCGTCTCTCCAGTGGCTGTCTGCTCCCACACAGGAGGCTGGCCTCCACTTCTCCTGAGCCTGCTTGCAAAACCATTATTTGGCACGGGACACTCTTTTCCCTTCATGCCTCTCTAAACCTCAGCTGGAGCACGGCTCGTCTTGTCAGCAGGCGTGTTGTGGTGGGCAGATGCACTTGGCCCCTTCTGAGAATTTCATCTGTCAGTGTGTTATTATCCAGCTTCCAGCTTATGTCCTGATGCACAGAGATCAAGTCTCACCAGGCTCCTCAGGGCTGTTTTGACTGCCCATCCTTCTGATTGTCATTTTGATAGTCTTGAGATTTAGGAGAGCTGGCCACGGTCTGTGTGCTGCAGAGACAGGCACAACAGGCATTAAAGAGCATGGAAAGCTACACTTGAAAAGCTTTCTAGGGGCTGTCTTCCAGGACCTGGGCTTCGAGTACACCTACTACCAACCCTTCCTGCAGCAGTGTCCCTCCTCCTGGCTTCTAACAAGCAGATGAGTGGGATCAGAGAGCACGGGCTTTCTTCTAGCTCCTGCTTTCCCCGGTACTCACAGGAGAACTCCTGAATTCGGCAGAGTGTGCAGCCCAGTGCAGCCTGTGATGTGTTGATCACACTTACTCCTACTGTTGATACTATGCATCTCCACCTAGCTTTAGAGATCACCTCCTGCACCGCTGTGCAGAGCTCCATTTTCATTCCTCTCTTCAACCCCAAGTCAGCTGGCAACATTTCTGCAAGACACCTTCTCAGGACTAGGAGAAGTCACCCGCTGGCAGACGGCACTGGTGGCCAAGTAGCTGCCAGATCAGCATGTACCCGAGCCCTGTGTTGGGTGGAAGAGAAGGCACGATGAGACAGCAGGCTTTGTGAGGGGTCTCAATGCAATATCTGCCTTCCTTACCCCTTGTGTGGGCTCTGTTTCCAAGCATGCTCTAGGAAATGAAAACTATTTCTTGCAATAAGGAAGAAAAGGATAAAATCAGTCTATTTGGCCTAAAAATGTAAGTGAGGTGGACTTACTTGAGATCTCATAACAGGAGACAAAGGGACATTCAGGAAGTTTGAAAGGCAAGAGATTGAAATCCTGCACAAGGAAATCCCTACCTACATACTAACTTGTAGGGTTCTTGGGAATAAAAGACAAGGCATTGGCAGCATTGAAAGTTGGGCCTGGATTTATTTAAGGGAAAGGAGAATGCAAGTTTCATTTGAGTTTCTACAGCCTGTTTTTCTACTGGGAGAAATAAGTCCTTCTTCTTCATGATGTCAGGCAAACATCAAGAGAACTTCACTCTGGTGTAGGCTATTCTGTAACTGTCCACCGAGGAGTTTCTTGGATGTATTTGTTGGTGTCCACTTTCAGAGAGCGAATTCCAGGCTAGAGGGCTCCCTGGGAACAGTAACAGGAAGGCTGTGAAATGGTTTTCTGGTGACCAGCTTATTTGGGACTATTCACACGGAAACGACAGGAGAGTATAGCACTATCACAGCAACTGGCTTCTGCTCCCGAGGGGAAATAGAGAAGTACAGTCTATCACACCCTGAGTAAACCTATGGTTACATAACTTCAAGACTTTTGCTAGAAGCAGGAATTCTGGATGATATACAGGAGGAGACAGGCAAGAAATGGAGTGTGAGAGCAGGTGTCCTCCAGATGACGAGCCTGGGGGGATTAGCTGGCAAATTTCAAGCGGATAGCAAATACTTCAAGGCAGATCATGCCTCTTCAGGGGAAAGAGGATAGAATGTCCCAGGTGAAGAAAGTGGTGAGAAGGAGATGATGATCAAAAGTTATTTATCAAAATGTAACATCACACTTACTTGACGGGGAGCCAGGAGACAGCCTGAAGACAGCAGATGGATGTCAGGCCCTTCATCTAACCCAGACTGGCTCAGGAGAAAGACTGCTTTCTGATGGCACTTCAGTAACAAACGCAAAATCTGCTGGTGGTTCCAAAATCTTCCCAGTTATCAAGGAATAAGCAGCCAGAGCACTGAAGCCCACAGTGAAGTAACAGATCCTGTCACTGTGGGCAAAGTAGAAGGGGCAAGAGCTGCCCAGTTCCCCTCTTGTTTGCATGAGAACCCTGAAGGGAAGGGATAGTAGGAAGAGGAATATGGACTCCTGAGTAACATATCAGTTTTGGACGTTTTATACAGAAAGTTCTTTCTCTGCAACAGGATTTCTGTAAGGCTCTGTGGGACTGCTGCCTCTGCCTGTATTTCCCATTTTGGGAATGGGATTGAGTGCTTTCTACCCCCCAAATATGCTGTGAGAAGCTTGGGTACAGAGGCAGATGATGTTGTGTCTCAGCTGGACAAGGGCAGCCTCAAGGCTGTTGCTTGGGAAAACAGGAATGCCTGTGCTGTAGAGGAGGCTGGTTTTCAGGGCTGTAAAGTTGGTGCTTTTCCTGAACCCTGAATTCACTCGTTAGTTTTCTCTTGGGAGGCACAGATATGAGGAATCCAGCTAATGACTACGGAACAAGGACAGCTTTAAGTCTCTGCAATGCCTGCGACCATGAGAACCACAAATGGATCTAGTGATGGGCACAGAGCTGTGAGCAAAAGGCATTGACGTGAATGCTGTGTTTTAAGCTCAGCGCTGGAAGAGGGCCAAGTGCTGCCTGCCTCTATTCAACAATAAATGGTTTTGCTGCTGTGATTGGAATGAGATGGGTTTTAAAACTGGTCTGTGGAAGGATCTTTTGCTTTGAAATAAAACAAAACACATTTCTCACTTCCCTGTGGAGAAGCAGAGAGTCAGACATGCCTTGGATAGTGGAGGCTTCCATAGCTACTAATAAACCATGACTGGGGCTGGGTCCTGCCCAGACCTCCATGCTTTGCAGTGCTGGTGCCCAGACCTTCCTCAGGGCTGGTCCATGGCCCTCAGTGGAGGCACTCGTGGGCCCCATGCCACAGCTGCCCCGACGTGACACGTGGATATTCACAGCTCACTGCTTTCCTTTGCCATGCACTGCTGCGCAAGTCTGTCCACCACCACGTAGGATCCCGATACAGCATTTTTTGCATGGAGCTAGAGAGCAGAAAACCTCACCAACGCACACTACATCTCCAAACTAACCCAAGCCAGATACAACATCCTCCAGGTGAGGCTTGTGGCCCATCATTGTTTTTTGTCTTTCAGTAAGGCCATACCTCTCATGAAAGTAGGTGGTTAAAAGCAGTGTCCATCCTCTGCAGAGTGCGGGTGACAGCTTTACCTACTTCCTTAGCATCATCTGCCCAGCTGTGTTTGTCAAGGTGCTCCTTCAAAGGCTGGTGGAGATCCAGGCTCTGCAGGAGGTCTCTGTTCAACACGAGCTGCACAGTGCCTGAATTTGGAGTACCAGAGTCTGATGATGCAGGGTTGAGAAGACTGACTGACTCTGAAATTGTATTGTGAAATGAGAAGGATTTTCTCTGGGAAATAATTCCACCTGATCTCTTAGAAATTAATCTCCTTGCTCATTGGAAACTGAGAAAATGTTTCTTTCCGAGGGTCCCATCTGTTGTTGTGTGTCTGACTGTTACAAAGTCTGAGGGAACTCCCCTGTGGTCAGACATGGGTGGCCAGTACAAGCGTGCTACTCCATACAGCGACTGCAAAACATAGCATGGCTTCATGAACCCAAATTCATCCCTGATACTTGCCCACTACAATCCCAGGGGTGCCTCAGTGGGGATCCTGCCAGAGCGACCGCCACTTCTGCCCAGTTCATTCCGGGTGCCCACCTCTCACTGCGAGCCAGCCTGAGGGCGCGCAGCCCACAGCACAGGCAGCAAAATTTTGCCTGACTTTTCTTTCTGCTTCTCCCATCTCGTGTGCTTTGTAGGAGGGAAGCGCTGCCCGAAGGTCTCTGCAGCAAGGGGTTCCCCTGCAGCATGACATCATGCAGAGAGCTCCCTTGGCTCACGGACAGCGCGGATTTCTTCTGGTAGAGTAACCCTGGCTGCCAAGTGAAGGCGAAACTGCTGATCCTTCTGTGCAGCACCCTCAGCAGCTGCCCCCAGCCACAGATTAGATCCTTCTCAGAGTCTTTTTAACACTAACCTGACAAATCGCCTGCTGCACTGCTACAGATGGTTGAGGCACTGTTGACTTTCTCTCTGGGAAGGTGGGGAAGTTTTCCTGCCCTTCCTGGCTCTTCTCTAGCTCAGTCCTACTCTGTGATTTTTTTTTTTTAAACATTCAATATAAATTGTAGGAACTTACTAGCCACAGGCTGCTGGTTTGTTTGTCCCTGAGCTCTGTGTTGATGATGAGTAGCATCTAGTACTTCACAGGATGCTAAGAATCATCCGTGCTTTACTTGCTGTGTGAGACTGTGTGAAGCGAGAGATGGAGAATCCAACTCAGCCTCCTGAGCTGACCGACTCTGAGAAGGGTAAGATCAGAGGATATTTAATTAGGTTCCTAATTACAGCGGTTATTAGCTGTCATAAAATCACCTGGGTTTGGATCCCAGAGCAACGTGAACTGCAGATTTCAGAGATACGCATTGCATAGATAAACATGATCATTCCTTTGGCTTGATCCCAATTGGAAGAACAGCAAGCTGCATTATCAACAACTGAAGATTTAACCCTGATGTGTCATTTGTTCTTTCCACAATAAAAACAATATAAAGAAATCACATAGGCACAGCTGGGTTCAAACACTAGTCAAGACCGACAGTATTTCAATCCTAAAGTACATTCGAAATAAGAAAAAAAGGGGAGCACCATTGGAAAGCCAACATATCACTTAAAGAAATAAAACCTTATTTCTATGTTCTGCATCCCTTCTAAAAATACAGCTTTGCTGGTAGGAACAGACATTGTTTCTTCCACATGATTCTGACTAAGACAGCCCAGCAAAAGGGGAATCTGCTGGCAACTAGTGGAGTAACCTTGAACATTATAAAAGGCATCTGAAGTGTTTTCTGCTCCTTGCTTGTCTGTTTGTTTCATTCAGGCAGACAAAACAGGGAGAAAGGGTCAAAAACAGTCTAGTTTTCTATGAAAAAAGGAGATGCTAATAAATATTTTCTTCATATCAGTCACTAGTTTTCACCAAAATTTGGCAGATTTTCCCCAAAGATTCAGAATTCTGCAATGGGTTCAGTCATTTTCAGTGGAAATGGACAAAAGGGAACTCTTGCTTCTCAAACATTTCTGATTTGTCCAGAATAGATAATTTTTCTTTTGAGAATAGAATGTTTGGATGAACATTCCTTGACCAGAGGGAAGGAGCATGTTCTCCAAAGAGAGATGGGGAACTTCTCTTTCACATTAAATTGGTTTCATGGGATAGTGTCCATACTGTCCATATTGTCCAGCCGGAACCAGCTGTGCTGAAAGCAGTGGAAGATAAAACGGAGGAAAAAAATGCTCCTGATCTAATGCGAATGCAAGAACAAGGAGGGTGTGAACTGGCCAGGAAGACATTTCAGTTGGGAATAAAAAGCAAGTTTCTAAGCAGTCAATGAGTCAAAAAAACATTTCTCAAACAGAGCTGGCTAGGTTTGCACAGGGAGTGTACAGGGGACTGAGCTGGGGGGTGGCATTCCTACTGGTCTATTCCCAGTTACGCCGAATGAGAGATCAGCTTGGTCAGGCGCTGGGCCACTTGCAGCAGATGTGAAAGCCTGAAATTTAAACTGAGGCTGAAGTTTAGCCAAAGCGTCCTGACAGCAATATTTCTGGGCCTGAGGGACAGGATCTCGAGGGGAAAGACAGAAACCTCATCACTGAGGTTGCTTAAAATCAAAGACAAACTGCTGGGAAGTATCCTGTAAGGGTGAGCCCCGTGCTGACTACAGCTGAGCCAGAAGATGTAAGAGACCTTGATTTAACCTTCTATGAATTAAAGATGGAAAAGAGACCAGAGCATGGCAGGAGGTGATTGGTACCGTTCTTGGCTACCAACTTGCACAGGGTGTGAGGAGCAGCTTGTTTCCTACGTCAGCCCCACAGCAGGTAGACTGAGCACCAGCCAGTGGCTACCACATGTGCCTGACTGCTGGCAGGCTCTGAAAGACCATCCAAATGCCACCCAGCATTAAGGAGTTAAGGCCAAGGTTGCCAGGGGAGGTAAATCCAGAGAGCTTCATCTGTTTGGTCGTTTTTTTCTTGAGTCATTGTTGCTTTTGCAGCTGAGGAACCCTTCACTGCAGGCAGTGCAGAGTGCAGCAAGCCTCAGGGAGTGTCGAGATTCATGAAATATAGATAGGAGCTAGGCAGGCTCCTAGAGCTGGGTAAATACATGCACGGTAATTGGCTCTATCTTCAAGCAAGAAATGTTTTGCATAAGGATGCAGAAAGGGCTTGTTCAGTAAACTTTGATACACACACTCAACTCAGCGATTGCTGGAAAAAAAGAGAAAGAAAAACTATCCTCTGTGCTCAGTATCTGAGCAGTAACTGAACAAGCAACTCCATTTTACACCCTTTCTCCCTTTGCACTCCACCTTTTTTTCCATCACCCGCTCAGAAGACTGTTATCTCCAATGTCCTTTAGAAAGAGCATCTGATGAAAGCAGGCGCAGCCCAGACGCAATATCCTGATCCAAGCCATTTGCAGTCTCCATAACACCCCCAAAGAAAACATCTGTCTACCTGGAACCAGCAGGAAACAAAGAGTCGCTGATGCACAGATCTTAGCATGGAGACAAGCCAACGGCTAAGTGGTTACTATTGTAACAAACATTTGTTAACGGCTCTTTTCCAGCTGCAGGGACAGCCATGCTCACTGGGATGCTCTGAGTACGTGCAAACCTTAGTGGTTACTCCCTGTGAAATTACTAAAGGCTTCGTGGATCCCATCTGTCCTGTGCATGTGAGTTGGATCCTGAGAGATCTCTGCCTTTATGTGCTTTAACCACGCATGGCTCGTCAGAGCAAGCTCCTGCTTCTGCCACCACAGCAAATGAATTATTTCTAGACACCTCAGGAGCCTTTCATGCTTAACCTGATCTCCCTCGCTTGCAGTGAGCGAGAGTCCCCCTCTGTGGGAAGATGAAACCTGAACGACCACCCCTGACAAGGGCAAGGCAGTCCAGACATGAGCAAACAGAGCCAGACAGATGAGAAAATGAAGCCATGTAGGAAGTCTCTGCACCAAAATCTCACGCAGATTGAATCTCATGTTGGAATCTCACAGCGGAAAGGGCCATGGCATCTCCTGCTCAAACACTCACTCTGAAACAGATCTTGAACATTATTTTTGTTAAAGGTGAAGAAGAAATTCACTCAAACCATTCCAGTGCCAAGCTGCATTTGTGGACAAACTAGTAATATCAATTTTCCAGCATCCTAGATTTGACCACTAATTGACGCAGCAGCCACTACCAGAGTTAATCAGGGAAGCATCTCCATCACCCCATGTGTCCCCACGGGGCAGGGATCCACCGGCTGCCACCATCCAGCCCGCTGTGAAGGCAGGGCCAGGAGCTGCTCCTGCTGCCGTTGAAAGGCCACCGACGCACGGGCCGGCTGCCCGGCAGGGAGGTGGGTGTCTGTGGGTGGACATCACCACCGCTCCCTCAGCCGTCCCTCCGCCAGAGCCTTTCCCATCCAGGAGAGATCCCTCCAGGGTGGGTCCCTCCCACACACTGAAAGAAAGGAGGAATGAAAGCAAGGAAGAAGCTGAACAGCTAGACTGACTAATTGAAGAAGACAAAGGTTGTCTCTTACCATTCAGGTGCCACAGCCCCTGTGGGAGTTGAAGAGCTCCTTTTGGTGAGAGCAGGAGGTTGCGCTGAGAGGGGTCAGCTTCTGCCCTGAGCCCTCATCCCACAGCCCCCAGGCTGCTGCCTTCAAAGGCATCAGAAGGGGAAAATCCGCTCATTCAGCTAGTCCTGGGCAAGGAAGATGCGCAGGAGATCAAGACCCCTGGTAAATGTCTGTTCTGAGCTGGACTGCTTAGCTGGGGAGCTTTTTTGCAGCTCTTTGGGATTGGGAGCCCCTGTGTTATTTCCCACTGTAGGGAAAACCTGCATAGCACGGATGTGACAGACTGCATTTTCTGTCTTACACGTCACACGCTTCTGCTGAGCCACGTGGTCTTCGATGTTGTAAGCCTGCCAAAATCAGGGTATCATTTCATAGCAGGTATGAGAAAAAAATCAACAATGGTTAATGAAATAAATACTCTCAGGTCCTGCATTTTACAGTACACTGCTTGGAGATGGAAATTCTGGAGGGTTTTTAATCAAATGGCTTATCTAAATCTAGTAGGAACAAAAATCTGTTTCAGAATTTGATTTTTAAATGTCATAGGAAATATTTTGTTTCGGAAGTCTTCCAGATGGAATGCTTCCCAGTGCAAAGAAAACTTTTTTATAACAATTAGGAAAATATAATTGAAACTGAGCAGCTACACTAGATGCTCTGAAAGTACAAAAAAGATGCCAAAATTATATCAAATTACTTTCACCATGAACACACATCCCATTTGAATAACACTAGTTGGGTTTTTTAATTTTATTTCAAATATGTTATGGATCAGAACCTCAGGGCTGTAGATTAATCCAGATTTGCTCAGCTGAGAATCCATCCATCAGGCCTCTTGTCATTGTGTTCTTCTAATCAAGTACAATTAACAATTGTCACGTAATGCCATTAAAAAACACTTAGGAACAGATCAATGGCTACCATAAGCTGAACTGATTAATGTAATTTTTGAAACTGAGTTTCAATTAGCTCTAAAGAATAATAAAATTGTGAACAGCACATTCTGCTGCAGACATACCATCTTACTCTGAAGAAGAAAGATAAATCGGATCCCTTTCTCCTGACCACTGAAAAAAATTAGCTGCTAAATTCTTTGTTTGGTTTAGCAAATAATGTCCAGTTCACTTAGGCTGCGAGTAAGCAAAGCTTTCCTTGTATGTTCCCCCACAGGCGTTCCATAGGAGGCTACCATCAAATTTTGGAAATATTTAGTAAAAATATGGCAGATTTGACTGAATTTATAGATGAAAAAACAGAAACGAATTTTCAGTCATGCTTACATGTTAAAACAAATGCACTGCAATGCAAGGGCTAAATTCCCTTTGCAGGAAGGATGGAAACGCTGCCTCTCTTTTCTCTGCCCGCAGCTCCATGTGATCCAGTGGGACCTGCAGCTCTCTACCCAGCTTGCCCGTTTCCCCCAGGCTGGGCGGCCTGCGCTTGGCTGCTGGGTGGCCTGGGACTTGGACGGCGCTTGGACTGTCCAGCATCTGTGCAGACTGCAGAAACATTAAAATCAAGTGGATAACATTTCTCTGGATATATTTGTACTTAATAAGATCAGAGAGACTTTTCCAGTTTTCCCCTGGTCACGAGACAGAAGATCTGAACATCTATTTTGGACAGTCAGACAATGGAAGGAACTTTCTTTTCCAGCTCAAATGTGTCTTCTCTGACTACTCAAAGTGACTAGATGTCTCAGGCCAAGCCCTGCCACTCTTCCTGCCATGATGTTCCCTGCAGTACATGGGCCCACTGAGAGACCGTAATCGCTGCATCCTCACTGGGGCTGGATGCAGAAAAGAAGTGATTTTGACAAACCTATGGAAGAACAAAAGGGTGTTACTAGTGATTTTTGGGACCTCCATGGGTGGCTCCAGTACCCAGGTTATCCAAAAGCTCAGGGGGGTAGTGGGGAACTATGAAGTCTTGCCCCTTTGGTGTTGTCAGGAAGGCACCAAGCCATAAAGTTTAGAAGGCTCCTGATGGTGCACAGCTAACAAGCTGGAAAGTGTCCTTCATGTCTTCTCAAAAGATAAGAATCAACAGAGAGCCTGGTTGGGGAGCAGAAAAAAACCAGTTTTTCTACTTCCACCTGGAAGAAATGCAGCCTCTCTGCCTTTGAGATCTGGCTATGCCACTCGTCAGTGAAGGACCTTCTTCCTCCACCTTTTCTACTGCTTAGTTACCACGAGGTCTCTGGTGCCTGATTCTCCATAGAGCTCTCCTGTTTTTTATAAGTAGCCTCCCAGAAGCGTCAACCCTTTTCATCTCTCCCTCCATCCACTTTTGGCCCCCACCCATAATCCCAGCTCTCTTCCTGCCTCTGCCTAATCCTATAACCCACAACAAATCCCTCTCCCTGCCCGCTCTCTGCCTGCATCTCCATCCGCCGCCATCTCCCCCAGGATGCCAGGGCTGTGTGGGAGGTGAGCCTGGAGCAAGGCTGCTGCGTGAACACGCAAACCTCAGGCGTTCGCTCCCGTCACAGCCAGCCTCTGAGCACCCGCAACAGCCTCCGAATGCCACCGGGTCTCTCTGGCAACTCAGCCTGACCCCCACCCGCGATAGCCCCCTCCCTGAGCTCTCCCACACCTTGGCTCCAACAAGGAGTAACCCAAATGCACGTCCTAACATCTCCTTCATGTTAAAACCCACAAAGCTATTTATGGTCTGTTTACGGTCAGCCATATCTAAACAGAGACTAATTGCGCCAGTGCAAACTTGTCCTCACATAACTTCCTTTTCATCCAGACAGAAGCTTTCAAGCAACAGCAACAAAACCCTTTCAATATTTAATCAGCTGCACGGCCTGAAGCAGCGGGGACTGGCAGCAGCTGCCTGGCACAGGGCGGGTGAGGGAAGGTGAGTGCTCCCGTCCTCACCAACCCTCTCTCCATCCTGAGCACTCGCCTCCCCTGTGCCTTGCTGCAGCAGAAAACCGGACGGGAGCCACATTTCAGCCTGCTGCTTCAGCCCTGGCTCTGAAGCGCCTTGTTTTTCATTCCTCCCTTCCAACTTCTCAGCTGCCTGCCAGGTGTAAATCTTGCCTACTGATGGCTGGGAAATTGCTGTGCTCAGCGCCCTGTCATTGTAAGTCAGCAGGACTTCAGCTCTCTCCCTCTTCTTGCTGGTTTTAAAGCAGTCAGGGTGTAAATCTTGGCTACAGACAAGGCTTTGCAGAACTTGCAGAGGGTGTGTGTGTGCACAAATTTAGGCTTTTTCTAATCATTCCCTACTCCCTTAGTGCCTGTCCTGGGTGTTTCAGGGGGATTAGAGGGGTTGAAAGGCCATCGTCTGTCAGTGGGTTGGCTCTGCAGCATTCAATGCATATTCTGCTCTTAGCTCCCATGCTTAAGAATGGTTGCTTCATAAAGCCGTGAGAAGGAGCCCCTGAAATGTCCTGCTTTGGTTAGTGCTCATGCCTGGCCTTTCAAAAACATAAGTGTCAAAATATCGAATCCTTCTGGTCAGAAATTGTCCACAACCGTTTCCTGCCAGAGCCCCTGCGCTCTGCACCCTCCCCAGCCCCTCGCAGCCCCCCCAGCACCCAGGCTCTGGTTTACCTCTCCCTGGGGCTGGACACCCGGGGGGGGGTAGTCTGGAGAAGAGGAGGCTGAGGGGAGACCTTCTTGCTCTCTAAAACTACCTGAAAGGCGGTTGTAGTGAGGCAGGTGTTGGTCTCCTCCCCTGAGTAACTAGTGATAGGACGAGAGGCAATGGCCTCAAGTTGTGCCAGGGGAGGTTTAGATTTCATATTAGGAAAAATTTCATTACTGCAAGAGTGGTTAAGCATTGGATCAGGCTGCCCAGGGAGGTGGTGGAGTCCCCATCCCTGGAGGTGTTCAAAAATGGTGTAGACGTGGCACTTCAGGACATGGTTTGGTAGGCATGGCAGTGATGGGTTGATGGTTGGACTTCATGATCTTAAAGGTCTTTTCCAACCTTGATGATTCTAGGATTTTAGGATTCTAGGCTGGAGGTGCTGACGCTGCCCGGCACCCGTGGGCACCATGCCACACATGGCTGCAGCAAAGGCAGCGTCTCTGATGATTTGCAGTGCCTGTGCTCCAACAACAAAGGATCCTATCTTGCTAGCATTATAAAAAAGATACTAATAACCAACCTAAACACCCTTATCTAAAAAAAGGAAAACAGCACCAAAAGCACATTCAATTAGTGATAAATAATAAATACAAAATTAATTAAAATTACACAGCTTTGATTTGCCTTTCTCTGTCTCTGAGAATGCAAAAGGCATTCCCCGTGCTCACAAGGGCAGCATGCTGTCAGAGCATCCCCCCAGTCCCCAGAAGGGCTAATAAATGGCAGCAGTGACAGCAGGCCTCATCATGCGTGCACCTGCCCCGCTGGAAATGGGCTCCACGCTCCTTTCATGCTGGTCACAGCCAGCCTTGGCTCACCGAGCAGGTTCAGCCTCCATCAAGCCCCACAACTTTGGGTCTACATCACAAGTGAAAAGGTTCCTCGGCTCCTTCTGAATGCCAGGAAAGCTTGACTAATTGCCAACAGTGGCTACACATCAGGAGAAGAAACCACTGGGATTTCTCAATCTGGGTCTGTGTATAAATCATTTAACACCTCGTCTACACAAGCTCATAATTAATACACGCTAGATCTCTGCAATGAGGCAGCCCTGCTAAAATATCTGCGAGTTTGGTCTGAGTGCATGTGGCATGGGGGTGCAGAAGGACAAATGTACCACCCCAAGATATGGCTGATCTTGCTAGTGCCCACTCTGAGCTTCAGTGGAAGTAGGTGAGCAGAATTAGGGTCAGATTCCCTTCCCTGCAGTGGGCTGAAAGCATTTGAGACCCAGGTCTTGTAGGGCTTTGGAAATAGCCCATAATTCTTGTGGCCCCAAGCAGCCATGAGCCCGAGTCACCCCGTCTTCTCCTCTCTCCCATCTAAGAGGCAGAGAGAGCCCTGAGCCCTGTGTACAGAGAGCAGAATAATCACTTTTTGTGTTTATTACATTATGAGGTGCCATATCCCTCATAACAGCCCATGTATCTGTTATTCTGGTATAAGTCCAGAGGAATTTTGCTTATTTTACTGGATTTACAGGCCTGAGACTAAAACCAGGATCCACCCACCCAGGGATATCTCATAAATCTAAAGGAGCTTTTACCCATCAGTATGAGTATCCACTGCAATAAATCCTCTGTGCCAAGTACAGCTGGAGAAGTATTTTTGTGTACTTCCATTCTTGTCCCCAAAACCTCACCAATCCCTCAGTCATCATCATGGAGGCATCCAATTCAATTTGCCTCTAACCTCATATTCTGGCTGTGCTAATCCCCCTGGGAAAGTGCCTCAGAGGAGCATGGTAGCTGCAAAACTAGATGTCACTGGACTTGTTTGAGGACCATCACTACCTGTAGGATTGCTACATAAATGAGGTTCCTCAAAGAAGCCACCACCACCACCTCTACGGGGGTTTCCTCTGAGTGCCAATGCAGAGGGGAGACACCAGGAACATGCCCAAGAAGGGCATGGGTATGAGCTCAGGAGGTCAGGAACATCTAAGCTGCAACAATTCGAGCAGTTAAAGCTGGCAAATCTGCAGCAGCCTGATCACCTGCTGTAAGGGCAAGAGAAATGTCCCACGGAAGAGGCAGGTTTTACCTGCTGCCTCGTGGGATGTGGTGGGAGCAGTCTCCTAGACCTGGCTGTGACCACTCGTGATTTGGCAAAGGGCCTGTCTTCAGCTCACCACTGCAGTACCAGAGCTCAGTCCCCGAGAGTCAGAGGGCTCTAAAACATAGATACCACATGCAGGAGCAAGCTGGCTCCATTAGCACTTTCTCCATGGTCAAAAATCTTCAAGGACTTTATTCACCCTCTCACATTTTACAAAACAGGCCACAGGGATCATCTTCAGGCCAGGACTGGGACACTCTCCGTGTTGCAATGGTGCCCAGGGCCCTGCTGGGCAGAAATACTAGGGCTGCCTTGTCCTGAGGACACCATTCTTCTCACTCACTGTCAGCTTGGGAGGATGGGAGGCCAGGGAGGCAGCCTCTATGCTGGCAAAATTGTGGGAACCAGAGCTTGAACAAATCAATCCATCACCCAACTGCGAGCGGATGAATTCCAGCTTCCTCCAAACTCATCTCCCACAAGACCTGTTGTGAATCACAGCAAAACACCAAGTTTAACTGGAAACGCTGAATCATTGAGAACCAGCTGCTGCACAGTCCTGCAGCATCTCCTGTAGCAGCCTGCCCAGCATCGGGCCTGCCACAGTCCTCAAGAAAGCGCTAGGTCTCTCTCCTTGGTAGGACAACAGCAACCATGAAACAGGAGAAGGGAGAGGGCATCGCTCAGGTGGCTTTGTCCATGCATGGGCCACCATGAGCAATTTCTTCAGTCAAAAGTACTGCTTTAGGGCTCACATACCATTTCCCATTCTTTGCCAGCAGCTCCACTGTTGAATATAACATATTCTGCTCTCCTTGCTGCTCTGCTCCACCAAAGATACAACTGCTTTCAGCCATGGTTTATCTCACTCATCATAGATACTCATCATAGATTACACAAGTGACTGCCACGTAAACTGAGCTAAGCCAGGTCATGACACCCCAAATCTCTGGCACACAGTCTACAGGGTCCTCATAGCTGTGGGGTGTGGGAGCTATCCTGCTCTCACCCTCCCAAAAGAGTCAGGAGAAGAAAACACAGCTGAGTACATCTCAGTATGTCCAGCTCTTCTTTTCTCTGGGGTGTCGTACAAAGCACTGTCAGTATCTATATCTGATCTACATGGACGGTACAGATAGCATCATGGTGGTTTGACATAGCACAGTTCTGGTCTGGAAGTCACATTGACCAGAGCAGCGCTTACTATTTGGAGGCAGTTATTTAGATTATGGGCCAGGATTTGCATTGTCAGGTAGAGGCATCTTGGATCTGTACCTGCCTTCTATTAGCTGGTTCTGATGTTGCCTAGGTCTTGGATGGGAAGAGATAGTCAACAGCCCTACTCACTGTCTCCACGTCACTCACAACTGTGTAGCTCTCTACCATATCCCTCCACATCTATAATTGTATCCCCAGGTCTGTCACATCAAGGTGAGCAGAAAACACCTCTGAAAACCTGTAGCCTCTCCACTTAAATGAGACAGATTAAAATACCATAAAGTTCTCTCATATTTTGGCCACCTGCAAGCAAGAAAAGCCTTGATTTCTTCTTCCTTCCTGGCATTAAGACAACCCAGAACATTCCCAGGTGAGCTATGTCACCTTAGACATGGAAAAGTCTATATCTAATCGGAAGGATCTCTTGGGATAGTACTAGAAAAAGAGATTTGTCCTCAGAGTGCCTTGAACTTCCTGACTCCCTCACCCTGGCTCAATTCTCTTTCATAAGAGGTTCTTCCCCCTCTTTTAACCCAGCCCCTCTTTCAAATTCAACCCAGCCAAGGTAGTCTGCAAGGCCACCTTGTTCCCCCTCTTCCTTCTCCCCCCAACATCAGTGTGTCTCTACTGACATAAACTTGATCACAAAGTCGTGACTGCATAGGAAGAACAAACAGGCTGAGCAGATGGGTTGTGCGGGAGGAAGCCCTCATTTAAAACGCAAATAGCTGGTGGTAATTTAGCAGATGTGGTAAGAAAAATCTGGAGAGACAAGCATTAGGTGACTGGATTCCAATTTCAATCAAATAATGCGGAAGTTTCCCTGGCAAGGAAAAGTTTCATCTTCCATCTCCTTGATTACTTTGTCTTGAAGAGATAATGACACTGACGCCAAGTGTCTTCACAAGAATGATCTGGAGTATTCTTCATTTAGGTTCCCATAGGACTCCCTGCCCTTACCGAATGGATTTTTTCACAAGGGAAATCCATCCTTTATAGCCCAAAAGTCCATGAGAAAAGACTAAAATTCAATTAGATGTCATAACATTCATTAATTCAGTACCACTTTCAATTCCGTTTCCATCCAGAAACAAAGGCTTTAGGATCTGTTCTTCAGTTCTGCAACATCAAATCAGCACGTCTCAGGAAATATCTTTGGGATGCTATAATAACCTGTACATCTAGCATATTGTAATATTCATTTGGCCCTAGAATTTCATCTTGGCAGTTGTACCAAAATTACCACAGATGGGTACGAGGATTTTCTCTTTATAAATATTACAGAGCCACCAATTACACCGGGGAAATTAACCCTTCCAGGCAGCACTGCAGCAGGGACCAGGAAAGCACAGTCACCATTGGCCAACACCTCAGACTGAACGTCGGAGGAAGGTCAGGTGCACACCAGCACAAAACTGACAGCAAAGATACCCTGACATCAACATTCCTGCAGGTTTTAGAAGATAATTCAACAAGAAAAACATGTTTTAGAAATTTCTGGTGCTTCGAAGTGATTTTCCAGGAAACACGGAATGAAGAATTTTCAAACTTTTGAAACAAACCATGGTGTTCCGGCCAGAGGAAGCAAAAGCTGTCCTCTCTAAGCAGATTTCCTCACAGATACAACCATCAACCCTCCTCAAAAGACAACAGATTTGGCAATTCCTACACTATCTCCTGCTTGCACAGTACTGGGATTCAAAGTTATGCAAAGCCCCTTCCACTTTCCCGTGTTCATTTCTCTTGCTGTTCACCAGACAGAGATTTGGTACAAAATATTGTCACCCTGAAACACAGGTGAAACAGAAATCCAAGACATAGCTTGCTGCTTAGGAGAGGAGGACCTCTTTCTTTCGATTTAATGTGACTGGTGGTTGAATCCTCAAGGCTGCTGTAGAATAAGCAGAACAACCTGAGTGCTCCACTACGTTCCACAGTATCTAACATCAAAGAGTAGGAAAAGCATGAGGTTTTAGCAAGTGGAGGTTTCTGTATGAATACTTCATGAGAGGAATATTTTTATAAACAAATCATCTCTGCAGTGCTCTCCAGGAGCAGTTTTTAACTCTGCCTGCTGCAAATAAAATCAGCAAGAATTTGTTTTGGTATCCCTAAAACAAATTTCGCACCAGCTTTTGGGCGGAACACAGGTCTGTCAAGAAGGTCATAGCTTTGTACCTGTCAGCAAAATTGCCAAGGCTTTGCCATGGTATTTTTCCTTTGTTTTTTGTCAACAGAGGTACATTATGTACCAGCCTTTGCAGATTCAGTACAGCCAGATTGCAAAGGCTGCTCTTATCTTTATTATTCCCTGATCCTCTTTAAACAAGGGCCCTAAATTCAGCCCTAGTGCAAGAGCTCTGCTGTCACTCAACTTAGAGGCAGGACGCCCGTTTTGAGAGCCTTGTGAGATAAACTGACTTGCAAACCTCTCATTTAGAGTGAGCCAACGTCCAGGCCATCAGAGAGCTCCCAGTCCCAGCAGGGTGTAGTCCAGCTAGACCCTCTTCCTTCCAAACATCTTTATCTGCACCTCCCTACACATCAGCTATTCGCAGCACCTAGGGAACTGGTTTCAGGGGAAAACGCAGTTAGACTTCACAACGGAGATAGTTTATCAGCTAGAAAAGTTGAGGGGCTTTATGCATCAACTTAGGGGCAACAATTCATGAACGACCTTCCTAAACTCCTGCAGTAAAGAGCACAGGCAGAAAAAGCAGCATTCAGGTAGCGGCTCACCTAGGACTGCCCCATGGAGATCACCACCGGTGCTTGGCCGAGAGCTCCAAATGTGCCCCAGACCAAGCTGGAAATCACGCAGGAAAAAAGATACAGAGCGGGTGATGGAACTGCATGCAAGTGAGAGCTGCTCCGACTGCCTGGGCACACACATTGTCTGAGCTGCTCGGCTCCCAGCCTCTCACAAATAGTAATTAAATTGCTTCAGTGAGCACTGACCCCCGGAAAAGCTTCAGTACAAACCGAAAGGGCTTCATTTTTTTTTTTTTTCTGCCTCTTTTTCAGCTCCCCTCCCTTTGCCTTTTACCCCATTAAATCTTATTACTTTTGCATCCGGACTGATTGCCCGGAAAGGGACCAAAGAGAAAAGCATCGCTTACCAGAACTAGGAAATATCTCACTGCAGCCGTTCACCAGCCATTTGCCCTCTTTCTAGCCCGTGGAGCTGCTCCTGAAAGGGTCCCCCCTTTCTGCTAGGATGTCACAAGCCGGAGATTAGAAGTAAATGCTCTGCAAGCCAAGCCGATCATCCCGCTGCGACCGCATCCAGGTACTGAAGCACGAGCAGTGGAAAAGTCCATCAGGCAGCAGGAAACACAGGCGCACGCACCCACAGCCCCCCCCAGCCACAAAGCAAGAGGAGCGAGCGAGGCTGGAGGCAGGAGGGAGAGCAGATGGGAGGGGGGTGGCTTGGGGAACCAGGCAGAGGGAGATGCTAACATGACAGATGTGATGACTTGAAGTTAAACAGGAAATTGAGGATGTTCGGCACAGGCAGGAAAGACACACCAGCGCACGTTAAAGGCAAAGGCTTTCCCTGGTCTTTGCCTTCTTTGCTTTCCCTTTTCTGTCAGGCTTTCTCCGGTGATTTCTAGCACTAACCTCGCATGCAGAAACAAGCCGGGGTTTGCACTGACTCTGTGTGTCTGGGCAAGGCAGGAGGTGCAAGGCCAGCCAAGGTATTCCCCATCCCAGCAGTGAGTTGGGAGCCCTGTCATTTATGCCCTGTTCAACTCAAACTCCCCTGAAATTATTTAAATGGCATCCTCTGGATGATGTGAGTAAAAGCAGGAATGCTGAACAGCAGGATGAGGCTTTCACTTTGTCCTAGTTCTGGGCAGGGGAAAATACGATAGGGTCGAAATCCTTATTTAGGTTACGTAGGATAAGCAGCAGAGGGTAGAATAAATTGATTTAAATGCAGGAAAAATAAAGTGCCTTGGTGCACTTGACTTCCCCATGAATAAGCCCAACTTATCAGCAGTTCAGAGAAGGGTGGCGAGGGTGAGTCTGGGGGATGGCAGCTTTACTGTGGGGGTCCACAGGGTTAGCATCCAGGGGGACGTAACTCCAGGCCAAGGTGACAAGACCTCCAGACAGCAGTAAAATGGAAAGGGAATTGGGGAAATCAAAACCCTGCACTGATTTCTTAATAAAAGCCTGGAAAGCAGAGTGAAGGAAGACAAACCATGCTAGCTTTAACATAAAGCTCAGCTCCTAGAGATCAGGGGAGTAAAAAGATGGCCCCACCACAAACCCAGATACAGCAAATCAATGGTGCCGGCTATCTCAGTCTCCCAGACAACGATTCTGTTCCCGCCTCAGAAGCAGAGGAAGAGCCAGGAGAAAGAGCCCCTTCGGCATCCCTGCAGAGCTGGGTCTCAGCCTGGCATGGCACAGCCCAGCCTTTCCCATTCCCCTCCCCCCCAAAGCTTTGTCCCAAAACTCACACGTAGGGGTGATGAGAACATCTCCTCTATGGGACGTACAAGTCCCCAGGGCAAGATTAGTGAGAAGATTCCTTTATTCTAGCAGCTGGGCACTAGGTGAAGGACAGAAACCTGTCTTCTGTATGCACAGGGCACTCATCCTGTGAGCGAAACAGTCAGGTTTTGGTGCAATCCAGCCTGCCTCCCTCCTCACATCCCATTCCCCCCCACACCCTCACTGTCCCTGAGCTGTGTTATTGGCCCCGCTTCAACTTTTTAATGGAGTATTGACAGTGATCCATTCGCACTCCAAACAGACGAACCTGACTTGCATCCCCAGTATCTCATTTGCAGAGCCAGCCCAAGCAGGTGGATTAGGAGGAACTTCCCGGATACATCGGCTGCAGTTCAGAAAGCATCGTTTTTTCTGGTTAGAGAAACAGCTTGAAAAAGTCTAGCGAGGATATTACACTTCGGAAAACTGCTGCTTTGGGTCTCTTGTCCCTCCTCCTACCTGCTGCCGCACTCCCTCATCTCCGCTATTCTTTATGAAGCGCCGTGTTCTTTCCAAATCGGAATGCCATAATGTTCCCTTTCGCCTTGCACGTCACTCGCGTGTCACTCTGCGTCTGGGCCCGCGGTGACCTCCCAGGGTGCTCGGCAAAGCTGGCAGCAGCCAAATGAGTCATCAGCAACCTGCCCACACCTCCCTCCCTCCGGCCATCGCCCCCCCAGCTCCCACCCAGCCCGGCTGCAGCAGGGCAGGCCGAGGGGGAGAATAAATCCGTCTAATCCCCAGGCTGGATAATTCACGGAAAGAGGATTACCCATTCCATGCAAAGCCTTTACCTAAACACAGACCAGCCTTCCCCTTGCATTGCAGCTCGCGTGGCATGGAGACATCTTCCCCGCATTGCCTCCCCATCCGTCTTAAGGGGTTAGCTCTGCTCTCGCTCAAACCCGGGACAACGCGGTTGTCACCCATGGTGTTACGGGGCAATAAAACCAGAGCCTGACAGCAACGAGTCAGGAGGGTAGAAGGGTAAGTGCTAAACCCGGATAACCCCGCGGCAGGTTGCAGCAGCCTGCCCTGGGGAGCCGGGATGGTGACCTGGCTCTGCCACCCACCCTGGGGGCTCTCTCGGCCGGTCACCAGGAGCTGAGTTGTCCCTGCTGCTGGAGGGGACGGGTATGTGCCAGAGGGCTGCTGAAAAGGAAAAGCAATGGGTACCGTGTCACCTTCCCTGCTTGCCCTTGCAGAAAGAGGGATAAAGTTGGGAGCTGTGGAAGGTATCTCTGACGGATTCGGCAGCTCCCAGGAGACCATACGTCTCTCCCCTCCCTTCTCTCATTGACCAACTTCAGTCATCTTCCTCCTCCCCTCTGCCCCAGATGGTGAAGTAAGGTTTGACACAGCCAACCCAGGCTCCCCTTTCCTACAGTGTCTTTTTTTGGCTGTGAAAGTCCTTATGGGACTTCTAGTCACTGTAACATCAAAGCGTTCATTAGCACGGGAGTAATTCCATAATCTGTTCTGAAGAGAACAATTTCAGCGGTTCAGCTCATGATCTGGAAAATCAATTTGCCAACTTGACAGTGCAGGAAGAGGATTTTCGAGGCCGGCTTTGGCTTCCCCACCAACCCTGGGGTTCTGTGGCCAGGCTAGACCCACAACAGCTCTGAGCAGAGGAGGGAGGACCTGGGGGCTGGCACTCAGTGCAGGCGAGGAAGGGAGCCGGGCTCAGGCGGCATCAAGGCTGAGCCTCAAAACCTAGACCTGCCTCAGTGAGTTTTGTCCTGCAGTGTGTTGTGCAGGCGGGACAGTATCACCATGGATCACGGAGGATTTTTCTGCCTTCTTCATCTTTCCCGCTTCATTTCACCGACAGCAGTGCTCCCAGCTCAGAGGCTATTACAAACCAGAGAGAGATGCGTTTTCAGCATCCTATCTGTTCCCTGCGGGTACGGGCTGGATCAAGTCCTGGCTTGAAACTAAACTCACACACCCCCTGTTCCAAACACCAGCTCACCTGCTCTTACTCTCATCATGGGATATTTCACATTCACTTTGAACTGTACTTCCGAAAGCTGGTGCCCACACCCTACCTACAGATAAGCAGCCAGAGTGGCAGAGATCACCTGCATGCACAAGGCTGACTTTTGGGGAGCACCCAGCTATGCACTTGCAGGTCGGGGGCTGCATCAAAGCCTGGCACAAGGAGGCGTGAAAGCTGGACTTCCACCCCCGCCTCAGCTCCCTCAGTCAGTCCTTGTCAGGTGCCAGGGACTTTCATTCAGAGATGTTCCAGAATGTCAATGGGTGCAAACAGCATGGCTACCTCATGGGACAGACCTCCCACAGCTGGGCAAGCTGAACGGGAAGGCAGTCTCCTGTCGGCTGCTCTGTGGGTCTGGCATTGATGCTCCAGGAGAGTTCCGCCAGCACCCGCATTACGCATTCGCAAAATAGTGTCAGGAAAACCAAAGGTGTCGTTGCAGATCTGATCTCCAGCTGAGTTCATCTAGTACCGATGGACATGCCTCCCCCAGCAGGGCCCTGAAGAGCAGAGACACCAGGAGATAACTAGGACCTCACGGGTCTCTGGAGACCCAGGGCCCTCATATAGGTGACTGCTGCCTGTGGCAGATCTGCTGCAGGGGTGGGTTGTGTTCCCCTCTTCTGTGTGATGGAGGGTGGAAGAGGGCTTTTCCATTGGCAAGAAGAGTTGGAAGCAGCCCTGGACACTGCCTCTGCTCCCATTCCTTCCCCCAGGTTGTCCTGTGGGAAAGGGCGTTCTGACCCAGGGCATCCCACTGCATGAAGTGTTAGGGCTGCACATCATTTAGGGCAGAGGCACTAAGCTGTATTTCCAAACAAGCAGCGGACGTCCGGCTCAGTGCTGTCACCCTGGGATGATCAGTGCAGCATCATTGTGTATTCAACACCTGGCTAAGGAAGCCAGAGAATCAGCCCTTTTGATAAATGATAATGCTAGGGATCCGGAGGAGTCATGAAACAGCAATTTTCATGCCATGGCAGACGCGTGAGTTCCTCGCATCCCACCTCCATGGCAGGAGACCCCTTTAAGCTCCAGTATGTGCTTACAAGTTCCCACCCTAACCACAGCGAGGGTTCTCCCCAGCATACACGCAGCACCACGCTGCTCACCACCTACCCATCATCAGCAGCGGGTTGTTACTCTTTTTCTTTTTTTCCTGAGACAAGGTCACCCCCGACGAGTAATGTCCTTGTAGAGCCAGTTCCTACCCATTATTTTTAACGGGATCTTGGTGTTATGGATCATCTTGCTGTACTTTGAGGCGTGTAATGAAAATTTCCCTTGAATAACCCTTGTCCTCTGAAAGCAAAGCCCCGCCAGCTCCCCAGCCCATCGCCTGCTCCCCAGCCCATCCCCAGCTCCCCAGCCCATCGCCTGCTCCCCAGCCCATCCCCAGCTCCCCAGCCC
>Ga0065711_1005311_pt1 | contig 45085 bp, 17 predicted proteins | sample Hoacrofraction12_FD_59098 | JGI IMG/M metagenome (GOLD analysis project Ga0065711, IMG submission 59098) | Hoatzin crop microbial communities from Cojedes, Venezuela - Epithelial fraction 12 v2 (version 2) | ecosystem: Host-associated > Birds > Digestive system > Esophagus > Crop | place... | reverse complement strand
TGATGGTCGGTCTTTGTGGATTTTGTTGTAAATTGCCCCCCCCCCCGGTTTTGGCCCATGTTTACTTTTTTGGATACTTTTCTGAGCCTATATGTACCTTTAATGCCAGACTGAGATGTTTAAATTTTGTTCAGGTAAATAGCATTGTTGGCAGCTTTGTGGTGCTTGACTGGTGTGTTTTTAGCTGATTATGATACAATCTGCAAATCCAAGTCTGTTTCATGAAACTTTGTACAGTCTCAAGCTTGTATTCTAATGCTCTTTCTAAACTAGGCTGTTATATCATTTATAGGTGTATAGTGTTGACTGGAGCCAAACTAGAGGGGAGCAGCTAGTGGTGTCTGGTTCATGGGATCAAACAGCCAAGCTGGTATGTTGTTTTTCTGCCGAAGGTGAAAAATGTGATTTGTTTTGGATCTGATAGTTCTTTGTGGTAAGAAACAGCATTGATTAACTTTTCCTCTTTATTACTGAGGCTGAAGTTTTGTTTTAACTGAGATGTTGCTTTATCTCTCAATTGATATCAGTTTAAGTATACAAATGTTTTTCATGATACGTAGTAAAAAGAAGTTCGATTAGTCCTTCTCGTACGTATAAAGCTGTTTTATGTATGAAACCCTTTCCTTTCTTACTGAATGTGTACCTCAACGGTTTTCTTTTTATTTTATTCAGTGGGATCCAGCTGTGGGGAAGTCGTTATGCACTTTCAGAGGCCATGAAGGGGTCATTTACAGCACTATATGGTCTCCACACATCCCGGGTTGTTTTGCTTCTGCATCAGGTAAACACGATGGTAAAGGAGTTCTCGCAACAAAACTCCTTCTGTGTTACTGGGTTAGTTCAGGACTTTGCCCAGCAGGTGGTAGTGTGTGCCATACATAACCATGGAAGAAGAAAAGATGAACCGGTTGCTGCAGCTGGATTTGGAGGTTCTGTTAGGGTCTGTAAATCGTCCACTTGGCCATTTAAATGGGGATCAGCAGTTTTCTAGCAGTCACTTCAGTGACCTTGTGGCAGTTGTTTCTGTTATTTTATGTTGTGCTCTCCCATTCACCTCACTCTTGTTATTGACCACTACATCATGTTATATGCTTTATTTTGTGTTCTGGCTTACATTTTTATTCCAGTTATCTCAAGTGTGAATAGACTGTTAGTTCTGTATGAAACACAGTCAGTTCCCGTTGAGCTGTTTTAAGTACTGCTGGAGATCTCTGCCTTGTTCTTCAGGAAAGGTAGTCACCAGTTTTACTTTTCTGCTTTGGCCAGTGCTACGAATGTTGCTGATTAGTACCATCATAATTGAGTTGGGTGTACCTAGAGGCAGAGAGACTGTATGGTGAGGTGGTAGGGTTTTCCAAACACTGCTTCCGCTCCAGAGGCACAAGGAGGGCTCTGGAGTGAGACCTGGAGCCTAGCTCCTGACTAACAGGGCAGAGGGTGCTGTGAGCCACGGGGTTTGCTTGGGAAATAGAGGGGCAGTAAGACACTGCTTTAATACAAATATTAGTAGATTAACTCCAGTGGTTTACATTTCTCTGATTTCAAGTCTGTTGGATTTCTGTGCTGATTTAAATAAAAATTGTTTAGCTCTTCTATCAAGAGGGTAAGCAAGTATAAATATGGTTTTTTTTCTGTTACTGAAGTTAAAGAAAGACAGCGAGTACACGCAGATACTGGTCTTCCCTATTCAGTGGGAAGTTTGATGAAAAAGTCCACATGATTTTCATAACATTTCAGTCTGGCTGTTTCCATCTGACTCTGCTTGCAGAGTTGAACTGGAATAACTAGCAAGTTACATGTATTTGTGCTAAGGTAGTAGTGCTTGGAAGCCAGATGCTGGGGCACAGGTATTTCCAACTTATTTGAAGATTTATTGAGGTAGCACTTAGTGAGGTGCCTTCTAACAGGAGATGCAGAAGCTTAAGAGGATTGAGCCCTGTACGCTGTACGAACAATTCCACTGAAATGCAGCTATATACTACAGAATACTAGCTAAGCACCATTTGGTCAAAGGTAAGTGGAGAAAACAGTCCTTAGTGTTTTTGCAAATTCTCGGGGATGTTGTGATCTCTTTTAAAGTCCTGCTAAGAAGCCTCCCCTCCACAGTAGTCTTACTCATACAAAATTTCTGACATTCTAGATGAACAAAAGGGCTTTACTGATCCAGGTAGTTATTTCAAATTTGGTTATTTAGGCTATGAAGCCAAACTCTCTGCTAATACATTGCCACTTGAACAATTTTGGGAAACACTGATTGTTAGATGCTGTATGTGCTGGTACTTAAAATGGGTACAGCAAGATACAATTGATCTGTTTTTTGAGTGACTCGGTGGGTGCAGCTGTTGGAAATTTTGACTAAGACACTAGAGAGTTCCTATTCTGTTGTGAATTTTACTTTGGCTCTTGACAGGCAGTAAGATACAGTGCTGGAGCCTGACACTACCTGCAGGCAGTTTTCACCAATTGATGACTCCATAGTTTTTTATAGGAAAAACAACAATCACGAAAGACAAAATTTTTCTTCTGTAAGTGATACTCAGGTGTGAAATAAAAATCTGATTGTGTAATGCTAGGTGTAAAATCATTAAGTAAGAGAAGATGGCGTCTTCAACACAGTGGTGAACTTTCTTATGGTTTCAGAAATAAAACATCTTGGTGTGCTTCTAAATGAAATAACTTCAGACCAAAGGTCTTACATAGAAATCATGACATGCCAATGTGGAAGAGGTTTCTTTGTTTGCTTTTGGTTTTAGTTTATATTGGAATTTTCCTGTGGTTTGATTAGATTACTTCACTACAGAAAATACGTATTGGGATTTTTTTCTTTAGTCAGCAGGACTGTGGGTAGTAGAAGTACTTGTGACTGTCTACCTCTGGGTGTAAATTTCTTACTGGAAAAAGGGTGTATCAGACAGTTTATGTTCAGAGAGTTTACTTCACTGTGTATTAATGACATTAATGGCATCCTACTCTGTCAGTCAAGATATGTGATGAAAGCCAAGTGGAACTGCTCAGGATGCTGGACCTCCCCAATTGAAACTTGCTATGATCCACACACTTTATAGGGAAGTGTCGAGTTTACAGCTGTTCCCTTCTTTGATACACTTGCTGGAAGTGTTGACCTGAAGTGTTGTTGGTCTCTTCTTTTGCAACTTTGTGTTGCCTTGAAACTTAGTAACTTAAAATGTGTCCGAAGGGAAGCTTTTTGTACTTCCTTTCATCTCTCTCGTTTTTTTAACTTTTTAAAACAATAGCTTTTTGAAGGGTATTGAAACATTCGCTTTTTCAAGAAGGCTGCGCTGCTTTGGGATTGTAATGTGTGTATCTGTTCTTTCTCTCTGTCGTCCCTCCTGTCCCCTTTGTCTCATCCCACCTCACACATACCTACTCACAATCACATACTTACTCATACCTTAGTAGTATAAAGTCTTAGCACTTCAAACCAGAAATAAACTGTTTTATGTTGCAGCATCTTCAATTTTGCATGTGTTAGTAAAACAAGTTAGGTATGTTGTTAACCATAATTGGAAAAACTGTCTTGAAATGCTTCCGATTTAACTAAATTTAAGTAAACCAATGCACTTTTAAATTTTTTTTTTAAAGAAAATACACAAGAGGGAAGGAGGTTTACAAACCTTTTGCATGCCTCGGCCCTGCCCTTTTTCTGCCTTTATTTGAATCTACATGGATGCCAGAAAAAGTTTACTTTCCACTTAACTAATTAGTTTGTGAACACTGGAAACAGAGAATCAAACAGAACTGCAAGCCGCAGTGAAACAGCTGTTCAGAAGGACACTTATGTGCCTAGACTACTTTTGCCTGAAGCTAACAGGGTTAAATCTTTGCTTTTGGAATATGGCTTTTTCTCAGACTGTTATGAGACTAGAAAAAGAGTGCGAGTGAAGAAAATGAGAAACCTAAGGCTGCAGTATAAAGCAGTTGAAAAAGAATTTGATACTAAGCGTGGTTATTTTGCTTCATTAAGTCTCCAGTCTGAATACATACAGGAAAACTAAGTTTGTCTTCAGTGGACAATAAAATGCAATTGAATTACAGAAGATAAATATGTCTGATGCTTCAGTTAAATTAGCTTTTATTCAGCATCTAACACATTTCAGTTTAACATTTACAGGGATGTGCGAGGTACTTTACAATGCTGTTGTCTTCAGGTACAATCATTTGTATCTGAAAAAGCAAGTAAATGGCTTATCTTTTTTTGTTTGAAGTTGGGAGTTAATAGTAGCAGAACAAACTAATAATTCTGTATATGTAAATAACTGCTGTTGTGATGTCAGTAACAATTTCTGAGTTGATAAGATAAGCAGAAGGTTCAGGTGTACGTGCGGCACCAAACCAGAGCCCTGGTAAATGTCTGCCCTACGCTGAAAAAACAGTGATGTGGAAAATGTCATTAAAGAAGTGACATAAATGTTTAACACCACCTTCATGGCTAAAAGGGTTTAATGAGTCATTGTCTCATTTGCCCAGGAGGTCTGTTTTTTGTGGGTTTTTTGTTGTTGTTGTTGTGGTGTTATATTTTTTTTAAACCCAGAGAGCAAATTGGTGAGAAGCACATAAAAGTGCCAGATGCACACAACATTAGTAATAGTCAAATGTAAATCAGTTCTACTAAATAATTCTCCATAACTGCAGAGCAATAGGCCTTGCTCGGTCTTGTGGTTTATAAAGAAAGCATCCTTTATAGTTATCAGCTGGTTTTATTGCCCTTTAAATTTAACAGTGGGAAGTAATTAGTGAGTACCATTTTACCCTTATCTGCATAACAGTCCTATTCTTCAGTACAGATACGACACTGGCAAATGAAAATACAAATGTTTTGGCTTCAAAGAAGCCCAAATTTAGAATGACTGCTAGCTTTTATCTTAGCTACTGGGACCTCAGTTTTAATGCTGCATTCATTTTTAAATCATTACTATACTCTTTACTGATCAAGGCAGATGTTTTTCTTAACATCTCAAATCATGAATAAGGGAAAGACGTGTTTCTTAAATTTCCGTGATAATGTCTGTGTTCATCAGTATTTAGATCAATTAATTGTAATCTTTGCTCAAAGACTTATTTTTCAGACTGAAAGCCCAGGGCGAAAAGTTTTCTCACACCACAACAAGGTGTGATCATTTCTGAGAGATTTTTGTTCTGCTGACAAAAGCGTTGGGGAACTGTAGCTTTGCTGGTTTCCAAATGAACTTGTAAATCCAGCTTCTGCTCTTTGTAAGCCCTTGCATTCAGTGCTTTACGGATAAAATTAAAAACCGTTCTTGATCTCTTATTCTGTTTTATTGTCAGCCCTGACATAGTGAGTTGCCTTTCAAAAGTTTGATTTCTTGCCTACTGGTCTCTTGATGACGAATGTGTGTAGTTAAGGGGTTGTCAAGCTGTCGTTTCATAAGCAAGGCTGGGATGTAGTCTTGGCACACCTTTCTGTGTTTGGGATCTAGATTGTGGAAAAAAAACTAAAAATGAACAAATTATTTTGCATGAAATAATGAGCTGGGGAAGGGGTACATCTGCTAAGAGGATGGTTACTGAATTAGTTGGAAAGGAATAGCCTTGAGTGCGGCTCCTCAATAAAGAGGTATATTCCATGTGTAAGTTCCTGGACCAAATTTGGGGTTGTCAGGTCTTTGACTTCAGCTTTCTGAAGCTTCAGCTTATGTTCCTGCTTCAGAAATAGCACAAGGCAAAACAAGAAGCTGTTGGAGTGTGGGGCTTGCAGACAAGTAACTCCAAAGATGTTTGTGTTTGTTCACGTTCCTAAAAAAATGAAGGAAATTATCTTCTGTTCTGCTATGACAGTGGTTTGTTGTGAGTTCCAAAACACTTTACTAGAGGTTTGTATTCCATTAGTCTGTGTGTGGTGTGGGTCCACTCTTTGCTTCTTATGAGTTTTTTCCTGCCTTTTTGCTTGTTGAATGTGCTAGAAGAAATGCTACCATGGATAACGTTCAAGCCTTTGCAAACGTGGGTCACTTTTGGAATCCAAATCCTCAAAGGAGAAAAGAATAAGAGGCTTCAATTTGCTGCATGGTACCTTGTTGTACAGATCGAGCATCCAAAGAGCAAACTGACTACGGAGTTACTGTGTTTTGTTGCAGTTTAGCTAAACTGCTGTTTATGCTAGAAGCTATAAAAAGATAATTTACTTGCTTACTTTGTTCTGTCAAGTCTATGTAGTGAAGTGAGGTGGGTGTTATTATTTGCAATTTATTGCTTCAAGACATACCAGCACAGTACTGAATTCATCCTTCTTCCGAGTCTTGTGTTCAGTAAGCTTTACTGAATCAACCTCTAATGTGCAAGCTGAAATGTTTCTTGGGAAATGAGTTTAGCCCTCAATTTATAGTACGTGCTAACCATAGTAAAATACTGCATGCAGCACATGCTAGAATATAAAGCACTTTCAGGTTATAATATTTTATATTAGAATCTCAAATAATGTTATAGTGTTGAGAAGAAAATTGCAGTAACAGTTTTTTACAGTGAATTAATATGTTTTGGGTCACTTGGATTAGAGTTGGGTATCTAGCCAGTATTGCGATTTGCTGAAGAATGGTTTAATAATAAGTCATAAGTTAAGGCAATTTTGAAATAAAAATTTTGTCCCACTTTTTTTTTTGAACAATGTACGCTTTTCAGAAAAAGCCTCTGTTGAGGTCTTCTCTGAAATAACTTAAAACTCTTTTGATTTTTAGCTTTACAACATTTTGTATCAGATCAAAAAATTACAGGTTTGAAAGTGCATTTCCACTGGTAGTAAGGTTTACTTGATAGCTAGGTTGTGCTAAATGCAAATAGATTTTGTGCATTCAGTAGAGTCATGTTGGATGATTTAAATAAAGCTACTATTTGTGTCACTGTATTTCTGTCTCTTGGTGTGGAATCTCATGAGCTATATTAATCCTGTTCTAGGTTCACTTAGACTATATGTGATAGAAATGAACAGCGTGATCATTTCAACATACCGGAAAAGATTGTTTTTGAGAGTCATGAGATTTGGGTTCTGCTCTTTGCTCTCCCACAGATTTTTCCATTTGATTCTGGCTAAATAATTTAATCTGGTTTAGTATTTAAAAAATACATACAAGTAAGCAAGTAATGTTAACTTGTAGTTATTCAGTGGCACTGCAGAAGTACATACTTTAATCGAGATTTCTTTGATGCTACACCATATATGCCAGTACTTGTGTCTTTTATGCTGAATTATTTTCCTGCAGTAAATTAAAGATCTGTGATTTGGTGTGTGTTTCTCTTGATGAGAAAACAGTGTCAAAAAAACAGATTTCTTACTTTAGAACTTAAAAGAAAATCAGATTTATTTTTTTTAAAGTAAAACTGTAAGGTTATGGTACTTTGGTTCTTGAAAAACATTGTATCTATCCTGATTAGAATCCTTTTTGCCTTCAGATAGTGTTTAAGGTTTTCTGTTTTTTTATTAATCTCCCAAATACCTAGCTACTTTTTATAATTAATGTTGTACCTCTGCACTGTCTGGGAATGATTGCTTAGCTGGTTGTTGTCACAGGACTTCGCAATTATGATTTATGGGTTTGGGTAAAATATATGTGTGAGTAAAAGGCCAGTATAAAACATACATGAAACTTAAATCTTAAATAAAGTGTATCTTTTCACTATCATACGTTGTCATTCACATTAGCCGTCTTTATCCTATGTACGGGGGTGATGTACTTGTGGATTAGCATCTCTTTCAAAAATTTTGAATAGATGAGTATATATTGTGTATTTCTGTTGATTTGTCCAAGAATTCACAAATATTCATTAAAATGAAAGAAAACAAGTACAATATACAAACAAATCTGGAATCATAATTATCTAACAGACCAGCAAAAATCTGTTACCATAGAGAAATTGCTTCTTACAAAAATAGAAATATTTTGTGGGGGAAATGTTGGCCACTTTTGTGGTTGCTTACTTTGGGATGCTGACTGGAAGTGGCTGTTAGTGAAGATGATTATACTAGGTGTGCTTTACTTGTACTTTCTATTATTAGTATTATTATCCTGCTTCTGCTTTACCATATAGAAGAAATGCGCCCTTTGTAATGCAGATTTGAAGGAATTATGGAAATGTGGAAATTCCAAAATTTTTAACAGCAATTTTCGTTGAAATGAAATGTGAATAAATACATATATTTTTAGGTCATGGAAAGATGTTTGAGGTAAAAAAAAAAAAAAGTAAAAATATGTAAAAATGTGTAATATGTCAGGATTACACTGTTTATCAGCTTTTTTTTTTATTAATCTGATTCTTCCACTTACAGTTTAAATGGAAAAATTCGATTTGCCTTTGGCTTTAATTCAGTCTCTTCTATTCACAGGAAGGATCGCTTGCATGTTATGTTACTCCATTAAAAACATTTCACAAATAGTGCCAGCCAGAATTAAGAACAGCGAAGTCTAGCATTTTCACAGAAATAAAAAGAAAGGGAAAATAACTCTCTTTTTTTGTGCATCAGCAGTTTCTGTTAAAAAAAGAAATAATTGTGGCAATTGTGTATTTAGTGTCAAAATTGTTATTGGCTGAGTAACTTGCTTTTCCAAATGTTTTTGGCCCTCATAATGCTACTGTGGCTCATCTCTGTAGCAGTTCATTCTAGTTCACCTGGATTTATATATTTAGTTGCTTGGGAAAAATGATCCTGTCTGTAGTGAAATATGTGTTTCCCCTTCAAATCTATGTTATCTGATGAAATTAAAATAAAAGCTTTTTAAGAAGTCCATTATAATATCTCTGAAAGACTTAAGACTCAAACTGAAATCTGTACTCTGCAGGCAAACAGATTAGCAAGACTAATGGTGGGTGGTTGGACATACTACCTTTTTCTGCCAGGCCCCTGCTGGTCATGTTTCTTCCTTTCCATATGTTGCCCTGGTTTTATCAGCGCTGTAGTGATGTTTGGGGCTTCAGCTGACTGCAGGGTGTCATTGTCAGGAGTGCTATATGTCTACTGAGCAGCAGCCTTACTCTTGACAGTATTAAAATTAGCGAGGGGAGTGAAAACCGTGAGAAATCAGGTGTTGTTCCCACCTTGCAAGTGGGGAATTTATCCTCCGAGAGTACGGTATCTCCCACAATCATGGAGTCTGAGGAACAGCCAACCAACCAGCAGAGCAAAGCTTCCCGGGGTCTGTGTCGTACCACAGTCATAAGGTCAGTCTTGTGTCACGTAGTGGAACCAAGCTCTCTCTAGCTTCATTTTTCTATTCAAACTTTCCAAACAGTTTATTTCTTTTTGTAAAGTCCACAGGTCTTGGTGCTTCATGCAATAGCAATATTGTTGTTGTGGCTCTAGGGATGGTTTGTTCCTGAAAAGAGTTATGATTTTGTGTGCCCAGCTGTAAGTTTTAAGGCCAGTGACCAACTGGGCACTTAAACCATGAAAATTATTCTATCTAAACAGCATAAAAATAATAATTACTGATGATAACTGATTTCAGGATTTCCAGAAGTGTTTCTGTTAAAGAAACCTTAGTAATTTCTTCAGTAGCAAGGTAAAACAGTGTTTTTTTAATTTAGGTAGCACTGATGCGTGCTTTCTGTAGAAATCATGGGTGTTTGGATACAGCTTCTAGTGATTTCATTTGCCTCTTGAATGAACACGGGCATAATCATGAATTCTAATTAATTTTCTCTCTCTGTAAACAAATGAGCTGGAGAATCCATTTTTGCTGATACAAAGCTAAATGTTCAGGGTTAATGAGACAATCACGGTTAAAAAAATTTAAAAGCATGGTTGTCTTCTGAGCTGGTGTGGTTTTCCGTGTCTTTGTAAGCCATTAGGAACTGAATTTGTAAGAAGGGTACACACAAATGCTAAAGATCTTTAGGGGCAGAAGACAGTTTATGGCTGGAGGTAGAGAGAGAGGCTCAGGTGATTCACACCTCTGAAGTTAGGCTGGACTCCACTGCTCTCTGAAGACCTCTGCGTGTGTGTGCTCCGAGGTTAAAGCAGATGTTGCCTTTCATACATATGACAAGTTACAGCAGAACGACTTTATCTTGCAATATTTCAATAAATGAGAGCAATGGTGAAAGTTTTGCACGTGATGAGTACAGGTGGCGAGTCTTAAATTTTCCTTTCATTGAAAGAGTCTGCGATATACTGGGATATAAATACTGTTTGCTCTTCTGCACACCAAAAGCATGTGTCTAGGTACTTTCACCTGGCTTGCAGAGAAAGTTTTTTTAGCGTTCTGGCCTTCTAAGTCCATTTTAAAATGGACCTTAAGCTCCTACTTGAATTAAATGTGATTTAAGTATTTTACCCCATCTCCTTTTAATCAAGTCAGAGTTTAAAAAAGAATGAAAATGTTAGTAATAAGATGAAGTTTGGGATTTTTTTTCCTTGATGAAAGAGCAATAGTAAGTTCTGATTCCTTTTGTGCATCACTCTGACCTCTGTGTCTGTAATGTGCTTGCTTTATTTGGCATGAGTGTCCTTGTAAAATAGTTGGTATTTTATACAGCTAAGAAACAGTTGTCTACTAAGCTGTATCCCATAACTGATTCAACGTTGAATCAATTTCTCTTTGTTTCAGGTGACCAGACTTTAAGAATTTGGGATGTGAAAGCCCCAGGAGTCAAAGTTGTGATACCAGCCCACGAGGCTGAGATCTTGAGCTGTGACTGGTGCAAATACGATGAGGTATAAACCTGTTTGTCCAACTGTTTTCCTAACTGAACCACTCATTAAAGAGCAGGTTTTTTACTGCAACATTAATGCATCTTCTCTTTATATAAACATGTCTGATTGCTTTGTTGCTATCATTTGCTACTACATCTTCAGAAGAGCGTTGTTCCAACAGAGAAGCAGCCTAGAGAGCTTTTGCTCATGCTTCTGTATAGTGGACAGAGTAGTTCACAGTGGAGAAACAGTTTGTATTTCTCTGTTCTCTTTAATTTACACACTGGAGACCTAATTTATGATTTATTCATCTGTATTGTTTGATTCATCTAACTTTTGAAGCCAACATACGCATCACTGCAATTTAATAATTAAATTGTCCTGATATACCTGTGTTTCTTCGAATCATCAGAACTTGCTGGTAACTGGTGCAGTTGACTGTAGCTTGAAAGGCTGGGATCTGCGGAACCTCCGGCAACCAGTGTTCATCTTGCTTGGTCATACCTATGCTATCAGAAGAGTAAAAGTAAGCTGTATTTTATTCCCCACTGACTACCACTGAATTGTTACACAAATTTTTCTTGAAAGCGGTAATATATTATCTATTAACTAGAAAAAAAACAACAGGTGTTGAAGATTTTAGATGCTACAGTGACTGTTCTTGGAAACCTTCAGTTTTGCATTGTAAAACATTGTGATGTTTAGCAGATTGCTGGGATTTCAAAGTACATTACGTCTTCAAAGCCAATATATTTCCATGAGGAGTGTTCAAGAGCTGAAGAGTGGGTTAGGAGGTTTGCTTCAGCCTAGTTACATGGGAAATTTTGAGATGGGGAAAATACTTTTACTCGTTTTCTAAGTGATGCTGTGCCTTTTTCTTTCCGTACAAAGGGTCAGTATTCACATGAAACAAGGTATAGAACTCATTGTGAATATGCATTTTTCTGTATACAAAGAAAATACGTTCAAAGAGATTTCGAAACTTTATGCGTGAAAGATTACAGATGACTGTACTGGATGCATGTGCTACTAGATCACCTACCAACAGCAATTTTTTCTAGATGCATGATGATATTTTTTTCATATTAGTTAGTGCTTACTATTTTTTTTTATATTAGTCAGATAATACCTGATCCTTTTAAAGCCTTTCAGGAACAGGTATGTTTATTAATATTTTCTAGGAAGTCTGAGCTGGCAGAAAAAAATTATCCTGTGTCAGTATTTTACTTCACATGCCCTTGGAATTTTTGATGTGTTTCTAACAACTTTAAAAGTTACTGCATTTAGGTTGTAATTTATCAGAAGGGTGTGACTCAGTGACTGGTTCCATATCACAAATCCTGTTTGTGGCCAGACAGCCTGAGAAGCTCCTGCTCTTCCTTGTCCCAGCTGCCCTTGCTTACTATCCTTACTGCTGGTGGCTGTCCACTTTTTTTCTAATTTAATTCCTGCATGACCATGCTCTAATCTGCTTCTGTGAAATGTTGCCCATAGCAGAAGACCATTTACCCGTTGTGTTCGAGTTTGTTTTTTCTTGTTTTTCAAATACGATCATTTTGCAACTCCAGTTTGACAGCCATTAAGACAGATGAATCAATACAGCATCAATCAATACAGACTGTATTACTGTCTGACAGTGGGATGTTTTAAAAACAGCTCTGCCACTAAGAGATTCGTAGCACATTGTCTTCGTGATAAAATGGAGACAGTGAATGCAGAATTGTTATTCACCATAACCTGTGATAATAGAACTAAAGGACACTTGATGAAGCTAATAGAAGATGGATTTACAAACAGATGGAAGTACTTCTTTTACACATCAGTTAGTAGACTTCTTGAATTAGCTCTCTGCACAAGAGGTTGCATAGGCAGGCTGTGTCTTCAGGTTCATGGATAGCAGCTGGTTGATAAACAGATACTAGAAGAGCTAGACAGGGGTAGCATCTCTAGTTTCTCTACTCTCTATGATCCTGGGCTGCATTAGGAAGAGTATTGCCAGCAGGTTGAGGGAAAGTGATCCTTCCCCGCTACTCACCACACCAGTGAGACCACATGTGGAGTGCTAGGTCCAGCACTGGGCTTCCCAATGCAAGAGAGATGTGGACATACTGGAGTAAATCCAGCAAAGGGCCACAAAGAAGATTAAGACACTGGAGCCTCTGTCCTACAAGGAGAGGCAGAGAGAGCTGGGATTTGTTTAGTGTGGAGAAGAGAAGGCTTAGGGAGGATCTTATCACTGTGTGTGAATGACTGGGGGAAACAGAGAAGACAAAGCCTGACTTCTCAGTGATATCCAGTGAAAGCACCAGAGGTGATTGGTACAGACTAAAATACGGAAGATGCCATGTAAACGTAGAGCACTGGGCTCGAAGACTGTTGGCCTTACCAGGTAGGGTATCTTTTATATTCTTATACTGTCTTGTCTGAGTTCCCTTTTATGGCCCATCATGCCTCTAGTTTTCTTAAAATGCCTTGAAATTATTATTAGGAGTTGGCCAGCTGTAGAATTTTCTTTGCAACAGCCTCTGTGATCAGTTGACTAAGTGGCTTTCAGGAGGCGGTGGGGAGGCTGTATACACATACATGTGCAAAGGAGAGGTATGTGAGAGTACAACTTGTGTGGTGGCAGGCTTTTGTAGCTTCTGGTTCAAGATAGACATGGTCCCTGTGGACATGAGATATGAGAATGTGGGCCAGCACTTAGAGGTGGTGCAGCATATCTGCACTTGTGTCACGCTAAATGGAGAGAGAGAGAGAGAGAGAGAGAGACCAGGATACTACATAAATGGAGGCAGCTGTCCTTGCCGATGTCCCTTCCCTGCATTGTGCTGACACTACCAGTTATAAAGCTGTGCAGCAAGCTGGCTCAGCTGATTGCTCTGACTGAAAATCCTGTCCCTAAAAGTGCCTAGTTTCAATCTGGATCACTAAGCTGTCTCAATTTGTCACTCAACCACACATTGCAAGCCTTGACAGAAAGGAGAGGAGAAGGAACACACAGCCTGAGGTGGAAAGGAAAGGGAAGGCCATGAGTCTTGGCAGCAGTACACTCTTCAATTAGCTTAAACCAACCATGAAATTGTGCTCTCCAGTTGTCTGTCTTTTGTATTCTGTTCACTTGTTCAGGGTTCTGTTGACTGTCAGATCTGAGGCTGGCAAGGAATTCTACCCAACATGATACAGTCAGGATTCCTGCAGATTTCTTGTGGTTTTTCACTGCAGTGCATGGCATTTATCAGCACACTGAGGTCATCGGGAGCCCTTTTCAGGAGATTTTGACATTGGTGCATTTGGGTGTCCGATATCTTCAGCTGGCTTCGATCTCTTATGCTGAAAAGTAGTTACGTTTTTTGAGTTTACCCAAAAAGATATTTGGATGAATGATCTGTGAAATACTGGAGGTCAGGCTGGATGATATGTTGGTCTCTTCTGTCCATAGACAACTGTTCAGATGATAAAATTGTAGTATCTTACAGTTAAGTGGAACAGAATTTTAAAATATTCTCTTCTCTTTGTAGCAGAAAGGCATTACACAAGTTCTTTCAACTTATATGTGTAGCACTCTGCCAAGTATTTTGATAGAGTTTGCCTAGGTAGGTTTCTAGGATACTGAAGGTTAATGACAAAGCTTTTCAGCTTTGTCAAGATGTTTTTGCTTCATCTGAAACTATGTGGGCAAAGATACAAAAGGGGCATGTGGGAAATGTGCCATTAGTTTTTGCGGCCCATCAGACTTCTTCCCCTGTATTATTCGTATTCCTGAAGTGCAGAAGAAAAAGATGTCTTGTTGTGTGTTGGTTTTTTTTTTTAACCCCCTTCAGAAAAATCCTAGGAAATCTGGGGAGGTTGAACTTCAAGCATGCACATCCCTCAATTCTCCTATAGTACAGTGAACTCTGTCAGTAGGGCTCAGCAGGCAACAACATAGACTGCTCTCTTGGCAACTTGGGCAGTTGTGGCAATAGCCCAGGCTTAACTTTTGACTGTGTAGTAGCTGTGAACAATAACTGGAAGTCTTGCAGGATGAATCTTGCCTATGAACCATGGCGTGGGGGACCTGCATTTCAAAATGAAATTATGTCAATGACTTGGATATTTCCTGTTGAGAAATACAGACCTCAAAATAATTGGAAACTGAGGGTTGCCGAAAAGCTGGAGCCAGAGCAAACAATTTTTGCCTAACTGCATTCTTGTTTGCTGCAGTTCTTAGACCTGTCTGCAAGAGCTCGTTGAAGAGTGTGTCCTGTAAAATGCCCTGTGGGAGAGGGAGAAAGTATGAAGTGATGTTTTACTGCCTTCAGTTTTTGAACTTATCTCAAATTTTCCCATTTCTGTAAATAATTTCAAGATTTTAGGACATGGAATTGATGACAGTAATACATCTTGCGTTCTCTGCAGTATGGCACAAATTTTCTCTCTCTGAAAATAATAAACTAGTCACATAGCTTTTCTGAAGCTCGCTTCATATAATGAGATGATACTCAGCTTGTCAGCCAAAAGCAGAATTTAATGACTGTTTATATGACTGTCCTAAAACTTTACAGCAGGGTTGTTTGGCACCACTGTAATGAAATCAAACCAAACCAGGATCCCATAGGGCGTTCCTTGTAATTAGAAGCATGGAGGGGAAATTTGTTGATGTAGTCTGTTTTTTTGCAGAATGATGTGGTACCCACCAAGACAATTTAAATAGTTAAACTTTGGTAACTTTCTGTTTATAGTAAGTCTGTATATGTTCACAATGTTTTTACTTCAAAAGTTGTTCTGTTTTGCTTTCTTGCAGTTTTCACCATTCCATGCAACCTTATTGGCTTCTTGCTCCTATGATTTTACTGTGAGGTACAGTACGGTTTCTTATTAGATAAAAATGGAAAGGTAATCTGTTTTAGTGTGGCTTGCAATAGAAAACAGTGCTGTAGTGGACGTAATGAAGTGCAGTTAATGTTACTATCGGATGTTTTCCTCTCTTCATAAGCTATGTTGAAAATGCACGGGTTCTTCACTTAAAGGCTAGCTCGGTCACTCTTGTGAATGATAACTGCTCTGACAGATGCTTTCTGTAATCCTTTTCATATCATTCTGCTGAACATGGTTGCATCCGGCTGTGATGGTATCTGGTAAGAAGCTAATAACCTCTTAAATGAATGTAGGTGGGTAACTTCGTATGTTTCTGTGACATATTTTTATTTAAGCTTTTTATGAACAAAGTTTTTGTCCTGCCAGTATCTGAGGAAGCTTTAGTGTTCTTCCACAGCGTGTATGCTGAAGTTCTTTAGACAGAACTTCTGCAAGTTCCCCTGGCTGCCCACCATATCTCATGCTGATGAGGATTTTATAGTACAGCTAATTTAAAGCTGATTAAAAGTCCTGAAGAAGTTTGTCTGCGTATTAGGACTTCTCTAAGATACACAATCGATACATTATGAAGTGCATTCCTGAATATTTCAGTCACATTCTTTGATCTGCATTTTAATTTTATAACATGAATTGAATATAGTACAAATGGGACAAGCCCTCTTGCCTCCACAAGTGACTGCAAAGTTATTCCGCTTGCCCAAATCATCCCAAGTAATGCCACTTCTTGTGGTGTCCTAAGTGGTCTGACACCAGACATAGAAAGGTTCTGTTTCCTAAGGGAAACCTTGCTAATGCTCAGTGCCTGTACATGTTTCTCAGTCATAAATCTGTATAGTCTTGTGCCATAACATCATATAAAGTTGCATCATGAAGGTAGTGTGTTAAGTATGGTAGGAATTTTGTATATTTTCAAAAACCTTACAGGAAGAGTTGTATAGCTGGAATACTCTTTTCATCCAAGCTCTCAGTCACAGCTCCCAGAACACAGCTAACAGAAACATGCAGGCGTGCAAAGGGGCTCCGAATCTCTGGTATAGGTGGTGTGGGACTGCTTGGGACTGTGCAGTGACAGTGGTGATATTCCACAAGGAGACAGTTGCTGGAGCAGTTGTCCTTGGCACATGTGAGCCCTCAACCTGGATAGCATTAGAGAGGATGTTGTCTTCCAGGTCTTCAGCTGCAGGGGGTACCTGGTGCCTCTTCCTGGGGCTTGGGCTGATGGTGGCCTCACCTGTGGGAGATGTATTCTCTTTGAGGTACTGAGGTGAAGAAGCTGTAGGAGATGAGCAGACTGTTTACCATCAAGGATACTGAATGCAAGATTGGCAGGGTCTTCACAGATATGCTTCAGAGGTGAGAGCCCAAATCCCAAAGTGCAAGGAAGGAGGGACAGTTAGAGACTGTGCTGCAAGCAGTAGAGGATAAGGATAAAGATCCCCACGATGAGGAAGGCTGGAAACTTGACTTGTGTCAACACAAGTTGGAGCTAGAGAACAGATTTAGTGCCCTGTAAATGGATGAGCAAGAACAAACACAGTCTGGGGAGGTGTCAGAGTCAGCTGAGCCCAAATCAAGTGTCTGCACCAAAAGAAAAATGTGCATCATCACTGGAGACCTCTTCCTGTTGTATTCCCTGTTGAAGTATCTGTCTGCCAACCCAATTTGATGTCTTGGAAGGTTTTGTTGCCTCCCTTAGGTTGAGGTCCAGGAGTTTGTGAAGAGAGCCGCTAGGGTTTGTCCAGATTGAGAACACTGCCTTTTCCCACTTACCTGTATGGATTCTCAGTGTTGCTGAGAGAAGTTCCATGAATATATCAAGAGTGGCTACATGACACTGGGGGACCAGGTGGTATTTTCCTTGATCCTAACAGTGAAGGAGGAAGGTTCAGGTAGGAAAAGACATCTGCAGCGAGTCAATGCTTGGCTGGATAGCTGGCGTCACAAGCAGAGCTTTGTCTTTTACAACCACGGGGTCCTCTCATAAGTGATTATGTACTGTGAAGCAGGCAGAAGTTCCAGCTGACGAAGTAGGGCAAGAGCATCTTTGCCAACAGGCTTGTTAATCCAGTGATATCACTGGATTACAGATATCAGGGCAGAGTGACCATAACCTGAACAGAAGTGAAAGCATGAGGTTCAGAGAAGAGTGTGGGGAATAACATAATGCCAGGGACTTTTGCAGTTTCCCTGTGAAAGCAGCCTGACACCTGTATACAGCAGAGACAAATGGGCAATTAGAGGTCCATGTGTGGAGGCAGAGCTGTGGCCTCTTGGGGATTATAGGGAGATGGTGAGACGGCTCACAGGACTGGAGTGCTGCAATGGCAAAGGCTCCTCAGGAAGGCGCGGTGGTGATAATGGTAAATCTCAGTTTTGCAGTCCAGTCACTCCCTTAAATTTTCAGTCCCTACATGGGCTTTTTCCTTTCAAAAATTGTGCCTTTCACGTGTAGATTAGAACTGGATGGTGAGTTTATGTAATAATCCTGTCCCCTATAGGCATGTCATTATTTCAGTAGAGGACTTCAGTGCTTGAGAACCTTTCCTAAGTTTGTGTTAATTGTTATTCTTTTGCTTACTGTAATAAGGGGTAGTGCCTTGCTAGTGATATCCACTGTCGTGTGGTTGGTGCCAGGAGCCTGACAGTGTAAGTGCTGTGATGTCCGTAAGAATGTAACTTTCTAGACTGCTGTACCAGCATTCTTGTCTTATATAAAGTGCTTACTTTTATTTATGGTTAAAATGCACTTCTCACAGAATACTGCACAGTGGTCTGGGGAAGGTTATTTATGGGATCTTACTTAACATCCTTTACTGATGCAGTGCCAGCTGGTTTGCAGCGTATCGTTTCTCAAAAGGCTTCTATGTCTAAAATAAAAAGTGGTAATTGGTTTCTTCCAGTGGCCTTGTCTGAGCAATAAGGCTAATAATCAGCATGCTGATGCATTGAAGTGACTTGATTGTGTTGTCGTGCTCTTCCCATTTTTCACACCAACTATATATCTTTGAGGTTTGGCACTAGTGCACTTCATGCAGTACCAAAATCTAGTGCAGTTTCAGCTCTGACATTTTCATACGGGGAAACTGTCAGTAAAGATAAGGAGAGTTCCTAGCTCATATACCAGGGTGTCTGTAAATGCAGAGCTTGGACACCTTTTCACAAAATGCCACTCTAGGCGTTGTTATTTTGTCCAAACAACTACTTGTCGTGACTAGGGACAGAGGGCAGGGTTAAAGAGATGAAGCACAGATTTTTAACAGTTTTCTGAAACGATTAGTTGCTGGGTTTGGTATGAGTGAGCAAACAACAGAGAGGGCCAGGTGAAAGTCTTTGGAAAAGGTGGCAACAAGCAAAATATTGTGTGTAATGGAGGAAACTTATTACCACAACACTTTGGGAACATCTCTTAAAGAATATCATGTGATGACTGTGTTGTACCTTTGCCACATATCCTGCACTGTCATTTGTAGGAAGGAATGTAGCTCACAGTAAGAAGCGGAGTTCGGTTAGAAATGTTCAGAGTTTGACTGGAGGCATCATACACTCCGCATGGACATACATGCACACATGCTCTCATGTGTGGACATGCATATGCACACACATGTGTGTACATGTGGACATGACTATGTACACAGATATACATGCACTTCAATTTAAGAACAAAAATACTTGATAAATATATAAAAGGTAGAAGAGAAGTAGGGATTCCAGTACATGGTATTAACTTTGAATCTTGTTGAATCTGCTCAAGGCCTGTGCTTTTTTAGCCACGTTTGATAGTAATTCATAGAACAGTATGGTATGGCAGTCCTTTAAAAACAGATTCATTGATACAAGCAGTGTTATTTTAATAGCAGCTTAGTTATGATATTGTTCTTTTATTTTCTTTAACATTTCTGTTTGAAGCTCAGATTTGTCTGTAAGCATTAACATATAGCAGATAACTGGATACAGCATAGCTTACTGTTTAAGTTCTTAATCTTAAAAGTTACTGAGGCTTTATAGTTTAACCAGTCTTAGATAAGATTACCAAACTGCCATGTAAGAGGCAGAGGTTTTGTTTGTTTCAGGTAGAACAGCCAGTTTGGCATATAATCACAGCTGGCTATATAAAAGCAAAAAAATTGTAGATTGAAAGCAAAGTTAACAATGCTTAGCTTCATCCTTTGCAAATAGTATAATGATTGCATGTGTGCACTATAGTCAAGCTACTGAGAAGAACATTAGTTCATATGCCAACTTCCTACTGGGGACTAAGAAAAAGGGGGGTGTAGATCTGAATTTCATTTTTTACATACTTGGGTATAAAGATTTGGATTTAACCCCTGTCTAATAAATGCCTCATTGAGACAATTTTTTTCTGTTCCATTTCCTTACTCTTTGGAAGAGTTCAGAAAAAATATAGGTTAATTAAAGAGCAGTTTTAACACAAATGAATCATTAAAATGCCAGGAAATGCACAAAGTACTGTAACATTTCCAGGACTTATTTAGGTCTGCATGCATTCTCTTAAACCTTATCTCTATCAAAATTCGGTTTGAAAGAACATCAGTGTCATCTCTTACTGGAATCACTGTTTTATATTTTTGGACTCTCTTCAGTATAAAAAAAATCTTGTTGCATTAGGCACAGACGGTGCTCACCAAAATCTTAACAGAAGATCAGGTAAATTATAGAACTTGATTAAGCTGGTCAGATCTTGAAATGTGTTCACAGAAGCTTGCCTCTGAGGCAAAAGGGCATTTTTTGTTGAAAGTTGTACTATACTGGACACCACCTCTACAAGACACTTTAAGGTAAACCACTGTCTCCAGCTCTCCATCACTGTGTACGAGTTCAGTAACTTGGATCACAAAGAAATCTTGAGAACTTCCGGAATAATGCTGCTCATAAAAAAACCTGGTTTTCACTTCAGTTAATTTTCCTTGTTGTATTTTTTGTTTCTTTTTCTTCAGGGTGAAAATGTGGATGTTTGCTCATTTGCTCTCCTTTTTCTCCTTTTTTTCCAAATGGAAAATGTCTTTCCACTGATCAAAATGCTTGTTGCTAATGGCTTCCAGTGTGAAACTGAAAACTGCAGTAGAAGAACCTGTTAATTCAAATGTGTCAGTTGCTGATAGCTCCTGCATGATTATGAAAAGTCTCCTTGATAGCAGAGTTGCTAGTGGTAGTCAGAACTTTGGGCATTACATCTGATGAAACTAACAAAATTCAAAACTGATTGTACCTTTCAATTATCATTTAACTATTTGTTGCAACTGCAGAGTTAGTCAAAATCACTCATACCCCAGTGTAAAGCATATCTGTCCTCTTATGTGTTTCCTTTTTGGATTAAAACAAGAATTACAATTTCATGGTAAATATTTTGACATATAAATGAATGCCCAGACTCTTGTATTTTTTAAATTATTAGGCATGTTCCTGCCTGCACATGCTAGTTTCCTTTGAAATCAGTATTGTGAGATTGAATTTCTCTTAAAACCAGGAAAGTATGGGCCGCAAGAGCTACTCATCACATGATTCAACCTCATAAATAGGTTAATATCTTTTATCTATAAAAACAAATTTTCTGGTGCTATGACTAACATTACAGTGTTGTTGAAGAATACAGCAAAAGGAGGGATATTTGTATTTTTTTCTTTTTAATTTCTCTAAATAAATGGGTCTGTGTAAGTGTTAAATATTTGTAATTAAACACATCTATACTTGAATATTTAACTATGGCAGCATCTGAATTTTTTTTCTTGTGGAAAATGTGTATTTTTTCTTTTAAATAACCCATTTTTACTTTTTGGTTGTGAAGCTGTCTATTATTTCTCAGTTTGTCATACAAATACATTTAAATCTTTCTCTGCAAAATGTATCCTGTCTGTCTGAAAGGCAAAGTTAGGATTTTTTTGTGGACAGATGAGGTAACAGAAGTATTGAGAGAGACCACACATACCTGCAGTATTATCTGTATGTTACTGACAACCACTTCTGTATTTCTCAGGCATCTGATTCTACCCGTTTTTAGCCAACTGACATTTCCCAGTGCTTGATGAAGAGTGAGGCACGTGTCAAAATGAACTGAAGCTCCAGTCTAGAATTAGGACACTAAAGGATGGGGAATGTCTAGAAGCTCTGATGAGACCAAATATTTCCCTAAGTCAGAGGTTTGCATGCCCTTTTAGGTAATTCGTGTTTCGAGGAGAAGTCAGGGGACAAAGAGTAAGCTGGATAACTTCACTCTCATAGCTACACTTAAATTACTGTGTATCAGCAGCAGTGAAGTTGTTACTTTTGTATGCCAACCAACCTGTATAAGCTTATGTCTTCATCCTTCAAGATTAGAGTATCTCATGATGCTGCATCTTGGGCTGCACCTTGTATTGATTTAAGCTAAAAGTACTAGAGAAGTCATGTACTTGCCTAAATGGAGTTTCTCACTTGCATTTCAGATTGAACTCTATAGTGACAAGAAATATCTTCGTTTTGTCATCATGCCCTCTGTGTCAGGGCACTCTGTTTCTGGTTTAGGATCTTTGGTTGATACCTCAAGAGAATGATGACACAAATACCTTCTCAGGCTGGCTTTAAGCCCATGATGATGAGAGTTATTCTCAAATCATTGTTTGGAGGAAAGTATTGAAGTTACTGGTAATTTTCCAAATTTTAAGATCTTCAAAAGCAGAAGGGGTATTAAGAAGGCTAGTAACTAGCTGTTCTTCAAAGTTATTCTGTTGTATTGTGGCAGAAGAATTGAAACAAACATAACTTGCAATCTGCCATTCTACCTTAGAGAAAAATGTTTGTATGGGATTTCATTGTCAGGACATCATCTCACACGTGTAATAAGAAAAAACAGTGGTGCATATGCAGTTCTATTAGAGTAGGGTCGTAAACGTGTAAGTGGTGTGCTTTGTTTTCCCATACAGTACATGAGAATTGAACTCAGAGATGAGCATTTCAGCAAGAATTACTTCGACATAAAGCATGTAAGTTGAGTCCTTAGGGAAGAACTATGCTACTGCAGCAAACTCAAAAGTAAAACCCATTTCAGAATTACTTTTTTGGATCGTCTTCCATTTGATTTGGCTCTCAAGCAGTTCTTCCTCTTCTTTGATGCTTATGGAAGATAATACTTTGAAGGCTTTCTTCTATACCTGAGCTGATTCATAATGTTGATACTTTACTGGCACTGTAATGAAATAATCTCTTAAGGATATTATTGTGGAAATAGTTAGATGTCCCCAGTTAATGCCTGAAGTAAAAACATTGCCCTGATTGGCCTCTATCCAAAAGTAGCTTGACACCAAGTTCTGCTCAGACAGAAGTTTTTCTAGTTTACAGGAAGAACTTTTACAGGTAGCTATTTTTGCACAAGGATTAGAGAATCGCAGCAGGATAATGAATTGTGTGATACACGTGCAGTAACTAACACCGAGTTCTGGGTTGCTCTTGAAAACTTCTTGGTTACATACAACCATATGCTGCTGTGACCTCTGCCTAATCTGGTTGCATGCGCATGGTAGCATTAGTCATTGAGTGGGCTTTAATGGAAAGCAGCCTCTAAACAGCTGATTCACACCCACCTGAAAATAAAATGCATGGAGGCATCTTCTGTTTGAAACCTAAGAGCAGTAGTAAAGCTTTCATGCGTAAACTGTTATCATTTTTTTTTTTTGTTCCCCAGAAGGAAGTGGACTTGAGGACTTGTGCTCTTTGTGCCTCCATCTGTGCATTTTCCCTGAATCATTTCCTAAAGTAACTTTTGAACCTATTGAGAACTTAATTAGGTTTGACAGGAAAGTTGTAGTGGAAATTTACTAAGCTTGTACAAATTTAACGGAAACTCATGAGCATGTGGGAGAGGGAAATCCAAAGTATTACCTTAAGGAAGGCAAAAGACATAGCATGAATTCACCACCTGTCTAATCTGCTTGCTGCTCTGCTGGCTCCTCAGTGTGTAGCAACAGGCTGCCTCAACACAGGCATTGTACTACCTTGTACAGACACTGGAACCTGAAATGATACTTGCTGCCTTTTTTCTCCAGCCAGTGGTGAAGCTGCAGGGGCAGAAGTTAAGGGTAGGGTGAGGAGGAGGACATGGTGGGAGATAGGTAGGAGAAACTATGTTGGGGATTGGTAAAAGTGTTTTGGTAGGGGAGCACAGGAGATGTATGTAGCAAGGTAGATCTCCGTGTTGTTGCTATGGGTGGTGCAAAGTACAAAATCCATAGGATGACAGGGTTTTTTTTCTTCACGCAATGTCTTGTTTAGAATAAGCAGTCCACTTGCAATGTACGTGCAGCTTACGAATTGCATGTGAAGTAGATGTAAAACAAATAAACTATCAAGAAATGAGGGAAAAGGTAAACTTTCAACAGTTCCGGTGAAAAAAGATTTAAGAAAATGCACTCATGTAGGTTGCAGGGTGTCTATGGTCAGTGCAGATGTGACTGCAGTTGTGAATGCTGGTTTTAATGTACACAATGTGGGTAAAAATGGCAGTTGTAAGTGGCACACCTCTGATTTTACAGGCTGTACAAACCTGTGGTGGACCCTAAAGGCATATGTGGCTATTTGGCCCACTGTTGAATTTCATGCTGCCAACTGCATAGGTACACCTGCAATTAAAGTAATGCAAGCGTGCCCGTTTGTGCTGTGAATGCACCTTCATTTTGCTGTAGAGCTATCCTGCTGGGGCAAACACTGTCTGAGAAAACCTGCGTTGCACTTAATGTCTTCAGAATGCAATGAAAGTTCACTCAGAGCAAAATATTGTTGTCACCATGCTAGTTTTGGAAGCTGGGCTATAGATAGTGTTTTTCACTTTGGACTGTAAAGTTGTTATCAGAGCCATCATTAACTTGTCAATGGTTATCAGTCCTGAGACTGTACATTTGTTTGGACTTTCCCTAGCGATTATTAAAAAAAAAAAAAAAAGTCCTAGACAGTCTGTGGAACTTGAACTAAGTTGCAGTTCTCTTAAACTCTGTACTGCTGCTGACTTTTTGCAAACATGACTGCATACAACAAACACCAAATTGTCCTGTTATTTTAAAAATTGACCAGAAAGTGTTTTCTAAGTTTTTGTTCATGTAGATCTGAAGTTGTCTCATTTAATCTTAGTTTTCAGTTATGAGCATCTGTCTTTGAAGAGTTAGTAGAGAGCTAACATGGTAAGGAAGGCCACCACTATTACTTAGAAACAACAACATTTGTTTCCTTACCTTCTTATGAACAAATGTGGGAGGATGAAAATGCTGAGATGGTCTTTTGCTCCTCTCTACTGCAAAATAAGTTGTTTATCTTAGATCTCAGGTACTAGGAAGAAGTTAAGAGGGTTGTTGCTATGGCATAGCCATTGTGCTGATACCACTCTGCTCGTGTATGAAGGAAATAACATCTACACGTTAAACAAACTGACCAGGCTGGCTCCAGTGTTTGCTATTTTACCTGAATTGGTTTGAACATACAGTGCTTTCAGTGTAGTTGGTCTGATAATTAACTGTTCTTATTAAGTATTGTCACTTTCCCCAGTAGGAGCAAGGCAGAGAGACCTCTGTGGTTGTTACAGAAGTAGTAAAGCATATGACTGACCACTGTGACATAATCCGAGCTGTAGAAAATCGGATTACAGCTGCCAGCCCACAAAATGCACTGTGCTTTGCAGCCTATGGACCTTTCTAAGCAGTATAGACAACTCGGAAAAGAAAAACACATCTTTCTTTCATGCCATCATATGATGCCTTGCCAGTGTGCTATTGCCTGGAAGTTCTATTCCTGAATCCTTTTTTCACAACTCAGATTTCTTGTACCTGTACTTTCATCCCATCTTGTCTTACACCTCTGTTATCCGTGCTGTTAACTGCATTGATGGACATTGCATCTAACGGGGGAGTAGCTGGGAGAAGTAGAGCATTTCAGAAATCTGTTTTCTAAGCATTTATATCAACCAAGTCTGGAAAGAAAAATTTCTTTTTGAAATACGAGTTAGTGGAATTAACCGTGTAATGCAACTGATCTTTGTAGTGCAAGTATATTATTAAATTATAATATTGAATTCTGTTTTGCAGGAACACAATCTCACATTTCAGACTGGGAATGACCAATATATCTAAATGAACATGTAATTTTCAGTAAACAGAGACCCCATAGTGACCAAAACCAAAAACTGAGAAAAATCATAAATTATGCTAATATCTTTCAGGGATAAAATTCCTCAGCCATCAAAAAATGTAATAACAGTATTCTAGCCTACAGTTTGTTCTGTTTTAGTAATGTCCCAATGGCTGCTCTTTGGTGCCAACTTTGATCTCACTTTCTGCAACAGGAGACAAAGATGATTTTGCCCAGTGGGGTTTAATTTATGCAAACCCACAGATGGCTTTGCAGGGATATGATTTGTTATGTTTCCTAAGTGGATGAGTTTGGTTTTTGAAATACCCTGGCAGCAACAGATTTGTCAATATCTTGCACTGTATTTTTGAAATGGCCTTTCAATTACTTTAATTGTGGTTTGTTTGATTTCCCACCCCCACCCCCTCCTTCCCTTCCCCTCTCTATAGATTCTGGGACTTCTCCAAGCCTAACTCTTTGCTGGAAACAGTCGAGCATCATACTGAATTTACATGTGGACTGGATTTAAGTCTTCACAACTGTGGTCAGGTAAGAGCTGGGATGAATTTACTTTTCAGTTGCCTATTATAGCCACTGTAGTCATGGCTGGACTACAGGATTCAGATCCTGAATAAGAGCCACCAGATTGCAGAAAGCTTTTGGAAGTGAGTCTGGCTTAATGCTTATTAAATAAACCTCACTTCAGGTCCATTTTTATTTATAAAGCAGTTACTTGCGTTGTGCAGGAGAGGAGAGCAGGACAGACAGAACTGCAAAATCAGATAGCCGAAAGCCACAGTGAGCTCAGGGAAAATGAGGTGGTTTTATTTCAGAAGGAAGAGTAATAGAGAAGGGCCTAGAATGCCAAGCTGAGATACAGAGCTTTCTGCCATCTACTTAGAATGTCAAGTTAAACATTGGTAGTGTCACACATGATACCTGGACCTGGTTTGTCATAAGATTTTGAGTACTAGAAGAGGCTTAATATGTAGCTGGAATTCTAAAACCCTCAGCTATTGACGTGAATGAGTGGAACCCATTTTGTCAGGGGCACTTATTTGTGTACTGGTTGTGGTAGGATTCGCCTCTGCTTCTGTTGCTACAATCGTTTTTGTTCTGTAAACAGGGGATTGTTGTTTGTAGTATGAGCTGTTTTTTCAGGCAGGAAAGGCAGAGAAACTAAAGTTGATTATTTGTTTTAAGAGGAGAAAGCCTGTAGTTTTCACACAGAATTACCGTCACCGAGTTATCTGGCACTAATGCCCTATTTAATGTGCCACAGATATAATTTGTGTTTATAATTCACAGTGAAATTAATTTTTTACCCCAGATAAAAATGACTTGTAACATCTATGATGAAATTCTGATTGGACAAAACAAAGAAAACCATCATAATTTCTGCTACTGATAAAAGGACACAGGAGGAAGGTTCAAGTTTGGCAAAATACTTAGCTTAATGTATGTGGAACCATTTTAGCCAAATGCTAGCTTGAAGAGTTTCATGCATGGTTTCTTGTCCCCTTAATTCTCTTGCCTCAAAGGTGCTGCAGTAACTGTTTGTGAGGCCGTGCTGTGAACCGCATGAGGGAATTTGTAAGGCTGAAAAAAGATTCTCAGGTTTCAGGTGGTTTTTCATTTGGGCAGAGCAAGAATAGCTTAAAGGCCAGTTGCTGTGAATTAAGACTTCATCATCAAGTGAGCACATAGGTACGATTCTGGCTGAACTGGGTCCAGAAGGAGCAGCAATCATAGCATAGTACCTTAGGGCCTTACAGTGTTACATCACTGCGTGCTCTGAGCCCAGTTCAGCTTTCCATGAAGCTGGTGTGGGTTTTGCCATGGTTCTGAATGAGGCAAGAAGATTTTTCTTCATTTTGTATTGAAGGTGTGATTACATCTTGATTATAAGTCATTTGCAAAGAGCCATGTGTATTACAGATGGATCTTAGTGCACATGCACTTGTACATTGGAAAAAGGAAAATGATGGTGTGCATACACATCTACGTTAGGGCATTCATGTATCCAGGTATCCTTTTTCCATGCAGAAATTCTACAAGTCCTGTTGGACTTCATGGACAAAATCAGTAAATCTGGGGTGCATATCCGTATATGCTGCATGCCAATGTGCCTTCCACACAGAAGTTTGGCATCTGCAACAGCATTAATATTCCTCTGTTTTTTCTATTGAGTTGAGTTAATGTATTGTGAAGGTGGGATGTCAAAGCAATGCAAAACGTAAACATTATTTTTAAAAAAAAATTAAAAACCTGTGATATAATTAAACTGTAACTACAAGATAAAGAATGAACACTTATGGCTTTTACATCGATCCAGCGAAGATGATTTGCTTAAATTTGATACTGCTGTTCCCAATATGTAGTTCGCCTTCATGTCTGCTCTCCGTCAAGACCTGATAATGAGCCCCATTCATTGTTGTTCTTAATGCATTTGTATGATTTGTGATTTTCACTGTATGCTTTATGAGGAGTTGTGGCCTGAGATTTGAACTGCTTCTCCCTTCACGCAGGGTATTTTATTCATAATGGACCAGCTATTCATTTATAGTCAAATTAAGTACTGTTCTGGTCATTAACCTTTGCTTTCGTTCTTAATGATGTTTTTGTTGTCTAGCCACATGATATTTTCTTTGGCTATACCAAACGCACTTCAGTATTTTTGAAGTATCTTTTATATGTGAAGAACAAAACAATCTGTACTTTTGAAAAGGTGTTCAAAATAGACAGTGTGATTAAATATCTGATCCAGGAATTAGAAGACGTTCCTGTGGAAGTGATTGAGCTTGGAACAGAATCCACAGGCAGAGAGTAGGTACATGCAGGCAAACTGGCTCTTTTACAGTATCCTGCCAAGGGGAAGCAACATGAGGGAGAGAAGTCTGGTCGTAAGGAATGGGTCCCAGGTTGTGAAGGTAAGTATTAGCTAGACGAAACAGAAAACTGCCCTGTTAAGATTCTGATATCTGTTTTGGGGTATCTGCATCTACGTAAAGTAAGCATTTGCTGAAAGCTTTACATTTGAATAAAATCAAGTGTTGTTTGGTTTGGGGTTTTTTCCCACCATAGTGCTGATGTCAGGTTCACAGCAATTTCAGACAACTAAGCAGCTAACTTTCCGGTGCATAGAAAAATGTGAATTTCGCAGTGCAAAGCATTAACAGAAATGGCCCTCATGATATTCAGGGTATTTCTCTGTTAAACTGCAAGTGTTGATGTGAGAGCTTGCAAGGCAGGGTGCCTAGGAGAAAATACTCCCATCTCCAGCTTGCAGCCAAAGTAGCTTTGGCACGCACGAGAACAGTGACAAGACTCCACGCACCAAAAATCTTCTAAATTTGTAATGGTGTATAGTATTAAGAACTGAACAAATCCATATACCTTGTCAGCAGTATTAAGAGTATGCAGTTTTTTAAATCAGACATGATAGTTCTTTCCAAAGTTTCTGGATAAGAATAACAATTAAAGCTTGCTCCTTTCTGTATACACTACATAGGTATAGGATATGTATACAGAATATGAAAATGGTAATCAGCTATGTGGTGTTGCTCACTGGGGGCTAATAATGCTAGACCGTATATTGGAACTGTAGTCCGTAGCTCAGATTTCTTATTTCTCTCCTGATACTTGCTTTCCCTGTATGTGATCTGTGAACGTTCTGATGAAATAAAATATAATGCTCCTTTAAGCCTAGCTCTTACTGGGATTTTGCTGTGCTTACCTACAGCATGTAGGCATGAACCTAACTTCTTTTGGTATTATTTGTGCAGCCTTATTTAAAAGCAGCCTTTCTCTTCTCTTGTAGGTTCAATGTGAAATTGCAGTCATGAATTAATTTTAACTGTCTTTTAGGCAGTCCGTCAGTGACACGGATAAAAAGTGCAGACACAGTGAACATTCACTACTTCTTGACTACTTCTTGTCTTGATTCTGATATTATTTCATTAAGTATATAAAGAATAGAAAATAAATATGTACCATAAATTTCTTTAAATCGTGGACAAAAATACCCAACCCTTTCTGTTGTAGTTCTGAAGCTCTGTTTTGCTTTACACAAATGTAAGTAAAACTAAAGCTCTGAATTTTGTCTGAAAACCTTTCTCAGCCTACACCTCACATCTGTTCTGAACTCTGTAAAGCAGCCAGTGGAAAGTACAAGTTAATGCTTTCCACTGAGCCAGGCTTTCTACCTTGATGCTGAGAAAAAGATTAAGTATTTAATGGGAATGGTAGAGGAATCTTTCCATTCCTCTGTACTTCTGTGCTATGAACAATGGCATTCCTAGATTGCAAGGATACATGATTTTCAATGGAAGAGATGGCAAGCGGTGTAGTGGCTTAGAACACTTGATATGCACTTTATACATCCGTGGCATGCCAAATCAGAACAGGACTTCAACGATACACAATACTGAGGTGCTCCCTTTGGAAATTAAAATTGTTCTGCAGCAAATGAGAATAAACCAAATGTCAGTTCTCTAGTCCAAAATCATAGAATAGGATCATAGAGTCATAGAATAGTTTTGCTTGGAAGGGAGCTTTAAAGGTTATCTGTTATCTGAATGCACATTAAAGTCTAGGTTTTAGAATAACTGATGTACAACACAAACACGGACAATTTTCCTTTACTGTGGTTGTGTGTGTTTGGATGGTAGTTGTACTACGAATGGGCAGCTAGCTGTCGAAAGAGCTGTTTGTGTCAACGTGGTTTGGGAGGCAAGCCTGTTTTCTCTAGCCCTCTCTGTGGCTTCACCTCCTTGTGTAAATAGTCCCTCCAGAGCAGATCAGTTTGAATAAAACTGGTTTCTTCTACTTCTTCAAAGCACTTGGAGCTCTGGGCTGTATCGATGCAAGCAAGGGTCTGGCCAGAATTCTTCTGTGTTGCTTCTGGAGATGGAGATGGGTGATATAGCAATACACACACATGATACCAAATAGCACAGAGACAGTGATACTGCCAGTGCAGTACCCATGAAACTAGTTTTGTGCTCTGTGTTACACCATCCCTCTGATCCAGCTTCCCCGAACCTCCACTTTCTTCTCCCTAAAGCTGCGGGGTATGACCAGCATATTGTGCCATACCACAGTCTGCTCCTTGCTTCCACCTGGCCAGAGGCAGTTGGAACTGAGCAGAGATGCCCGCTTTGTAGCGTTGTTCTGTTGGTCCCATGAAATGTTGCTGTACTGATGTTTCTTATGGCATCAGTATCACTAAAACTTTAAAAGCTGTAACTTCTTACTAGTTGGAGGGAGGTGATAGCCAAACTGTATACGCTTGACCTGCATCCCCTGAAGGTAACTGAAATCTAGTTCTAAATTCTTCTAGCTTTATTGAGAAACTTTTGATCCTCTGTCAAGTTTTGGTGTACAGGTTTGTTCTGTTGCCTGTTTTCTGTGTGCAGCTTGTGCGATGGGCCATGTTAGCTATGCCAACACAGCAAGCAGAATGGACAGGTGGGTGGCTGCTGAAGTTGGCTTAACCAGTATAACCAAATGTAAATGCAGAAGATGTCTTTGTTGAGGCTGTTGTGCTATGTATTTTGCTGTTCATTTAAACTAATCGTACACCCTCAACAGGCCCAGAAATGTGGACTGTTTAATATAAAAGTGGAATTACATGTTGTGGAAATGTACAGAAAAGCAGAGACAACTTCTGCTTTTATCTTTTGATCATTTGCTCTTATCTTTTATGCTTAATTGCCAAGGAGCTGATAGCTTCCACCCAGCTGTTGTGGCTATCACACTGCTGTAATTATACCACTCTCTGTGCTGCTTTTTAATCTCTCCTTATGGTCCTTCTCCAGGATGCTACTGAAGTTATGTAGTTAGTGATCCTTTGAGATGAAAAGATCCTACAGCATCTGTTCTTTTACTGAACTTCACAGTGGATTTTTGCATGGAAAGATCAGATTTAACCAGCTGCAAATGTTAAATCAATTTAAACTCCTTTACAGAGTTGGAGGAGGAAAGGGAGGTGACTTTTCTTGCTGGTGCTTATTACGTGTCTTTCCCAAACTGTGAAAATCAAACTTTCACTGCGTAAGTCAAAGCTAGCCATTCATGAGTAATGGTCGCTCTTTGCCATTATCAGCAGAAGTCTCATCCTAAGGTGTTTGGAAAGGTTGCTGTCAGGCACCACAATTCTGTAAAAGCTGCAATGTCAATGTACTGAGATGACCATATACTTTAATTTTGGTTCTGAAGTACTGGGAAGAGGTGGGAGGCAGCAGTTTCTTAATAAATGTGTTGCTTGTGCATTGTATTTGATTCAGTGGCTTAGAAATACTTTCTACTTCTGTGAGCCTTGTCTTTTAGTCAGTGTAGTGGATTTTGTTTCTTTTCTGCATGATCAATAAATCTATTTGAGAAGTCCCAGTGAATTGCACTGGTGAAACTCAATGGAAGACAACAGGAGTTTGCAGCTGTTACTGAAAACATTGTTTGGCTTATGATTATATCCCAAAAGGAAGGAGCTTAACTCTGAGCTCAAGGGTGAGTTTGAAGATTGGAAAGGGGCATTAGAAAATGCAGTTTCACTGCATGTAAATTGACTGCATTTGGGGTCGCTGAGGTTAGTATCAGCACAGAAAGTCATTTTGCAGCTCCAATGTATCTTCTACTGAACTTATGATTGACTTCAATGATTAAAACCAGTTCTTGAAAGACTGGGGAGGCATCTTTCCCCTTACCTGTAGAGTACAGAGGAATTGCTACAAATACTGTGGAAATCCCAAGGATTTGTCTCTAGCCTGCAACTCGCATCTCAATTTCCTTTACATCTTACTGATGAAATGAGCACTCGGAAGACTTGTATTTAGAAATGTGCAGCACGACTACCAAGTCGTCTTCCTGTTGCCCATGTCTGAGCGACAAAGCGAATGTTGAGACAGCTCCCTGGTTTTTAGATCAGTTCTTTGTCACATGTCTTTGCAATCTGAAAAATAATGCCTCTCAAGTCTTTTATCTTTTCTCTCCTTAAGAAAGAAGTGGATTTCTTAAGCAGTATTTGGAACATCTGTTTCCGATGACTGTAGTTTGAACCTAGATCTTCATAAGAACTTCTCTGCTGGGGTTAGTTTTATTATGTCATTACTGGAAATAATAATTAAATCAATGTGTGTTTTTTCAAAAGTAAATTAAAAAATTATTGGTGTTATTGCACATTGAAAATAAAAAGTTGTAATTTACAAACTCCCATCACTTTCGCTTTTGTGTAGACATAGGCATCGTGTGCAGTTCACTCCGGCAACTGTTGACCAGAGGGCCACACTAGTGGTGCAGATTTTCTGGTACAGAATAAGTATCGAATGCATTTGAACTCATGCTTGATCCAGTGTGCACTTAACCAACCAGTTTTAATGAGGGAGGAGATCTTCTGCCTACTGGATCTTTTTAAATAGTCCCGATCAAAAGAACATAGTGCTAAAATAGAAATACCTTCTACTCACTTCTTTCTAATGTATGAAGTGTGAATGTGGACTAAGGCCAAAATTCTGTTCTGCTCTGGAGGTGGAATATGAGGAAGCTGTGAAAGTAATTTCATGAGCAGCAAAGCTAATAGCTTGCTTTATTTCCACTTCATCTCCATCCCACACGCCTGCAGAGGATGCTCAGGACCCCTCAAAAATACATAATGATGATATAAATAGACCATTAAATTCTGTACAAAAAGATACAGAAGATAAGAAACTAAAAGAGGAAGGAAAACACAACATCAGTGGAAGTGAAGAACTGGATACTTTTTCCGCTGTCTCTTCTGCAGAAAAAAAGACAGGTCTTTTTGGTTTTATTTGAAAATGAGATGGGATGGAGAAAAGCTGAGAAGTGACATGGGTCACTCTCAGACACATTTGCCACCTTATCCTGTGATTTATTATGAGCACTCTGGGAGCTGAGTGGCACCAAGATACTTGCGGAAATACTGATCTAGAGAGAGCTGTGCTTGCTTCTGATCAAACCCCGTCATAATGGGGTTACTGAACTGGGAGTTTTTAGTTGTTCTTTTGAATGCATTTAATCTTGATTAGGGCCCGGGAGTTTGTTACGCCTTCAAATAGCAAAAAAAGTTGGCTACTAACTTGGGAGATTTCTCCTATTTTCCTGCATCTTCTGAACAGTAAAGAGACAGAATGTCACGCAGGTAATTGCACTAGAGCGAATGGATTGCCCTTGGGTGCTGGAAAAGGTCTAAGTCTATTGCAAAGCAGGATGATTGTGATGAATAGGAAACAGAGGGTCTGTCAGGAGTAAATCAGTTAGTGACTGAATGGAAATGGCTTTGATAAATGATTGGATGTCAATATTAAATCAGTTGGTGGGAAACATTGTCATACTCTGGGACAAGGATAAACACTTCAGTAAGATACAGGATAGCTGTTTCATTTGAGTTCAGCTGTGCGTTTTCTAGTCAAGCAATCAGCTTCCTGTGATGACTGCAGTTTTTCATTTGTTTGCTTGTTTTTTGGCTTTACTTGAAGGGAAATACAGTGATCCCTATTTTATGTGCTTCAAATAGACTTGCTTCAATTTCTACTGGCAGATAACTTGCCATGATGTTTATTCTGCAGTGATAACAGTATAGTACCCCTAGCATATATACCAGTACTGCAGCTTTGCTATTGAAATAAAAGCATTAGAGACAAGTAGTAAATGCCATTTTGTTAGATTGCCTTTGTCCCATATAGCTTTAGTTATAATTGAAATTACCACGTTTAGAATGCTTTTTCTATTTGCATTAATTCTTGATGTAACTTAACAGTCAGTGTAAGGTAGATTATTCTTGTTTTACATTCAAGATCTAGTTATTCTTCTTTTCCCTGCAATTTCTGATAGTTAAATGTATGCAGAAGCTATATACTAGAATTTTATTCTATAGTCACAAGAGCAATTTATTATTTGTAAATGATAATGAAAATTGCATGGCATATGGATGTCCAAAATATGCAATAGTATAAGGATATTTTATACAGTTCTTTGCAACTGAAATAAAGTGTCTTCTACTCTGTTTGCATGTCAGCTTTAAAAAAAAATGTCATGCACCCTCTAAATACTAAATCAGTGAGATTTGTTTCAATCTGAGAGTAAAATTTGTCCCCAAGACAGTGAAGACATTTTCACAGAAAGACAAACCTCCATGCCTTCGTGTTCCTAATGGCAAGGACTTTTATCCGGTATGCAAATAATGTGTGAGTCCATTTTCAGTTTTCCTTTGTTGTTCATCCTACCACAGGAGGGTTTTCTCAGCCTGTTTGTAACATCATCTCATTCATCAACATATAAACTCTAGGAAGTCGTGGCTTTTTTTATGCCATGTTTATTTACTGTGGTGTGCTGGATCAGCCCTCATCCCAATGGAATTCCCGCTGCTGTTTTAAAATTCAAATTAAATAGCATTTAGGCTTTTTAAAAAATGAAATGGCTAAAGTGCTTTAAAGTATGTATTAAAAATGTTCATATGTCACATGAGAACTCACATTTCTCAGTACTTTTAAAGCACTTACATTCAATATCCTATGTTCCCCTTTTCTGGGGAAAGGCATACCATGGGCTTACGACCATTGTATAACACAGGTCATAAGAAAAAAGGCAAAACGAAAGGAGAAGACAGTTTGTAAACTGATGCAGTAGCTGCATGGACAGGCACTTTTTGTATCCCAGGGTTCATTTTAGTTATTTGTATCTGAGGCAGTGATAATCTATGAGATACTGAGAAGAGACACGTAGCAGCTGTCCATTAGTTAATGCTGGCTGCCGCGCTGTTCGCTTACGGATGTCCCCTTTCTCTTACAGTCTTGGCTGTATTTTTTGGTGGAAGTATTACAGAGAAATGGAAATGCTATTGTATTTTGTAATGCTGTTCCATACTGTAGTGTCACAGTTTCCCATCCATACCTGTTTGCTGTTCTTTGCATGTCTCTTTTCATCAAGGTTTCTGATATCAGTGTAGCATTATAGACTTCCTGCTGCACAGAAGAACTTGATACACTGTTATTTGCTGTAGCTTTTATTTTTCCTTTTGTTTGCTGGTTATATTTTCATCTTTCATGTGCTATCATTAAGTCAATGAGTTGGGCAAATTACCGCAAGTGATCCTTTTCAAGCTTCCTTTTAATATCCCCTGTTTATTTTTCAGTGTTGCTAGATTAAATGGTTCTGTAACTACGTTTGTTCAGAGGCTAGTTCAAGGATGTAAATTATATTGATAACAGGTGGGAATTCCCACGGGATTTTTTCCAAATGTAATCTCTGTTTCTTGTTTCTTTATGAAAGTAGAAAGTGTTGCCTATAGAAATACAGATACTGATCCAGAGCTGGGGAGAATATTAAAAAAAAACAAACGTGTTTTGTATGATTGCCAGTTTCTACATAGTGTTTAGTGGAGAACTCAAATTTTCTTTTTGGTATGATTTGGGGGACTGCAATGCAGCAGAGCATTATATTATACAAAGCTCTATTATGGGGTATGAATAGACAGACACTTTGTCAAGAGATTTTTTTGATCCATTTAGATGTATATGGAAAGCACTTCAAATAACTAAGTAGAACCAGCTAAGGAAGCAATAAAAAATGAATAATAGTGCAGTATAGTAAACACAAAATGGGCTAATTATAGTCTGAAATCAAATATTGAAGTTGGATTTCCAAATTTTTAGTGTGCAGCTGTTCATTCTGGCTCTAGAAGAGGACAGGAATTGGAGTCTGCAGCAGAAGGAAACTTGTTATGCAGAGGATCCAATACGATATTCTTTGTGATCCCAACGGGAAAGGACATTGCGAAGATAATAGAAGATGGATTCAGCCAGATTTACTGGCATATATTTGTTGGGCTCATCAGCTTTTTCTCTTCAGCTTTCCTCTTTCTTCTTCCCTTTGCCTTAGTTCTTGTCTCCCACAGTATTTTGTGAATATATATTGTAGGTCATCTATCTGAGTAATTGTCACTGTGGTTAACCCTTTTGCTTTGTTACAGACTCTGAAGTGCACTATCAAATCATTTTCAAACCTAANGCATTCTTTTCTGNGGAATCTGGTTATTTATTAATATCTTTTAATNCTATAGAATGAGGTTAACCTTCTGGTTTTGTGATTTTAGGTTCNAACCCACATCTAGAATAGAGCTGGGGACTTGCAATTCAGAGAAGTTTCAGTTACATTGGAATCGGTCACTATGTTTACAAGATGCCATTGGCACAAGTGGCGTCACTTCGCATCAGGCTAGTGGGGTCTAGGTGGTGCTTGAAGGAACCCCACCATCCCCAATTCTCAATGCTTAGCAAGTAGACATCTCTCTTCTCAACAAAAGTCATTACAGTGATCTCGTAGCTGATCAGTGTGAGACTGAGGTTCTGGCTTCATTCTTCAAGAAACTTCCTACATAATTTTTGTCAAAAAAATTCCTCATCTCTCCATTAGCAAAATGTCTATAATAGTTTTCCCAAAAAGTTGGTCAGATTTGATCATGAAGTGTGCAGATATAAAAGTGTCCTGAGACCCTGTAAAGAGAAGAAACACCACAAGGTCTGGACTTCTGTGTGTCCTTCCTTCACCTCATGCTCAGTTACTTTCTTCTTTAGCCTGTTTGGAACAATCAGGTGAAACTCAAAGGTTTGTTTCCCTGCTTTCCTCATGGGGAGTATGAAAAATAGGAAATTGTTAATTTTCATGTACCTCATAAAGTTAAGACAAAGTTTTGAAAAGCAGAACAAACCCAGCTGCATTATTATATGATTTTTAAGCATTGTGAATCAGAGTACCAAGCAACATTAACTCCACAACATGCATTAATTTATTTTAAGTTCCTTCTGGTTTTTTTTGTAAAAATTACACTTGTGAAGGATCTAAATAGATTTTGTTTGCTTTGTAGGTGGTGGACTGTGCTTGGGATGAACTAGTCAAGATCTACACTCCATCGTGTCTGGCAGTTCCTGTCTAGAGAGAGAGCGAAGAAGATCTGACACACCAGGAATATTTCTCTCTATCCCCACCACCAGACTTGTGCTAAAGGGTCAACTGTGTCACTAATCTTAGTGTCTCTTTTTAAGAAAAACTCTGCTTGAAAGGTATTGTGGACTTAAGCATGCGAAGATTTTAGGGCTTGGTTCACTACACAGGTGGTGCTTGAGCCAGCAAAACATTCAACAGCTACTGAATGGCTGAAGAGTGGCCGTAGCGGATAGGAGCTGGTGTCTTCAGAGTAGAATCACCAACACAATTTTGTGATCTGTCTGGCTAATGATGAGAGCAGAAGCCTGAATCTTGTTGATCCTTCTAAAGAATAAACTAACTAGCAGTGTATTTTGAGGTAATGTCACTGTAGAAAAGAAAAGGAAAAGAAAGAGAAAAGGAAAGGAAAGAGAGAAGAGAAAAGAGAAGAAAAGAAAAAAGCGGCTTTTCACTGTAAAGTACTGTAATATCAGCCTGAGGTTTGTATCACTCAGACGCATTCATATGTTTTGCTGTGACTCACATTGCATTATTTTCTTGTGCAATATGATGAATGCTCTTGATAGACAGTAAATGTCATAGTTTATAGCCAGCTGATTTGTTTGACCTTTTTGATTGCCACTTCACAAAGATGGTAAAGATTATTTCCATGTTTTTTTTCCCTTAGATCTCCTTGAGTAAAACAGTTGATCAAGTCACGCAGAAAGATACTCTGATAGTAGAGAAAATGCTTAGGAAAAAATGAAATATATACAACACTAATTGGATCACAGTCCTCAAGATTTAGAGATAGGACAACCATCTCTTTTATGGGACTTCTGTTTTCACTTAGAAAGTTTTTCCAAGAGAAGAAGAGGACTGTGGCCATATATTCAGTGTTCTGTACCTCTGACGGCCAGACCAAAGTGAGAGCTGATGTCCAGACCAGTTGAACCTACATACATGCAGATTAACTGCCTGGCATCAGCATAGCAGATCCAGTGTGGCCAAGCTACTACACTTACAATGTTATGTCCAGCATATAATAGGTATGTTGAGTACTTTGCGTGCCCACTTTGACTCCTCAGCCCACATGCTGGTGTTTTCATCTGAGTTTTCCTGGGGCAGGTAGAGACGTTCAGTTTTTATGCTTTTCCAGTCTCCTTTGAATACTCCTGCAGTTCTCATTGGTATATGTCAGACTTCTCTCCTGGTTTCCTGGTAGCCTATTTTCATGGGTTTTTTTACCTTCTTAAAGCCGTCTCCCTTCTGCTCTTACCCCATATCATCAGTCTTTACCGCCAAAAGACTTTGCAGTTCAGGTCTTTGCAGATCTCTGGTTGAGTTTTCATAGTCTCCTCTTAATGAATGCTGTACGCTTCTGGGTTGCATCACTCATGTATCAAGCAGCAGCAGACATCTGCTGGATGCTTTGAAGAAACGAAAGAAAGAATTCAGCAGAGCTAAGACTTGCAAGCTGCAAGTAAAGAATGATGTCCTGTCATGGAGAAAGAGCCAGGCAACTTGCAGGTAGCCACGGGGAGATATGCATATGTTGATTTGGTGTTAGGGCAAGACAGAAAGAAACCCTCTTCTTCAACACGTCAATTTGGATTCTGATAGGATCTTACATTTTTCTGGGTCAGTGCAAACTGACCCCAGAATGCCATCTTCTCAAGCTGAATTAATAACAAAAAGTAGATTTTTCTTCTTTTTTTGTGGCACCAAATTCCAAATGTTTACTGCACTTCAATTCTGTGTGCTGATGATTGATGCAACGATAAAGCTGTGCTGCATACAGCTTTCAGCAATACCATGTGCCATAAAATCTAATTTTAGGCATTAAAATTGATTATTTCAACCTTAATAGTTACTCCGTTCTTCTGCTTTATCTCCCTTTTCTGCTTAGACTACAAATTACTTGTCTTGAGTGAGTGGAACATTTTGGTGGTGGGTATGTATTTTATATGCGTGCTTCTGCAGGGAGGGAGAGGGAGGGATATTCCAGGATGCTGCCATAGCCTGGCAGTTGGAAGGGCACAACTGGAAAAACAGCATGTGGGGGTGGGAAGAATTCTGAACACGCACACTCAACACATGGATTAAACCTTTTCTTAACTGCCTTCTCTCCCCTCCTGTTCTGGTTAGCCACAGTGCTGAGGGCTGCTGCATACCCAGAAGATGCTCATATCAAATAAAAACTGTGGCCTTTAATCTTCCTGCGTGATCTTTGAATGGAGAGAATGTGCTGTAACATTTCTGCAGTGTGACAGAAAAACCAATCTGGCGATAGTTGTTGCTGATTCTTAATTCTCAGGGAATGTTTGCTATAAAGTTTTTAAAGAAATACTTTTTGTTTTATGACCACAATACTAGATTCTGTTTTGTTTTTTTTTTTTTACTGAAACAGACCTTTAATGACAACGATATTAAAGATGTAATGTATTCTACTTTTAAACTTGCTGCTGTGGAAGATTTACTTTTATGGAAACCCATAGGTTTCTGCTTGGTTCAAGAAACATACTTACTAATTATGTTCTAAAGGAGTGGATTTGCTGTTCTACAATGCTATTAAATTAATTGCACACAGTATCTTTGGCTACACTCTTGTATTCATTTCCCCAATTAAGAAATGTTGATCAAAAAGTAAATGCAGCAGAAGATACCGAGTATCTTATAAGTAGAGAGCATTGTAATCATGGTTTGTCTTATATGAATATTGGATGATGACTACATTTCTCCTCCGTACTTGTAGAGACCGTACTTTATGCAACTTAGCCTAGCTGTATGTCCCATCAGGTCTGCATTTTGATAAAGGAAAGCTATTTAAAATGATTCTTTGTGTCTGTCTGTGCAGACTACATGTCGGTGATGAAGTCATCTCTTTTTTCTACCCAAATACAGCACTGGCCTCAAATTTAGATGTGCGGGCACGGGTGTACGAAGCCTTTCTGTAGTACAGCTCAGATTTGAATGTGCTTAGGGTCATGCGATGGGGCATGGAATCAGCTCTGCACAACGGTTTCCCTATATACCTCATGGTTGCATTAGACCCTAATTAAAGCAAACTGTGCATTAAACATTTTTAGATCTTTACGATTTTCATCCAAGAAACCATTTTTAAAAATTGTGCCCTTAGGAATTGGACACCAATTTGCTCCACGTGTTTTTTTTTTCTCTCGCCCATGTCATTGTACCTAGGTGAAATGCAGAGCTGAGCATAATTTGCATCAAAGGATTAGAGTTAAGGTATCGGAATCATCTCATTATTATAAGGAACCACAGAGCTATTCATTACTATGATCTGTGCCCCACTGCTAGGCCAAAATTTTCTAACAGAGTCAACTCATGAACTGAGCACCCGCTGCTCTCTGGATACAGAACAGCTACTGTGAGGCAACTCCCTTCACTGCAGCGTTGCCTCAGGTGCTGTCCTTCCGTTGCTTCCTCCAATTCCTTCCTAGGGAAGTGCAGGAGAACTGATCTTTTCTGCGTGTGGAGTGGTGGAGAGGCAGTGAGAGACAAGTACTGGGCCTGACCTGAGTCCATGTTGAGAAGGGGATGGTTTGGCAAGGGACAGCACCTTTCCCTCCGCCCCCTCCCCTTGCTGTGTAGAGACAAGACTAAAATTAGGAGCACCATGAGAGATGTTACAAGAGAAGCTGGCCTTGCAACACAGGCGAGTTCCAAGGGGCAGGATACGGTGCCTGGGACACGGATGCTGGGATTCCCAAATCCAGTGTTAGTGCGGCCTGACCTTGAGCACTGTGTGCAGCTCCGGGCCCCACAGTTGAAGAAGATGAAGGTCCTTGAACACATCCAGGGGAGGGCAACAAAGCTAGTGGAAGGGCGGGAAGGCAGCTCCTATAAGGAGCGGCTGAGGACTTTGAGCTTGTCCAGTTTGGAGAGGAGGAGGCTGATGGGCGACCTCATTGCTCTCCACAGCTTCCTGAGGAGGGGGAGTAGAGAAGGAGGTGCTGAGCTCTTCTCCCCGGGATCCAGTGACAGGATGCACAGGGCTGGTTCAAAGCTGTTCCAGGCGCAACATTAGGAGTACTGAGAGGGTGGTCAGACACTGGAACTGGCTTTCTAGCAAGGTGGCCGATGCCCCGATCCTGTCAGTGTTTAAGAGGCGTTTGGACAACACCCTTAATAACATGCTTCAGCTTTTGGTCAGCCTGCAGTGGTCGGGCAGGTGGACTAGATGACCGCTGTAGGCCTTTTCCAACTGAGCTATTCTGTTCTATTCAAATTTTTACCCTTCTGATTCGCTTGGTTTTCTGTTTCAGTCAGGGAAGTATTTAGCCCCCATGCAGGCCTGCAGCTTGATCCTCTGCAACGTCAGAGACTCGCTTCTCCAGTGAGGATTCCACTGGTGGAGGGACAAAATTATTTCCTCCAGAGGTTACGCTTAGGTGAGGTCCCAATTACTACAGTATTTCCAGAAAGCACAATCAGATTTTTTTTTTCCTGTCTGCACTTCTTTGGCAGCGGGAGATTTTTTTTCTCCTGTGTGGAAGCACCGTCACAGCGATCCACGCGTTCCTTTCAGTTGTGCTGTGTGGGTGCTTGGGATGAGCCCAAAGGGAGGCTGGTGCCAATGCGTTGGCACGGTTCTGCAGTGGGTTTTGAAGCCAGATTTGGTCTCCAGTAAGCTTAAATGAGAGCTTCAACCTTTATATGCCTTAATACTTCAGACCATTTAACTGTGAGTTTACACTGTATGCTGCAGTGCAGCTGCTGGAGTGGGTGAAGGCCCCTGAGGTGGAGCGCCCCGTGACTCCAGGGAGGTGACCACAACTGACATGTCCTTTTGCCTGAAAACTTCTGGGTTTCGGTGCATGCTTTCTTCCCACCCTGACTTAGCAAAGGTTAAACTTCCAAGTGTCCTGATCGCATCCGCGGCTTTTGTGACTGAGGTAACCTGAGAAATTCAGATAGGTATCACTCTCACCTTTTAAAAGGAGGCACACACACAGGTCCTGGGGTGGGGGGGCTGTTATCAGTGTTTTAGTATTTCAGTCAATGGAGTTTTTAATCAGAAGAAATGTAAGTACTCAAATGTTACTAAAACTAAAGATTTGCATGTAAAAAGAAGATGAAAATACAACTGCCTTGGTAAGAACCAGAGAGAGAATAAAGTGGAAAATAAACTGTTGGGGAAAATACTTAAGGAACACTTAAAGTCAAAGAGAAACAGCCAATTTAAAATGTTAGATATCAGGAGAATCCTCCCATAGATTCTGTAAAGATGAAGAAGAGAAGAAGTGAAGGAGGAAAAGACGCTGTAGTTTTGAGTCGGGTGAGTATTACAGGGGTCCTCACAAAGTCAGTCTTGTTCTTGCGTTAGTGTTGGGCTCTGGGAGGGAATGGGGAAGGGGAGAAAGGTCAGAAAATGCCAGGCAAGAAAGAGGGAGTGAGAACAGTAGCTTGATAAAAAAATGAATAAATTGAAGATTGAAAAATAAAAGGCAGGCAAGCTGGAGACAGCCTCTAGTGAGAAATAATATTTACTCAGGAACACACATCAAAAAGTAGAAGGAAGCTCTGCTATGTCTGCACCGGTCACAGGCAGAGTCAGCAGCGGCTGCTGGCCCCCTGCACGACCACGGCCGGTGGCACTGAGGTGCACTCAGGTGGACGTGCACTCGGCTCCTGGCTTCTGGAAGCAGACTGCAGGCGTGATCTCCAAACATCGCTTCTGCCTCCATCCACGTGTTTACCCCAAAGGCTGAAAAAAGGAAGTTCCTTCAGTTTTTGCTTAGAGAATATTGTTTCTCTTGTGGTTTACATCTGTTGTTTAATTTCAACGGTATCCAGGGTTTCCTTTCCCTCATTACCAATTTTTGTCCTCAAAAACTCATACCTTAATGTCACAGAATCATAGAATCACAGAATGGTTTGGGTTGGAAGGGACCTTAAAGATCATCTGGTTCCAACCCCCCTGCCGTGAGCAGGGACACCTTCCACTAGACCAGGTTGCTCAGAGCTCCATCCAACCTGGCCTTGAACACTGCCAGGGAGGGGACATCCACAGCTTCTCTTGGCAACCTGTTCCAGTGTTTCACCACACTCATGGTGAAGAATTTCTTCCTAAAATCTAATGTAAATCTGCCCTCTTTTAGTTTACAGCCATTCCCCCTTGCCCTATCACTACACACCCTTGTGAAAAGTATGAACCTTACCCTGCCTCCGTGCCCTGCCTGTACCAGCTCCACCGCCAGTCGGAACCCAGGAAATCTGTAACACACCCTCTTCGGTGCCACTGGTCCCCGTGGCCACCGAGGGCCCCTCACTGCACCCACCAACGATCCTGGGCACACATGGCTTCTTGTGGTCGAGGTGAAGAGCCCAGCGCTCTGGCTCCGGTGTGTTCTCCCTGCCGCTCCGCCATGCTGCCGTGCCGCTCCCATGCCCGCTTGCTTGCCCAGCAGTCCTGACGCCGGCCCTGCTCCCGCTGAGCGGTGCGGGCACCAGCACCCCTCTCCTGCCGCTGCCACAGGTCGAACGCCGAGCGCCACAAGTTTCCAGTGTTATGACTGGGAAGAAGCACAGCTGGCTGTGGGAGCTGGGTGTGTCTGCTGGGGTCCGTGAACTGAACCAGGACCGAACCGTAACGTTTTTCTGCAGAAATCTCGCGGAAAATAGTTGTGCCTTTTTGATAGCGCTGAAATGCACGCTGTGCTTGTGCTCAATTCTGTGCGAGCCCAGCAGAACTGGTGATCCTTGTCAGGATCTGGGCCTCTCTTTTTATGGTAAAGTCTTCCAAAAAACGAGCTTCGGGTGTCCGGTGTGCGGTTTTCCCCCAAGCTGGTTCTTTCTAACACCATTCCCGTGGAAAGAAAGCGAGGCTGGTTTTGTTTAAAAAGAAGAATTTTGCTAATCTCGTAGTGATGGGCGAAACATAGCCTTGCCGCCCATGAGAGCCACCTCGCACGTATGATGGCAAAAGAAGGCTCGAGGTTCCCAGGCAGCCCAGAATCAAACCGTAGTTTGATCCCGACGCTGCGGGAGGGCCCGCTGTCCCGCACCAAACCGCTGGTGCCGTTCCCTGGCCCCGAGGTGATCCGTCGCAGGCGCCTCTTCAGCCCTTCGCCTGGCAACTCGAGAGAAGGGGCAGGCGGTTTAACCCCCTCCCAGGCTTTAAAACACCACTTAGGAAGCCTCCGCGGGGCTACGGATTTTTAGCGGCCCTCCGAAGCAAGCCCCCCGCTCAGGAAAGGTTCCCCCCGCTCTCTCAGCAGGGGTTCCCGTCCCTCCGCCGCTCCCCGCCCGAGAAGGGGCTCCCCTGGGCGAGCCGGGGGGCGGCGGGACCCCGCTGCGGGATGCCGCCGGTGGGCTCGACGGATGCGCTCTGCCGGGAGGACGCGGGCTTTCGGGGGGGAGAAAAGCGGCATCGCGCTGCCTCTGCGGGCTGCGGGGGGGGCACAGCGGTGGCACCGGACGGGTTTGGGAGGGCTTGCGGGCGGCGGCAGAGGGGGGCTTCCCACCCCCGCTGAGCCGGGGCGCGCTCCGGGGGACGCC
>Ga0065711_1027906_pt1 | contig 45089 bp, 32 predicted proteins | sample Hoacrofraction12_FD_59098 | JGI IMG/M metagenome (GOLD analysis project Ga0065711, IMG submission 59098) | Hoatzin crop microbial communities from Cojedes, Venezuela - Epithelial fraction 12 v2 (version 2) | ecosystem: Host-associated > Birds > Digestive system > Esophagus > Crop | place... | reverse complement strand
AAAAAAAAAAAAAAAAAAAAAAAAGGCATCTAGCTGCTTGGAATGGGCAGGATCTGTAGGGCCCCAGAAAGTCTGCAGCCTTCGCGTGGGTTATTCCTCTCGCAGCTGGGCTGACCCGAGCTCAGGCCCCCGACCTGGGAGCCAGCTCCACCGCGCTGCCTGGAAGCCAGAGCTCCCATGGGAAGAGGCAGGAGCAGGTCTTTGGAGAAGGTCTTTGGGGAGCGGAGTGACAGCCTGGCTGCAAGCAACGTTCACTGGCAGAGAAACAAGACTGTTTCCCTCCCAAAAAAATCATGGCAATGTGAGCTCCTGTGGTTAAATATGGACAGAGACGTGAATGCTGCTTCTTGTTAATGGGGGAATGTGACCCGTCATGACCGAGGCGAAAAAGCAAGGGGAGGGGATGAGCTATACTGAGTGCCTGAATTTGATCCCTTGCTAAGAAGGTTTGGGGTTTTTTTTTGCCTTCAGAGTATTCAGATATGGTTTTTTGACAACTAATTTGTTCCCGCACAGAAAAACCCTTTTCGCGACTATCCAAGCTTTCTGTCTTGGTTTGTGAGTCTCCCCCCTGACCTCAGACCAGCCCCCTTCCCACAGTGCCAACCTGGCAGGCCAGGTCTCATCCACATCGGTTGGAAAGAAGCAGAACTCCCCGCTAGCTGCCTTTCGGCCATCGCTCCTCTCATTCATCTACCAGGGACAAGTGCTGCGGGGGCTTCTGCCCGCTCCAGCCTGAACAAATACCACTGCGGGCAAGTCTCTTCGGCAGGGTGCTATCGTACAGCCACGTTGCAAGTGAGCAGAATACCTCACGCTTTTGACAGAGTGAGGAATACAACATTTTCACCAAAATCTTTGTTGCAGAATTGCATGCATAAATGCAATGCCTGACTAGGAAGATCAGATGCAGGAGGCTCCAACAGCTGCAGGGACTGCAGAGCCTGCATGGGGGAAGCAGAAGTGGAATTAATAAAAAGAATAGAGGAAAAGTAGATATTACATCAGGGAAATTAAAGGCACAAAAGCTGAAAAATAAGAACAGTGTTAATTTGGGTTTTTAGCTTCCAAATGCAGTATATGCATTTTTTAATGCATTTTGGTATCAGAAAAATGTCTTTACCGGTGACAGTAGATTAGGGCAGCACTGGATAAGAGAAGGCAGATGGTTGGACAAGTAATTTGTGAGTTTGCCATGTATTTGTTACCAGATTGCCCCGGTCGCAGACAGCACAGCACACGTGTCCCGCTGGAAGCCATCTCAGCACCGTTGCCACCAGATGGCAACAGATGGCCAGGAAAGGCGCAGCGGACACACGGCGGGCGTCTGCGACCCATGGCGAATGATCCCTAGCAAGAGGAAAACAGCGGGAGTCAATATTCCCAAGAAGTAATGAGTTCAAGGAATTAACGACAGTCTTGAGATGCTGATGGACTGTACTTGCCCTGTTTATTCCAGCGCCCATAAGAACATGCCAAGCATTCCGTCAGTACGTATTGACAGATAGGATTTAATGCCGCAAAACAAGAAATTCCAAGCTGCAGTTTTCCATACTGAGACACAGCTCAGCCATCCTGCAAATACGTTTTATCTCTACGGATGTTTGTAGCAAATGTGTTTTCAGCATATCTTTTCTTTGTTTTCTATTACACAGGCCAAAGGAATGAAAAATACCCAAACCTCACTCAAAAGCGATCTTAACACCTGCAGTTACAGAGCTTGCAAACGACAGCATACACATGGTGCACATTTATCTAATGAGAAGGATGCTTCTGAAAAAAGGACTTGAGTCTGGAAAGAAAGAGAGGAGCAAGGAAAAGGTCCACAGTCAAATAGCGAAACCACAACCACAAAACACTTTGTTAGATGGGTGGCACAAGTGTTAACCTATGCAGGTGCGGAGAAACACGGCTCCCCTTTAAACAGGCATCAACCCTCACGGCCACGCTGCTCAGACAAAGATGACACTGCCAACAGAGACTCATTTACCAAGCTCACGCAAGGCAGGTGCAGCAGTGAGAACAGAGACCAGCATTAACTGAAAACACAATCGGCTGTGGTGACCGGCACAAGCTGACCAGCCACAAAGCACCAGAGGAATCGGTAAGAAGGCTGCAGCTTCGCGTTGTCTTTCTGTTATAGAAACTCCAGGAAACTAGCCCTGGAGCTGAATAAAGTTGCTGAATTCATCTCCAGCTATCATCCCTGAAAAGGTCCCTTCTAGCATTCGTACCTGAGTACAGGGGCTTATCTCTGGGACCTGGGTGAGTCACGCTGGAGAGCCAAACAAGGCAATGAAAGAGGACAAGTCCATTAGATGTGAATTTTGTATTTATTAAAAACTCTGCCCTTCTCCAGCAGCACGAGTCACCAGCTGAAAAATGGACTCAGCCTTGTACAGACCACTACCTCTCCTGAACTTCATCTGCAACCCCCAGGCAGGATTTTTCTCTCCGCTGATGCAGAAAAACTCCACAAAGCACAACAGTCTGGCAGCTGATACTAAAACTGGGCAGAGAGGGTGGCCTTGGTGTCAAAGCTGGGATCAGGTGGGCACTGCCAGCTCTGCCACATCCTGACAGCAGAGACGTCCAAGGCAATGCTTGAACAAGCGCTGAGCACCCAGGTGGTCTCCTGGGAAGTGTCTGTCTCTGGAGACGGCATTATCTCATCACATTATATTTTGGGTACGTATTCTGATGCTGATTTTCTTTTGCAAGTATATAGTTGAGTTACTACCAATGCAGAAAGTAGAGCCTGGTATTGCCTGACTTCTGGAAATGCATATAGATCATATATCATATCATACCCCTACTCTGTTTCATACAGCGGCTTTGCCAAGCGGGACCACAGAGAGCATTTAGCCTGAAGTACATCTCCGGATGCTCACGTTTACGTGTTTAAATACACATATCTGTTTTTACATGCAGATGACTCTCCATTGGAGTGACTGCAGTGCAGACTGTTCATGTTTAGCTTTACACAACAGCAAGCTGCTTGTTCAGCTCCTGTGAGGTCTGACACATTTTGGCTGGTATTCTGCAGCTCAGAGTCTTCCTGAAGACATGGGGGGCGGGGGGGGGCAAGCAGGTTTCCACTATGCAGCCAGTGGAAAGAAGGACTGGCAGTGTGGGAAGTATGTTTTAATGCTTGAAAGCTGTTGCACTGGTTAGCCGCTTCTGTTATCCCGTTCACAGGTGGGAAAAAAAGATAAAAATCACATTTTAGCTCTTAACTGAGACAGGTTTTTCTCTGATTGCTGGCCCATAAGGTTATAATTGACTACCACCCCTTGGCAATGTCATCACCTCCAAATACAAAAGCTATTAAGTCCTGGAACATGGAGCACCCCACAGCACATTCCCCACACAGCCCCGGCTACGGGCTGAGAGCACAAACACCCATCTGGAGGTCATCTGCTTCCCGTGGAGAGCCCGCGCAGCGGTCAGAGGCAGGCGAGCTCAACCATCCCACATCACACCTGCGGCAAGTGCAGCTAGGATAAACTTTTGCGACCCTGAGAACACCTCTGCAACCCTGCGAGAGCCCTGGGATATCCAGCTCTGAGGTGCAGATTCTCTCATTGCTAGTATTAGCTAGATAAACACGCAGAAACAAGTTTATTTTATTTTTAACTCTGCGACGAGGCCGAGCGGCAGAGCACTCTCTCCCTTCGCACACAGCACTTCCCCTCCCTAAGCCCTCGCTGATCCCAGAAAACACGTATCGGAGATCTCTGCAAAGCATCCCTCGCACCTACAGCTGCAGTGCTTGCCTTTAAAAAGTCAACATTCACCTCACCGTGCTGTCTGAGCCATCACAGTGTTTTAAAGCAGGAAACACCATCCCCTACCCGCGCTGCCCATTAGCTCCCCGGGACGGATTTGTGCTCCTGCACATGGCACGCTTGGATTTGTTGATGTGTGCTTCACCTGGGACTGACCTCGTGCCAAAACACACACTTTTATTGCTCATGCTGGGATCTTTGCCAGCACACGCACAGCATTTTGTTGGTAATTAGTGGAAAATACTGACTTCTGTGGGTCCTGGTGTGTAACTCTCACCTGTCACATGAAGTTTGTTTTGCCTCCTTGGCAGGCTGCAAGGGCTTTGCCACCTTCCCCTTGTGCTGGACAACAGAGAATTTACAAGCTTGTGTTTGTGACTGACAAAACAGAAAAACAAAAACACACCCTCAACTCAAGAAACAGCTTCAAAGTGATAACTAAAGCATCAGCCCCCCCGGCTTCGGCGCGCATTTTGCAGCGCGCAGTGGCAGGAGGGCTGGGGGCTCGCAGCGGCGAGGCACCCCTGGGTGGCACTGAAGGTCTGGCCGGAGCGGGGAGGTGGTTCCCACTCCTCTGACAGCCCGTGCCAACTTCGTACTGAAGCCAAATTCCATATTTCCCTGCTCACCAATATTTGGGGCTTGACAGGCGTTCAAAGCACCCCACTCCAGGCCGCTGGGGGAATATCTGGGTAACACAGAGCACAGCCGTGTCCGTACGACACCAGCAGCGCAGGAGCAAAGCAGTGCAAGCAACAGCCACGAAAGAGAAACGGGCATTGAAACAAAGTGCAGAGTTCCAGCTCGATGATTCTTAACGAAGCCTGGTTTTCAGACTAGCCTAACAGTGAAATTCATCCTCCTAGCAGACGCAGGCCACATCCACACTGAGTTGTCACGCAGCCCTTGAGCTGCGTGGAGTTTCCAAGCAGACAGTCTGCGCCCGCATATAAAAGCTTACAGCGCACTGAAGCGCGGCGTGGCGAGTGGCTCTGTGGTGCTGCAGCAGCCTTTTGTGTCCCGATGACAGACGTACGCCTGCGATCACGCGTACGTGATTCCGTACGGCGTCCAGCCGAGCCGTACTGACGTCTCTAAGGAACAAGAGAATACGCCACATGACCGTTTCCCTCGGTCAGTTTTCCTGGCTACTTTAGGTAATCAGTCCTGAAAGCTTTATGGTATCTGTCCTTTCTTCTCTTTCTGTGCCCCCCGCACTTGCAGGTCGCTGGTGATGTGCTGGGATGGGCACTGGGAGGGACACTGCACTGACCACCGGCTCTCCAGGAAGGTTGTGACAGCAGCAAGAGCCTCGCTTCTCTGACTGCTTCTGGTGTACTCACGTGCCAGCGTAACGAGGAAAAAAGAAAAAAGAATAGAAAACCAACACGTCACCTTTCGGTACACAGACCATCGGTGCCATCCAGCAGAGATCGGCTGAGAGAAGATGGCATTTGCACTCGTAGGTTCTTCCTAGCATCTCTCAGTACATTTAAGGAGACTAAAACGAACTAAAGAAATTAAGAGAGAGGTTTGGGCCATTCAAATCTCTTTATGACATCGAGGATACAAGTTCCACGTACAGCACGACCGTTCACCAGCAGTCAGATGAGCTACCTTCTGTCCTGTTCTAAACCCACCGTAGCTCCAAGAGGCGGGCAGGCGTGGGGCAGGACGCCTCGCTGACGCCGTGCCGGCTGCTTCCGGACCGCGATGGGAGATGGCAGCCGGTGGTGCCGGTGTGCCCACGCTGCTGCTGACGCCCAGCCACTTGGGAAACTCGCAGCCGGCACTGCTGGGTGAAGCCAAGTGCTCCATCTGTTACCTTCACCTCCCAAAGCAGGTTTGCCTCTCCAGCTGTGGTACTGAAAGGAGTCTGCGACTGGAGCCCGAGGAAGCTCTTGGAGGGGGGGGTTTAGCTAGGTTGAAGCTCACTGTTGAAGTTACTCGGAGCAGGAGGTTTGGGTGTAGGTGCACTGGCAGATTAGTCTTCTGTTCTTCATTAACACTGTTAGCAAACTGACACGATGACTTAAGAGTGAGGCTAAACCTGATACCAGAACTGCAGATAGAAAAGGTAACGTTAGTGGGGCTTTTCCTCCCGCCAGCGCAAGAGAAGGAGAATGTCGGTTCCCTCCTAATGCTGGGAGAGATTTCCAGCCCCAGGATGGGCACAGACCACGGAACAAGCCAGCCCATGCTTTCCACAGCACTATCCAGCTCCTCCTTCAGCCTTCTGCGCTGCCAATGTCCTCACCAGGCAACGCCAAGCTGCTGCTTTGCCACACCTGAACTTCAGATCGACCCTTCTTGACCACGTTCTGCAGAGAGAACTTCAAAGCAAACCGTGGGCAGACCACAGCTCTTCCTCCAGGGAGGGGGCATGAGGGAGCTGTAGGGACTCGGCTTTGCACCACGTTTCAGAACAGATGATTAAGGAGGGGAAAGCGTCTGGATTGCTGCATGTGGGGTATTTTTATCAGATCGAAAACCAGCGAATCCACTGTATTGTAACACATTGTGAAATTATGTCTCTTCTCTGAAAGGCGAGATTATGTGCGGGTTGGGGAACTGCTTGCAGGAGAAGTTCACAGTTTTCTGTGAGGTTTGCAAGTGCCATTGCGAATCACCTAGGAACAGCTTGCGACAGATGCTACAACTCCTCCATGTATGTTTGATTATTGGCCTGTGCCTACTTTTAAAAAAGGTGTTTGGATGGGCTTTGAATGTATTTTTTGTGTTTTTAATTTTTTCTGTGTGTGTTTTTTTCATGCTGGTGTTCTCTAACCCACCTTGCAGCAATCTTGGTGTGTTAAAATGTAGTAATCTTGGTGTGTTAAAATGTAGTACCTGAATTCTGGTAATTTACTGGATATCATGTGAGAGTTACTGCACGGTCCAGCATCACGATGCTGGAGAACATGAAAGGGGATAAAAGGGCAAAAAGCAATTAAAGGCATCTCTCCCCTCCCCTTTTAGAGAGCAGAGGAGGTGCTGGAGACAAGCAGTGAGCAACAGCATCATGCTGTGCTAAGCTCTGCTGGGTTTAGCGAGTGATCCTTGAAGTAAGCTTTAGGATACACCACCATATCAATATTAATCTACGAAATGCATAATTTTAATAGTTTGGGCAATCCTGTTTGCGTTACTGACACAGTTAGTAATAAGGCATCAAAAAAAGAGGCAAAGAGAAGAAGCTTAATATCCCAACTCTAAGCTTGATAGCAGGAAACAGAGATTACAGGCAACATAGTGCTTGAAAATGAATCCTGGTTGGCTGCCAGATGGATTTTTCAAAACAATGCCTAATTGCCTCAGGAAATACATTAATCAGAGGGTCCCAGAGGCCTAGGAACTGTTTGCTCCAATCCACCGAGGCAGTGCAGCGACAAGGACCTGAGCAATACAAGAAGCTACGCATGTCCTTGAGACAAAATACTTCCATGAGAAATAGGAAAGGATACCTAACGAAAAGCTCTTGAACAGATTCCTGCAGCAGCTGATTGAAATCACTCTTGGGAGAGATCAAATAAGAAAAAATGGTACTCTGGCCATGAAACCGGCAACAGACACCAGAGAAGCTGATGAATCCAGCTGTCCAAATTGAGATGCAGAAGGTGGCATCAAGAAGAGCATCTCTGTGGCGTGGCCCAGATCATGCAAGGAGCAAATCAGGCCAGTGTGAAGAAACGATCGGCCTATGCAAGGGCTCTGGAGAGCAGCAGAGCCTGAAATGCTCATGGCCAGGGGCAGAGCGTGCTGAAGAACTGAAGAGTTGGATCACTTGATGCGTACATAAGGCTTCCTCCTCGGGGCACACCAGCCCGGGCCCCTCGGATTCCGCTGGGGGCAGAGCTCGCAGGGCTGAGCAGCCCCGGGCTGCCGAGGGGTCCCTGGGGAGGTTTGCTGACGGTGCGATACAAGCCCCGCACCCAGCTCTCAGGCACACATCCTCCACCGTTAGCTGGCATGCACTCCTGCTGGCATGTGACCGGAGCAGAAGGTGCTCCTGCCTTACACCATGTGCTCAGCAACCGCTTTAATCCACAACGTGTTTCCTAACCCTCCTCCTCTTGCATTACATAAGCTTCCTAGGGCTGATGTGCAGTTGCTAAGCAGTAATTTTGCATGACTAAAAGAGAAATCCATGATTGCTAGGTTCACTAAATGGTTTTTTCCCTTATTGCAATATAATTATAGCTATAATAAAAACATTGCAGAACATTCATCAGCATGCAAAAATTAGGTCAGGAACAGAGCGAGTGTATCATAGATGCCTTTTAGAAGCCTTTACTTCTTCCTTTGCCATTGGAGGAGGAAGGGCAGGAGAAGTTTGGTATTGCATAAAATCATAAATGACAGGTTTTTCCATCCTGTCAGCTAATCTGGCATAAACAGAAGTTCACATTCTCTTTTCAGAAGGCAGCTTGCTTCCCTCATCGCAGAGCTCTGCTAAAGCCTCCTCAGAGGCAGACTTGGCCCCCGCCCGGGGAAGGAGCCCGCTGCCCAGCCCACCAGTGTGGGGAGCGCCCGCGCGGCTCGCCCAAGGGGTGCCCATATCCCACGTGCAGTGGGTCCCATGTGCGGCAGGTCCCACGCATGGCGGGTCCGGAATGCCGTGCTTCACTGCAGGCCCGCCGGGATGGGGGCCCAGAGCAAGGGGCACGGTACCCAGCCCGCCTCTGGCTGGGACACCGCTCCCAGGGAGCTGCGCAGGCTGGGTCCGGCTGGTAAGAGGTCAGGTAACCCCAGGCTAAACCGCTGAGCTAATCCACTGCTGGGACGTTTTCCTGACATTGCCGCAAAATCTTTTTCCCATTTTCCCTTTTCATCCTAAAGCTCCTAATTATGCCTCCAAGCACTGTCCTAAATAACTTTTTTTCCCCAATAGTTCTGACATTTAACTTGTAGTAGGCATACATTTTTAACAGTTATTCACTACCTCCATAATTTTTAATAATTTTGCCTTCCTTTATCCACATTGAAGACTTGCTTTCCCTCATACTCTGCTACCAGTTGTACTTCTCGCCAGTGCCCCTCATTTCTTCCTTAGAAGCCTGAGAAAGAAGTTCTTCTCAGTTGAATCCTCTCTTTCCCATCTTTTCAACTGTGGCCAACTGCCTTTCGAGAAGACGTTGCCAGAGAGGTGGCTCCAGAGCCTGCCCAGCCACACGCTGTGCTGGAGACAACGTACCCCGCGGCGCTCGAGACAAGGAGGTCAACTCCTGAGCTAGAGACAACGTGCATTCATCAGGGAAATCAATTCCTTCAGAGAACAAATCAACTTAGTGATAACCTTTACTTCTTACAGACCTAGGCTATTTGTTTCATTGTCGTTTAACTAATAAAAATACTAGGTTTCTGCATTTTATTAAATACTTGAATAAATGAAACTTAGATGATATAATTGCTTATATGCTCATGCAAAGTGTCTTCCTGGTTAGCAAAAAGAGGTATCAAATCCACTGCAAAGACAACATTTATTTCTGCACTACCTGCTTTCATGGTTGCCCACTCAGGAACGATCAGAGTTTCAGCAGGACAGTAACAAGAAGAAGATTAAAACTGAGGCTTTGCCTGCACACTTAATGAAAAATGACAAATGAAACACATTAAAAAAAATAGTCACTGGATATAGATTCCAGGGATCCAACGTCAAGCAAGTATTTCCCTGACTGTTGGGGCCCTCCGTCCCGCGTTCCCGTCCCCGACGCAACACAGGACCTGTGCATCTGAACCCAGACACGCGCTCTGCGGGGGGCGCTCCTGTCCCGCGTCGCGTGAGCAGCATTGTTAATCAGACACCATCAGCCTTAATTATATGATATTGAGATTATTTGGTGTTAAACATATTCTGAAGGTCTATCACCACTTGACATGCAGTTTGCTTCATATCTCATCAGAATTTGAGACCTGGGGAAAATACAGTGTGCTTCCTAAGGCAGGGACTTGGCTGCCTGACTGCCAAGCTCCCACGCCTATCAGCTCCGGTAACTTCTCATTAGCGAGCTCTCAGGGGATGGAGCATACAGGCATTGAGGAAAAGTTATGTTTTTTGAGCTGAGCTTTTGGGGGGTTTGTTTGAGGGGTTTGGGGTTTTTTTTTTTTGTTTGTTTGCTTTCTTGTTTTATGGGTTTTTTTTTGTTTCAGTTTGTCAGCAAACTGACTGCTCTTCTCCCAGCAGTAGGTCCCCATTTAGGTTTTCTCCCCTTCTGCAGGAACTTCCATGCTCATAAATCACTTGTTAAACTCTGCTGGAAGAAAGGCATCTTCAGCAGGAGACCGGCGCTTGGTAGTAGCTAACAAACCTTGTTTGCCCTGCATGCACTGGGGAGATTGACTATCCCCAGAGCAAAGCTAAGCTTGCTATTCTGGGCGCTTTTTCTCTGGCTCTGCTCCAGCTTTGCACCTCTCAGTGGCCATTGCTGCTTTTAAATGCAGTTGAACACACCTGTAAAGTGAGGGGAGCAGCTATTACTGCCAGCAGCACCCATCTGCTGCTGCACCGAAACGGAGGAGCTGCATATTGTGCACAAGACATAATTATCCTAATTACTCCTATTTACTACATGCTTCCTGCTATACGCTTTAGAAGTGGGACTTCAGTTACCTGGTTCAGGTTTGCTCGTGCAGCAATGGGGAACAGTGGATGCCTTTTGCCCAGGTTCCTCTGGCTCACCGGGGCTGCCAGAGGACACGGGGTGCCACAGCCAGTGCTGCCACGGCAGAGCCGTGCCCTTCTCTGGCTGTGCCCCGCACCAGCCACTGCCGGCTGCTTTGAGGAAAGGATACTTTCGCCATGGCTGGCTGCGACCGCATCGGGTGTCAGGGACAAGCACGCAACTGATAAAGCAAACACTGCAGTGCAATGAGCGGGCCAAACGCGTGCGTGCAAAGACCTGCTGGCATTCCATTCCTGGAAACATTCAAGGCCAGGTTGGACAGGGCTCTGAGCAACCTGATCTAGTTAGCGATGTCCCTGCTCGCTGCAGGGGGGTTGGACTAGATGACCTCTAGGAGTCCCTTCCGACCCAAAAACTTTCTATGATTCTATTATTTAGAAAAAAAATGCTCTCTCCTGATCACAGACGTGGTGACACAGGAGTGCTGCCACGTCAGGGAGCCGAGAGCCGATTGTGAAGGTAGGACATCGCAACGGGCCAGCCAGAGCCACTGCAGGTACCCTGGAAGGGGAGGCAGGAGTGATGGATGGTCCGAGGACGGGGATACGCAGGGCCATTAGGCAACACAGGAGAGAGGAATGCATCATGTGCTGTCGAAGCAGCAGGGGGAAATGCGGTATGTTTAGGACGTGGCTTGGAAACAAGGCAGCAGTGAACATATGTGGCTGCTGGAGAGTGCAAGGCAGATGTGACTGGGCAGCATACGGGCCACTGCTCTTCGGCTGGAGCAAGACTGTGATCAGAGACATACGGTTTTCCAGCTATCAGTTCATTAGGATAAATAAAGTAATAATGTGTACTAATTAATACAGGAGTTATAGCAGCAAGTCACTTTAGGTACCACAGAAGATTTAAAAAAATAGAGGCAGAAGAAAATCCAATTAGATTCTCTCAAAACCTGCCCAGTCTCTGCCTTTCCACCAGCCCCCAGTAGCCTCCCCAGCCTAGAGCAGCACTCCCCAGGTGCTTACCAGCATGCACACCCAGCTTCACTCTGTCCTTCCTAGGATCCTTCATTCCCCACACCCAGGAAACTGCAGGAGATCTACCTTCTCCCCTCTCCTCTCCTCTATGTATGGAAATATAATGGCAAGTAAGGAAAAGGGTGGGATACAGGGCGGCACCTCCCTGCTCACAGGAAGGGAGCACAGCTGCTTGCAGTTGCTATGGGATTCCTCCTCCTCCTCCTCCTCCTCCTCCTCCAGACGGTGCTGGCTGCCTGTGAGGAGGTAAAGGGTAAAACCCTGGTGCTGGCTGCCCAAGCAGCCTCACCTGGCTGCTCTCCTTTGGGGCTGGCGTTAGCAGAGATGCCCAACCAAGGCATCTCCCTACTCCCAGCATCTCCCTACGCCTTCCCTCCCTGCGGGTCCTGCGCTCACTCACTCACTCCTTTCTCCTTTTTTCTTTCTTCTATTGCCGGCCCTTCAAGCTGGGACTATAGTCAGTCCTTGCCTCCCTAGGGGCAGCTACGCCACTTTTCTGGGACCTGCTATTTCACCCCCACACCGCTCTTCCATCCCCCTCTACCCCAGCTCCCTCACTCAGTCTTGTGCCACGGGGTTCTGCTTTCCTTGATCATTGGACGTTTCCACTGTTCATCAATAAGGCTCCAAAGAATTCCTCAAAAGTTTTGAATGGAATCAGCGTGCCACTTGCCGCTGACCTTCTCTAATGTTAGTATTTCCCCACGCACAAGGCAATGAAGAAGGAGAGCCAGGCAGGGGACGTGGAGACACCCTTCAGTCACAAGCGATGCCGCTGCCTTCCCTGCCGCTCCCGGCCGCAGCAGTGCTGCCAGAAACCCCAACAGGAGGGGGAGCATTTATAGTCAGCAGGATCATAGCACAGAAAATTCTAATAATGCCACATCAAACTCACTGGCAATACCATTTTTGGGGGTCAGAAACAGCAGAAACGAAGAAATTTAACATTTGTAAGGACTGAAAACGATCCCTGTGTGGAACTCCACACACACCCACCCAGGGACAGTGACTCCACGGGGGCAGATGTTTCGGCCACGCTAGAAGCACTCCGGGGGACAGACCACCCACGGATGGAGCGTCTCCATCAGAGCGGCTGCTGCAAGGCTGGCAGCAAGTTATTTTTTTCTGCATTGCTTTACCAGAGAGGACAGAGAAATTGTTCACAAGTTTTGGCCATTTTCCTTTCATGTGGAAGACACGTGCTTGCAGGAGGGGAGGCCAAAGCACTTGCGCCAGTGCCGAAGAACTGCAGAGCAAAGCAAGCGTTCTGCGACGTCCTTCCATTCGGAATTCAGTGGTGTTTCCAGCTATTCGGGGCAGCTACAACTGTGCAATGGTAAACCGCAATTCCAGTTTACATATAGGTAATTACAACAAAATATATATAAAACATGAAGTACTAGATGGCTGGACAATACTTTTTTTGGTTTGTTTATGAGTTCTGAAGCGTTCTTGAGAGGCACCTTGGACAATGAAGAAAGAAACTTTCAAACTGAAGAGCAATTTGTGGGAACCTTAGCAAAATGCCAGGCTCCCAAGCACGTAGATCAGAATGGCCTCGTCAAAACCGCTACAACTCTAACTTGCTTCTTTCTTTAGAGTCAGACGTTCTTCAGGGTTAAAGGGCCAATGTAAAAAATTAAATGAACAGTATTTTTGAAACATGTCCATTAAGTAAAAATAAACAGCTTAGAGTTCTAAAAGCAAAATTTAATAAATTAACATATGCATGCCAGATAAAAATACAAAATTACAATTGAAATAGCAATAATAATAAAGGAACACTGCTCAGCATTGCAGATTTCGCTGCAACCACCATAAAGATCGTGGAGAATCACTTAAAGTAACATTTAAAGTACACATTTTGTTTCTGTTAAAAACAAATTCCTATATGATGAAAAACTGAAAGAAACCCAAGAAGAAATTGGCCCCAAAAGTGGCAGAGAATTGTATGACACGTCAATAAACTGCCAGAGGCTCCATTTCACATAAGTCAGCCTTCTTTTTAGTATAGGAAACCAATTACATAGAACATAAAAGCAAATTCACAACAGGTTTACAGGGAGAAACATGCTGAATTACACTCACAAACTATCCAGAACAAAGATGCTGCACCAGTTCAGTTGTTTTCTTCATGGAATGAGTCTCACCAGAACAGGGAGAACAGGGAGCAAATCATGCAATAGCTTTAGGCTTTTTGTTTTTTATTTTAACATGATAAACACCCAGGATTACTAGTACTGGAAAGTATGTGTTAACCTTTTTCAACATCAGCTGAATGGCACTACAGAAACGACAAAGAGTTCCTTCATTTTTATCCTGAATACATCGAAAGCTCTAGCAAATATGGAATTCAGCGACAAGAGCCATTAAATTACTTCAAAATATTCCTTCATCCATAGAACACTGTTGCTTCCATTTTTATTACAAAACCCCCAAAATATTCAAAATAAAATGTCTTCATTTTTTATAAGCATCTCCACCACAAGTCTCTGATAACGGATGTCATTCAACGCAGCCATCGCATCCAGTTCTGGCGCTCTCATAAGAGTTGGTCCAAAAACAATGCCCAGATTCTCTGCACTCATCAGATTTTCCTTTTCGTGGAGCGTTACTCTGTAAAAAAAGGACAGTGTTTTTGTCAGTCCTTTCATGCCACGCTATGCCTGCATATTGCTTGAAAACCAGGGAAAATGGACAGAAATGTCTGCCTTTCCCCAAAACTCCGGGGAGGCTGCCGCTTCCCGCAGGATACATATAGAGACGTCAGGGGAACCCCTGAGAATCACAGAATCAATGAGGTTGGAAAAGACCTCCAAGATCATCAAGTCCAACCATCAACTCAACACCACCATGCCTGCTAAACCATGCCCTGAGGTGCTGTATCTACACATTTTTTGAACGCCTCCAGGGATGGTGACTCCACCACTTCCCTGGGCAGCCTGTTCCAATGCCTGACCGCTCCTTCAGTAAAGATATTTTTCCTAATATCCAGTCTAAACCTCCCCTGGCACAACTTGAGGCCATGGCCTCTCATCCTATCCTACCAGAGCAGCTGCTGAGTGCCCACGCTATGCGGGTTTACGGGGAGTCACATGTCCCTGTCCTACCACGCACACAGAGCACGTTTACGTGCAGGAGGGATGAGCACTCTGCAGCGAGGGACGGGGCAGAGGGGTAAACTCGAAGAAATCGGACCAATTTCGCTTCCGCTCTTTGCGGCAGTGCCATTCGGAGGCCGTTCCCGTGGGGAGTGGACCATGGTCATTACCAGGTTAGCATTTCTACAGTCACTAGAGACGCGCTGTTGTGCCCACCCAGGTGGGATTCTGCCCCGGTTCCCCGGTGGCATGGCTCCACGCGGTCCTGCTGCTCCTCTCTCGTGCACGCGACAGCAATGGGGGTGAAGCACGTCGCACGCACATCGCATTCCCTGCCTTTAGGCACTACAGGCTGACTGTGCTAAGCTGGACGCCTGGTTCCTCTTCAAGACAAATTATGTCCTGTGGCGTGTACTAGAAAAAAAAGTGAATCATCACTCTGGGGCGGCTTTGACACCACCAGAGTTTCAGGGCAACCCCATCCGCACGGCAGTCTGAGCAGGGCGTCAAGCCCGCGCTCTGGCAGGCCCGCTTCCCCCCTTCCCTCTCCCAGGGTCCCAGACGGCTGCTGAGGAGCCGAGACCCCTGCCCCGGAAAGCCTCCCGCCGCCTGGCTCCTGTCCGCAGGAGGCGATGAAGTGGGGAGGCCACGCTCTGCTGCTCCACGGGAATCCCACCTGCGCAAAGCTGCGGGCTGGGGCAGGTCTGCAGGGCACCCCCAGAAATGTTGCTTGCCCAGGAATTATGCCTACAGGAGAGGCATCCTCTGCCAGGTCCCTGCTGCCCAGCCATGATGGGCTCCGGGTCTTTGGCATATAAAAAAAATATTTCAAGATTTTTCCCCCTTTTTTCCCTTTCTGCCTTAATTTTTATTTTAAAACAAGTCAGACTGATGTTTCCAAGCTGCTGCATCTTCAGTCTGTAATTATTCCGGACAAAGGAGCTGTGTCTGACTACTTGAATTCAGCTGCAAGACAACAGCCTGTTGAGCACCACAGCTCTTTTCGCAAATGGATTAAAAGGAAGTTTAAAAATGCGTGAATTTTGTCACCCTTCTAGCTTATCACTCACAGCAGAAATACATGTGCCAAAGCAACTTGCTAACTAGAGCTGCAACAGCCACTCTTGAACAGGGTAAGGAAAAAGGAACTTCACACTTCGCAAGCAGTGAGGTGGGTTTTTTGTTCCCACATCTCTCTTCCTTGTCTCTGTTCTAAAACATCCATTAGAAATGCCGTTGAAATAAATGGACAAATCAGGCAGAAACCCTGTAGCTGAATTTTGCCTGAGGCACTCAGCAGTGTCAACATATTCCTGCTTGTAGAAGAACTATAAAAGGAAAAAAGCAGGAGAGCTGAGAATAAAGTATTTTTCTGAGGAAAGGGAATGGCTCTTATATATTGACAGTAAGTTCACATGACTTGAGAAACTAAAATGGATGCCCTAATGTGCCCACTGGCTTTTTTCCCTGCTCTCCTGAAAGAAACAGAACCTGTGCTGTTGTACTGGATATTCACCCGTCAGCCTCTCGCTAACAATTTTTCAGCCTATCGACCAACTCCAATCACGCCTTCGGGAGCAGGAGAAACCTCAGACTTCACGCTCCCACGGTTTTGAGAAGGCAGTGGGTGGAACACGGGGCTCCACGCTGGCGAGGAGCGGCTGGCAGACCTCACCAGGCGTGTGGCTGGAGGGCCGATTAACACTTTGCCTAACTGGCGTCAGCTCAGCCCAGTGTGAGCCATCTTCTTTAGGGTGCCAGGGATGACCAGGGCAGACGAGACTTCACGTAAAAAGACCTCAGTCTTTAGCCATTACGCTGTACTAGTTCCTTGCCCAGGGAGTGACTTCTTACTCCCAGAGGTACAAACAGCTTTTTCACCATAAATATTCACTGTAACCTTAAATATAGAGCAAACTTGTTAGGCAGATGACTTCTGTGCTTCAAAACGGTGGGGTTCTTTTTTAGTTATTTCCTTTAAGTGCTTTGCAAGTGCTTTAAGTGGCATAAACCCCAGTGTTTGGGTATTTGCTGTAGTGCAGACTATCATTGCCCGCCACAGTCCATCCCCAGGATTTGGTGGGCCTTGTCCAAATTTTCTGGAGGTTCTAACACAGACTTTGCTAAAAATGAGTTCAGCTCAGTGTTCTTTCCACCTAGCCCCCCTACCTCTTCAGATGTGCCATGAGATACCGTAGCGTTTCACAGTGTGCTGGCGGGAGCAGTTTCAGCGCCTCATGGAGAATTTCCAGCTGTTCATCCGGATCGGTGGTTTCTGAAACACAGATGTTCAACTGTCACCACACGTACAGCCAGAACTCACACACAGAAGGACAACGGTGGTGGCCTGCAGAGAAGATAGGGTCTCACAGCTCTGCTGGATTACTGATTTCCAGAACCTACCCAAACCGCATAGCAGAGGATTTGCCTGTCCAAAGGGACACTTAGAGCACCACCAGGATTTGACTGGTTTTGGACAAAGAAAACTCTCCAACGCAGACTGCACGCCACCAAAAGATTCCCTGTAGCCTACTAAAAAAAATTCCCCTGGCAATCCTTGCTGACTGGACTAGTTTTGCACAAATAATTTACAGGTGCAACCCTGGGACAGCAGAAGGTACCAGGAACTGTGCCACCAGCATCTTTGCTGCGTCCACACTACTTGGAAAGAGCCTTCTCCAGAGGAGCGGCCAGGCCAGCGCCCAGCCCTTGTTTCCCACCGACGGCTACACCTTCCCGGGTGCGGCTGGTGTGACTGCGACACTGCAGAGATGCTTCAGGCAGCCAGGATGCTTGGGAGAGATGTTCCAAGCTGGGCTTGCCGCCGTGCCTGCAGACTCACTGTCTGCAAGGCCAGCCTTGAAGGTGGCCTTAGGATGAGAGCTTATGAGCTTATGAAAACACTCCGAATGGACACTTCTAGAAACAAACGATTTATTATCTTATTTCTAAATGTTTTCACTAACCACCTTCTCTCCAGCAACATAAACCCAACAGACTTTAAATGTCACTGTACCAGAGACTCATGCAACACATACAAAGCGATGTCATCCATAACATGCGACAAAAAGGAAGCATTCCTGGTGACAAAGGCAAAGCAAAATGTAACCGCGATCACACGGCACCACACAGACATGTCCTAAGGTGCAGGACACTTTTACTCCTGCAATCCTTACTAAATAGGGCATGCAGGGCAAGAGCTGATGGGACAGCTATTAAATGAGTAGGCGAGTACTGCACAAAAAGGAGAAGAAAAGGTTGAGAATGAAAACCAGGGGCAAAATGCGTTCTACTTACTTGCAGACTCTATAAACTTTGGGTAGGCATCATATGTGATGAGTGGAATTGGCAAATCCCTGAAGTACAGTTTAAGTGCACCAGTGATAATATTGATATCTTCATACATATTCACAGAAATATCAGCTTTTTCCCCATCTGTGTGGAGAAGGCACTGACATTAAAAGCTTGGAAACGTAAACAGATGTAAATCAGCATTCAAAATAAAAACAGTAACTTGCTTAAGCAAACATTACTAAAAAGGACACAACTACAGATTTTGGCTTTTATAGGCAAAACAGAGAGTTACTGGGCTGTGAAGTTCAGAATTTCAGGATGAAAACCTCAACATTTTATAAAGAAACCTATCCTTTCTTGGTTCCAAATGATTACAAAAAATGCAAGGTTTTTTTTTGGGAAAAAACCTGCCTGCCTGATCTAGCAGTATCTATCTGGTAGAAATGTGTGGAAGTTTAGCTATTCCTGAACACGCTGCGCTGCCAAACAACACATTTGTCAGCACTGAATAAGAAATCAGGGGAGTCTGGGAAAAAAAGTGAAAGAAAGAAAATCAACTTAATCCATAGCCTCCTCATTTTATAGGAAAAACATGTGTTCACCATTTAGCTATAGCATACTACCTACTCCTGACCGCAGCGGCCACAGATCCAGATCTTGGCTTCCCCAGTGCATCCCCGCCCTGCTAACGCTGCAGAGGAGGCAGATGTTGTCTGAATAGGTCCAGTCCTCCAGAGAAACAGGAGAGAGAGTTTCCAGCATGGATTTTGGCCTTGATTTCTACCGGGACAGGGGGACTGCAGCTGGAAAGCCTTTAATTTTCCCACTGCCTTTTCTCAGAGAGAAGAGTTCATTCTCAGTGACCTTCTTTTAGACTGTAATAATTCAGACTTTGCTTGCACTATTGTATTCATCTTATTATTTTGGAGCTTTCATCCAGAAAGGTGGATTTAAGTTGCACAGCCCTCTTCAGGCTCGCCCTACTACTCGCCCTCTATCCCTCCCCCATCCCCCTGAGCGTAATCGTACTTCCAAACTAGGGCAGTAGATCAGAAAGTTTTGCCCTTTCCTATGCACGTCATTACTGAAGCACAGATACTGATGGAAGGAGAAAAGTAGATTTTGGTAACACAGGCCAAAGTGAAGCCGATACGCTTTTCCTGTGGGGAGGCTCCCCTTTCGCGAGCACAGGCGCCAGAATCCCTCAGCCCACTGAGGCAGTGGAGCATGAGGCAGAGAGCAGCTGTGCAGAAAAACTGCATATATTTAATACATCAGCACAAAGTTCCAGCATGCAGTAAAGACTGTACCTCTGTCAAACGCCATTTTGACATCTTCGATAAGATCACTAAATCCTGAGACTCTGTATAGTCCTTCAGAATTAAGACCTGCAACAAAAAATTTAACAAGATTAAAATTAGTCTTCATTTTACAGTTTCCTTCTACCCAGTTCTTCCTTTGCCAGCTTTTTCATTTAAGGCAGAAAAAGCAGACATGTTTTAAAAACCTTATCAGGCTTTTCTTTCAGAATGAAATCTTATCCTGGCCTTTTAACCCTGACCCTTGCATTAGCTGCCTTATTATATCAGCACTAAATTATGTTTACGCAAACGATTTCAGAGCTGAAGAAACATTAAACCAATTACTACTGATTTAAAAATAACTGAGATTAGCATACTTGATGTTCAGACATTATTTAAGAGTACTTTATTTCTAGAAAAGGATACTTAGTGTGGACTAGGGGAACTAGCAAGAGAAAACACATCAATGCTAACTGCCTTTGTTTTAGCACATTCACTTATTTTTTCTAGTAAAATATATTACTGGAAAGATAGCTGCCAATATATAACTATAAAGCAGTAATTGTCCCTTAAGCAATTTCTACCAGAATCTATAAAAATTATAAATGGGTATGAACCATGAAATAATGCAAAGTATAATATTAGCTGTGCAGGGTAATTGGCAGTCATAAAATGTCTTGTGCATATCTGTTGTGAGCAATCATACATTCAGCAGAAACCCAGATGACCCAGATCAATCTAAACGGATTATCAGTAAAGCCACGCAGGTCCATTAACTGTGCCTTACCTCTAGATTCAATTTCCCTAATGCACATATCTACTACCATTGGTCTCTTCGTGAAGTGTGCTTTTACTAGCGTTGTAAGGTCACAGCTGTACACCTTTTTGACATGCTTCAGGTCTGGCTTGCAGTCATTTGGGACCATCTTGGAACACTGCTTGTGCACATTTAAACCACAATCTGAGAGAAAAATGAGAAGATGATTAGGCTGGTGTTTGGTGGAAATGTATCCCCAGGTCAGTACTGTGACGTACGTATGGCCGCAGCTCGCAACTACTACTTCTGCTGAGACCCCTTAACCATCAGATGCGTGAGGCAGGGACAGACCTGCAGCCAGGCAGATTTTCTACCCAAGACAATTCTTCTCTCCCTAGAAGACTGAACACAAAGCGACAAACTTTCCCTATGGCTTTTCCAATCAGGATCTAACGGTTGATTATGCTCCCCACCGCTATCGCATACATTGCTACCACGGTCTAAACTTCCTTCCCAGGTTGCTGCGGATTTCCTAACACTTACAGTTCTAACGTAGAGCTGAGCTGTGGCGCTTGGGATACCTCCCAGGGTGACCGAGGCAGATGGAGACTGGGTCTCGGGAGGCCACAACCCCTCTGCAGCGCACGCTGGCAAGGCAGCCCTGAGACCCGACCCGCTTTGGGGACCCCTGTGCTCTCGCCAGGCATGGCAGCCCCTGCTCCGCGTGGCAAGCGACAGGGCCCACTCCCCAGCTTGGAGGGGAGCTGAAAACCAGACTCGGGGCTCACCGAGCTGCTTGGTGGTTTCTTGCTACCGTGCAGCTTACAAAGGACTTTGCTAAGGCACAGCCGCCGCAATTCTGAGGCCGTTTCACAGAGTGCTTCTGACACAAAGTGCTGGCAGGTACCAAACCAATTCTATTTACTTTAAAAACTACTTCAGAAAAATTTGGTTTTTTTAAAAAAACATAAACCTTCACAGCTTTATTGTAAACATACCAAGAATGAGATTTAGTTTAAGTGAAACTTAATTGAAATCAGGTTACAGAAGAATATTTGTTCTGCTCAAAACCACTCAAAACATCAAGCTCAGGGTTTGGGGAAAAAAATCTTGGAAAACACCACCCATCGTACAGAGCAGCTGGGCAGATCAGTACAGCCCCCTCCCCTTAAGCTAAGCACACGCTGCAAATCACACTACCAAGCAGCCTCCTGCGCTGCCCAAGGCAGCCCCAGTGACTCCATTTTCACTGCTGTTCCTCCCATTTTGCAACGGAGACCCACGGGTGCCTGCAAGCAAGCAGCAACCAGTACGAAGGGCGGCACATCACATCCAGGGCGTCTGCCACACACTCGGCTTACACCGAGACTCCAGCTCTGCAAGCATTTCTCTACCTCACTGCATTGCCATACGGAGTCCCCTGGGTTTCTGCGGAATTACAGGATTTAGGAACTTGAAGGATCAATGCCTCGAGGAAAGCCTGTACTTTCTCTGCAGCTGCAGTACTGAGTATCTGTCTATGTAGATTCCCTTTGTACTTCATTCCTGCCGATTTTGCCAATACTTGTATCTCATTAATGCTCCATAGGTTGACGTTGTTCTTTCCAAAACAGTAAATGCCAGAATTCATCGCTAAGTTTAATTTCCACTGCATCAGCTGCAACCTGCTGCTGAAGTCACTTTTTTTACTTAACAGGCACCCAGCTTTGTTTACTTGGGATCCTCTGTAATCTCTGGCTGCAATTACAGTTCAGCATGTCACCTTCAATCAGTCAAAACTCACACAGCCCCTGATTCAGATGAAATGCCTGATTAAAACTCTCTTGAGCGATTTCTGTGCAGCAGGGAGTCCCCTCCTTCAAAGGAGCGGCTGACGTGCGAGACAGGGCGCTGCGAATGCTGGATTTCCCACCTGGCTGTGATTTTGTGCTGCGAACCCCACCTTGGGCAAAGCCACGCACCGCAACGACCGGCCCCTGCAAATCAGCCGTGCTGGCCGGGGCACCACGGGGCCCACCATGGCCAACCTGGCAGCTCGCTGCGACCCACGGCTGTCTCCAGGGCTCGCCCCTGCAGCTGCACATCACAGCTGGCTGCCCTGGAGCCCCGGGCCATGGCGGTTCAGCCGCTGTCCCCCCTGGGGTGGGGAAGTTCAGCTCGGTCACTCGGGTTCCTTCAGCGTTTGCTCAGTTGCCCCACTTGCGACAGAGGAAACAGGAACCGCCGAAGCACTTGCTTTCACTCCAGCACTCATTTAAACCCCACATTTAACCAAATGCTCTAAGGCCCCTAATTGAAAGGCACGTGACCACACCACCTCTCCACGCACAGCGTCTACCCTGCCTGCGGTTCTGCGGCGTGCAACGAAAAAACTCCGAGCACGCCAGCCCTTGCAGGCAAGGGGAGCTCCACCAACGCTTCAAATATCTATCACCAGTGCTACACTTTGAACTTTGAAAAACCAGGTCCCTCTGTGCTCAAATTCATTGGAAATGTGTGACCTGAACCCTTTCGTGTCTTGGTGTTTCAGCTGTGACATGGGAAGGAGAAGCTGTTCTTGCCTCGTCTGGGTCTTGGAGAAACAAATTCATGAACTGTTTGTGGAAATGCAGAGGAAAAATTACTCATCTTCGGTGTAAGCTTTGAATACTGTGCACCGTTTGTAAGACCAGCACTTTTAACAGTAAGAAGACAAAATGCTGAACATGTGCTACTAAGCAAGTAACATCCATTCTGCTTTGAGAATAAAGATGAAGTTGTGGAATAAAAATAGTAAGTAGTCAAATAATCAGAGGCAATGTCTTAACACACACACACACAGAAGGGAAGCAAATTAAGATCACATCGGAAATCTTAGTTCTTGGTTTCCTTTATTTTCAAATCTTAACTTTGCAATAATAGTATTTACAAATCCAAATATAATTATTATACACAGAACTCCTAAAACTGCTGCAAGAATCGCCTGTTCCAACATGCGAGAAATGCTCTAGTATGTCTGTCAAACATGATGTCTACAGGACTGGAACGGCAGCGTCTCACTCATGACGACTCACTAGTGATTTTTTGAGTGCAAACTAGCTGCTTCACACAGACAGCACCACAGCTCAGAGCTCTGTTTATGGGAATCCAGGGATAACTAAGACAAAAATGTACAAAAAAGGAAAAACATGCTTCCTGGTATCTTGTACTTGACTTAAAACAATTATCGCATTCACTGAGATCATCCTGATTATATTAATGTACAATAAAGTTTCATTTCATTAAAATGCCTAACTTACAGAGATGTTTCCGATGTGAAAATCTTGCTTCTGAAAATAATTGTGTTATTGCTAATCACACAGATTCAAATGGGCTTTGGATCTGACCTCATTAATATCAGAATAATAATTACAAATGCACAAGTCAACTTCTCTCCTCTCTCGTTTGTTCTTCCTTTGCATTTGATTAGACTTTACGCACCAGCCCACTGCTTAAGGGCTTACAAACACTCCAGAGAAACATTTAAAACCTAGAAATATTTCAGATACTTCATGCTTAGAAAACGCACGAGCACTACATTCAATATTATTCGGCTGTGTGGTACCCTTCTAACAGTCAAGGCTCTTTGCCTCTTATGTGAGCGTAGGAGAGCGCCTGACTTTGGCAATTCCACATCAATAAATACCTCTAGGAGACTTCAGTGAATTTGCAACAGAAAAAATGTATTTTTTCCAATAAAGAAGCTGCTACTCACCAACACTGTGCTTCCTACTAGGCGAGCCCCCCTCCCCAGCCAAAAATACTTCATGAAAGGCAGAACAGCCATGTCTCGGTCACTAGTCTCTGGTGAAGTGCGTAACTTAGGATGAAATCATGCTAACTCCAAAATGGTAAGGGGCTCAATGGCAGGAGGTCAGCCCTCCTCTCCACAGAGCACTGGGAATATGCCAGCCTTACACTCTATGCACAGCTTACTTGTTAGTACTAAAAGATAGGAATTATGCTGCAAATCACATATTATTAAATGAAAATCTCTTCTGTTCTCACTGCAGATGCTTCATGAAAGCTTCAAGCCCCATTATTTTAGAATCAACTAGGAAGGAACAAGAAAGCTGTGTCCTGAATGTGTGTGCCGCCACGTGGTGAAGCTTTGGGACCGCGTGCCTTAGTCACACGAGCTTCATGATTTGGTGGTGTTTGTTAAAACCAAGAGGATTAATTTGATTTCAAATTTAGGGTCCATATACTTTTGGTTATATAAAAACAAATCCAGAATTGCTAAGTTCGCGTTAGCAGCTTTACTCTGGATCTAAAGTAACCAGGAGCCTTATCCATTTCTTAGAGAAGTTCATCAGAGCTTATTTGCTGGCTGGATATACCAACTGGAGAGGAGCTCAAGAAAAATGCCCCTAAAAAGCACTCTATCTGCTGATAAATCCTACAATAATACTGGACAGACTTAGAAGATGCAGTCATGATCCTCTGCAGGTCAACAGGAAAACCTCTGCTGACTTCAGTTAACCAGAATTTTACCTTATACAGAGATGATTTCTTATGACTACAATTGAAAGTCACGCTTATTATTCCTTTTTTATAGTGCCATCAAACTGTGGCCACCTTTCAAATAGACCAAATGTGACAAAAAAAAGTGCAGTCATAACTTCAAGAATTTATAGGAAGTTTGGAAATTTGGTGGGGGGGAGGTGCTAGGGGGAAAGATTAATTTTAGATGACAAGTTTAAAAGTCTGTGATAAGCTGCCCTGACTCTAACAGAATATTGATCTAGGAGTTCAGGTTGGCTGTGACATTACTTCTATGAGAGGTATTAAATTTAAAACCAGCCTGGCAATACTTTCCTATGATGCCTAGAAAAAGGTCTTGTAATGTTTCAGAAACGGCTAATACTGATGTAAGTCCACTGGGCTGAGAGAACAAATAACGTGCTCATATTAATGTATGTGCAGAACCAAAAGATACATGTACGTTAATACCACCCCATGAGCACCCACTACAAATATTTGCAGAGACTAAAATATACTGAGCTGTTGCTTTTTGTTATACTGCTGATTTGATTTTAGTCAGTTTTAGACTTCCTTTGGTTTATGATTCACTGGCTACCGTGGCTGCTGATCACGCTCCCTTGGAATGATACTGTATGCTACATACATCACTCTGATCATATTTTTGAATTATCCCAAAGAAAATTTACACATTTTGTCACTCTGAGGAGCAGCTTTAAGAGCTAAAAGGTAGATTTACTTTACCTGCAAAGAGTTCTGCAAAATGCCTCAGAGCTTTACGGTAAGTGTGGGAGGGTGGGTTGTTGCCTTGGACAGGGCAACACCCGCACCTTTGGTCAGCCACGGGCAAGGACGATGGGTTCTACACAAGCACAAAGCATCGGCATCATTGCTTTTGCGAGGGTGAAAAGGTTAGAAAGGCATTTGCTTTCATGTATCAATCATGAGCGAGTAGCTTTCCTTTAATAATTTAATGCCCTTTTCTGCAGCAGAGGAAGCAATGTTTTCTGTTCCCTTGGACGCAGTGTGTGCATGTGAACATAGCAACCCCACCGGCCCTGCAGACTGTGCTTTGTGCTTCCCAGCACCAGGCAGGGGGCGGGGTGGGGGGTGCTGTGAAGGTCTGCCCTCCTCCTCCTCCTCAGCAGAGCTCTTCCAGCCCCGGCAGCAGCTCTGGAGCCGATACACTGCCTTATGCATGCGCCATTTCTTAATGTGCAATGCACATCTGCAAGCAACCTCGGTCCCACCAGAATCTTAAGCCACTTCATTAAGCAGCGCCACGGCAAAAACTGCTTCCAAACATACGTGTACGCTCCCCCAAACCTGGTATCATCCGTACTACTGTATCCTGCACTATAGGGTACAATATTCTTTAGGAAGTAATTTCTAGAGGGCAGCTAGTTACGGCAACGAAATTACCTAATACTACAGAAAAATCAGGGCTTATGAAATAAAAAGAAAAAAAGCCCATCAAACAAGCCAATCCCCCCCTACCCCAAACCAAAAGAATACACATCTGTGCCTCCAAAAGCTGTTGGAAAACACAGGTGAAATATTATTTCAGCAGCACGTTTGCTGGCGATGGCTTGATTTTATGAAGTTTTGAAAGATCAGTTTGTTCGAACAACTTCCCCGGCTCCCTGCCACGACACCTGCCTACCTCCTCGACAGCTCCCCTGATGGGCAGCTGGCTTGCTCCACGCTTCCAGGTCTGCGTGGGCTTGGAGATAAAGCCGCTTTAGGACTCACAGTTTCAAGAATACAGAGCTCCAGAATAGCTTCCCCATGGGAACGGCTCTGAAGCAAGGCTCCGCTGCCTGATTAGCATTTCAAAATTTTGGAGCTCATTCCTCGCAGGACCACCCCCAGATGCTGAGCTGATGGACAGTGTGTCAGGCAGTGTGCATCTCCTCCAACAGCATCCCCACTTGCCCGAGGTGGGCAGGGACTGCTCTCCAAACAGCCCCCTTCCCACAGCCCTCACCTCTGTGGCTTGGCTTTGCTCCTGCTCCATTTTCGGGCTGACTGTCTGTGCCCTCCACGGTCAGGGAAACCAGCAGAATCTACATGCACATCTCAGAAGAAGGCTGGATGCGTTTTTAAGGTACAGGCATGAGCAGAAGGGGAGCTTATCATGACCAAGGCACAGAAAATACCTCAAGAGTGGGCAACACAATGAGCACACCTGGCCTCCCCCTTTGCCACTTACTGTCACAAGAGCATCAGCGTTCTTCCAGGCACTACAAGCACGAGCACTGTGCCTGCACAACTAATGCCTGAGAACAGGCAGGATCCTTCGTGGTCTCCTTCATTCTTCCATGCCAGCAGAGCAACACAGGGCTGTCCAACACAAGGGATTTAATAGCAAGGCAAAACGAAACAGCAAAGGAAATGGCACAGTCGTATGTTTTTCAGTTGTTGGAGAAGGAAACTGATGAAATCGGGAAATTAAACACCTAAGCAGTAGAACAATCCTGCTTTGAGACGGTACTTTTCAGTTTTCTGAAGATGAACTCCTGGGACGTACTGCAGTCAGGGCAGGCAACAATACTGCTTGGGCTCAGCTGGTGGCAGCTGGCTGCCCCCGTGCTGGTGGTTCAGCTGCAAGTTTATTACTATCAGCTCTTCAGAGAGAAGCTACCTACTCCAAGAGAAACAAAAGATAGGCAACTGCTACACAGGTGGCAGGCCGAGACAGTTTAGAGCAAATCCATCAAGGCAGCAGAAATGGTGCTTCATCTACGGCCTCAGAGGGTGGTGCTGCCTGATGTTAAAAGAAGCAGCTCAAAACCGTATAAATCTAATGAAATGCAGCCAAAAAAATAGTATCTTTCCTTTAAGATAAGCTAATTAATGCTCTTAAACCAGCCTATTCCGAGAAAATCTTCTGATTAAACACTTGCTCTTTAAGAACCACAAGAAAACAGGTAAGGAGGAAGGAGCAGATTACACTGTAACTTAAACAGCTCTGATGGGCTGCGGAAGGGGACAGGACACACGCAGCAGCTTGACAAATCTGCTAGTCTGCTTGGGTGGTGCACTAACAGCATCATTAACACCACGCTCTAGTCTCTGGTAACACACACTATTCTCCATTAATGCTACCAGGTGTTGTGGTTTGAATCATTCGTAAAATGAACTCCCTGGTGCTGATCTGCAGATTTTCTTTGGATATTGTTATAGCTTCTCTCCTGAACAAATTCTGGGCAATGGGATGAGCCCAGTGAACAGAGGGGAGCCTTACATAGGAGGAATGTCATTAAGAATACATTTTTTTTTTTAATTTCATGCACTGGATTTTGAGCTGGGGTAAACTCTTAGGTCTTCATTAGCTTCTGCTGAGCTTTAATGTTTACACAAGCTGGTGGCATTATAATTTCAAACACTTCTTCAGTCATTTCTACTTATGGCAAAAGCCTGCAGGAAAGCATGCTGGAGATGGAGCATGCCGTCAAAAAAGGCAGATTCCTTGCATACAGATGAGTTTTCATCTCACAAAAACTTTAAGGGCCTGTGGCTAGGATGCAAAAAAGGAAGCACAACTCTCCAAAGCTTAGTATGCTTAGTATAAGGATTCACTCTAAGGAAGCAAATCCGTCTTTAAAGAAGTTGATGAAATAAAGATAAAACTTGGGAGAACAACATTTAAGGAAAAAACTTGTTCCTGTTCTGCTGAATATATCTCCAGCAGAAGTCAGACTAAGTCCACCAATTCATTTCCTAGAGGATCCAAATCCTGGACATGACCCTAAATCTTAATTTTGGAAGACCATAAAGTTTTCCCATGTTTCCTGAAAGCTTTGTAGTCAAGACGACAGCCAACATCTTAGTTCAAGCAATAACCACCCTTTAGGTGGCACAATGCCTACATTTACCTCTCATCTTTATGGAAGGAAAAGACATACTCCTCCTTCTCTGTCTGCCTTAAAACCTGAACAAGGATAAGCTAGGGAGAACCCCTCTTCCAGGAGTCAATCATACAGGACTGTACCTGACAAGATACTGAAGACACTCAAAGCTGTCTTTTGGCAGAGGGGGACACATTCAGTCACGCTGGACTGCAACAAAGCATGAGGCAAAGCAGCTCAAGTTGCTAAGGCATCCTTGCTGGTTGCTATGGCATGTGTACTGTTATGAATGTTTGGTTCTGGTTTATTGCTTTTCAAAGGATTGGCTTAGCTTGTGTAACATAAACTAATCTATTAGCCCTTAGAAATAAGCTCCACTTTTTCCTTTGGCTCCTCCTCCTCTCATCTGAAATGGGTGACATTTATCTTTGTTGTCCAGTCTTGGACCGTTTTGCACTTCTCTTCTTGCACATTTTTGTGCTTCTGCAAAGCAGAGGATTTAAAATGGTTGAGAGTAACCCATGCAGTAATCCATTTGTATTTATTATCACTTCTGTACAGCAAATAAGAGTCCTCCTGAGATGTGCAACAGTTTGCTATAAAAAGCAAATGCTTTAAAAAGTATAAAATTACATATGATCAGTGCAGTTTTGCTCATAGGTATTTTCAATAAAATGATTATACAGACCACCAAACAGATTTTGTGGATTTCCCTGGAGTGACACTGAACCCCATCTGAACGCAAGTGGGCTGCCTCCCGCTAAAAGCTGTCATTTTTCTGAGGTACAAACCCATTCTGAAAAGCAATGGCATCATGTGGCTCCTTGTTTATTGTGCCTCATTGTTTCCATATAAAAACAGCTCAGTTCAGAAGCAAAAAGATTATGTTTTTTTTAAAAAAAACATCCTAAGATCCATGTAAACTCAGCCAATCTCACGGCACTCGAGCCTGAGCTCTTCCACACATGATGACAGTGGTTATACAGGTCCTCACTACACCTGCGTGCATCCCCCATTTCCCTCCGACAGGCCCACGTCTGTACAGTTGCTTCCACCTCCGTGGGGCTCTGTCTGGAGCCCCTCTCCTCTGCCTAGCCACTGACTTGATATGAAATTTATGAGAATAAAATCATCTGGGAAGCCCCTAGCTCTCTGTCAGCTACCGCTGAGGTTGGCCAGTGGCTGCAAGCTTGCCTCGCGGCGAGGGGAGGAGAAGTGAGGTGGGCTGGCTGCGTCCCATGCCCACGGGAACGCCGGGCCCTCCTGCTCCTCAGCCCCACGCAAGCCACGCAGGACACTGGCAGCAGCCAGGCCGGCCAGGCTGAGCCCTCACCATGGCATGGCTCCCCGGCACAGCTCCGCTCCCGCTCCCCCATGCGCCCCGGCTGACAATGCTGCTCATGCCAGCTTGCCCCGCATGCCCAGCAACCCCCCCTTGCCCCAACGCCTCGCTGACGCTTCAGCAAGTGTGGTCATACAACGTGGGATTTTAAAATATAAATAAGATCACTGAAATTACTGGAAGCTACCAACACCAGTACGAAACCTTACACAAGACAGAAAGCCCTAATTATAGTTTCTGAACCTATGAAGTCATCTAATACACATATGCTCCTCTACACTGCAAGGAGAAAAAATGGAGACACGCAGTACTTATTACCATCCTCATAAGAAAGAAAGAAAACCAGACTTTGGAAGCTTTTGGAAACTCGTAATTTAGACAAATCTGCATAAAACCAGAAAATCAGCTCTACTTTATTTATTTTTAAAGAGGTGATACAAAATCATGAGCACTTCGGGTATAATTATAAAAGCAATATTATTTGTTCGTTCCACAGTGCCATGTAGCATTGTGAGCCTTCATAGTGTTTGTTTTTATTGATTTTCTGGATCAAAGTTACTTAACCTAAATCTGAAAACACATGATATTTCTTCTAAATGCCAAAAATGAGGAATCTACTTCAGGCGAGGAAGGAAGATGGCACACTTACTGGCACACGTGTCACCAGCAAATGACTACTTCAATCAGAAAACAAGAACAAAATCAGGCTTCTTCTTTCTCTTCTAGCACTGTACACCCTATGCAAAATCAACAGCCATAAAAAGTACTAACAATCTTCATGCATATGTGAAGGACGTGGCTGCAACCATAAATAGTTAGGGGGAAAAAATACTGAGAAAGCAAACACCATTTTTACTGAATAATTTCTTAAAAGAGAACTGCATTCTCTAATACATCTTGGACAATGCAGAGCCTATTGGTAATGACAGAATATTGTACTCAATTATGGGGGAAGGATTTTAAAATATTTCAACCCTATTTGGCTATAAATTATTTTAACTTTTACATTATTTTGCAGTTCCGTGATAAAAAGCCTTCTTATTTGCTTGAGACAAGACTTCAGAAAGCTTTAGACAGAGCAGTTTTTCTTAAATTAGCTTGAAAATTCAGTTTCCAGGGCAACATACGCAGGTCTTCATGCATCAACATTTCTTTGCACCATTTTTATAAATGTGGTTGCTTGCTAGAATGTGATAAAATACTTTTTAAATACAGTAAACTATTTTGATCACTTTGATCCTTTTTCTTTCGCCTTTGCAAACAGCTGACTATTCTTTCTTTTCAGGAGAATTATATCAATAAAACTGTCAAATTGTTTGACTTCAGAGAAGCTTTATCCCAGAAAAGCCTGCAGTGACATCCATGCGTGTAATACCTTTCTACCAGTACTTGCCTGTTTATGTAACATTTCAGTATGCATCCCTTACTCATTGTCCCTTTTCTTACTCTCCTTCAACTTTGTAAGTAGGAGACATGACTTAGGGTCCACGGCACGCTGAGAGTCTGCTGGCTTGTACGTTAAAATTAACCTGAATGCCTGTTCCACAGCAGCAATGTGAAACTTCCTGATTGCCCACCTTGCACATCGAGACCCTCAGCGAGTTCCTCACACCTGCCAATAAATACAAGTACTACTAAAGAAATACAGTTAACCACGCATCTACCTATTTTCTTCTCCATTCTAAAAGGGGGGGGGGGATTAAATCCCTTAATGATGATTATCGTTTCCCCTGCACGTGTGCCTGAGAGGCACTCCGCATCACTGCAGTGATGCTACTGAAACAGGTACCTGAAGCCACCAGCAGCAGGCTGTGCATGTTTCCTCCTTCGACTTTAACAGGGGTCAGATCAGCCCCTTGCTGCCGCACGGCATCACAGTGGAGCGGGCAGCACGTTAAATAGTTACCACATCAGGACTGTCTTAGGAAAAGAAGACTGAATGACCGTTACCTGCACATTTTACTCCCTGAGCAATGAGGCCCCACATAAAGTTGGCGCAGTATTCACACCAGTGCGGGCCCCTGAACGTGTGCACCTGCAAGACAGTAGCAGAAAGGAAAATTACAGAAAATGACCCAACATTTCACAGACATCAATATCAATGCATCCAAACAAGGCAGAATTCCTCTTCTTTGAAGGCACCACATGCAGTCGCTGGAAGCTTCCCTTTACCACTGCAGGAAAGGAAGAAACAAATGTAAGAAAGATTTAACTGTGAAGACTCTTGCAGACCCATGGGAAACAGGAGCTCTCCATCGCGAGCCATCCAGCGCAGCAGGTCCTGGTCTGGGGGGTCTCTCCCAGACCAAGTGGGGCAGAGGAGCAGTGGCAGGGCGCAGCGCTTCTCCCACCTCTCAGCATTCCTCTGTCTCGGCAAGATTTTAGCCACGAGGCGAGGCTTTTGCAGCCACCCTGCAAGAGTTCACCTCTCAATTTGAAATGTCTTCTGCCCTGCCCTCCTGTCCATAAGGTCCTGTGTGAAATGCAGGTGGGGCTGCAAGATTCTGCCTCTGGCGGAGGGAGTCCTGCCAGGTAAAAATACCAACGCTATACAGAAACGCCACAAACACACTTAGGGGCTTTACAGTTTAGAATTACTGTAAAAGGACATTATCTTCAGACATATTGAAAATCCAAATGAATCTAGTAAATGGAAACAGGAATCCACTCAACCTGTAAAAAAATTCAAAGCTAAGGAAATAAAAAAAAAAACCAACACTGCTTCCAATCCCAGATCATACGCTTGCTACAAATCCTGCAGCTACCATTAGCTGTTTCTGATTTCATTCTGCTAAAGTTCCTGCTGTAGGAAACCACAGGCTGCTTTGCAGAGAAAATCATCACGTCCTTTGCCAGCGTAAAAGACTTCGAGGCTCTATACAGAACAGACAAGCTGACAAAAAAAATCAGTAACTGGTGATCATAGAGAAAGGAAATTTGCAGTGAAATGTAATAAAAACGCTTTAGGCTTAGGTCACTCGGTTCTCCAGAGTTCCTGTGTGTGTATGGAGCAGGCAGGAGCCTCACGGGCATGTGCTGCCTAGTTGGATCAGCATGGACCAGGAGAGGAGGAGCTGGCTGGGATGTGCGTGCCCAACACCCGCACAGCGCCCTGGCTACAGGCAGCAAAACGCGAAGCAACTCAACCAAGCGTCCCCTGCGCCACTGGCTTGTCCAGCAGCTGGATCCTGGGTGACACCTCAAACGAGGGACCACCACGAGCAGCACCCAGCAGCTCGCACCACGTGTCCGCGTCAGCTGCGGGAAGGCCCGTGGCCCACCCAGCAGCAGCGAGGCAGACGGCTGTGCCAGCCTGGAAAGCCACTCCTGAATTCGGCACGTGATCCACACGCGCACCCGCGCGAAGCTGAGCTTATTGTTGCCTCCGGCCCCACGCTGCTGAGCATCTCTGGGGGAAGCGCGATGGTGCGAAGCGTCCTGTTTGCCCAGCACTGGCACAGGCTTCACTCCCCCCACGCCGTGGTCCGCACCCACTCCCACACATCTGGGAAAGGTGCGACGGGCTCCAACAGCCCCCTTCTCCCCACAGCTCCAGCTGCCTGCTGCGAAGCAAATGATGACAAGGCCATCGGCAGCTGTAATCCCCATTTTCTCTTCTTTCCTCTCACCAGAAAGAGATTTTTCACACCTTCCTCTCCATTACCCACCTGCGCTGCCCACATCCTCTTGGCTTTCTTCCTCAGCCTTGTCTTTTTTTCTGGCTCTTTGGCAGCTTTCCCTTCCCAGAATATGCACATTCTAATATCCTCAAGAAAAATGCTGTTCTTTAATGCCTGCAGGACTAACAGAACTTTTTTTCTGCGGGGGAAAAGAAAGCTTCCTTTCAGTTACCATCTTTTTTTTTTTTTTGGTCAAAGGAATATTCCTCCCAAAACACTTATTTAAAGTATTTGTCAAAATTTCTGTTGAAGAAAATTAAAAAAAAAAAAAAAGATAGTTCAAAAGTTTGAGCAAAACACGATCTTTTTTCAGAATCCTTCTCAGTTTTATAAGAGAATCCCACCCCTCCCAGTATTTCTAATTGTAAAGGAGGAGGAATTTTGTCTTGTTCCTTGAAATGCTGACATTTTAGCTTCTTTCCTTATGCAGAATAAAACAAATTCCAACACATTCGTATTTGTTGCTAAATAAAAAGAATGATACTATCCTGTGCACTTGCTCATTTCAATTCACCCAATTCACTGAACATGCCATTTGCTGAAATGTTTGTAACCCTTTCCTTGGATTGCAGAGTCCTATCCTGGCCTCTCCAGGGCCACCTCCAGTGCTGATACTCACCAAACCTCAGTGCCCAATCTCTAACTGGCTGTTGTTCAACAGTGAACATCCCTCCTTCTTGGCATCTTGCTCTCCACCATGGTCTGCATGTTTCCACCTGCTCCTGACTCTTCCTAGAAACCCTTCTGCAGGGTCTATCACATTCCAAATCTGCCACTCCAACCCTTTGCCACCCTTCATTATCATTTTTGTTAGTGTGATTCTTTTTTTGAATGAGCTCAGTTTCTCTTATAGCAATTATCCACCTAGATACAAAAAAAGTCACCTTTCTACTACAGCCAGTTCCCCTGACTTTATCCTGGCTCACCCCTCAGACAAGTGTACATGACTCATCAACTTACAAATGACAAGGACAAAACAGACTTTCCTCTTCCCTACCAACACCGCATGTATGGGTCACCCTTCACAAGATCAAGATTGATTCTGCCCTTCGGGATCATTGTCTCAGCATCATTAGCACCGTTTTCTTGTCCACGCATCCATGCTTCATGCAAATACTGAAGTGCCTTTCCATCTCATCAGTTAAGAAACTAACTTCTCTGTTGGAAGATTTATCCAGAGCCTGCTCAGTTTTATGCTGCCCCACCCAAATTACTCTTTCTGATCCAATATTCTGATTGAAAACTCAAATTAAAACCAGAGGGTAGGTTTTTCTACGTTCCATAGTGCTATGTCCTTTATGTGACGCGCAACAGGGAGGTTCTCTGGCAGTACTGACTAGAAGGCCCAAAGGCCACAACGTCCTTCCGTCCCTGGCGCACCCAACCCCACCGGATCTGCTCTGAAGCCTCTCTTGGGGTTTCTAAGCAGTGCTGTCCTTTGCCGGAGCTCAGTGGTGTCAGAGTGCTAATCTTCCCACTGCCACGGGGCGGAACTGGACATCTAACACTGCACGGGTCTGAATACGCATCACCTCTGGAAATGAAATCAGGCACAGTAAGTGATGCCAGAAAACAGCAAAAAAATTGGTCTTCTGAGGTCCGAACAGCCTCTAATCCTGCAGAGTGAGACCTGGCAGTACGCGGAAAAGAAACACATTTGCATCCCTTTGCTAGTGCAAGAGCCAGCACCTGCAAACAATACTGCATTTATTACTCGACACTGTTTAATATAGCATTCTGATTTTTATATTTAATTCCCCATTCTAAAAATCTGCCAAGCGACTTGCTTGTTTTCAAAACTAAAACATGCTTTCCAGAAAAATTTCTCAAAACACACCCAGCAGAATCCCAGAGATCCTGACTTAAATTACAAGGGGTTTCTCTCCCCTTATAAAAAGAGCATCTGCCATATGCACATTTTACTGTCTTATAAAATGTGAGAGAGCAGGATTGCCAACTGTGGCTTTGTATCTCCCAACCCTTCCATTTTCACTCCCGCCTCAAAAATCTTTTTCTCTCTCTCTCCATACGGCTTCAACTGCGAGTGATTTTTTTAAGGATGTAGAAAATGAGTAGAAGAAGATCAACTGGTTTTAATCTTCATTTATAAAATCCCAGGGGAAACATTTGATTTAAAAGAAAAATCTAGATAATTTTAAAGGAAAATACCTGCTTCAAAAACTACCTAAAATCCTACCACTAAGCTGTCCTGCAAGTCTGAGGTAAGCGGAGAGCCTCATGTCGGGCTTACACCTAGGCATTTCTATGCTGAACTCTCCTGCAACATCAGCAAGGTATAATAAACATTTAACTACTGTGATATTACGTAGGAGGACAGTTTTTTGTCTAGTCTTGAAAGACATTTTCTTATACAGAGGGAAAAACAGCTTAACTCTTGTGATTAATAACTGTGTTACTGAATTGCATTTATTTTTGTTTTGCATTTAATTAAAATATTTCTTAGAAAAAGAGACAAAGTCTTAGGAGAACCAAATAAGAAAATGGTCCGGTGGCTCTGACAACAGGTTATACCACAAGCTGTGAACTCCTCAACCAGATCTCCTCAAATTATTTCTCAGGCTCTGTAAAGGTCACTATTGAAGTTAGTTACCCGCGTATCTCGTAACTCCACTTATTTTTCACGCTTTTGGTTTTTACTAGACAGTTGTTCAGCTAGCTCTGATTGCCGTCTGAAAACCAAGAATGAGCCAGCAGATAATTAGTACTCGTAACTGGGAGACTTACACTGTATCACTTGTCAAGGCAAGAAGGAACAGAATGAGGAAATATCAACAAAGTTCTGTGCAAACGTGATATCAAAGAACATGATGGATCAGCAGAGCTTTAACAAAGCTACTCCTGGGAAGAAAGTAAGTCTGGATCTGACAAACTATGGATATGCAAAATCAACACCAAACAGAGAGAACAGAAGTCTCTGTGACAGTGTACTAAAAAGCCTTCCCAGTTGTGAGGCTGCTGCCACGGTCTCTCTGAACGCCTGCTCCGTCAGGACCCCTGCTCCATACAGAGCAGCGTAGCTTCTTGCACGGCCCTCCACGCTGAACTGCTGGCGAGAATAATGGGGTTTGGAAAATCCAGGCACTACCATCTGTGTTGTGACGAAATACATCAACTTGAAAAAGGATGGACAAAACTGCTGCTGATCGAGCAGAGTCCTACGCTCTGGGTAGAAGACTTGTTGGTGCTTGAGGAGGAGGCCAAGCCGACTGGGGACTGAATAAACGGCTCACATCCAGCATTCGTACCGCCTGGTGCTCCAAAGGTACAGTGCTGCTGGCTACACTATCTTCCAAACAAACTCCCAAGGATGATGGGACACTGCTGATGAAGGCTGTCAGCTCAGTGGTCTTAGCTGATTTGCAATTCCATCAACTGAATTCTGCCTGCTAGGACTCTACCAAGCTTTTAATTGGATATGGGAGACATTGTAAGTCTCAATTAAAACGATGAACTCAGTCTGCATTATTAATGTCTGTCTTCCCTGTCACAGCTGATTTTATCAGGCACTGAGTGTACCCACGCTGGCACCCAACAAGCGTGCCCTTTTCATCCATCCCTGGTCCAGGCAGAGAGTGCCTGGATGTGAAGAGTAAAGCAGGGCTATCAGTGAGAAAGTCAATCGACTCCACTATCAGTTTGGGCAACACTTCAATTTAATCATTGCATACATTATGATGACCAGACAGTGCCTCTAAAACAAGGGTCTCAAGCACTCCTAATATTCCAGTACATGATATTCCTCCTGTGAGGCAAATATTGCTGCTGCTGAGTAATCCAAGAAGCGAAAAGACTGCCATGACAACCCACACAGCAGAGCCCTATCTGCAAGATAATCACTTTTGTGCACAGGTGGAACAGAAATGACAGTAACTGAGACCACTGGAACATACCTTCTCCTAAATGAGAGCCAACTTCGCCTAAAGCAGCTGCCACGCTAACGTGGGGAGCCAGCCTCGGACCACGCTGACGACTTTGTCCAGCAGCTTGAGAGGAGAGATGCTGGCTGAACGCTGTGTGGTTCAGAGCATGGAGTATAAATAGCATCGCTATCGCCAGCGGGTACACCGACACGAATGCTGAGCAGGCAAACCTTCCTCCAGGTCCTCACCCACTTGGAGCCAGGAGCGCTGTCGCGTCTTGTTTACTTTCTGGTCTGCGCTGCTCACCAGCAGAGATGGAAACAACTAGAAATTGCGGTTAGGTTATGCTCTACGAGAGCCAAAGCAAAAAACTAGAGAGTAGCAGGTTGTTGGCTTTTTTTTGCTTGTAAATTCAATGAAAACGGCCATCTTTCTTTCAGGATGGAATAGCAGATTTTCATTAAATTCCTATCTAGAAACTGGAGCATTGTCCATTTTATTCCAGACCCAAGTTACTTGATACCTGTGTTCACACAAAAATTTCTGAAACTAGAGGTGAATAAAATCCTTAGAATTAAAATTGTATATATACACTTACTGTATATACTATATAAAACGATTTAAATATAATATATGTAATGATGTAAATAGACCACAAACCCCTAAGATTCCTAAAGAAACGCTTTTGCCATGATGCTAAGGCTAAGCTGGAGGTAAAGCTGTTGATGATGAGAGAGCAAGACACGCGCTACGTGCTCCTCGTGGCAAACGCCCAGTCCCCCCCCAGTGGAGCGCTTCCTAGCTTCACCACAGACAGGAGCTCGTCTGTTCTTGGGGCTGTCTGCATGGAAGACTCACAGGATCCACACCTGGGGAGTAATAAAACTACTGGTGTGGAAAGTTTTCTAGCTTCAACAAATTAAGGATTTAGAAAAAATGCCTTTTTTTTTTTTAAAAAACAGAGGCAAAGCTTGAATTCAGAGACTAGCACTAAGAAACCAGAAAGGGTTAAATAATATTGTGCTATTTGGAATCTGCTTTGGAAAATCCCCAGCTTTTTAAAATGAAAAGTAAAAAAAGTAAAAGTAACATTAAATAAATACCTTAGGAGACTAAAATCCATCAGTGCCTAAAAGCTTTTCTGGCTTGAACTGTCTTCTAATACGCTATGAGTTTCAACGTAGAGCTGATGAGAACTTCTCAGAAGTTTTGTGTAAGTTTTCCTCCAGTCTTGTTCTCTAGATATTTTCCCTGCCTTTGAACACTTTTTTCCCCTCAAGTACTAGGAGTCTAAAAGAAACATCAAATTTCCTGAGGTTTTCTTATCTGTGAGAACACGCAAAGGCTCTCCCTGGGGACTGTGCTAGAGGCACCCTGCTCTCTTTCTGAATATTCATTGGAGTGCAGCGACTCACTTAAAGATGTTTTGAAAATATGTTCAGCGCCAGGTCTGTACCTAATAAAAAACCCAGCATCCTCTTTTCAGCAGAGCTAGACCAATTTACCCCAAATCGGCATCTGCCCCAGTTTTCAGAAGATCAGAAATAGTAACGAGTTCATGTTAGAAGTCACAGGAAAATGGCTCTGCTTAATATAGTAGGAGTTTGTTATAGTTTCTGGTCTTTTCGCAGCATTTATTCTGCACTCTCCATCTCCCCATTTCCCAGGGTTTAGGCACAGCTTTGCTGAGCAGCTCTTGTTAGAATAATAAGATTTGGCATGGCAACCATTTGCTATGACTTTTTCCACTAGCAAAACACCTAGCACAGATGCAATTACAACAGTAAAATCTGGGCCAGGGCCAGGTTAGCTTATTTGTTTCAAAGTAGCAGTACAAATGTCACCGGCAGAGAAACTCTTGCTAAAATCAGCAGCTTTTCCATTAAAGTGATGCTTGAGTCTGCCTACACTGGCAAAGTCTTTCCAGTAGAGACTGGTCCTCACCTGAGCCTGAGCCTTCACTTTTTGTGGACGTTTAAGGCTATATTCTAGCCTCAGTTATTTCTGGAAAAGCACACTGTCTCTGCTCTGGAGCTCCCTGTTCAGCCTTTCAAATGGGTCACCCTCAGAGAGAAAGCCTGGATGTTGCTGCTGTTGAGGAGGGGGACGAGGAGTCTCAACACAGAAGACTCATCAACATCTCTGCTGACCTGGCTTAAGCAACCATGGCAAAAACATCTCTCCTCTCTGGAAGAAGTGTCAGCTTGAAAAGGAATTACGTTCTGACTGTTGACCAATTCACCAAGCAGCCTTGGAACTGTTATTTAGTTTAATTGACTGTGCCATCTCAGGCATTAGTAAGATAGTGACTAAGAAACAGCATGACAGTACCAAATACTGCACAGCAAGATAGCAAAAAATAGTCTTCTGCAGACGTATCTATTTTGTGAAGAACAAGAAAGAAATGAGAAAATATCCTAGGGAAAATGATGCATGGAAACACAGATTTCACCCCAGCTCTGACAGGCACGGACACCTTCTTGCTTCAGTGAAGCACCGCGGCACTAATCTAGGCAGAAGCGTGGTTTGACGCCTTGGACTATCGACAGTGATGAAACACCCGCAGCGTGCTCTGCTGGCTCAAGCCATCAGGAGCCAGAGGTGTTTGAAGGAATATCCATAACCAGCCAAGGGAGCTAAAAACTCCCCAGGGCCCATGAGTCACACAAGCTGGAGGGGAGTAAAGACCTTTAAGGTATTTTGTCCAGGCTTCATTTAAATTTGCCAAGTGAAGGGGAGGTTATTGCACTGACTAACAAGTTTCACGACCCAGGAGATTTCTTGCTGTTAATCTCAGATTTTCCCTTTCCTCTTCCTTTCAAGCTATCATCCCATAACTCCCAGCTAATGCTTCTCCTCCATGACTGCCCTCCTTGCTGTCAGCATTTTTCAAGCCCAGTTTTACTGCTTTCTCCAACCCCACAAACAGCGGGCAGAGGAGCGAGGGCAGTGCCCAACTCCAAAGCATGGCACCAGGCGGCAATGAGGTGCAGAAGATGTTCCGTGTCAGGTGGGGATGGACTCGGAGCAGAAAGCACCTTATTATGCGTATATATATTTTTTTAAACAGCAAAAAACTACAGGATGCAGAGGGGAGGTGGAGAGGGGAGGAGACAAAAAGAGGGAAAGTCCGGAGGACTGAGCACGGGGAATCCTGTGTGTTGAGTACCCTAACAAATCCTGCCTCACCAGAGAGATGAGATGGGGTAACCTTAAACCCAGCTGAGATTCCCCTGCTGTGCAAGTCCTTCGGCTGAAAGCCCACCTCACTCATCCCAACCCAGAGCTCCCCCAGTCCTCCTCTCAATGACCACCCTCGAACATTTCAATCCGTGTGGCACCTTGCCACAGGCCCCTTTTCTCCTCAGATTTGAGGCTCCTGCTGTTGCTCGAAGCTCCTCCTTCACCTGCCTGCCCAGGAGGTCCCCAGCAGCTTCTTCTCCTTAAAATTACTGAATGGATCAGTTATCAGCTAGGTAAGAAACTGTATTTTAATTCACAAGCTACCACAGTTGCTGCATTTTGGGGACAAGATAAGCAAATACGAGATTTATAAGGCACAGAAAAAAACATTGTTATTGATAGAGTCTGGCTGTAGAATAAATTTATGGGAACCATTAGGTATAAATCTACTCTGCCCACTTCTATTAAATTTACAGAACTTTCCCCTATGACAAAGCTTCTTTTTCTAAGAAGATACCACCACTGGCTTCAGCTACGCTCCTTGTCAGCACTTCAAGGAGCACCCCACAGATCTGCCAGAGCTTTCAAATGGAAGATGTTATTGTCCTTCTACACTGGGTGGAAGAACGAACTTGATATCCATCACACACACACATGTCCATATAGATACATGTATACCAGAGAGCGTGGGGAGATTTCTTCCCCAAAGTGGGTAAGAAACTGAAAGGGAGGGAAAGCCTGAAAGAAGGTGGGGCTGAAACTGAGGATGGTGAAGTGATTGTCCTGATTTGGTCTGACGATTCACTTACAAGAGATCTCATTCAGTGTCCTGGATTTCAGAAAAGCAGAGTATAGGGAGTGAATGCAAAAGAAATCAAATATGCAAACAGACAGACCTAATCAAGTCACACTCAGTCCTAGCTCACCTTCAAATCCCATTATTCAATTAGAGCTAAATAAAATGCTGTGTCAAACAATGTAGATCTTTTAGCTGATATATCTGAATTAACACAAAACGAATCTTTTATATTAGATTTATAGAGAACACAGAAATATTAACTGAAAACTTTTTATAAATTAGAAAAAGCCCATATACGCTTAAAAAAAAATATTTTTAATACCTAGCTCTCATCCTGAGGAATGGGCATTAAGAACTCAGTCAGATCTGACAGTTATAAATCATCATCCCCTTCTTTACTTATGCAGATTAATTTAACAGAATTCAGCCACTCTGTATTTGCATTTGAGTTGTGCTCACGAGAGACCAGACCTACTCAGTCAGGAGAGTATTACAGAGCAGGAGGAGATCATCACTGTCCAGCTCTGTCCGCAGAGTTCCCCATCACGCTGGCTGGCCAGCCTGCTCACTTCAGGCAGGAGACAGCTCACACTCCAGGAGATTTAAGTGAGATTCAAACCTTTCAAAACCCAGCTGCGTCAGCCCTCCTAGCAGAAATCTCTTTACATCCTTCTTTCAAACAACACTTGGAGTAAAACATAGATTAACAGATTTATTCAGGAGAACTCTTGACGATTTAAGAGTCAAAAGCAGCTTTCGCGTACACCCCTTCCCTAGGCACCTACACCCCTGTGCGGACCATCACTACGCTGCTTCTCTGCCCCTGTGCTCCTCTACCTGAGCTTTGCTGCAGGCAACCAAATGTCAGAGGGTCCAAACCCCACCGTTGTCCCCTCCAACCCACCCCACCGGGACAGGAGGTGCAGGGCTAGAGGGAGAGCTGAGGTCTCCGAACCTGTGGCCAAGCCTCTTGGACACTTGCTAACCCCAGCCCACCTCTGGAGCGGCTGCTGCCGTCCTCTTCCCTCCTCCAAGACAACAACTCTAGCTGTCCTGCATTAATGATTCTCCACTTCTCCCTCTGCTGGGACGGCAGAGCACTTCCAGCACAGAAGCATTCCTGAGACCCCTTCGTTTCTGTGACTAGCGATGTGCCTGGTCAAAGAAGCAGCCGGGAACAGGTTAGGGGTCCATATCTGTTGCCTCGTGCCTGTATAATAAAGAGACGATTAGCCACAGAAGTACAAAGCAGCATGCATCCTCCTTTCTGCTGGAAGAGCCTCTGGGGACAACAGTCTCTGTCAGTTAGCTAAACTATATAAATTTATTTAATTTAGTTTTTTTTTTTCTTGTTTTGTTTCAAAAGTCTAGGCTCAAGACTCCGGGACTGACATTTCCTTCCTTCCCACATGGGTTTGCAGCTTGGCAGGCAACCTAGGAGACCTCTGCCGACATTTTAAATGATGACGTCTATACATGTGAGAAGAAAAATTTGACAAATGCAAGGAATGACACAGGAAAGAAGCACATGAGCTAACGATGGCCACTCATTTCAGGTCCATAGTGCAATAATTACGAAGGGCTTATCGTTATTTTTTAAAAAATGAGACAGCAGCCACAAGTAGGAGCTCGTAAATGCCAGCAGCATTCCTCCAGCAGGCAGGTCAGTTGCCACACACCCTTTAAAGGGTAAGGGGTTTGTTCTCTTCTACTTCTTCATAGCAAAAGCTATCTGTGTAAGGTGACTCCATTTCACTGACTTGAGAAACGAGTTACTTCTCAAGGTATGTTTTTCTGGCAACTGTATGTATAAAGGAACTACAGTACAACTATTATAAAGAAAACAATCTGTGTGGAAAGTTTGCGCTATAGCTATGACCTTGGATCAGACACACAGTTTGTTTCTGAAAAACTCACAGCTTGCAAACTTTCCAGAAACAGTTTCTGGAAGAAAAACAAATAAACCCAAAGGAATGAAAACCAGGTTGTTAGATTATTTTCAAAACATATGTATTTCAGGCTGCTAAAGGAAAGCAACTAAGGAATACAGATGTGCACAAAATTAAACACGTGTTATCCTACATACACTCTAGTACATGGAAAATTGCTATCTGTTGGCATCTGCAAGAATTATCTCCAAACTCCAAGGAACAAATTTAAGTTGCAAGACAGTTTAGATCTCTAGGACATCTCAGAAGCCTGTGAAAAAATGCTCCGCAGTTAACTGACAGCCAGCAGGATTATGTTATGCCCAGTGTTCCTATTAAACACTTTGTATAACATTTTGTACATGGCTTTCAAATTCATGCTTTATTGAAAAACTCGAGTCAAACAAAACATCCTCGTCATATAAAGTTTCCAATTCTAGTGATTATCCAAACTCAGAAGCCAGAAGGTGTTTTAAACAAAATCAGATGGACGATAGGCAAATATACATATGTGTATGCATGTGTACATTCACACATGCACATGCAAGTGACGGCAATCAAAACTGAAGAGCAGAGACAGTTAACAGATCCTTGTGTCATCAGACACTGGTAGTATATTAATGATCTCCCCTAGTCCTAAAATAAATAAAAGCAAAAGCTACACGGGTGAAAAACCCCCACACATTAAAGATAAAACCTAGGCTTCATGTACTATATATGAAGTTTGTACCATCATCTACAGGAATTCAGTATAACATCGATTCACTCAGACTTACAAATAAAGGCTGCCTATTATCCAAGGCATTTGACCACCAAAAGGTTAAATTACTAAATCCTTACTGGACACTCATTACAGATACAGACACAAAAAATGCCTATGTTGTATTGACATGTCTCTCTTACCAAAAAGCATCATATATTTAAAATAATCAGAACAACAATTAGAAGCTACATAGAAAACTACATTTTACTAAAACGCAAGGTGGTTGCTAATGCCAGCAGCCCCAACAGCCCCACGGTATAAGCCATGCTGCTTTCAGCACACTCAATTCATTGGCAGAGGAGAAAAGCCAGCAACTGAGGGAAACGCCGACCATCTGCTCAATCCAGATGCAGCAGAACATGCGTCTTACCTCCAAAGCTATTTACCAGCGACAAACTGAGATAAGATCAGTTTAATCCTCTAATCACAGATCTAAAAAGATTTTTCGGCATCATATCATCATAAGCAAAACTGAACTACATTTATTTGAACTGCAAGAAAACTTTGCCAGTTCTTCTCACCTTTAGCATCCCTCTTGGTGTAAAACAATTCTACATAAAAGACATAGCCTAGATACGGGAAATACGACTGAAACAAATACATGCAGACAGGCAGCCAACAACAAAGTCCTCGCTCTTCTGCTGACACGATCAAAAGATGTGTAATTGATTTAACCGGGAATGAGATTTAATTGAAGCATCTGAGCTCCCGGTAAGTCACAGCCCGCATATGTATTATTTCCTTGCAATCCCGGACCCATTTTAAAATAAAAACTATAGCCCCCGCGCCCTAAAAAGAAACGAGCAGCGTAATTTCTTACCTTGAAATTGTGAATCTTCTCGTATTTCGGAACATGCTCGCTTTCCTTCAGAGTCGCTCTCCTGACCAGCGACGTCAACTGCGAATAAGCAAAGAGTTTGAGCGGTTGCCAGATGGTCACGGAGGATTTCTGCGCGCCCAGCTTCACGCCCAGGGCTGCGATCAGCAGGTCGGGCTGGCGGCTCTCCCGCTTCGCGCCGGGCACCGCCGCCCTGCTCGCCCTCTGGCCCGGCCACGACTCTCTGGACGGCATGCTGGAAGGGGGACCGGCGCCCCGCACCGACCCGCGCCTATCACGCCCGGTCTGGCAGACCGAGCAGGACCATGGCGGGAAGCTCAGGCGCCGGGCAGGGCGGCGCGGCCGCGGCAGGGCACTCGTTCACCGCGCGGCTAAGGCAGCGAGGCGGGCCCCCCTCCGGCGCGGGGTTCGGGCCTG
>Ga0065711_1004490_pt1 | contig 45091 bp, 26 predicted proteins | sample Hoacrofraction12_FD_59098 | JGI IMG/M metagenome (GOLD analysis project Ga0065711, IMG submission 59098) | Hoatzin crop microbial communities from Cojedes, Venezuela - Epithelial fraction 12 v2 (version 2) | ecosystem: Host-associated > Birds > Digestive system > Esophagus > Crop | place... | reverse complement strand
GGATTCGTAATCAGCTCCGTGGAAACCACAGCCGACGGGAAGTACGTGTGCATCGGTACCGACGGTAACGGAGCCTTCCTCTTGAATGCCAAAACCTTGGAAATCGAAAAGCATTTCGCGGCATCGCAGGGCGGCGACATAATAATCGCAAGCAATGCCGTGTATTCTTATATAAGAAGCAAAAACGGTATCGACTTCATCGGAATGTTCAGGCACGGACTCTGCCATACGGCTCTCACTCTGCCGCTCTTCGAGGATTATTCCTGTGGCAACTTCACCACAAAAGGGATGAAGGTGAGAAGCTTTTGCAAAAGCGGAAAATATATGCTCGTGTGTACCGACGGGGGCTTCTATTGCGTGAACGAGGAGACCAAGACAGGCACTTATCACGACACCCGACCATTTGGAATGAACCTGATGAAAGGGGTGGCAAGCACCGGCGACATCTTCTATATCACATCCTACGACGCCGGGGTGATAAAATATAACGCGGCGACAAAATCACTCTCGAGGGATGCCGAAAACGACAAACTGACTTACTCCTCGGCATTGGGCATCACCACTGACAAACAAGGAAATGTGTGGATGACCAGCAGCGAAGGTATATTCATTATAAGCCCAGACGGGAAAATAGAGAATCTGAATGAGAACAATTCAAAACTGCCACGGGGTCTGCATAACCTCGTCTTCGACAGCAACGGCAACGCTTGGCTCGGCACGAGCAGCGGACTGAGGCTGATATTAACAAAAAACCGCGAGATAAAAGACAAAGACTATCCCGACAGCCTCTTCGTGAAAGGCGACTATGTGCTCGGACTGCCAAGCAAAGACCGAATATATGCCATAAATGCAAACAGAGTGTATTATACCGACGCTACGATGCACGACTACGGCGAGCTGAAACTGCCTGCCGGGGTGCTCGACGAGAAATGCACTGATTTCGCCTACGATGACCTCGGACACTACTGGGTAGTGAGCGAGAAGGGGCTTTTCGCCATGGCGAAAGACCTCAAGTCGGCGATGCATTTAGGTAGCGTGATGGGCATCGGCGACGCAGAGATATCATCGGCATCAATGGTCATCGATGAGAGTAAGACAATGTGGCTCGGAACGGCAAAAGGACTGAAATACACCGACTTGAGGAAATTCGATGATTTGTCGAAACAATACAATTATAAGGTGTCTTTTGGAGAGGTAATCAGGGCTGGCGAGAGAATGAGCAACGGACAGGTATTGAAAGTAAACGACACCAAGAAAATCAGCCTGTCGTGGAATCTCATACAGGAAAAACTGGTGCTGATGCCTATTATCGTGGATTTTGTGGCCGACGACAATTGCATATATGAATATCAAAAAGGAAGCGGAGGGGAATGGCAGATGCTGTCGGCACACACGCCGCTTGAAATAACAGGACTGTGGCCAGGGACACATAAACTGACAGTGAGGATGTCGGGACTGCCCGACACAGCATCGGAATATACGATTATCGTGCTGCCGGGTCTGCTGTTTTGGATTGAGGCCGCACTGGCACTCATTGCATTAGTATTATTCATACTGTGGAGAAGATACAAACGCAAGACTAAGGCAATCATCGCCGAGCACTCGGAAATAGAACAGGCTCTGATTGAGGAAAACGAGGCGCAGATACAAGAGCTCTCAACGGAATTGCAAAAGCAACAAGCAGGGAAAATGTCAACGGCACAATACCGTGGAACAGGAATGGAGGCACTGTCTATCGAAACAGAGTTTGGTGGGGTGTCGGCATCGGTAAAAGATGATTCCTCGCAGCAGAAATATACCAAGGGGCATCTCAGCAATAGGGAGATGCAGCGGATAGCAAAGGAAATGACGGAATATGTTAAAGACAAGAAGCCGTATCTCGACAAGGAGTTGAAGATGAGCGATATCGCGTCGAAAATCGGAGTGTCACCAAGCGCGCTCTCGCAAGTATTCTCGCTGTATCTGAAACAAAATTACTACGACTGGATTAATGCCTTCCGGTTGGAGGAGTTTAAGAAGAGAGTGGGGGCAGGGGAGCATAAAAAGCTCACTGTTACGGCTCTTAGCGAACAGTGTGGCTTCAAAAAGACGTCGTTCTTTACCACTTTCCGGAAAGTCGAGGGTATGTCACCGACGGAATATATCAATAAGAATTGACAATTGATAATTGACAATTGACAATTATATCGCCGTTCCAGCGATGGCGGCGAAGCCGCAAAAAGCCCTCCGCAGGAGCGGTCCAGGCAGGGCCTGGTTTGACCTAAAGAAAAATAGAAATCTCAAAACCGCCAGGTTTTGAGATTTCTATCAATTGTCAATTATCTATACAGCATCAGGGTTCCCCAGCCGAGCTGGTCGAAGGCTCCTGAGTTGCTGCCATATCTCTCATCGCCACTGCCGCACTCCGGGCGGAGCTTGTCGGCGAATTGTTTCACGTATGTGAAGCCGGAGGAGAGGCCTTTGATTTTTGCGTAGTGGCAGTAGAAGATTTCCCAGCCGGGTCTTGCGCCGCCGCGTCCGCTGTCGTTGGCCATCTGCGTGTGTGTGGCTCCGTGGTTCTTGTCCTTGCAGGTACATCCGATGCAATAAACGTAGGTGTTGAACGGCATCTTTTCTGCCTCAATGAGCCAGGTGCCATACTCGTTGTTGTTGTCATCGCCGCTGCGCAGGTTGCTCAATGCCACATACTCACCGAGTTTCAGGAGCGCATTGTCTTCAGCGCTGAAGAAGTCGAGGGCTTTCACAGAGGTGTTTTGTGTGTAGAGGGTGTAGGCGATTTGGGCTAAGTTGGCAGCCACCATTGCCGACATCATCGCGTGTCCTTGGTCACGTCCGCTCTCCTGGTCCTGGCAAATCTCCTCGCCAGTGCCGAGGGGGTCGGTATGGGTGCCTTGGATTAACTTGTAGAGACAGCCGTTTCCTGCTCCTATGTAGAAGTAATTAACCACATAATTTATCATGTCGCTGTTTTCGGTGAGAATACCTATCGAGAGGTATGAGGCGAGGTTCACCAAGTCCCAGTTCGACCAGTAGTGGTCGGAGCATACATTGCTTCCGGTGTGTTTGTCGAGGAAGTCTTTGTTCACCGATGCGAACACGTTTACCATCCAGTCTTTAAACACGGTTTGTTTTCCTGCCGACCATCCGCTGTAGGTCCGAAGGATCTCTGCGGCGTTGGCGAAGGTGTATCCCTGTGCGCCGGCTGCCAAAACCCTGTTGGCATCGTTGGAGGTGATGGCAGTACATTTGCTTGCCCAGGCGTCGAGGATGCTTGTGGCCTTGTCGGCATATTCGTCGTTGCCGGAGAGTTTCCACATCAGAGCCATCTGGTAGGCGGCGGAGGCGTCGCGCATGGCGTAGGAATAGTTCTCGCTCTCTCCGTATCCTGTGGGGTCTCCACGGATGATCAGCTCTTGCGGCTGTGCGGTGTAGGAGAGCTGGGTGTATGAGTTGGTGCGAAGTGCCTCGTATGCCTCTTTCACCTCGTCGGGTGCTGTGCCGTCGTCAAGGCTCTTTTTCACTCTGTCGAAGTCGTCCTCGCTGTACATGGCGCAGGGGTGGCTGAATCTATATGTAGCGTCAACGGTCTCGAAAGTCACTGTGTCGGTCTCGGGCATGGTGAGGTCCACGGTTCCGAACTCGTTCTTGCGGCAGGAGCCAAGCACTGCTGTGAGCAGTGCGAGGCTGAGTGCCATAAATATATTCTTGTTCATAATGCTTCTTATTTAATTACTTCGTATGATAAGTTATCGGTATCGGTGATGTATTTCACCACGTCGTCAAGACTCTTGAATGTCTGAACCCAGTAGATGTTGTATTGCAGCTGGCTCGTGGCAGTCTTCATATCAGCATACTTGAGCTGCAGGGTGTTGAATTTCACATACTCGTTGGCAGGCATCAGTCCGCCTGTGCCGCACTGCTGTGTGCTGAGGTCGTAGATGAACACGTGGCTGCTGTCGGAGCACTTGTAGTCGTGCAGGTATTTGTTGTTACCGTTGGCGATGGCCTTGTATTGCGTGCCGCTCTCGCTGGTTCCCACGGCGTCGAAGTTGATGTTGCGCGATGAGATGCCCTGGTCTTTCACATCATCCATCTTTATGGCGAAGATCGGGTAGTTGCCGGCGTGGAGGTATGCGGGGAGGTCCCAGCACTTGATGTCGGCCCTCTGTGTCGTGGCGTTCACCGTGTAGGTGGTTACGGTGATGTATCCGTAGTGCCACTCATGCGAGGTGCTGGTGTTATTGCCGCTCTGTGAGGCGTTGTACCAGCTGTAGTGGCTTGCGTTGTGGTAGGTCTCACGGATAAGTCCAGCGGGGATGCCGAGGGTGATCGTTGAGCTGCTGCCGTTAGGACAGGTGGCTGTGATTTCCACGTTGCCGAAGTTGCCCTCCTGGTTGAATGTCACCACTCCGTTATCCACAGTCGCGATGCTCTCGTCGGACGATGTCCACACGATTTCCGATGTTGTGCTCTTCTCCGGCACGGTGGTGTATGAGAGGGTTATCGACTGCTCGTTCATTGCGCAGTAATAGTCGTTGTCAACAGAGTATGTCTGGTCGATGGCCACTGACTCGGGCAGCACTTTCTTGTTCACTGCGATTACCTTTGTGGCTTTCACTCCTGAGCCGTCGAGGGCGGTGGCGGTGATTGTAACCTCGCCGTCGTTGGTAGTGCTGGCGGTGAGTACGCCGTAGATGTCAACGGTTGCGACGTTCTCGTTCGATGACGACCATTCCACGGTGCGGAAGGTAGTGTTGTCAGGAGAGATCACTGCTCCTAAGTGGAGCGTGTCGCCGCAGAAGAGCTCATCGGCGGTGGAGGTGATTTCGATGGATTCCGCACTCGTAACGGTGCTGTAAACCATTATTTTCAGCGATGCGTAGATGCCGCTTCCGGCATAGAGTCCTTCGGGGGCCACCTGAATGATGCTGTATCCGCTGCCTTCTGATGAGAGGGCGCTCACGGTGCCGTAGTTGTCAACGGTGGCCACGGAGTTGTTCGACGATGTCCACACCACGTCTTTGAAAGTCGCACTGTCGGGTTCCAGGATGTATGGCAGACTCACTGTCTGTCCCACTTTCAAGGGCAGCACCTTTGCTCCTGTCTCATCGCTGTATATCTGTTTGTTGATGTCGTCGGTGAGATTAAAAGAAATCGACGATGGCACTATTGCGGGAGGCACGATGGTCTGGTCGTCGTCCTTGCTGCAAGAGCCGAGGAAGAGCATTGTGCACAGAGATGCCGCGATGCCTGTATATATATAATTTTTCATTGTCGTTGTATTTTAATGTTATGATTGTTGATGACGTTTATTCCCATCCCGGATTTTGCTTCAGACCGGGGTTGAGCTGCAACTGGTCGGAGGGGAGGGGATAGAGGTAGAGCTTGTCGCTCCAGGTGCGTCCGCCGTAGAGGAGGATATGTCCGTCGGAGGTCAATGACCTTGACTGTGCCGGCCAGTTGCTCTCAAACCATGTTCCGGTGTAGAGAACTCCCGTCTGGTCCATAGGCATCTCTGTCGATGCTGTTGCCCATCTCTTCAGGTCGTCGATGCGGAAGCCTTCGAAGAGGAGCTCCACGGTGCGTTCTCTTCTGATCTCTTCTCTCAAAGAGAGGCCGTTGTCGGTGGCCAGCTTGTTGCTGAGCTTCGGCATTGAGGGGTTCACGCGGTTTCTCACGAGGTTCAGTGAGATGTTGAGGCTGTCGTCGGGAATGCTGCCTGAGAGCTCATAATATGCCTCGGCGTAGTTGAGGAGCACCTCTGCGAAACGTATCACGGGGAAGTCCATAGCCTCCATCTTGTCGGCCACGAGTCTTTCCACTGCCCATTTGTGTGTCTGGTATCCGCTGTTGGCTCTCACGTCAACGGTGAGTGCGCGTGTCTCGTCGGAGGCGTCCCAGGCGGTGCGGCAGTTCTTTGCGGTGTTGTTCCACACCTTGGTGCCGTTTTGTGCTAATGTGGTGAGCATGCGGTTGTCTCTGCTTTGGAATTCCGATGTCGCTGTGGTATATCCTTTAAACTCTGTTGACTTGCTGATGGGCAGTCCGTCCTGGCAGAGATAGAGGTTTGCGAGCTTGCTCGTGGGATATACGGCATTTGTGAGATAAGCCTTGGTGATGTTCGTGCCGATGCCGTCGGTGAGGCGGTGTCTGCGTGCGAGGATATACTCTGTGTTGTCGGCGGTTGTAAGTCCGGCGGGGTTGCATTGCGCATCCTCGAGGATGAACATATATCTGTAGCTCTCTGTGCCGAGGGTGGCATTGTAGAAGAGTTTGTAGTTACCACGGTCGATGACCTTCCTTGCTGCCTCCTTGGCAGTAGTGAGCAGTGATGAGCTGCGGTCGGTGTTGGTGGTCGTCGATGCGCCGTTGGTATGGAACTTTTGCCATGTGCCTTCGTAGAGGGCCACCCTTGAGAGCATGGCGTAAGCGGCGTCCTTGCCTAAGCGTCCCTCTTCTGTGGGCAGTTCGGGAAGTCCCTGGGCTGCGTCTTTAAGGTCGCTGATTACCTGGTCGATAACTGTCGAGCGGTCGTCCTGACTTGCCGTGAGTTTCTCAGAGTCGAGGTCGATGGGTGTAGTGAGCAGTATCGCGTCGCCATAGATTTGCACGAGTTCGAAATAGCAGTATGCCCTGAAGAATTTCGCCTCTGCCACTGGCACCTCGATGTCTTTCTGCGGTGAGAAGGAGCTGGCACGGTCGAGGAGGAGGTTGCAATAGTAAATCTGTTTGTACAGGGTACCGTAGTTGCTGTCCTCGGAGGGTATGGAGTTGCTGCCCGCGCTGTATTGGTTGAGGTTGCTGCCTGCGATGAGGTCGGAGCGGAGGTCGCTGTGAGGTCCGTCGGTGATGATGGCGGCATAACTGGCGCTGGGCGCGAAGTCGTGGGTATATTTATAGAACTGGTTTGCGAAGAGCTGGAAGTTGTCTTTGCTGTTCCATACGTTGCTGTCGTTGAGTTGTGCTTCGGGCTCAAACTCCATGCATGATGCTGTGAGGAGCATAGCTGCGGCACTGACGATATTTAATATTTTTGTTTTCATTGTCTTGCTGTTTAGAATGTGAGGTTGAGACCAAAAGTGAAATTACGTGTGAAGGGGTAGCGGCTGGTTCCTGATACGGAGCGTTTTGCCTCCGGGTCCCATCCGTCGGTGATCTTTGTTGACTCCCACAGGTCTGCTCCTGTGAAATAAACCCTTGCCGACTGCACCACCTTGAGTGCTTTGAGTGCACTTGGCGGCAGTGTGTATCCCACTGTTATTTCTTTCAGGCGTATATATCGTCCGTCTTGTGCTGTGAGCGATGATGCCTGATAGTTGTAGCTCACGATGTTGGCGTCGGTGGTGTAGGGAGTGTAGTAAGCGTCGGGGTTGTCTGTGCTCCAGGTGTTGCCGATGCTGCTCGTGGTGGTGTTGGTGTAGAGTGTGCGGAAAGGCACTGTCCAGGAGTCAACACCTCTATACACGAACCTGTTGGCGGCTCCTTGGAACACCACGTTGCAGTCTAACCCTTTCCATCCTGCTCCGAAGTTGAAGGAGTAAGAGATTTCGGGTGAGTCGCTTCCGAGATAGATATAGTCGTTATAGTCTAGCACACCGTCGCCGTTCTCATCGCAATACATATTGTCGCCCACGCGGAGGTTGCTCGGCATGCCGATGCCGTTGTTGGGATAGTATTTGGCGATGTATGCTTTCAACTGCTCCTCATTCTGTATCTTGCCGCCGTAGCGCAGGCCGAAGATGCTGCTCAGGGGGAATCCCTCTTGTGAGCTGGTGTAGCCTGATGAGAGCACGCTGGTGCCGCCGTAGTAGGTAAGCTCATTGCGGGCGAAGGTGAAGTTGCCGCCCACATGGTAGTCAACCTGTCCGATTTTGCCCCTGTAGTTAATCTGACCCTCGAAGCCCCAGTCTTTAAACTTACCGTTATTGGCCGTCGGTGCCTTGTCGCCGATGATGGCGGGGTAGGTCATTGCCACGAGCATATTGTTGTTGCGCTTCTGGAACACCTCGATGGTACCGCTGAGGCTGTTGCCGAAGAAGCCGAAGTCGAGGGCGAGGTTGTAGTTGTGTATGCGCTCCCACTGACGTGTGGTGGAGGCGAACTTGCCGTTGGTGGAGATGACGTTCAGACGGTCGGTGCCCACGTATGCGCCGCTTCCCGACGACACGTTATAGAACTGGTATCCGTCGTAGTTGTCGATGCCGCTCTGTGAGCCCATCTGTGCGTAGGAGGCGCGGAGTTTGAGGTTGCTGATCCATGCCACGTCGCGGAGGAATTTCTCCTGGTTGATTCTCCATCCGAGGCTCACTCCCCAGAAGAAGGCCCATCTGTTTTTCTTTTGGAATTTCGAGCTTCCGTCGTAGCGGGCGTTGAGCTCCACGAGGTAACGGCTGTCGAAGTCGTAGTTGAATCTTCCGAAGAACGACATAATGGAGTTTCTGTAGTTGTAGTTCGAGCCGTCAACGAGTGTGAGTGTTCCGTTGCCGTTGATCACGTCGAGTCCGTTGATGATGTCGGTGTATTTTGCTCCGAAGTATTCCATATCCTTGAGCTCATACTGTGAGCCGAGCATACCGCTGATGTTGTGGAGGTCGCCGAAGGTCTTATGTGCGTTCACATATCCCGAGATGCTGTAGAAGTCTGTGCGGCTCGATGTCTGCTGGAAATACGACTTCGCCTGTGTGGGGTCTGTGAGTGTCTCCTCGATGCCTGTATAATTATAATAGGTGATGGCATTCTGGATTGTTTTTCTCCTTGCCTCGCTGGTGTTGTAGCCTAAGTTGATGTTGGCGTCGAGCCAGTCGGTGATTTTCGCTTTCAAGGTCTCGCTGATGTTTATCGACGACACGCTGAGCTTGTTGCTTCCGCCGTTCTCGACCTTTGCCACCGGTGAGCCCCAGGTGCCCCAGGCGTATGGCTTGCCGTCGATGGTGCTCAGCGGCAGACCGGGCATAGGCACTGCTGTGGTGAGGGCCGATGCAATGAGGGTGGGAGCCACCTGCTCCTGACGTGAGTAGGCAATCGACGACTCTATGGTGAAGATTTTATTCAGTTTGTATGTGTCGTTCCAGCGCACGTTGTATCTCTGGTTGTTGTTCTTGCCATAACGGAGCGGAGAGCCGGCGTAGAGGTAGTTTAATGAAATCCTGAAGCTGTTTTTCTCGCTTCCTCCCGACACGCTGAGGCTCTGGTCGGTGCTCCAGCTGCTTCCGAAGAGACTGCCGAGCCAGTTGACATCGTCGTTGAACACGAAGTCCTTAACATCGGTGAATGCCGCGCCGCCGAAGGGGTTGGCGGTGTTGTTTAGGTCTATATAGGTGTTCTTGTACTTCTTTGCCAACTGTGCGTAGGTGTACCATACGTTGCTGGTGTTGCCGTCGTTTTCGAGGGTTTGCATAATGCCGTCTGCCCACTGGTCAACATTCATCAGCTCGGGCATCAGTCCCACGGTTTTCAGCGTTGCGCTTCCGCCGTATTCTATTTTCAGCTTTCCCTCTTTTCCTTTCTTGGTAGTGATGAGCACCACGCCTCCTGCGGCACGGCTACCGTAGATGGCTGCGGAACCGTCTTTGAGGAAGTTGATGCTTTCGATATCGTTGGAGTTCAACAGACGCATGTCGTTGACGCTGTTGCAAGCCACTCCGTCGATGATTACGAGGGGCTCGGTGGAGTTGAGTGAGGAGGCTCCACGGAGGTTGAGGCTCCAGCTCTCATCGCCCGGGGCGCTGCTGCTACGGGTAATCATCACTCCCGGCACCTGGCCTTGCAATGCCTCGAGGGGGCTGGCGAGTCCGCCCTTCTCTTGGAATGCCTTGCTGTCAACAACGGTAACGGCACCTGTGAGCGACTCTTTCTTCTGTGTTCCATAACCCACCACGACGAGCTCCTGGAGTGTTGTGCTTTCCTCGGTCATCGTGATATTGATTACCGACTTTCCTCCCACTGGCACGCTCTGCTCTGTATATCCGATATACGAGAATTTTAGGGTGGCGTTGGCGGGGCATTTGATAGTGTAGTTTCCGTCGATGTCGGTGATAGAGCCTCCTTGCTGCCCTGCCACCTGCACGGTAACTCCAATAAGCGGTTCTTTGTTGCTGTCAACCACTTGTCCTTTCACTGTCACCTGGTCTGCGGGAGCCGCATATTCCGGACTTCCATTCTGGAGCGGTGAGGCGGCGAAAGCAGTCGGTGAAGACATCATCAGTCCTACGGAGAGAAGAATTCCTCCCTTACCGCAGATAGCTGTTAGTACTTTCCTTGTCATAGTTGTTTGATTTATTAAAAAACGTAATTGTTAATTCTTTATTGTTAAAGTAAGACCGGCTTGGGTCATTCGGTAGTGTAATTTGTCATTACATAGCGTTTCTCATACCTTCTCTCACTCTTTTCCTTGCGATAAAGAGGTGGTATTCCACTGTCCTCTTGCTCAGGTTCATCTCCTCTGCAAGCTCCTGGGTGGTTTTCTCCTCGTAGCGTGTCTTCTGATACACGATTCTCATCTGCGCCGGCAGATTCTTAATCTGCTCCTGCTCAATTTCCTTGAGGAGTTTCATGTCGAGGGCCTCGCCGGCAGTCCAGTAGTCTTCTGCCACCTTATTATATTTATACTGCTCATACGAGCGGCGCACGAAGTCTTGATGACGCGCGTCGTCGATAATCATCCTCTTGGCGATGGTGAAGATAAAACTCTTGGCGGTGGTTTCCTTGATCATTCCTTGGAAGTCAAGGAGCTTGATGAAGAGATCCTGGCTCATGTCCTCTGCCTTCATCATGTCGCGCGTGTACTTTACAAAATAAAGACGCACCTCTGGAAAATAACGGCTGTAGATATCTGATATCTTAACAGCACCGGTAGTAATTTCTTGTTTCATAGTTGTTGGATTTTGATTGATTTCTGCTGCAAAATTACACCAAAATCCAACCCCCTCCAAATTTTTTGAGGGTCGATATGAACACGTTATTTAGGAGGGTGAAGCAGATTTGTAAGGTATTGAAAATCAAGGAAATGAACAAATTAAAAACTGCGTTCGTTTAATTTAGTTGAACGCAGAAAATAGCCTTTTTTGGCAGTTTTAGAATGGATAATGGAAAATGGAGTGCGGCTACGCCGCAAAAAGAAAAAGACCACTCCGTAGGAGGGTCTTTTTCATAATTGTCAATTGTCAATTATTAATTTTCAATTATCTCGCTGTTTCAAATTCCTTGAGGAATCTGAGGTCGTTCTCTGAGAACATGCGGAGGTCGCTCACACGGTATTTGAGGTTGGTGATGCGCTCCACGCCCATACCGAAAGCATATCCGCTATATACTTTGCTGTCGATGCCGCAAGCGTCGAGGACGTTGGGATCCACCATACCGCAACCGAGGATTTCCACCCAGCCGGTATGTTTACAGAAGCCGCAGCCAGTGCCGCCGCAGATATGGCATGAGATATCCATCTCGGCACTCGGCTCTGTGAAGGGGAAGAAGCTCGGGCGCAGACGAATCTTCGTCTCCGGACCAAACATCTCCTGTGCGAACGTGAGAAGCACCTGCTTGAGGTCAGTGAACGACACGTTGCGGTCGATATACAAACCCTCCACCTGGTGGAAGAAGCAGTGTGCGCGGGCAGAGATGGCCTCATTGCGATATACCCTTCCCGGGCAAATCACACGGATAGGGGGCTGACTGTGCTCCATCACACGTGTCTGGTCGTTGCTCGTGTGCGAGCGCAACAGGATATTCTTGGTAACGTCGATTTTGCTCTGCTCCACGAAAAACGTGTCTTGCATGTCGCGGGCAGGGTGGTCGGCGGCGAAATTCAGGTTGGTAAAAACGTGGAGGTCGTCGTCAATCTCCGGTCCCTCGGCCAAAACGAAGCCCATACGGCTGAAAATATCAATAATCTCGTTTTTCACTATCGTAAGAGGATGGCGTGTGCCAAGCTCCACCGGGTAGGGGCTTCGAGTGAGGTCGATGTCGTCAGCCTGACTCTCTTGTGTCTCAAACTGCTCCTTGAGGGCGTTGATGCGCTCCAAGGCAGTATTCTTGAGCTCATTGATTTTCATACCCACCTCTTTCTTCTGGTCGGCAGCCACATTGCGGAAGTCGGCCATCAAGGCGTTAATCTCACCCTTTTTGCTAAGGTACTTCAAACGGATGGCTTCCAGCTCTTCTTTGTTGGAGGCTTTCAAACCGTTGATTTCGTCTAAAAGTGATGCAATTTTATCTAATATCATTTCGCTAAAATAAATTTTTGGTGCAAAGGTAGCATTTTTTCGGAAAAAAATGACAAAATATCAAAAGAATGTTGTAATTTTGCATAAAATATCTCAACGACACCCCCGAAAAGGAGGTAAAATGTTATGAAAAAAGGATTTTATACTGTTGTGTGCCTTATGATAGTAGCACTGCTGGCAGGGTGCCAGGAGAAGAAGAGAGAGAGCGGCACACAAGACACAGAAAGCGACAGCACCACCATAGCCGAGGAGACTGACACGGTGGTGCCAAGGGCTGCTGATGAGTTGTTCAACGACTTCATCTATCTCTTTGCTGCAAACAAAAAGGTGCAGCTAAAACGTATCGACTTCCCGCTGACTTACACTGTTAACGGGAAAACGAAAAAGATAGCGAAGAAAGAGTGGAAAACTGACCACCTGTTTATGGAAGAGGGCTTCTATACTCTTATTGTGGATAATGAGCAACAAATAGAGGCCGTGAACGACACACTCGTGGACAGTGCAAAAATAGAGAGAATAGACCTTACGGGAAAGAAGATCAAACAGCTGTGTTTCAACAGAAAGAAAGACGGGCTGTGGAAACTCACGTGCATACATGAGACGGGATTTGGCAACAATCCCAACGGCTCGTTCTTGGACTTTTACACAAAATTTGCCGTCGATGACAAATTTCAGTCGGCACACTTGGAGAAAGAGGTGGAATTCACAGGTCCCGACCCCGATGACGACTTTAACAGTATGACCGGCTATTTCACACCCGAGACTTGGGAGGCCTTTGAACCGGAAATGCCAGCTGGGGTTATATATAATATGGTGTTTTCCACACCTGACAGTATGTCAAACAAAAAAATACTCGTCATCAGTGGCATCGCCAACGGATTGGAAAGAAGAATGACATTTAATAGAAAAGGCGGAGTGTGGAGACTGGCGAAATTGAACCAATGGTGATGCGAGCTTCGCCCACATCACCATCGGTTCAAATTGACAATTGATAATTGACAATTAAAAATGGTATGAAAGAATTTGATAATTATAGTCTTTTGAAACATAATACTTTCGGCATCGACGTGAAATGTCGGAAGTTTATTGAATTTGAGACAGAGGAGGAGCTTCAAAAAATTATTCCTCAGACGCAAGGACAACCGACACTCGTATTGGGCGGAGGCAGCAAAATGCTTTTCACGAAAGATTACGACGGAATAGTGCTGCACAGCGGAATAAAAGGCATAAAATTATTAGATAAAGAAAGTATCAGCGGTGCCAAAGAGAATGATTGTAATACCGGCGGAACAAGGGATATGAATGATAGTATCGACTGCGGTGCTGATGGCGTTAATTGTCAATTGTCAATTGTCAATTGTCAATTGCCCGTCAGGGCACTCGTCGGCAGTGGCGAAGTCATGGATGAAGCCATAGAGTATTTTATCTCGCAAGGCTGGTATGGGGCAGAGAATTTGTCGCTTATACCAGGCAGCGTGGGAGCTGCGGCAGTGCAAAACATCGGTGCATACGGCACAGAGGCGAAAGACATTATATATAGCGTGGAAGGAATAAGGCGCAGCGACGGAAAGAAGTTGATACTCTCGAATGAGGAATGCCATTTCGCCTATCGTCATAGCATATTTAAAGAGGAATTGAAGGATTTTGTGATTACCGCTGTGGTATTCCAACTCTCTACAGAGTTTACGCCAAGGTTAGACTATGGCAACTTACGGCAGGTGATGGAAGGCAGGGAACTTACCGCAGCCAATGTGAGGGAAGCGGTGATAGAGACACGCCGCAGTAAACTCCCCGACACCGACGTGCTGGGCAGTGTGGGCAGCTTCTTTGTAAACCCGGTGGTGGAACGTCAGCAATACCTGAACATCGCTGAGCAATATCCAGGAATGCCTCATTATGAAATCGACGATAACCACGTGAAGATTCCTGCCGGATGGCTTATAGAACAATGCGGCTGGAAAGGTAAGAGCCTCGGCAGGGCAGGGGTGTATGAAAAACAAGCTCTTGTGATTGTCAACCGCGGCGGCGCCACGGGAGAAGAAATCGTGAACCTCGCCAAAACAATCACCAACGATGTGAAGAATAAATTCGGGATTTCCCTGAACCCGGAAACGATAATAATCGGGAATTGATGATTATTGTTTCTTCAATTAAAAATCAATAGTCATCCCATCGTAGGGCAGCCTTACATGCGGAGGAAGTATTTTATTCACTTCCTCGTGCAAGCCCACGTCGTGGTTAAGGTGAATCAGATATGTCTGGGGTGAGCCGAGTTTTTCCGAAAAGGCTATGGCATCCTCTACCGTTTGGTGCGAGTGGTGCTCTTTCTTAAAACGCAAACCATTCACAATCAACAATTTTACACCTTTGAAACATTCTGCGCTCTCATCACTGATGGTTTTCATATCGGTGATATATCCGATGTCATTGATACGGTAGGCGAGGATGGGCAGTTTGCCATGCATCACCTCCACCGCCCGTATATGCATGTCTCCCACTTGCAATTCTTGCCCTGCTGAAATCTCATTGCAATGAATGTGAGCCACTCCGGGATACAGTTCTGTTTTAAAGAGATATGGCAGAGCGTGATGGAGGGAGTCGATGGTGTGGTGGTCGCCATACACCTCTGTGGTGCCAAAAGGCCAGAAAGCCCTTATGTCGTCGATACCCCCGATATGGTCGTAATGATTATGAGTGAGCAGCAGTGCGTCAATTTTCTTAAATTCCTGTTTCAGCATCTGCTCACGGAAATCCGGACCGCAGTCAATAATTACTCTCGTCGTGTCAGTTTCAAACATTGCCGACGAGCGCAGTCTGCGGTCATGAGGGTCGGTGCTGGTGCACACCTCACATTTACAACCTATAGCCGGAACACCAAATGAAGTGCCGGTACCAAGAAAAGTTATCTTCATTAATTATCCCTTCTCAATTCTCAATTCTCAAATCTCAAATTTACTCGTTTGTCGGTTCTACAGTAGCAGGTGGAACGGCGGTATTATTATCATTATTGTTTGCCGGAGCTGTGGGTGTTGTGGGCGTTGTCGGTGTTGTGGGGTCGGCAGGCTCAGTGAAGTCCTCGTCATAGTCCTCGAGCTCTATCATCTCTGCATCCTCCACCTCTTCGGTTGTGGTGGTAACTCTCGGACGGTGATAGTAATACACGCACTCGTAAGTGTCGGTGGTGATGTCGGGGTCGGTGCAAGGACCCCATTTGCCACGGTATTTAGTAAACTCTCCGTCAGCATACAGGCTTTGGAAGAAATATCCGCATATAGGCAGTGCCGTGCGGCTGCCCTGTCCTAAGGCTCCAGTGCGGAAATGTATGCTGCGGTATTCTCCGCCTACCCAGGCTCCTACCACGAGTTTCGGTGTTACACCAATAAACCAGGCGTCGCTATGGTTGTTTGACGTGCCGGTCTTGCCTCCGAAGTCAGTATAGCGCCAGGCATTGCCCACATATCCCATCAGGGATGCACCGGTGCCGCCGCCGCTGCACACCGCCTGAAGCATCTTCTGCATCAGGAATGCGCTGCGGTAGGAGATGGCTTGTTTGCTATCCACCTCTTTCTTTGCCGGCTCCTCGGGATAAACGATGGTGCCGTCGGCATCAACGATTTTCTCCACCAAAATCGGTTTGCAGTATTTGCCATCGTTGGCCACTGTGCCGTAGGCACTGGTGAGTTCCAATAATGTTACGTCTGACGAGCCGAGAGCCAAGGACGGCTCTTCCTCGAGCGGACTGGTGATGCCCATCTTGCGGGCTGTGCGGGCGATATTGTTGATGCCCACCTGTTGGGCTATCCTCACCGCCACGGAGTTGATGCTCTGCGCGAAGGCGGTGCGCAGAGGCACGCTGTCGCCAGTGAAATAACCGTTGGCATTCGTGGGTGCCCAAACCACATTCTCACCTTTCTGCTTGTCATACACTTCCATGCTGAAATACTCATCCCGACGGCGGTCGCAAGGGGTGAGACCTTGGTTCATAGCCTCTGTATAAACGAAGAGCTTGAATGTGCTGCCCGGCTGGCGCTCTGCCTTCACCTTGTCGTATTGCCAGGTGTTGAAGTCCACGTCGCCCACCCATGCTTTCACGTGTCCCGTCTGCGGCTCTATTGCCACGAAAGCGCAGTGCATAAACCTGAGCATGTATTTCAGTGAGTCGATGGTGCTCATCTCTTTTTCTATATACCCTCCGTCGTAGTCGAAGAGTTTCACGGTGTGAGGTTCCGACAGGCGCGCGTAGATGGAGTCGGTGTCACCGTTATACTGTTTGTCGAGAACCTTGTATATCGGCAACTTTTCGAGCTTGTCCTCAATGAACCCCTCGATAACCCTTCCGTGCTCATCCACCCAAGGGTCGCGCCCTGCCCAATGGGCATTGAAATTCTGCTGTATGATGCGCATCTGTTTCTTTGCCGCCTCCTCAGCGTATTTCTGCATACGCGTGTCGATGGTGGTGTATATTTTCAGTCCGCTGGTGTATAGGTCATAACCGTTTTCCGCGCACCACTCGTTCAGCACGCTGTCTTTAGAAATGGCCTCGCGGAAATAGGTGGCCTGACCGTCGTAGGCTGTCTCCACGTTGTAGTGCAGTACTATGTCTTTCTTCGACAGACTGTCGTATGCGGCCTGTGTCAGGTGATTGTGCTCCAACATGTTGTGCATCACCACATTACGCCTTTTCAGGGAGTTATCCTTATGTACTTTGGGGTTGTAATAAGTTGTGGCTTTCAGCATGCCCACTAAAATGGCGGCCTCGTCGGTGGTCATTTCCTTTGGGGTTGTGTTGAAATAAGTCTTGCAGGCCGTCTTCACCCCGTAGGCGTTGCTTCCGAAGTCCACGGTGTTGGCATACATCTCGAGGATTTCCTCTTTGCTGAATGTCATCTCCAATTTGCAAGCTATAATCCATTCCTTGCTCTTCATGATGGCGATGCCCAATCCGGGGATTTTTCCGAGCAGTCCTGTGGAGTATTGTGTTCTCACTCGGAACATGTTCTTTGCCAACTGTTGTGTTATCGTCGATGCGCCTCGGCCGTCGTGTTTCACGAGCGCGTCTTTCATGGCTCCGAAGATGCCTTGCACGTCGATACCTTTATGTTGATAGAACCGCTCGTCCTCGGTGTCGATTAAAGCATCCCAAAATACGGGGTTGATGTCAGAATATTTTACCGGCTGTCTGTTTTCATTGAAGAAACGTCCTATCATCACACCATCGGAACTGTAAATCTCCGATGCTCTCGCCGTGGCGGTTTTCGCTTTCTTTATCTGTGCCCAGCCCGGCGACTTGCCGAAGAGGTTGAAGAGGTTGTTGTCAACGGACAGGAAATACAGGATGGTGAGTACGATGAAAGATGCCAGGGCTGCAATGATTTTTTTCCACCAAGGACTTCCGACGAAAAGGTGGTAGTACCATTTGCAAGCCCGGCGCAGACCGTGCCATATTGCGGCAGGTATTCTCATAATACCCGATGTAGGATTTTCTTCACTCATAATTTTTGATTTATGTATTTTATGACGGCGTCGGTGGCCGGTGGGATGAAACCATTGGATATCCGGGTCGCGCCGGTACCACGTCATCTGTTTGCGGGCATACTGCCGTAGTGTTGCTTTGTATTTGCCGGATGGCCTCGTCGAGACTTATGTCACCGTCGAAATACTTAAANAACTCTTTGTATCCCACGGTGTTGAGTGAGTTTAGTTCACGCTTTGGATAAACTTCTCTTGCCTCTTCCACCAGTCCTTGTTCCACCATTTTCAGCACTCTGTCGTTGATGCGCTGATATAATTGCTCCCTTGGCAGATTGAGTCCGATTTTTATTATTCCAAACGGCCGTTGTCTGATGGTGTGAGTGCGCAACTGTGTGTAGGTGCCTCCCGTCTGGCGTATGATCTCTATGGCGTGGGCTATGCGGCGGGTGTTGTTTTTATCAGCGATGGCATAGTATTCCGGGTCTTTCTTCTGAAGTTCTTCGAGTAGCGGTGCGATGCCGTTCTCCTGAATTTCCCTTTTCACCTGTTGCCTGATGTCATCATGTATTGTCGGTATATCGTCGATGCCTTTGCATACCGCGTCGATATACATCATGCTGCCTCCGGCGAGCAAGGCGACGGGAGACTCTTTAAAAAGGTCTTCCAAAAGGATCATCACCTGCTGCTCATACATTGCCGCGCTATAGTATTCTTCGAGGTCGAGGTTGCCGATGAAGAAATGCTTCACCTTTTGCAGCTCCTCTTTAGTAGGTTGCGCTGTGCCTATAGGCAGTTGTTTATACATCTGCCTTGAGTCGGCGCTAATAACTGGTATCCCGAAATGTTCTGCCACAGCCAAGGCGGTCCGGGTTTTCCCGGCCGCCGTTGGGCCTGTAATGATGACGATGTGTTTGGCTTTAGGCTGTGGCATTTTTTTATCTTGGCCTGATGATGCCTCTTGGTGACTGCTCTATGAAGGTGCAGATATAATCCACGTCTTTGTTGTCGGGATATTTCTCCCTTGCCATTTTCACCGTTTCCTTGATTACTCCCTCTTCATAGATTATGCGGTATGCGTCTCTGATGGCCTCTATGCGCTCTGCTGTGAAGCCATGACGGCGCAAACCTATGATATTAAGTCCGGCGAACACCACCGGCTCTTTTCCTGCGGTGCAGAAAGGAGGTATGTCTAATGAGAAGCGTGTGCCTCCCTGTATCATCACATATCCTCCGATGCGGCAGAACTGGTGGCAAAGCACCACGCCACTCACTATGGCGTTGTCGTCGCATTCCACCTCCCCGGCGAATTTAGCGTGGTTGCCTAAGATGAGGTTGCTGCCGAACACGCAGTCGTGGGCGATGTGCACACCCTCCATAAGCAGGTTGTTGTTGCCGACGATTGTGGTGGCTTTCGAGGCTGTGCCACGGCTGATGGTTACATTCTCCCTGATACTGTTGTTGTCGCCAATCTGGCAGGTGGTCTTTTCCCCCTTGAATTTCAGGTCTTGGGGTTTGGTGCTTAAACTTGCCCCGGGGAAGATCTCATTGTTGTTGCCCATCCTCAATCCTTTGTGCAAGGTTACGGAGTTGTACAGGCGGTTGTTGTCGCCTATCACCGTGTCTTCGTCGATATAGCAGAAAGGACCTATGACGTTGCCTTTTCCCATCTTTGCATCCGGATGCACGTAGGCCATCGGACTGATAATATTGCCCATATTATTTATGTTTTATTTGTTTTTTACTATCTGTGCTGTGAAATTCACCTCCGTGGTGAGTTTGTCTCCCACGAACACCCATCCTTTCATCGATGATATGCCGTGTCTCACGGGTGCGAGGAGCTCCACCTTGAAAATCAGCGTGTCGCCTGGCACTACTTTCTGGCGGAATTTAGCCTCGTTGATGCGTGTGAAATAGGTGGAATACCTCTCCGGCTCGTCCAAGGAGTTGAGCACGAGCAGACCGCCGCACTGTGCCATGGCCTCGATGAGCAGTACTCCCGGCATCACCGGCTCGGTGGGGAAGTGGCCCTGGAAGAAAGGCTCGTTGCTCGTCACGTTCTTTATTCCCACGATGGTGGTGGGGCCTATGCTCACCACTTTGTCCACCAGCTGCATGGGGTAGCGGTGGGGCAGGAGCTGGCGTATTCTGTTCACGTCCATCACCGGAGCCTCATTGGGGTCGTAGAAAGGCGCCTGTATTTCGTGCTTCTTGATCTCTTTTCTCAACTCGCGTGCAAACTTGTTGTTGATGGTATGCCCCGGTCGTGTTGCCACGATGCGTCCTTTTATAGGTTTGCCGATGAGTGCCATGTCGCCGATGATGTCAAGGAGTTTGTGGCGTGTGCACTCATTCTCCCACACGAGCGGCTTGTGCTGTATGTATCCGATTTTCGTGGCGTCCATGTGCGGCACGTCGAGCAGGTCGGCGAGTTTGTCGAGCTGCTCCTGTTCCACCTGCCGCTCATAGATTACGATGGCGTTGTCCAAGCTGCCTCCCTTGATGAGGTTGGCCTTGAGCAGCGGCTCTATGTCTCTTACGAACACGAATGTTCTCGCCGGTGCTATCTCTGTGGCGTAGTCGTTCACGTTGTCGATGGTTGCGAACTGGCTGTTGATGAATTTCGACTCGAATGAGCACATGGCTGTGATAGAGAACTCATCGTCGGGCAGTATTGTGATGCAACTGCCGTTTTCCTCGTCTTTCACCTCAATCTTGTGCCGGATGATATAGAAGTCTTTCGGTGCGTTTTGTTCCTCCACGCCTATCTCCTGAATCTTGGAGGCATAGATGGCCGCACTGCCGTCGAGGATAGGGAACTCAGGACCGTTGACCTGCATCAGACAGTTGTCGATACCCATAGCGTAAAGAGCTGACATTGCGTGCTCTACGGTAGATACCTTCACGTTTTCATTTAATCCTATCACTGTGCCTCTCTGGGTATCGATAACGTTTTCTGCCACTGCATCGATAATAGGTTCACCTTCGAGGTCAATACGTTGCACTTTATATCCGCTGTTTTCTGGCGCCGGGTTGAAAGTCACTGTGAGGTTCAATCCTGTGTGCAGTCCTTTTCCGAATAGGGAGAAGCTCCCTTTTAATGTTTTCTGTTTCGACATACCGGTATTTTTTATGTTATTCTGTGATTTGTTTTTTCAGTTGTTCAATTTCTCTCTTCATTGCCGCCATCTCCTTGTACATCTCCGGCAGTTTTTTCATCACTGCCATAGACTTGAAGAAGCCTTTTGGCTCCATGGCGGGCGAGCCGATGTGTGTGGTGCCGCTCTCGTCGATGTTGCCAATCACTCCGCACTGCGCGCCTATCTGCACCTTGTCGGCGATATGTGCGTGTCCGGTGATGCCGGCTTGTCCGCCCACCATGCACCATTGTCCCACTTTCGTGCTTCCGGCGATGCCCGACTGTGCCGACATCACGGTGTTGGCTCCCACCTCCACGTTGTGGGCTATCTGCACTAAGTTGTCGAGTTTCACGCCTTTGCGTATGTATGTGCTGCCCATGGTTGAGCGGTCCACGCAGGTGTTGGCTCCTATCTCCACGTTGTCCTCGATAGTTACGATGCCAATCTGCGGTATCTTGTCATATCCTTGCGGACCTGGTGCGAAGCCGAAGCCGTCGGCGCCAATCACTACTCCGCCGTGAAGTATGCAGTTATTGCCCACCACGCAATGGTGGTATATCGTCACGTTAGGGTAGAGTATGGTGTTGTCGCCAATTTTCGCCTCGTCGCACACCACGGCATGCGGGTATATCTGTGTGCCGTCGCCCACGGTGGCGTTTTCGCCGATGTATGCGAAAGCCCCGATATACACGTCTTTTCCTATTTTCGCTGTAGGGTGTATGAATGCGAGACTGTCGATGCCCTGTTTCTTGGGTGTCATCGAGGCATACATCTGCAGCAGTTTTGCCACGCTCTCGTATGCGTTGGGCACACGAATGAGGGTGGTGCTCACCGGTTTCTCGAGTTTCAGACTGTCGTTAACCAGTACCACCGACGATTGTGTCTCGTAGATGTAATGCTCGTATTTAGGGTTGGAGAGGAACGAGATGGCTCCCGGCTCTCCATATTCGATTTTAGCCATTTTGTTTACTTTGGCGTTCTCATCTCCTTCCACTTTTCCGCCAACTAATTGTGCAATTTGTGCAGCTGTAAATTCCATATCTGTCGTTTGTTTAGTTTTAATTTTGCCACCCTTTTGAGGTGTGTTTTGCGGCTATAGAGCCTTTTTTTATCTAATTACTCGGCAAAGGTACGAAAAATTTTTCAAATACGATGAAAACAGAAGAAATATTTATAGTTTTTTTTGGAAAGTAGAGCAATGTTAAGAAGTTGCGAAACGTCGAGAATGTCCTTGATTTCTTCGTTTTTGTAAAGAATTTTGATACTGTCTTCCTCTTTGTCATACAGGTCCTTGCTCACGTCGGCAGTTGTCATCAGGTATTCCGTGTCTTCACGGCTCACGCCTGTTGCCTTCATCAAAATCTCTCTTACCTCTTCGATATGCTCCTCGCTTGCGGGCTGGTCACTTTCCTCCACCCTGAAGATGTTGCGGTTGAGCAGGTCGGTGGCGAGCATGGCGAGTACCTTGTCGTCGCTGTGCTTCCATACTTTCATTGCGCTCCAGATGTCGTTGTCGTCAAGCTCCTCGTAGTAGTTCAATGCTTCCGACCCTGCTTGGAAATGCGTGGCATCGATATCGTTGCGAAGGAAATAGTCGAGGGCTGGGGGAGCGAAGGGTGTCTGTCCGCGACGCGCGAGCATCTTTGCCCTTTTCAATGCGCAAACGAGGGTCTTCTCGCAGGCCACGGTGGTTTTATGCAGATATACCGACCAGTACATCAGCCGTCGACTTGTCAAGAAATTTTCAATAGAATACAGCCCTTTGTAGTCCACCACGAGATTATCGTCTCTCACGTTAAGCATTTTTATAATTCTGTCGCTGCCGATATTCGCTTCTGTTACTCCGGTGAAGAAGCAGTCGCGGCGCAGGTAGTCGAGCCTGTCCATGTCCAACTGACTGCTGATGAGTTGGTGGAAGAACTGTTTGGGGTATTTGTTTTTGAAGATGCTGATGGCGAGGTTGAGCCTGCCTCCCATGTCTTTGTTTATCTGGTCCATCATCATCAGCGATATGTCCTCATGGTCCACGTCTTTCACTAATGTGTGCTCCAACACGTGGGAGAAGGGGCCGTGGCCGATGTCGTGCATCAATATCGCTGCTTTCACTGCCTCCGCCTCGCTGTCGAAGATAAACACTCCCTTCTCTTGCATGCTGCTCAATGCACCTGTCATCAGGTGGAATGCGCCTAAGGAATGTTGAAAACGGGTGTGCTGGGCACCGGGATAAACCACGGAGGCCATGCCCAACTGCTTTATGCGAGTGAGACGCTGCATCAGGGGATGCTTCACTATGTCGTAGAGCAACCCCTGAGGGATGTTGATAAACCCGAACACCGGGTCGTTAATGATTTTCCTCATATATATATTAACGTTTAAAAGGCAATTTATTGTCTTTCGGTCNANCCCGACCCAGTCGGGGCAGCTCTTGCAGAGGGCTTTTCATTAGGACTATCCCGACCCAGTCGGGGCAGCTCTTGCAGAGGGCTTTTCATTAGGACTATCCCGACCCAGTCGGGGCAGCTCTTAACAGAGAGTATTTCTTTCGGTCAAACCCGACCCAGTCGGGGCAGCTCTTGCAGAGGGCTTTTCATTAGGACTATCCCGACCCAGTCGGGGCAGCTCTTAACAGAGAGTATTAAAATAAAAAAAGCGGAAAGCTCTCGCCTTCCGCCTCCGCTGTCGTGACTCCTGCGGGATTCAAACCCACAACCTTCTGATCCGTAGTCAGATGCTCTATTCAGTTGAGCTAAGGAGCCTCCGTTCTTGTTTGCGGCTGCAAAGGTACTGCCTTTTTTTGAAACCACAAAATTTTTCGGCACTTTTTTTCAAAAAAACGGCAAAAAAGTTGATTTTTCTCGATTTCAGCCTTGCCAAAAGGGATTTTTACCATAAAAAGAGGGCTTTAAGTCAATCCCGACCCAGTCGCAAGCAATGAAAAATGAAAAGTGAAAAATGAAAAATTATAATCGCCGTAAGGCGATACGCACGGCTTGCCGTGCTAATTGTCAATTGTCAATTATCAATTGTCAATAAAAAAGGCGTCCGCAGTTTGGATGCGGACGCTGTGCTGTTTGTTTGGAATAAGTCTTTTTAATTTATTTACGCCTCTGCGTCGGGAATTACCGACACGACGCTTTTGTTGAAGCGGCCTTTGTGGAAGTTCACAGTGCCGTCTTTGAGTGCATAGAGAGTGTCGTCTTTACCTATGCCCACGTTCTCACCAGGATTGTGCTTAGTGCCTCTCTGGCGCACGATGATGTTGCCGGCGATACATTTCTGTCCGCCCCAAATTTTCACGCCGAGTCTTTGTGCTGCTGACTCGCGTCCGTTCTTAGAACTACCTACACCTTTCTTATGTGCCATTTTTTAGTCCTCCTTTAAGCTATAACGTTTTTAATTTGGATTTGGGTGTATTGCTGACGATGACCATTGCGTTTGCGGTAGTCTTTGCGTCTTTTCATTTTAAACACAATCACCTTGTCTCCCTTAACTGTAGGCTCGATAACCTCGCCTGTAACTTTTGCGCCGTCGATAGTGGGCGCTCCGACAGACACTGTTCCATCGTTGTCGATGAGCAGCACCTTGTCGAATTCAACAGCCTGGCCTTCCTTGGCGTCTTTGATGTGGTTGACGAAGAGCTTTTTGCCTTCCTCCACTTTGAACTGTTGACCGTAAATTTCTACAATTGCGTACATTTATTTATTTGAATTAACGGGTTTCCTCCGCAAGGCGCACTGCGTCTGCAATGGCTTAATTGAGCCTCCACGGAATAAAATCGGCTGCAAAGGTACTGCTTTTTTCCCAACTGACAAAGAAAAATCGCATTTTTTTTACTTTTTAACGAAAAATCACCGCATATTCTTGTGGATATGCGGTGATTTATATAGGGTGGGGTTGTTATTTCACAGCCACTTTCTTCACTTTGCCGTCAGCAGTTCTGATGATGTTGATGCCTGCCTTGGTGCCGTTGAGACGGATACCGTTGAGGTCATAGATTGCTGCTGTTCCTGCTGCGCTCTGAATGCTGTTGATGCCAGCCACAGAAGCCTCAACGATGTTGAAGGTCTTCCACACCTCTGCTGCCTTGTATGCGTCGGCGGTGCCGTCGGGCACGATGAGGGTGATGCTTGAGCGGTCGTAGGTGCCGTCATCCTGTTTTGTGCCCACGTTGATAAACATCCAGTCGTTCTCCTCTGTAGCGTAAGGCTCTGTCCAGTGTACGGTGATAGTGGTAACAGTTGTGCCAGTGTCAGCGTTGCCTGCGAATGCTGATGCACCGATTTTCGTTACGGTAGCAGGGATGTCAAGGCTTGTAACGCCGAGTCCATACCACTCTGCGAAACCGTAGGCCTCGATGGCTGTAACGGTGTATGTGGTGCCTTCGTTCTCCACTGTCTCAGGAATTACGATGTCGCCTGTTGTGATGCTCTTGCCTGCATCGTCGGGGTCAACGTAAGATGCAGAAACGGTTGTGAGGTCGCTGTTGATGCTGTATTTCACATTGTTATACACGAAGCTGTTGAGTCTGATGTTCTTGAAGTTCTTCCATACGTCGGCAGCTTTGAAAGCCTCGAGCATTGTCTCGTCTGCCACGAAGATAATCACGTTCTCGTATGCGCTCTCGTCGAAGGCGTCAGCGGCGAGCGTGGGGATACCGGATGCGGAGAGGTAAGCAGACATGTCAACAGCGGTAAGTCCTGTGCATCCGCTGAATGCCTTGCTTCCGATTTCTTTCACTTTGTTGGCGATGGAAACAGAGTTGAGCTCTGTGCAACCAGCGAAAGCGCTCTCGTCGATGGCGGTAACATAATAGTAGTTTTCACCATTGGCAGCGGCCTTTCCAATACTTATATTGCCGCTGTAGTCAGCCTTATACACAGCTGCCTCTCCGAATTCCCATCCCTCGGGGGCTGTTGTTTCCTTATATGTGATGCCCTTGTATTCAAAGGTTGTAACTTCCTCTGCTGTTGCCTCATTGAGTGTTGCGCTAACCTCTTTAGTTGTGGGGTCGAAGGTAACGGTGAGGGTGTAGGTTCCGGCGGTCTCGCAAGTCATGGTGTAGTTGCTCGAAGGATAAGCTACTCCCCAAGCGTGGTCTTGCACCACCTTAAACTGTATTGATGTTGATGCTTCGAGCGTAACTTCGCTTGATGTCCACTCGTATTTGCCGTCGCTGTTAAGGCTCATTTCTGTTGCTGTGTTTGTCTCGCTCCATGAAGCTCCGAAGATGTCGGCCGGTGAGCCAGCGATAGAGTAGGTGTGTGTGACTTCTTCTGCCTCTCCGGTCTTCTCTAATGTGAGAGTTGCCAGTCCTGTTGACTCATTGAAATTGAATGTAGCAGTGTACATAGCATGCTCTGCCACTGTAACTGTGTAGTCAGAACCGCTGTCTTTACCTCCGTCTTTGTACCAAGATGCAGCTCCTGTGCCGTCATCGGCGGTGTAAACTAACCAGGAGTATGTTGTACCTACCTCGAGGTTGCAGTTTTCCACCACGAGCTGGTATGTGCCGTCGCTCTGGAGTGTCATCACATTCACTGTGCTCCCTGTGTTCCAGGTTTCTCCGTTAAGTAATTCTCCTGAACCGCAGACCACGTATGTTGCGGCAAACGAAACTGTCATGACCATGGCCATGATGATTGATGTAATAATTCTTTTCATAAGCATAAAAATTAATTAAAAATTCATTTTAAGTAGTGCAAAGGTAGCGATTTTTAGTGTGTTTTCCATAATTTTATTGAAATATTTGCTGCCAAGGGTTTAAAATACCTACTTTTAGGTATTGCTTTCTCATCATAGATTGCATCCTATGGATATGTTTATGGCATATCTGTCGCCCAAGGCTTTATTGTTGGCATATTTCGCCGCGGCTTCGGTGTAGAGCATCAGTTTCGGCTGTTTTGGCAGTGGCGCAAAGGTATATCTCACGCTTCCTCCAACAGAGTATTGGGGCTCTGTGAGGTATTGATATTCCTGGTTGAGAAACTCTGTCATTGTTGGGATTTGTGTCTCTTCCGTTGTCGCCGGAGCCTGTTGGAAAGTCTCTTGCGAATAGATGTCGCCATATCCTTTCCTGTAGCTGCCTCCCGCCTGTAGCGTGAGTCTTGACTTACGCAGCAATATATTGTGCTCGATGCTGATATGTCCCTCTGTGTTTCCGATGTCTTGCCGGCGCAGGAGAGGGTAGTAGTAAACGGTCTGTTTGCGTTTCAGGATATTGACGCCTGCCGTAACCGATGTTTGCAGGTTCTTTCCGAAGTATGCGATGTAGTCGGCATTGGCGGTCGTCCACTGCTTGTCGGCGGCCTTCACCGGCGTATAATATTCATAGTGGTATGCCCCGTATTCGTTTTCGAGGGTTTTGCGTGCCGTGATGTTATTTGCCAGTTTCTCTTTCTCGAATCCTCCTTTAAGAGTATGCATGCTGTTTGTAAGTCTTAATGTTACCGCCGCCGTCCATTTCAAGGCATTTCCGTCGTGTTCGGAATAGGTAATCGTGTATGGTGACTTTTTGCCATAATATCCCGAAATGCTTGTTGCCCTGATTTCTGCAAAGACATTCAGTTGCGGTGTTATGTCGATTTTTATTTGCGCCCCTCCTCCGGTGTTGTTGGTGATAAGGGGTTGTTCGAGACTTTTGTCTGTGAACCCTTCGGCTCCGAAGCGTTCCGTCTGACCTGAGAAGATGCCGTAGTCGATGAGTGTGATATAGTCTTTGTCGCTTTTGCCGTAGGTGCTGAAGTTCACGCTCTGGCTGTTGCGCCGGTAGTAGAAATCGCCGCCGATGGTAACGGCCTTGTGTCTTGCCGTGGCACCGAGGGTCAGCGTGAGGTCCATAAGGGTGGTTTTGTGCCTCAAGTCCTTATATTTCGCCATGTTTGCCGCGGTGAAATTGAATTTTGCCCCTGCGGCGAGCCAGTTCAGCGGTTGCACGCCTATTGCCGCCTCGGCCTTGTAAGTGTCTTTATGCTTTCTGCCGGGGTTGGCGAGTGAGTCTTCCACGAGGTCGAATGGCAGTCTTCGAGTGTCGATGAACGCGCTTCCCGTCATTTGGTGTCCGTCGTTGCTTTGATATTCCATACTTCCGTATGTCATCAGTATCGGCGAGAGTCTCACGTATGCCTGTGCCTTTCCTCCCCATTTGATGTTTCTTTTCGCCCCGTCGTAATTTCTCAGGTCTCCCTCCTCGAACGAGAATGTCGCCTGTGCCTCTGCCGCGCTGCTGTTGGCGAGTGTCAGCAACGCGCCGTTGTCGCTTGTGAGCCACGGACAGGTGTTGTTTACAAATGCGATGTCGCGCTGCCGGAAAGAGGTGAGCATACTGTCGGCAATAAATCGTGTCGCTTCGACCCCGACAAAGTCCTTGTTATCCCCTGACGGTCGCCCTTCCGCCTTTGTTGTGAAGGCGGCGAGCAGTGCTATGATTATTATCTTTCCGGCTGTATGTGTCATTGTCTTATTGTTTTATTGAGAACGCCTCTCTCTCGTGGAAGTCGTTTGTAGAGTTGTTGGTGTCGAGATACACTATTTTCGCTCCGTTTTTTATCGACGCCTCGGCGTCGATGCCGGAGGGGTCGTCGGCATATCCATATACGAGCTTTTCTTCGTTGCCCTCGATTTTCATTGTCGCCTCTTTATCTACATTGCGGTAAACGGTGTGTCCTTGGTAGTTGGTGAGCATCACGTATCCGGCGTCGAGATTCGCGGAGAGACGTTTGTATTGACTTGCGGTGCTGTATTTTGCTGAGAACACCTCGACGGCGTCGATGACATCCGTTTGCGGCACTTTCTTGCATAGTTCGATAATGTCGTTGTCATACCCTGGCAGATACCAGTCGTTGCTGTTGTCGTTGGCGAAGTCCAAGGGCGTGCTGTCTTTGAGTTTGAAGATGAAGAAGGCTGGCGATGCTGCTTGCAGGGCCCATGCGCTTCCCACTCCATACATCTTTCCTTTCAGGTAGTGGGATGCCGGTATCACGTCGGCCGGCGTGGGATAGAAAGAAGTGCTCATCTCTCCTGTCCATCCTGCGTCGGGGTCGTACATACAATAGTATTCCGCGTTGGCATAGTTCACGGAGTTGCTCACGGTGAGTGTGTTGTCTATGGCTCCGTTGATGCTTATCACCACTTGCGAATAGGGTTGTATCGTGAGCTCTTCGGGGAGATACCAAATCATCGACCATGCCGGTTGGAAAGGCGTGTCGTAGGTGTCTGGCACGAAGACGCCCTCGTCGTTGTAGTTCTTTGCTGCGTTGCTGGCGTAGGCGTTGGTGTTGCCGGTAGCGAAACAGAGGTTTGTCACCACTGCTTTCTTATTGCTGTTGTTGTATATCACCACTCCCTTGTCGTGCTGGAATGTCGATGTGCCGTCGTCTTTCCTGCATCCTCCTGTATATAGCTCTTTGATAATAATGCTTTCGAAGTTTTTGTCGCCCGGTTTATCATCTTCCTCTGGCTCTTCGGGCTTTATCACTTCCTTTTTCGTGATGTTTACGCTCAGCAGTATGCTATTGTTTTCTTCGGGTTGTATTACGATACCGCTTTTTAGTGCGTTGAACACATATTTATATATATCGGTGGTGTGGGTGTCGGAACTTCCTGCTTCGTATGTTCCCGGCGGCACGTTGAAGAGGGCGGAGCCTGTGGTGTCTGACTTTTCTGTGAAGATTACTCCTTTGCTGTCTTTGAGTGTTATCGGAGCCCCGGTGTATGGGCATCCTTGCAGCGTGTCGGGATATATGAGCGTTACCCGCACCTGACACAACTGATAGTCTTCCTTGTAGTCTGAGCAGGCGGCAAGGATTAGAGTCAAAACGAAGGCGATGGCGAGCATCGGGCGGCATTTCGATATTACTCGCGATGCCATCCTCGTTTTGTATCCTTTTAAAATATGTATGTCTTTTTTCTTCATTTATATTTTCAGTTTCAGCGACAGTCCATAATAGAATCCCGGTATGTATCCGCTTCCGAAGAGCGACGTCTCCAAGTTTGTTTGCGATGATGTTACGCTCTTGGTGTTGTTGAAGAAGTTGTTGGCATAGAAGGAAATGCTAACGTGGTTTCCTATTTCTTTGGTGATGCTGAGGTTTGCGGAATAGTATGCCGACACCTTGTTGGGGTTGAGGGTGTATGGATAGTTTGTCCTCACCACGAGCTTGCTGAGGTCGTTATACAGTTGCTGGTCATTGTCTTTTGCCCACAGGTATTTCTCGTAGAACGGAATTCTTGTGTCGGGGTCGCTCCAGGTGGAGTAGTATTCGGGATACACTGCCACGTATTTGTCTGTCTCCCCGTTGTATGGCGTTCCGAAGTAGTCACCTTTGTCTTGCAGGGCATATCCTCTTGTGCCGCTTTCCGCCTCGCACAGGGGCCGGTTGTATCTGTATAGAGATGTCTCTATTCTTAATGCCACGATAAGTCTTATTTTGGGTATGTGCGTTGTTATTGTGGCGTTGAGGTTCGCCCTTTTCGATAATGAGCCGTTGCTCACGGATGCTGTGGCGTAATAGCCAGCGCTTGTGGCGTTTGCCCCTTTATAATATCCGATATAACTGTATGGCTGTCCGTCGCTTTGTGTTGACGATATTCCGAGCGGCACGTCGGCGAAGAGTGTCTCGTCGGTGCCTTTGTATCTGTAGTAGTTGCCGTCGAGTCTTATTTGCGTCCTTATCGGCTTTATCTGCGGGAAGTCCACAATCCATTCCAGTCCGTATCTGTCGATAGGTGAGGCGTTTACGTATTTTGTGTTGCCGGTGTATGTGTTGCGGTTCTCGTATGCCAAAGTTATCGGGCTTGTGGCTCCGCTGTTGTCGCTCACCGTCACTGCTCCAGTCTGTTTGTCGATGCTATAGGCCCTGTTTTCTGCCGCTATGCCTGTTGCTTGCAGTGCTGCCTGTGTGGTGTAATGGAATGTGAAAGGTGTGTAAACCATTGTTGCCATATAGGGGTTGTGTGTCCTTTGCCAGAATGCTGAGATGTTTATCTTTGTTCCGAGAAATGTCATCTCCACTCCGATGTCGGTTTGGTTTGTGTATTGCCATTTCAGGTCTTTGTTATACACTGCCGTCGTGGGGTATGTGTGGTATGCGTAGTATGACGTGTTGTCAGCTGTTGATGTTGCTGCGAAGGCGAGGTGGTCGCTGTATGAGGGGGTGGGGAAGAGCACTTGGTATGAGGGTAGTTTCACGCTTTTTCCCCATCCTGCGTGTATGGCGAGTTTTCCCACCCATGCCTTTTTTCCTTTCCAGAGGATGAGCCTGGTGTTTATTCTTGGCGAGAGGGCCTGTGCAGTTCCGTAATCGGAGCCTTTGATCATCGTGATGTCGTCGCGCAGTCCTGCTGTTATTTCCGCCGTTGCTCCCGGCATACCTTTTATTTTCATCGGTATGCTTATTTTCTCTTCGGCATAGAGTGCGAGGTTGTGCATTGCCGGCTGCTGGTCGTATCGGTATTCCCTCCACGTGGGGGCATACCAATAGCGGTCGTAGTATGTTCCGCGCCCGTTGTTTTTCGAGCCGCTCCACTGTATTCCGGCGATGAGGTTGCTGATGATGCCCTGCCGTGTGCCTGCTTTGGTAAAAAGCCTCGCTGTTTTTTCGGCTTTCAGTTTGAGTTGCCAGGAGAGTGGTTTTGAGGAGTTGAAGGATTTGACATACCAGTAGCCTGTGGGTCCGAGCACGATGGGTGTCTCCGCTGGAATGTCGTAGTCGCTGCTCACTGTGGCCGGGTCTATGCCATAGTTTTGTGCTATCTCGTATCCTAAGTTTGTGGTGTGTATGTATGGCTGTGTCGAGGGACTGCTGGTGTGGTTGTATCTTTCTGTCTTTTTGTCTGCCATCGACAGACTTCCTGTGAGGCTGATATTAGTGAGCCATTTGGCGTTCAACAGCCATTTTGTGTCGAAACTAAGTCGCAAGGAGTTGTCGCGTGCCTTCGAGTAGTCGTCGAGTTCCTCGTCGGGGTCGCTCTTGCTGTTGTATCCTCCCACGTTTCCATATAGCCCGATGTTCAGCGACAACGGCGTGGTATTGCGCATAAATGTGTTGGAGTAGTTGAGTGTCAGTACATTACGCTGGTATGCCGTGTGTGGCGACGCGGGGTCGCTGAAGGAGCGTGCATGCTCGAAGGCTGCATTCACGATGCCGGCCCTCTTGCCGATGTTGAAACCTTTGCTCACTCCTATTTGCCGTGTGTGCTGATTTATCCTTCCTTCCACGATAAACGGCGAGTTGCCTTTTTTTGTGTTTACTTTCACGATGCCGTTGCTGAGGTCGCCGTATTCCACCGACGGTATTCCTGTGATAATCTCTACGCTTTCGACATTAGACGTTGCGATGTTTCTCAGACTGCTTCCTGCCGTTTCCAATGTGGCTGCATTGTTGTCGAGCCTTATTCCGTCGATTTCCACAGCTGTGCCGAAGGATGCGTTGCCTTTTTCGTTTTCATCGCTTCTCAGTGCCAGTCGGCTGTCGCTCATCAGTGTGCCGTTTACAGTTTTCCCTCCGGGCAGCAAGGTGGTGATGTCTCCGAGGTTCACAATCTGCTGGTTTTCGAGCGCGAGCCGGTCGATGACATAGCTTGTGGTGGCCTCGTCTCTTTTCCTTGTCGCCACCACCTCCACCTCCTGGAGTTTGAGGTTGTCTTCCTGCAAGGCAATCCTCACATTTCGCATGTCGCCGGTGATTTTGTAAGTATGTTGTTTTTTCTGGTATCCCAAACACTGCACCGTTATCGTCGTATTTCCTTCCCGGAGTCCTTTTATCACAAACGTTCCTTTGTCGTCGCTAACTGCCCATTGTCCTCCGTCTTTCACCAACAGAGTGGCAAATTCCACTGGTTTGCCGCCATCAGCATCCACCACGACGCCGCTGATACTGAAGGTCTGAGCCGTCAGCATCGTTATGTGGCAAAGAGCCGCGATAATGGTTATTATAAACCTCATTCTAAGTTAAATGTCCATAGGTTTGACCATACGCTCTATAAAAGAGCATTCTTTGTCTGTCAGACCATATTTTGTATATAGTTGTCGATCTATTTCTGAAATACTTTCTTTCCAGTTGATATCACTGTTTGAACTGAAATCTTGTAAGGGTATTGTTTCCCACACTTTTGACGGACAGTGTTGAGTTACTTTCTTTATTCCCAATAATGCCCTGAAAAATTTTGTTTTCACATATTTCTCCAAATTAAGCGCTTCTTCAGAGGTTTTAAATTTTCCAGCGCTAAGGTAAGTATCGGATGCCCCATCGCATGGCAGTCCTAAAGTCGCATCTGTCAGGGTCTCTCCAAAGCTGCCAGTATTATTGGCCTCTGGGAGAAACAGGTTGTACGTGTCGATATATTCATTCTCTTCTAAATATTTGCGGGCGATATATTTGTATTCTCTATCATAGTTATTTTTTACTTTTATTCTTCCTAAGAAACGTACATATTGACAATCGTCATCCTTTTTATCTTTGAATACTTCAGGCAATTTATCAATTACACTGGATACTATTTTATTACCGGTTCCTTTTCCAATAACTTTTACTGCTTCTGGATGTTCATTGAAGAATAAATCCGAAAAACGATATAGTCCTTGGGCTGCAATAATAGTCCCTATATGTTGTTCTTTTTTCGCTTTTACTTTTAAAGCGATGCTATGTAACTCTTCGTATGGTGAGAATATTTCTATCGCGCCGAAATTTTTTTGCGTGTCTCTTAAAGTGATCGCAACACCACCTTTGAGTTCCACATTATTAAAAACCTTATCTCCTTGTTGCTCATAAAATAGAACTTTCAAATGCTGGTCGTTCAACATCTTTTTATTCCAATATGATGGAGTTTGCCCTGCATCGAACAAGAATCTTGCAGGGTGTATAAGAATCGCTTTGGGACTTATACTATATGCGATATCCATAAACCTGTGGTAAATGGGATTTGGTCTGTCACCTGCTTGGTGAATAAAATCTTGATACGGCGGGTTGCCTATTACAACATTAAAATTCATCGTTTTCAGTGTTTCTGTTATTTCTTCTTTTTCTATACCGTTTATCAAGTTGTATGCGTAATAGTTGTCGCATAGATTACTGATAGGGATCTCGAGTATGTCGAAAATTTTTTTAGTAAACTCGTATGCTAAAGGTGATGTTGGAATTGCGAATATATTTTTAGTGGCAGTTTTTCCGAATCGTTTCCAAATCGCTATGGCAAATTCTCCTTGTTTTGAGGCAATGTCAAGAATTTTCCAGTTCTTAGCCTCATCAGGGAGTTGCGCAACCATAATATCCGCAATGTTTTCTGGTGTTACTATTTCCAATTTTGACATACGTCCAAATTTTTTCATTGCATTTATGGCCCGTTCCAATGGAGTAAGACTAATGTCGTTTGTCAATTGTTGTATATTGCTGATTTTAAAATCCAGACTTTGTATTACTTGCGGGGCGGCTGCTTCTGCGAATTCTATAAGTGTATCCTTTTCTAAGTGCAAATGCTTGAATATACGCTCGTTGTCTTTTCCTGTGGCGTCAATAATTTGTTGAAGTGTATTAATATTCCTGTCTTTCGACAAGAATGCGAAATAAAGAATATTTGCATAGAAGCTTCTGAATTTTTTTTCAAATTTATTTAATTCGTTACCTTTAGAATCCAACGCTCCCTTGTCATCAACTTTGCTTGTATGTTGTTTTGTTGGTTGAGGATGTATATCCAAATCGTCTTCTTCGCTGTCGAAAGGTTTAACATGGATTCCGTTTTTTGCATCTATTTCATTGTATTGTTCAATGACATTTTTTATTATGTCATTATTTATTAGAGAGAAATCAATAGAAATATCATTTGCTTCTTCTATTACGCTCTTGTCTTTGTTATATGAACGGATAGCATCAATAATATCAGAAGGGGTAACTTGTTTTATTTTGTCTTTATTGAACAGAATAACTGGTGATATTTCCAGCTCTTTTTGTAGCCGTTTCTCTAAATTTTCTTTTCCTTTGATTTTTTTGCTTGAATTAAAAATAAATGCTTTTTGTTGTTCCAGGATAAACATACGCTCTGGACTGAAATCCACGAGAAGTGTCTGTGGCTTCATATCCTGTTTCATAATTTTACCCTCGTCAGAGACGTATTGTCTTATATATGGGCTTTGTATTCTAAATGTTGATTGGTCGTATTCTTGCGGAGAAACGGAATCTTTTAAGTAAACCATAGTGTCCCATTCAGGCACAGTGCATCCTGTTAACATCTTGTTAACGGTGAGAGTGATGGTTTTACATTCTGTATTTTCACAAGCTGTTATATACGATTTTATTTGGTTTATGTGGATTAATTCACGTTTCCTGTGCAATCCTGAGATATTTAATATTTCGTATTCTGATAAATTTTTAAACTTAGCGATATTTCTTTTCAACAACTTTTCCATAGCGTCGCAGGATGCACGCCATGGAAGTACGAAAACCATGTGTCGGCACATTTTTCCTCTTTTGATTTTATCGTAGTCAAGAAAAGGAAAAACAGACTGGTCTTCCTTGCTTCCATCTATTGCTTGTAATAAATCGAGTACCTCTTGCTCGTGTATAAACGAATCATATCCTTCTTTGTAATCCAAACATCTTGGTTTGAAAAGTTCGGAAAGTTTTGCTGATATTCCATTTTTCCCCATTTTTTGCAATTTCTCCCTTGCGCTATCATTAGGATTAAGAGCAAAACGAACCATTTGCGGAAAGCCAAAATATGGATTTTCCCATTCTTCTTGTTGTAAGTCTTCTTTTTTAGCTTGATTCTGTTTTATCCATTTTTCCTTTTCCTCAATTATGTCTGTGGATTGCACGAAAGAAATAATATCTTTGTCTCTATCAAATTCAGAACTCATCAATATGCGGTAGGGTGTACCTGAAAGATGCAGCCGCACTTTAGCATTTAAAGCTTTGATGTGTTTATCTAATACGTCGAGACTTTCTTCTGCCGTTTTGTCTGTTTTATCCTCGTCAACTCCTTTTAAATTGTACGACTGTAGTATTTTTCCGTACTCATTTGCGCGGGCAGCGAAATGAGTCTCGTCGATAATTAATAAATCAATGTTATTTTGGTTGTCAAAGAGTTCTTCGTGATGTTCCTTTATGTCATTACCTTGCAAATCTTGAAGTGTAAGGAATACAACAAGACGCTTGTCCTTAAGCTCTTCATTTATAGAGAATCCGGTCTTTAGTTTTTTGCTGTCAATAAAATAATATCCTTCAAATCTCTTCTGCTGTTCAACTTCTTTTTTCCATTCTGTCTTCACATCTGCTTTTCCACTTACTACTACGACTAATTTCGCATTCATTTCGTTAGCGCAACATAAGGATGTGAATGTTTTCCCAAATCGCATGACCGCATACATCAGTAAGTTTTTCCTTCCATTCTCTACAGCCTGGTTAAAGCGTTTTATCGCCTCTTTCTGATTGTTTCTAAGAGTGTTGTTTTCTGTTCTTGGCCAACTTTCTTCTTTTTGAATGCGTTTGTCGGTGTTGAAATTGTAAAAATGATAAAGATTCTCATTTCTTTCATAAGAATCCCGTATATGTTTAATTGCATTTTCCAAATCTTCTTTTGAAGCGTCTTTAAAAAATTCATTTGAAAAATACACATTAGAAGGGGCTATTAATGCCAAATCTTGTCGCGTTAGTCTGTGCTTTCTTGCAATAGACTCTAAATAGAAATGGACAGCTAAATCTCTGTAAAAAGTATTATCATCCACTTTTGCGACATCATCAAACACCTTTTTTAGATTAGGGAAAAAGCCAGGTCTCCTCCATTCATTAAGACGTTCAGCAACAGATCTTGTAGTATCTCCAACTTTTAAGTAGTTGGGAACAGTCTCTGTGGTAAACGCATAGATATGCGGGTCTATACGTCCTATAATAATTTTGTTTAATATATCTGTATCTACTTGCCGTATCATGCGCTTTCGTTTCTGTAAAGATTTACGAATTTTTCTTTTTCACCTTGCCTGGGATTATTGAAATCTTTTATCCAGTCAGTGATAATACATTCTATTCCGTTATGGTGGTTAACCCATCCTTTTTGGCAAGATTCACAATAAACAATTTTTTTCACTGTTGTGGGGAAAAAACTGTCGGCGTATTCCACGACTTCTTCTTCCACTCCATTTTTGCAAGAGTCGGGAATTACACCTTTTAATCCATCCATCTGCCATAAGTTCCATGAGATAATGTTGGCGAAAGAGAATAGTTCCTCTAATGGCATCTGGCTTTTGAATTTTTCATAGAACCAATCTATAGCGGTCCAAAGAAGGGATTCCCTTGCAAGAAGCAAACTGTCACCTTGCCATTCATAGCCGTATGTACTCATAAATGATATTTTTGCCGCATTGAGCCAAGTAGCATGGTCGTTTGTATTTTCACATACTATGCGAAGTTTCCGGTCGAGCATCCCAATCCTGTTTTTAGTGGGTATGCTTTCTCCCGTTGCCGCATCGTATCTGCATGCCAGATATGGGGCTTCCCCACAAGTTATTTCCAAGACGTTTTGTTGCAAATAGTCTTGCCAACTCTTGTCCTTTGGAAAAGAAATCTTTTCTTTTTCTGAAATCCATCCATGTTTTCCAGATTCATCTGTCGTAGGAGTGTTAAAAACGTTTTCTCTTCCGAACCAGATTTCATCCATTGCGTTAGCTTGTTCATTGCAGACCCATGTCGGTGTAAAAACTTCCGCCTTTTTCTTTGTCCTTTCAATTTGTTGATTTCTATTTTTTTTTACGCGAGGTTGAATTATATAATTATGTTCTCCTGTAATATTTTCTATTGTAATTTCGTCATGATATGAGTACCCTTCTCCTAAATTCTCATAATCGTTGGTGGCCCAAAATATGTTATGCTGCTTTTCTGCCGTGCTTGTTGTGTGGTCTATAAGCAGCAAAGAGAGTAATTTGGGGCTAAGTGAAAATATGTAGTCTTCAGATATGTCTATATCATTAAGCATCTTATAGTATTTTATTGTAACATTTCTTTTGTGTGCAAATTTACTGCTTTTTTTCCAATATACAAAGAAAAATAGCATTTTTTTATATTTTCTTCAAAAAATCACCGCTTATCAATGTCGATAAGCGGTGATTTGTATCAGTTTTGGCTCTGCCGTGGCGAAAAAAGCATTATTACACCCCTTTCATCGACTGCCTGTATGCCTTTGGCGACATTCCCACCCGGTGTTTGAAGTATTTTCCGAAGAAGCTCTGGTCGGGGAAGTTCATTATCGATGCTATTTGTTTCACCGACGTGTCGCTGTATCCGAGGAGCTGCTTGGCGTAGGATATCACCCTCTGGTCAATCCACTCCGCCGGCGCGCGGTGGGTGCGCTGCTTTACGAGCGAGGAGAGGTATTTGGGCGAGAGGAAGAGTTTGTCAGCATAAAATTTCAGGTCGCGGTGGGTCTGGTAGTTGTCGTGAACGAGTTTCATAAAACTTTTCACTATCTCGTCTTTCCTTCCCCTGTTCGCTGGCTGGGGCGGCAGGGTGATGAGAATACTGTTGATCAGCTCGCACGCCAATACGTTTATCGATGATATAAGCATCTCGCGGATTATGTTTTGGCGGATTGCCTGGCGGTCGGGCGGGAGGAACGACACATCGTTGTTCTCCTCCTCCTCGATACGTTGACATAAAGTGGAGAGGATACTGCAGATGCTCTTGAACTGTTTCAACGGAACTGAGATATTTTTTGTTTCCGACAATTGTATCTGTATGTTTGTGTCGATCATATTGTCGATATGCGTGAAGTAATATTCGAGGTCGCAACCCACGGCGATGGCCTTAAAGTCTGGGCTTACTGCCGAGAGCTTGCCGTAAACAGACTGCGACAGCATAAACGCGTCGTATTTGTTGAGACGGTGGAGCTCATTGTCTATATACCCCTCCAAATATCCTTCGGTGCACATCAGCAGGGCGAGCACCCCTTTGAGGCTCACGTCGCCAGTCTGGGATTTCAACACCTCGCTGTTTGCGTCGAGATAAGTGATGGAGAACGGAAGATTGAGTTTGCTGTCCTCACCACCGAAAATCTTGTCCCTGGGGATGCCGATGCCATTTATTGTAACACCAAACCCGTTTTTCTTAATACTCTCGTTTGTAACCATAATACTCATAATTTTGGTGCAAAGGTATGATAAAAAGCTAAAAGGAACAAATTTTTTGGCGTTTTTCTTACAAAAAAAAGCACTTTTTTCCAATTTCAGTCAAAATTTAACCTTGTTTGAACCGAAAATCCGTCGTATCTTTGCAGCCGAAATTGAAAAGCCGAAGGCTTTTCAAATTGACAATTGACAATGGACAATGGGCTTCGCCGACCTTTCTCACGCTCGGCAAAGAAAGCGAGCTTTCTCTGCCCTCGCTTAATCGAAAGGTTGACAATTAGCACGACAATATGGATACATAGATTATAATTATAAATAAGGTATATGAAAGAAAAGATTTTTATTGCTGCCGCAGCGCTGTTGTGCGTGGCTTGCAGCAAAAAGGCGACGGAGAGCAAGGTGTCGCCGGTGGAAGTGAAAGTGCAACAGGTGCAAACCGGCTCGGAGACCATGGGTCGCACATACGTGGGAACGGTGAAAGAGAGTTATGGCTCGGCATTGAGCTTCTCTACCATGGGTACCGTGCGCACAGTGTCGGCACAGGTGGGACAGGCCGTGAAACAAGGCCAGGCCCTCGCCACTCTCGATGACAGTCAGGCCCGCAATGCATTCGAGATAGCCAATGCATCCCTGAAACAAGCCGAAGACGGATACAAGAGGATGAAGCAGCTGTATGACAAAGGCTCTCTCCCCGAAGTGAAATTTGTGGATATACAGACCAAACTCGCCGAGGCGCAAACATCGGTGAAGATGGCTAAGAAAAATATCACCGACTGTGTGCTCACCGCCCCCTTCAGCGGATATATCTCCGAGAAAAGCATCGATGTGGGCAATAACGTGGTGCCGGGCATGGCATGTTTCAAACTCGTGAAACTCGGCAGCGTGGAGGTTACGTTCCCCGTGCCGGAGCAGGAGATAGCACAGATGAAGGTGGGGCAAGAGGTGGCATTCACCGTCTCAGCCCTCAACGACCGCCGCTATGCTGCCAAAATCACCAAGAAAGGAGTGCAGGCAAGCGCGCTGAGCCATACCTACGAGGTAACCCTTACCGTGGCCAACGGCGACCAGGCCCTGCTGCCGGGAATGGTGTGCAGCGTGGAGACCCACGTCAAGGACGCCAATGCTGGCAACACCATCGTGATACCCCAGGAGGCAGTGCTCACCGACGGCAAGGAGCAGTTCGTATGGGTGGCACAAGGCAATAAGGCCATGCGCCGCAAGGTGGAGGTGGTCGGCATCGCCGCCAATGGCGTCATCGTGGCGTCGGGCATCGCCGCCGGAGATGACATTATCGTCAGTGGACAGAATAAAGTGAGCGAGGGGATGAGTGTGAAAACCATAAAATAAGCAGGTATGAACAAACGGAATATCATAGAGGCCACGATGCACCATAAGAGCATAATGTTTCTCATTATGGGCTCCTTGGTGGCCTTCGGAATATACGCCTTGGTGGTGATGCCCAAAAACGAGTTCCCGTCATTCACAGTAAGACAGGGAGTAGTGGTGGCGGCATACCCCGGGGCCACGGCAGAGGAGGTGGAGACACAAGTTACCAAACCCCTCGAGAAATTCCTCTGGGAGTTTAAGGAGGTGGTGAGAGACAAAACCTACTCGCAGTCGAAAGAGGGTATGTGCTACGTGTTTCTCACCCTCGACAATATCAACACTCGCGACGAGTTCTGGAGCAAGTTCAAACTGAAACTACAGCAGTTTAAGTCGAACCTCCCCTCCGGCGTGCTGGCACTCATGGCCATCGATGACTTCGGCGACACCTCGGCGATGCTCATCACTTTGGAGAGCGATGACAAGACATACAGGGAGTTGCACGACTATGTGGGCGACCTCGAGGACCGTCTTCGCACGATAAAAGAGCTCTCGGCAATACGCGTGAGTGGCGAGCAGACAGAGCAGATAGCAGTGTATATCGACCGTGACCGCCTCTCGAGCTACGGCATCAACGCCGCCACGCTCCTCTCGTCGATACAAGGACAGGGGATGCAGATAATGAGCGGCTCGCTCGACGACGGCTCTCTTGTGAGACCGATACACATACAGTCGCAAACAGCCTCGGAATACGATGTGGCGGAGATGATTGTGTATAGCGACCCGGCAGGAAGGGTGGTGAGACTGCGCAACGTGGCGGAGGTGAAACGCGAGTATCCCGATGCCGACACCTACGTGAAAAACAACGGTCACAAATGCCTCGTGGTGTCGGTGGAGATGCAGGAGGGAAATAATATCGTTGACTTCGCCGACAAGGTGAAAGACGAGATTGCCGCATTTCAAAAGACGCTGCCCGAGAGCGTGAAGATATTCACTATCACCGACCAAGGAAAGATGGTGAACGACTCCATTATGGACTTCCTCAAGGAACTGCTCATCTCGATTATCGCCGTGATTATCGTCATCATGCTCTTGCTGCCGTTCCGTGTGGCAGGCGTGGCGGCCGGCACGATACCCATCACCGTGTTTATCTCCCTCGCCGTATTCTATTTCTTGGGAGTGGAGCTCAACACTGTTACACTTGCCGCGCTGATTCTTACGTTGGGAATGATTGTTGACAACTCCATCGTGATTATCGACTGCTATATCGAGCAGATAGGGCAGGGCAGGAGCCGCTGGCACGCCGCCTCGGCATCAGCGAAAGAGTTCTTCAGCGCCATCTTCAGCGCGACTTTAGCGATAAGCATCACCTTCGTGCCGCTGCTCTTCACGATGTCGAACATGATGAAAGACTTCATCAAGTGGTTCCCGTATGCCATAAGCATCATCCTCGGCGTGTCGCTCCTTGTGGCAGTCTTTATGGTGCCATACCTGCAATACGCGTTTATCAAGAAAGGACTGAAAAAGAAGGAGGGCGAGGAGAACAAGAAGACATTCCTCGACAGGATGCAAGCCACCTACGACTGGCTTATCGACCACTGTTTCAACCATCCGTATATCACCCTGCTCATAGGCATCGCTGGCATTATTGTAGGCGGAATACTCTTCGGCGTAGTGCCGCAAGCCCTGATGCCAAGGGCAGAGCGAAACCAGTTTGCCGTGGAGATTTATCTCCCCGCAGGCACCGCTATGGAGCGCACCGAGCAGGTGGCCGACTCCCTGCGCGACATGATGAAGAAAGACGAGAGGGTGGTGAACATCACCACGTTCTACGGCAGCGGCTCGCCACGTTTCCACACCGCCTACGCACCGCAGATGGGAGGCACTAACTTCGCGCAGTTTATCGTCAACACCAAGGGCAACAAAGCCACGGAGGACCTGCTCGACGAGTTCAGCGAGAAATATCCCAATTATTTCAGCGACGCGCAGATAAGGCTCAAGCAACTCGACTATACCGACGCCCTCTCGCCCGTGGAGATAAGATTCCTCGGCGATGACCTGCCGACACTGCACCGGCTCACCGACAAGGCGGCTGCCATTATGCGGCAGAAACCCGAGCTGACTTTCGTGCGCACCACCTTCGAAGGCACGCAGCCGGCAGTGAAGATAACGCTGAACGAAGAAGAGGCCAACCGCTTGGGACTCAGCAAGACACTGCTCTCGCTGAACCTCGCCACACGATTCGGTAGCGGACTCCCCGCCGCCACCGTCTGGGAGGGCGACTACCCGGTGAGCGTGGTAATCAAGGATAAGAACGCCGGACACCAGAGCGCCGACGGTATGGAGAACGCCACCGTGAGCGGAATGCTCCCGGGAGTGAATGTGCCGCTGAGACAGGTGGCCGACGTGCAGCCCGACTTCAACTACGGACAGATAGTGAGATACAACGGCATCAGGGCGATGTCGGCGACAGCAGATATCAAGCGCGGACTGAACTTAAATAAAGTGACCGACGGTGTGCTGGCATCGCTCGACTCTGTTCGCGTGGAGGCAGAGAAAGCCGGAGTGAAGATGATTGCCGGAGGACAAAGGGAGAAAGACAATGATTACGGACCGCAGATATACGGTGGTCTCGCACTCTCGATAGTGGTGATTTTCGCCATCCTTATCTTCCACTTCCGCAACATCAAACTCTCGCTGCTCATTATGGCGTCGCTGCTCTTCTCCGTGGCCGCCGCACCATACGGAATGCTTATTATGGGACAGGACATGAGTATGACCGGAACCCTCGGAATGATATCGCTCATGGGTATCATCGTCAGAAACGGTATCATTATGATCGACTATGCCGAGGAGTTGAGGCTCAAGGAGCGATACAGTGCGAAACAGGCCGCCCTGCACGCCGCGAAACGAAGAATGAGGCCGATCTTCCTCACCTCCGCCGCCGCCTCGATGGGATGCGTGCCTATGGTAATCGCAAACTCGCCGATGTGGGGACCACTCGGAGTTACTGTGTGTTTCGGAACATTAATATCAATGCTTTATATCATCACTATGATACCGATAGGATACTGGCTGATTTTCAGACAATTAGACAAAAAGAGACATAATGTGAACAAGAATTTGCAACCCGTGGCAGCAACGGCCGTGGCACTGATGCTCGCCGTCGTGCCGGTGAATGCACAAGAAGTTTATAATCTTCAGCAGTGCCGTGAGCTGGCTTTGCAGAACAATGTGAAGCTTCGCAATCAGCGTTTGGAGATTGAGTCGGCGAAACTGCAAGAGCAGGAGGCCAAGGCCAGCTACTTCCCGCAGGTTACGGCCGGGGCATCGTATTTCCACGCCAACGACTACCTTATCAAACAGAATATCAGCGTGGGCGAGGAACAGCAACAGAATCTCGGTGCCACGATGCAGGCGATGGGACTCGACCCCACCGCACTCGCATCGCTGCCGATGAACTATGAGCTCGGATATATCAAACAAGGCGCGTTCGTGAATTTCATGGCCCTGCAACCCGTGTATATGGGAGGGCGAATCACCGCCGGCAACAAACTGGCGAAACTGCAGACCGAGGTGAAACAGCTGATGCTCGAGCAGACCGAGGACGATGTGGTGAAAACCGTGGAGGGATACTACAACCAGCTCCTCTCGCTCTATGAGAAGCAGAAAACAGTGGCAGCGGCGTCGAAACAGGTGGCGGAGATTTACAAGGATGCCAACAACGCATATAATGCCGGAGTGGCAAACCGCAACGACGTGCTTACCGTGCAGCTCAAACAGAATGAGCTTACCGTGGACTCGCTGAAACTTATCAACGGCATCAACGTGTGCCGCCTTGTGCTCGCACAGTATATCGGACACGCCGGGGAGCAGATAGACATCGACCGCTCACTGACCGACGAAATCCCACATCCCTCGACATACCTCACCGACCACCCCTCGGCACTCGCCAACCGTGTGGAGTCGGCACTCCTTGACAAGAGCGTGGAGGCGGAGAAACTGCAAACAAAGCTCAAGCAGGGCGAGATGCTGCCGCAGGTGGCTGTGGGCGCCACGGCATACTACCACAACCTCGTGAGCGGCGGCGACGCAAGAATCATCGGACTCGCCACAGTGTCTATCCCCATCAGCGAATGGTGGAGCAACAAGGGCGTGAAAAGGCAGAAAATAGCACAGAAAATCGCGGAACAAAACCGTGAGGACAACCGCCAGCTGATGCTCATCCAGATGCAGAGCGCATACGATAACCTCGACAACGCCTACCAGCAGGTGCTTGTGGCACGGAAGAGCATAACACAGAGCGAGGAAAACCTGCGCCTGAACCGCGACTTCTACCAGGCCGGCATGTCACCAATGAGCGATCTGCTCGACGCACAGACAAAATGCCAGCAAGCATACGACCAACTCACAGAGGCAAAAATAAATTACCTTAATTGCCGCACAGCATATCTGATTGCGGTGGGGAAGAATTAATTTGCCAGGAATCATCCACAATGAAACAGGAGATAAACGACTTGTTTAAGCGTTTATCTCCTGTTTTCTTATCTGTTTTGTGATGAATTATTTCAGAAAGTTTACTGAATTTTTGTTATGTCATAACTTTCGATGCCTCTGATTTTGTCGTCGGTGCTGCAGTTTATGGCGATAGCATACACGTCTTTGTCTTTAGGGAACGGGGCAGTGTAGTTTTTTTCCACGATTTGCTTTTTCGCAGCCTCTAATCCGCCATTATTGTCGAGCTTGAGTTCTATTACCAAAACTATATTCCTGAAGCGTGCCACAATGTCGATACGTCCGGTGCTTATTTGCATTTCGGGCTGAACCAGACAACC
>Ga0065711_1027905_pt1 | contig 45095 bp, 34 predicted proteins | sample Hoacrofraction12_FD_59098 | JGI IMG/M metagenome (GOLD analysis project Ga0065711, IMG submission 59098) | Hoatzin crop microbial communities from Cojedes, Venezuela - Epithelial fraction 12 v2 (version 2) | ecosystem: Host-associated > Birds > Digestive system > Esophagus > Crop | place... | reverse complement strand
ACTTGCTGAGGGTACATTCTAACTCTTCATCCAGGTCGTTGATGAAGAAGTTAAACAAGGCTGGGCCCAGTACTGACCCCTGAGGGACACCACTTGTCACCAGCCTCCAACTAGACTCAGCGCCGCTGATCACAACCCTCTGAGTTCTGCCATTCAGCCAGTTCTCAATCCACTTCACCAACCACTCATCCAGCCCACACTTCCTCAGCTTCCCTAGCTTCCAGTCACTGCATTTTGGATTCCTTTTGTAGTTTTAATTTATACTTTCCAGAAGTTATTACACACTACGCTGCTGAGCAGCCGCGTTTTCCAGCCTTTTGGCTTTGTTTCCCATGACACCGTTTCATTTTTCTTTTGGATATCTGCTCACATAAACATTTAGCAGTGCGACTTTTTAACCCAAAGCTCAAAACTGGCCACCGGCTAGCTGGAGCTGATCCCGTACTTCCCTGAATTCAGGGGAGGCCTGAATTCAAATAAATCTACCTTGCACCTGAGTTTGAAACACAGGTCAGACGTCAGCGTTTACTTCTGGCTAAATCTTTACCCAACAGCAGTGCCAATGTGTGCCTGCAGGCTGATGAGAAAATGCATTTTTCCAGCCCAACTTCTAGTACTTCCTATCGCTCCGGGCAGTTTTGCCTATCAACACCTCAGTGCAGAAAGGCCCTGAATACTTACTGAACTTCAAGCCTATGTCGAACTCACTGGTGTCTATCGAAGAATTTAACTTCAGTTCTATTAACAGCTCAGGGCATTAATCTCCACCATTAAAAAAGTTGTTAACTGTACTCAAGGCACCAATGTCTTAGATTCTGTGTAGCTGTGTGAGAGTCTGGAAGTGCTTTTTTCTGCAGGAGAAGATCAGGATGGCCTGACAGCAGAAATCAAAGCTCTTTCGTCCGTTCCATAACGACAGTAGTATCCCCCACCTCCAAATGCTATGCATTAGATCCGAAAAAAAGAGGCATAAACATGTTATAAAAAGACAGCTGCTTTAAACGCCTGTTTCCCCAAAGAGAAATATTGGTGTGAATTCATAATGTCTGAGGAGTCTCAGCTGAATTAAAAACTGAAAGGAGGACTATAGGAACAAAATGTAATTTCAGAATTGAAGTTAGCCCAACAAGGCAATTCGAGGTTTAAGTGGTACTTCATGTTCTTAACATTTTCCATAGCAACTTTCAAAAACACAAAGGTAAAATAATCGCTGTTGCAGAACACCAGATTTCTCTCAGGGAACTTCCAAGTTGATCTGGGTGTTTTTGTACAGCTGTGACTTTTTCTTCAGCTTTGGAAAACTGCAAAATAAAGTGCTGCTGGAGGAGTCTGTAAGCACTAGTAATTTTATTATTTTTATGTTCCAAACAGTAATTTATTTTAAAAATTAAAAATGTAATGAGCATATAATGACCTTAAATTAATGTTTTCTTTAAAACTCAAAGAAAATACTTCCTTTATCAATGAGGTGTTATCACTGTTCCGTATTTGTGTGCTTCCTGGAAATTGATTTCTTGGAATCAGCTGGGTTTGAGTTTGACAGAATAAGTTGGAAAATGCTTTGATTGCCCCAGAACTGACGTTTTCACAACAATGCCTACAGAAATTATGCAATAGTAGTTTATCAGCGGTTCGGTTGTCCAACGTGTGTGAAGCGTTTGATAGGAAAAGGGGATAGGTACAGAAAGAGAGTCTAATTCAATTGGTTTTCGAAGCTGTCTCTGCCAAACCCATGTACCCTGCCAAAACCAGAGAATCCATTTATAAACTGCGATATGCTTTTAGATCAACTCTTAACCCAGAACAGCAGTTCTGTTCCAGCGTATGTGTTTGATTTTAATTAGCTGACACAAACTCTTCCCCCAATTCATCACACTCAGGTTCCATGTGTCCTCAGCTTTCCCTGCGTTTCCTAAAGCTGAGAATGATGATCTCTGGTGAGAGGTTTCATTTATCTCTTGGTATGGTCCCTTTGGAACAGCCTGCAGCAGGTCACTGCACACCCACGCGCTTGTGAAGACAAGGATCCAGAGCACGAGGGCACTGCTGAGGGCTAGTTAAAGGCGGGACTTGGTAATTCTGTCCTTGATAAACCTTCTCCTTGCTAAATCTAAAAAAAAATTGTGTATTAGACACAAGGTAAGAGACACCTTGGGAAAAAAAAGAAAAAAGCATGAATGTGGTTTTCTTTACGTTACGTGGGACCCTGGGATGGGCGCTGCCCAGGGCACCCGAGCCCCAGCCCACCCGTCCGGCCAAGCACGGCAGATGTGACAGTGGGGGTAGCAATGCTCAGGGCAGCAGCATGCTTTCCCGGTGACTGATACGGCCAGGGAGCTGCAAGTCCTCTGAGCACTTCAGGGGAGATCCTTAACCTTGGATTTTTTTAAAAATTTCTTTTTCAGGAGAGTCAGCGTAATTTCCTTCATGGTCACTGCCAAGCACTACATAAATCCATATCCACACTGTGATTTATGGCTCTTTAGTACCAAAGGAAGGGGTTAGATAATGCTTTTAATCACTGTCAAACTTCATAATTTTCCCACTTTCTTTTCCTGTCTCCTGTGAAGCTTCTTCACGGCAAAACCTAATGAAAGCTGCCACTACATGTTGAATGGACTTGCGATGAACTTCAGCTGATATACCTCATACTGTCAGCCCACCCTTCCCATGCAGGTACTGAAAACTGAGCATCTCCGCTCTGTGATTCGTTATAAAAGTGTGAGGAGTCGGGTTCTGCCTGTTTCTGCTCCCTGGCTGGAGGAAAAAATATAAAACAGAAAGTCAGTAGTGGCCTAATGGCATAGACGATGGTCATCTTCTTCCACAGCTGACTGCAATAACTTGGATTCTTGCTCATGCAGCATTTGATGTCTCCTTTGGTTTCAATCTTCACTCACTCACATGTGGGAATCTTCTCAGGATAGAGTTTAGGTTTCGCCAAGTATGAAAATGCAAGGCATTGCAGACAGGCGCAGGGATGAGTTCTCACAATGCTGGGAGAGCCCCGCGTCCCCTGGGCCACCCTGCCAGTGGCCACCCAGGGCAGATGGCCAGCAGCCACCCCGGGTGGGCACAGCCCCATCAGCGACGCTGCCGCAGAGCAGGCATCAGACCCTCACCTCCAAACGCAGCCAGATGTGGGTTTATCCCTCCTGACTTCAGACTCCCCGTGCTGCACCAGGGTTGCTCTCTGGTCCCTGCAGCAGGGAGAGAAGTGTCTGCAGCGAGCAGCTCACAGCGATCTGCTTTGCTGTTTTTTTTTTTCCATTGAGGGGGACAACATAGAATCATAGAATGGTAAGGGTTGGGAGGGACCCTAAAGAGCATCTGGTTCCACCCCCCCGCCATCAGCAGGGACAGGATGCCAATGACAGACAGGTCTCAGGAGGGCTGTCCGAGCGCTTACATGGGTATGTACCTTTGAACCTGGAGTACCTCTGGCTTCCAACCCTCCCCCTCCACTCGGCTCCTCAGAGGTGTACGCTGGGGACCGTTGTTCCCTTGCCATGCTCAGGGAAGCCAAGGGTGCTGCAGCACGATTATTTAATCTGGAGCTTGGCCAAGCCTTCCGCTCAGCCAGGCGATAGGAAGGACAGTTCTCGCTCTCACTTACAAATAACTGACAAGCAGTGATTTAGTTTTCCAAGGGAAGACAGTGTAGAAAGGTTCCCACTTTTTAGCAGCTTTGTTGTGAAATTACTGGTTCCAGTTTTAATTTTTGAATTTGCCACCATTGGCTTTCTCAGTGTCTTCTGGAAGGCAGCCAGAAAACCATCACTCTGTTATATGCCACACATTGAACTTATTCCTTTTTAAATAATTTTTTGCTTAAATGGCAGTGGCAGAATGTTTACAGTCTTGTGAAACCTCTAGGCTGTTTGGGTTTTTTTGTAAGTATAGGGACATGAATTCTATCACTGAGAAAATATTTGCTAAAACCCAAATTTGTGACTAAAGTTTCCCATCCTTACACAATTCTTCATTTTCAAAAGCATGTGTGATTGATTGAAGGTGGAAAGCTTAAACTTCTAAAAATTTGCAATGACTCTAATTGCATTTTTATGTTTGATATGCTTTATAAGTCTGGAGAAAGCATTGGCTTCGAAGCTGAGCCTGATGTAACTCTGCCATCCTTTACAATACATGAACTGCCCTACCAGAGCATTTGTATGACGACAATGATAGCTGTAATTACCCATGGGCTGAGATGGGCAGTAGTGACATTTTTTATTCAAATGACATGAATCATTAGTGCCTTCACAACAGTCTGTAGAGAATGAGAGTATTTATTAACAGTAAAAGACTGATGTCTGCTCTCACAGGCTTTCATAGGTGCCAGCTTAGGATAAACCTGTGTATGGACTGCAAGGAGACACAGCCTGTCAGGGAAAAACATAGAGAAAGTTATAATAAAGCCTAGAACAGCATCTGAATAAGCCATGCACACTTTAAACTTGGCCTCGTTGTCTCGGAGCTCCTTAACGATGTTCACCGAGTACTGTGTGGATGTGTGTGCGTGTGAGTGTACAGACATAAGCTGACTACAAATGTCCTGCAATCAGCTTTTGACCTTCACACATCCCCAGCTAGTTAACAAAGATATTTGGTATTCCAGCTTCAAAGAGCGCTGGTGGTTGATGTTTTCTGGCTGGACACGTAGGGTTATTTCTATTCCCCACCCGACGTACGCAGTGACCGGTGTCCAGGTTAGTGCAAGGGTAAGCTGCCAGTAAAAGGGCTGCGGGTAGGTGTCTACACACCGTTCTGCTCTGAAAACCCAACACGTAGAACAAATACCTTCTCAGACAGAGTATACCAGGCTGCCTGGTGCACCCACCCACCGCCTCCGACTCTGTGCCGGGCTGGCTCCGGCACAGCCCAGATGTGGCAACGTGCCCTCACCCCACCAGCCCCCGGCACCCGGGGACGGCCGAGCCGAGGACGTTGCTGTGGGACCGGAGCAGGATCGCTGCCGCTCGCCATGCACCACTGGACACCGGCGTGGCGGGTGTGAGCACATCGGCTGGCCCAGGTTTTCAAATCGTTCATAGGCAAACAGTTAAGACTGGTCTTTATAACTCTCCTAAGATATTTTTGCATTTATGTTCTTATTAAAAAACAACCAGTGGGGAATCAACGCGTTTTACACCTGTGTGACACCATTCCACGCTCCTGGCTGATGAACAGTCCCTGCAGAAAACAGTAATATTTTTTCCAGTGTGACAATTTAGTCTATAGTACCCTGAGAACTTTTATCTTATTAAGGACTATTTTGTGAGATTGAAAGACAGTATTTTTGCTGTATGACTGAGGCGGATGAAGTGCACTCACGTCCATGAACCTATTAGCTCGATGTTGGAGAGCTCCTGTAACCGTGTGTGCTCCTTGTGCTGCCGGTGACAGAAACGCTGTGGAAATACTTGGTGGTATTAAAACCCAGAGCTATTCAAGCACTGTGACCTTTTTTTCTGGAAAACTTCATTGCATTAAGGTGATAGCAGTAAAACTGTAATATTTCAAAGACCCTGAAAACATCTTGAAAGGAAATTAAGAGAATATATTTATATATAAATGTGCTTTGTCATTTCTCGCGGAGATCTGAGAACGAGGCGATGCTGAAGTACATGACACCAACCTGCTTCCAGCAGTCCAGATGAAATGGCCATCCAGGCTCTCTCAGTAATCATCTTTCACAAGAAGACATGTACGTGTCTAGGAACAGCGTGTCCCCAGGCAGCCACGAGGCTTCCTGATGTCACCGTTGCGTGACAGGTCCAGGAATGGCCCAAAGGAACCGTCCCCCAGACACTGCTGACCCCAGCTGCTGCAGGTCGGGCCAACCTGACATCACCCTCCACCATTTTGAACTGAGCTGTTGACAAGGGTGGCATCTGGAAATTGTTGCCTTCAGTTCAATGTGGTTCAGGTCAGAGGTAAGAAAAAGCTTTGCTGGGTGGCTGAGAGTCCATCAGTGCATCGCCTCAGCCTTTTGGATGGATGCTCTGGGCATCCCTCAGCACGCAGAGGCATGGTTGTTCACTGGGCCAGGGTCAAGCTGCGCTGGCCACGCTGCCCTGCGTGGTGCCTGCAGCAGAGAGGACAAGTCACCGCTGTGTCACCCAAACACTCTCATAACACAGGCAGGAGATGTAAGTGAGCTGAAGTGGCCTCTGGAGGCTGCAGCAAAGCTCTGCCAACAGCTGGAGGAACAGCTGGCGGCCTGGTTGTGCTCAGGAACCATAGCCATGAATGTGTGATGTCCTTGCAGGCTGGAGTGAAGCAGCATCGAGCTTGGAGCAAAGGCGCAGCCCTGATAATCTCCTTCCAGGCTGCCTTCTGTGCAATTCCATGGGCTTAGGACTTCATTCACAAGCTGCATGGCTTTAACTCTGTGTTTGTAGCCAATAAAAGCTGGCACTGATCTTGTAGTTGGGCTGGGGGCTGCAAAAGCCCCTTGCATGGGCAGCTGGAAGCATCTGTCCTTTCCCCACTTTGACTCGTGCTGCATTACTGCAGCCCCAGCAATGCCCATATGTGTTGGGCAATGCTCTGTACGGCTTTGCCTTGCAGAAGGAGAGGAGGCTCACGGGGTGTCTTTGAAAACAGGACCAAAGCAGCGAGGAGCCATAGACTCTTTTGATTCCTTAATGGGCATCTTTCGTGCTAGCTGCCAAGCCACGGAGCACACACGCTGCAAAAGCATTCCCGGCTTCAAAGCCCCTCCTCTTCAGCAGCCCATTTTCTTTTTCTCCTGCTGAGCTATTTCTCCTGGGAATGGAGGGACCATTACAGCTGCCTACCTGAGGCATCCTCAGGCAGCACCATGCAATGCTCCTCTTCATCCAAGATACTGCAGGTGGGGTTGGTGCGGACAGAGGGGCCCCCATCTGTGGTCCAGCCTTACACCAACCCTTCCCATCCCATTACTTTACGGAGCACAGGTGGTCTTTTTTGGCTTAGAAACCTCTTGAAACACATGGAGTAAACCATCTTCCCTGTGACACATAGAGGAACCCATCTTCTTGGTGTGGCAGCTCTTGAATCTGTGAAGGAAAAAGAACAGAATTCATATGCATTGGTCAGAAGCCTCTTTTCTTTTGGGTGCTTTGGGGACGGGAGGATATCTGACATGTAAGATCTTTTGGCAGGGATCGTTTCCTTGATGTACCATTGTGGGGGGAACTTCACTTGGGGGAAAAATGGCTTTGAAGGCAAAAAAACAAACACACACACACACACAAAAAAAAATCTTACCTTCTAAATTGAAAATTCAGATCAGTTGGGTATTTTTGTTGAAAGAATTTTCTACTGGCTATTTTAACCCTTTTTTTCTTTTTTTGCTATAGAATTTGCAAAGGGAAAAGTCCTACAAAGTAAAAACCATTGAAATGAAAGTTTCTGCATGTAAGACACTCAGAATATTCAGATATTCAGTGCAGAAGTTGCCTTTTCGAAGTATTGTAAATTTATTTTCAACTGTATTTCATTTTTTATGTACTATAACTTCATAATATTTATTTACCTGTCAGTAATGATATACTACAAACTTCTACTAGATTCTGATAAAGAAATACACCTAAAAACCTCACTGATGTTTGAAAGTAAGGAAAAAGCTCTGTTTTATTTCTTTTATTATTATATTTCTGAAACAAAGTTTGAAAATGTGAGGGTCTAAGTTTGAAATTCAGTTTGAATGACTAACTCAGGCCAACATTTTCACAGCACAGCTTTCTTCCTTTCAGCAATGGGAACAGGCGCTACAGCTGACAGGAGAGGAAAGTGGAAAAATTCTCCAAAGAATAACACTGTAATTCATCTTGAAAAAAACATTGAGGATCTGTGACTGAATCCTGTAATGGTAGTGCAAAAACACAACCCAAAGACAACTAGAAAATAAGTAGAAGCAGTTAATCTGTTTGAATGTATCATGATGCTGTTAGTAAGTATTGATATCTGCCAACCAGCAAAATAAAAATTCCTCTATGACAAAATTGCAAATGCAATAACAGTACCATATTTTCTGCCTTATTCCTTGGAAAAAAAAAACAAAACGTATAAACTTTGGAATTATAAAAAGAAACCCTTATAAAGTCAGGTTCCGCATAAAATTCTGATTAGCTGCCAATGTGAAATATGTGAAATGTAAGAAATGTCCCTGATGATACCCAGCAGACACCGAACTGTGCAGAGGATCAGCTTCTTGCTTGGAAATCCCTCCCTCAAAAATGAAACGGGAGCAGCAGATCCACTTGGTCTCCACAGGTTAGAGCACCAAGAAGCCTGTGATGCTTGGAGACATCATCAACTCTTATTGTCCTCTGTGAAATAAAGCCCGTGGGGATACCCATAATTGTCCTCCACAGGTATATCTTTAATGGTGACTGCTCACTGCACAGGAGGAAAGGGCTCAGCAGCCCTGTAAAACCAGTTTGAATAGTCTTTCTAGCAAAGGCAACCAGAGCAGAAGCCACTGAGATTTCCCAGCTCTGCTCTGGAGCTAGGACACCTTCCCTGAAGGCTGGGAGGGGACCTGAAAGTCACCCCATTTCTCTGGGGTCAGTCTGAAGGATTGCCTGGGGCTTGGTGGTGGATCAGTATAGTTTTGCTGCATGGAACTTTGTCCTCTTTGACAGAGCAAATTGTTTTGATATAGTGATAACTCATCTCTTGGGTTTATCGCTTTGTGATGGCCCGGAGAGCATCTTAGAAGAACTTAGCTGTAAGGAAGATTCACCAAAAGAGAATCGGTTCTGTTTTAACCAAAACCAGGACACCTGGGTGCACTCATTTCTAAAGAATTGCTAGCTTGACAGAAAATAGAAAAAAGAAATGAGAATTCAGGTTCTGTCTCATTCATATTTGCCTGCAAATAACCAGCACTGTGGAAACACAAGCCAAGCAGGACAGAGATTTATTTTCAAGCATGTGAGCAGTTTAAGGTCATTTACTTAAAATTACATTCAAGAAACAACAGTGATGCTTCTACATTACTGTCTCCCTTTAATGCCACTCTGCATTTAATCCGTCTTACCATTCAGTAGAAATAGCTTACTCCTGCGTGTGAGTAACCGCTTGGGCTAGAGCCTGCATCTCGAACACCATCCTGTTATCAGCAATGAATGCCATTTTTAGATCTCTAGTTCCAAAGAAAGGGCAGTCACTATTATAAACAATAAAAGGAGAAAATAGTCAGTCCAATGTTCACTTTATCCTTTCTCTAGCTTTGCAAGGGGAAAAAACAATCATCAGTGTGCCAAGGTAATTTCTAATATTTTAATATAGCTACACAGAATCAACAGAACCTGGCAATAAGTTGTGTTTTTTTTCTCGAGATGTGGTTAGACATTTCTGACAACAGCATAGCAGTGTTGTGAAAGGACATCAGATAAGAAATACAGCTGGTTGAAATCTTCTGAATTTCAAGTTCCTTACAACATTACTCAGAAGAAAAACAAAGTTTCTCCAGAAAATAAGAATAATAAAAAAACCCAACAACTGAGCTTTAACACAAAGATAACAAGTATACGCAGCTTTGACTTCATAGGGATTCACCTAGTTTATGGGAAAGTGTCCTTCAGGGTCTGGTATATTTAATTAGAAAAGAAAAGCCTGCTCAGAAGGTACATCCCTAAGATCGGAACCAGTATTGCTGGATTCTCACTACTCCTCAGTAGCTCTCTCGGAAGGCTATGAAGACTAGCCCTTCGCCCTTCAGCCTAGCCAGCTAAGGCATGTGGCCAAAGTGGGGCCACATGAGTAACCCCAGTGGGTACTGGTGGAAATTTGTGGTACACATTCACTGGTAAATGTACTTTGAGATGCCCAAGGTTTTCAGGCAGCTACAGCTGAGCTCATGACTTGGCCAGTGGAAAACGTCCCGTACCTCCACAACCACTTGCTGTTAAACCTTCTGAGTCAAACTGAAGGTTTTAGCATTCACTTTCTTTTTTTTAACTTTCTGCCAGCATCCCCTAAGGTCTTGGAGGTGCTGACTGAGAAATTACCCAGCACTTACCTCCTTACAGAAGAGACAACTTGCAGTTGCATGCCCACCGGCAATGAAATGTCAGGACGAATTCTTGTCAGTTGTATTTGCAGAGATTTTTGGGTGAAAGGGTGAGAGGAGGATTTGGTGGAACTGCTCTGTCATTATGGCTCAAGCTGAGACCATGTGGACGCAAGCCTTGCGAGACACGGAACAGAGCTCGTTATTCCTCATATAAAATATTCTGTATGAGAAGCAATAATACAAGAAATAAAACCATCACAGCTGTACTTACAGTGGTGGCATACACTTTTTGTTACCTAAACTAAAAATACCTATAAAGAAACTTCATAACCCTGAAGACAGAGGAAGAAAAGTTCCATTTTGGGTAACTTAGCAATCACTTGTCAGGCTTAGGGACAAAAAAGGGGAAAAAGTACAGACTGATCTGCCTGAAGTTTTGTGTAAGATGGTTTCGGTTTTTCATGATGAAATCAAATAAACTCATCACACTGTTATCACTCGGGGCTCGAAAGACAGCGGATGTCCCTGGAGCTCCTTTGATGCCACCTGCCATGAAGGAAACCTCTCTCTCATGTCTCCAGCCTAAGAGAGGTAAATCAGCACTCAAAGAGATTCTTTTCATCCTTTTCATTGACATGTTGGATGTCAATTGAAAACACAGCCTGGGTAAACTAGATGAACCAACCTTATTTTCTGTGAACGCTACTGAACGTAGCAGTTGAGGACATCTCTACGGAGCAGACATCAGCTCTGCTGGATGGTGAGCAGCCCTGACTGGGAAAATAGCTTACCTCATCACGTCAGCCTTTCACTGCTTGTTAATTAGATGCGTTTTCCCCGTTGGCTCTTACACAGAGCGCAGCCAGTGCAGATGCAATTCTTCCATGTGCAGTATTCAAATAAATCACTCCTGAGAAGGAAAACATGATAGATGCAGGGAAACTTTAACTGTTTGGGAGGATATTTAAATTCTGTTCTAGATCTGACTCTTCTTATGTATTTCCCCTCTTTTTTCTAGAGCACGTTCAGATCATTGTCTTTATCCTTTCCTGCACATTTTCCAAAAATCTGTTTTTTTCCATTTCTCCGGATATAAACAGCCACTCAATATATTAGGCACCTTAGTGTGCAATGAGTTGTGAGTCTGGCTTTATTTGAAATACTGGTATATTCAGTGTGAAAAATCTATAGTTTCACCTACGATATAGTAAACAAAAATAGCATTAAACAGGAAAGAAACAGAACTCAGACAGGATCCATTTCTACTCAAAATTGCCTGTAGTCTGCAGCCCAGGTCAGCAAGTCACACACAGGCACAGTGAGTAGGGGTGACACAGCCTGTTCTGCCCCAGGAAAACCTCACCTGCTAACGCTGAGCGGTCTGGGCAGTGACTCGGTGGTAAATTATAGCAGAATTCAGCTCTGCACAGACTCTAAAAGACAAATTTATTCAAACCATTTCATTTTGAAAAGCCTGATTACCATTTACCATAAGGTGCCTTTCTATCACTTCAGCAGTATCAAAGGGCTTCGTTGTAGATGAGATCAAATAAATCTAGCAAAAACATGAAAAAAGAGCACAGTCATATCCTGACTGATAGCATGCTCCTACAGACTGTTGCCACCAGTTGAGAGTACCTGCCAATATTTTTATGAACTTTCATTACAAAACATTACTGAAGCATGCTGGAAGAAAACAGCAACCTAGAAGTGGTGTTTAAGAAAGACCTGGGAAAGGAAAAGAACAGAAGAGGAGAGCTGCTGAGCTGAATCAGCATGTGGGCTGTAGCTGGAACAAAAGGATTCTTCAGTTCATGCCAAAAATACTCCTCAGTGCTGCTGCTTTTTTAAGCTTAACATACATAGGTGACTTTTCTTGTTTCTGAACAGTCTTGCGGGAAGCTGCACGGGTTTAGGTATGGGTGGCTGTCAGAGTCCTCATTTTCTGCTCACTTCAAGGGTTTACTTGGGAGAGGAGTTAGCTCCTTGGCGAGCAGGGCGAGGTGGTGCCCTCTGAGGCTCTGTCCTGCCTCAGGACCACCCTGGGGCTCTTTGTCAAGGGACTCCTTGCTTCTAAATATGGCCCAAACCCTTCTTCTTCCTCTCTTATCTCTCAGTGCTGGCAGGTCTTCAAAGACCTGTGACCAAGATCAACACCTGCTGAAGATCCCAGTTATAGAGGTATCTTCCCTCCAGGTGGGGTATGATCATAGACCTGTGTTTTAGATGACTCATTATGCAACTCTGAATATGATTAAAATGAACATCACAAGTGACCAAAAGAACATTTTTCTTGCCACCTAATTAGGCTGAAGGACTCATCACAGGGAGTCAGTGAGCCCAGAAACTTCACAAGCTTCAGAAAGGACTGGGCATATATATCACTAAAAAGGGAAAAACTAAAATCATCCGACTGAAGAAATGCAAAGAATCTCCTCTAATTTCAGGTTTAAATAAACATTTAAGAATTAGGGACTGGACAGAGGTTTTCCATGAAGACAAACATGACATCTACCTACCCCAGAAACCTCAGCAGGATGGTTGACTGCAGAGCTGAAGAAATCGGTCTGCTACCCAAACTGTGCTTCTGACCTCTCTGAGCTTTAGGCTTCATCTAGCAGAGAAGTTCCTGGCATCAGTAAACCAAGGGAGGAAAAAAGTAACAAAATGTGGGAAGTCGACATGTAAGGCTAATTATTTTTACGGTGCAGATAGGAAAGTGTGCATGTCTAAGATCCCACAGGAGGAGAGTTGCACCTGCTTTTCCTTGGGCCTCGGCTGGTCATCTAGCGAGGAAGCAGCCCCTGCTAATCCTCTTCTCCTGGCACTGTGTGGCAATGACCGGGGCAATATTTTTGTGGTTGTCAATGTAATGCACAGCCAAATCCCTTTGTGCCTTCAGTAGACATCAAGTCATTGGCGTACGTCGAAATCCCATGCAGATCTAGCTGCCGTCCCTTGGTAAACAACAGTAGGCTTCCTTCAGCAGATCACTCGGGAGAAATGATCCTCCTCTGAGATCATATATGGGTGATGCCATGCCACATTTGTTTGTGTCTTTCTTAGCTGCAGTAAATAAACCTTATTTATGAAGCTGAAGCTAAGCTCGCCTATTTCAGCACTTCAGCAGGCATCACCAGTAACAAGCTTTTAGAACCTGAACATGTTTGATATTTTGCTAATCCTAAAGTAAATAGATCTCAGGAACCAGCAAGCTGAACCATGTGAAAAATACAGTATATACACTTGCAAAATCAAGATGTCCTTCTATTCTTTGGCTAGAAAAACAGTTATTGCATGTGAGAAAAGTACTAATGCTAAAACAACAATTTTGGCCTCCAAATATATTCACTTCTAAGAAACAAAACCACCTTTTTAGTGAAGTAACACTGTTTCCCAGGAACATGCACAATCTTTGGTGTTAAAATGGCATTTATGTGAAGTGTTTCCTCATTTAGGGGCATTTAATTACCTCAGGAGTACGAAACATGAGAATGAATATACCCATGCAGAGAAGTTGAGAGAAAATCATGTCTTTTACTCCATAGTTTTGCTGATTATGGGTCAGCAGCAAATTAGATTTGGCTTTAATTCTTCCCCTGTGTGAAAAGGATTCAATCAGTTACACCATGAGATGATATTACTAATGCAATCACGGCTTAAAGGAAACCGGCCCTAAAGGGAGATGCCAAAATGAATTCTTCATGTAGTAACAAAGGAAGCCAGAAGACTCCTTCACAGTGAGTCACGTCTGCACTAAATACAAGCCTGACATTTCATAAGCTTCTAAATAAGTATGTTGTAGATATTACAGTTTCTATTTGTATATCTAACACTTGCTAAAGGCTCCAAAGGCATTCAGAGCATCGCTGAAGGAATGTATCAGATTTGGTATGACACCAAGTTACAAATATAAACTGGGAAAGTATAAAATAGTAAATTATTTCATAATATATCCACTGCTCAGGCATTTAGGTACTTCTCCATCTTAATTAAGAGGCACCAAATTGTAAAAATTTTCAAGGAAACATTGAAGTTTTCCTAATCAAGGCGTAAAAATTAAACTATGGAACACATTACTGCATGGTAAACTAGTGATCTTTTCAGAAGAGAACACTGAAAGGCTCTGAAATAAACAATTTAGGTTTTCCATCCCTCCCTCTCCCCTCAAAAATGTTGGGTTTTTGAACCCAGTCCCACTTCCAAAGGTGCAAGAGGGTAGCATGTCGCCCAGCAGCACCGGCTCTCCAACTGCTGCAAATGTTGCCAGCATCCCCTGCTCCCACTGCAGCGCTTTCCAGATCTAATCGACTCACAAAGGCTGTAAGGAAGTGATGACAGCAAGAACAGGCAGCTGTGGAAACCAGGCCTGCGAGGGAGAGGAAGTCTGTCCACCCTCTGTCCCCAGGCAGACCCGGGCTTGCTCCCTGGGCTCTGGGGACCAGCCTGGAAATGCCTCAGCCCGCATGCGCAGTGCTGTACCAAGGTTTGAAACTGCAACACCATGATTTATAGGCAAGGTGGTTTGGGTCACAGTAGAGGTTTCTAAAGTGTATTTGCAGCCATTTATTTTCCTCCGCTTACTCAGTTCTGTTGAGCTGGGCTCCAAGCATTAATGGAGTAGGATTTTTATCATCAAAAGATATGAAAAATCATATCAGTACACTGTCTGATCCTCACTTCTTCTTTAAAAACAAGAGGAATAATGCATTACTGCACGGTAACAAACCAGTAAGGATCATGATGATGTGTAAGCATTTTCCAGGCATTCATTTAGGATGCCAGGCATAAACTGTCAGCAGCCGCCCGATAACGTCATGTGGTGTCAGCTCACGAGCCCAGGACCCAGGCCTCCTGCTCCAGGTCGCTATTGCAGAACAAGGAATGTATTTGCTGTTTATCCATATTTTTATTATAAAATTGCTTACAACTAGATTAAAAAAATAACGAATTGGCTATAATCCTGGTCATGGAGCCTGTGAAACCAATGGCAAGTCTTCTGTTGACTTTAACTGAAAAAAAAACAGGTTCTGAAACTGCGTTGTACGATCTGCAGAGCACAGGCTAAAAATATGTACGAAAGGATTACAAAGTATTTGCGTTTAATTTTTAAATGTGTAGAAAATCACGTTAACGCAAAGAGTCAGCAAAATGTGTATGTACCACCTGACTGTTCAAAAATCAAGGTTAACTTGCGTTTAGGAGATTTTTATAAGCGAAGGCTCCACACAGGCACAAACTTCTCCACCGTGCAATGGTTACGGTGCCTTTGTCCGTTCCTTCTCTTGTTTATTCAGAATCTGAAACAGATATCCAAGAGCATTTTTACCCTTTCATGACTCATTTCTTGTTCATACACAAAATATACAGACATGATTTTGTTATTTATTTATTAGCTATATCTAACATACTCCAGCTGATCTACATATTTTGAGCAGAGTCTGACCTGTCACCTCTGAAGAACATGGGAAGATTTTCCCTTGGCTTCAGTTGATTCCGGATACCCAGCATTTTGTGTTCAGCACTAATTCTGCTGTGACAGGATGGGTCTCCATTTGGGGAAGCTAAATGTATGTATTGGTTTTGTATGCATATTTGTTAAGTACATCTTCGAAATGAAATATTATTTCTTTTCCCTCTTAAATTTATAAAAATTTAAAATGGCAAAGCTTCTAACTTGCTTTGCTTGCTGAACCATTGAAAGAGATTAAAGCATAAATATATATGACATCCACATTATTACCAAATACATTCATTAGCAGCAATGTTATCACAGTGAATACGAAATGAATTAACAGTGACAGGGCAATGAATTAAAATATTTATCCATTTCTTTCTCACAGCTTACAAACTCAAGAGTTATTCCTGACCTTTCCTGTAAAACTTGATGTTTGCTAGCAAATCAAAGACAATACCGTTAGTATTCAGTGCCGCAGCTGAGGCCTTCTCACCCTGGAGATGTAACATATAATTTTATAAGGATTTCTTTGTGGATTAACATGAATTATCATGCATACTTAATGAAGAATTAACGTCAGTAGGAGATCAGCTCATTTCCATTCAGGACACTTCCCATTTTATTCTTGCCATCTCTGTGATGATGAGTTTACGTCATATAAATTGTCTGTTTCGAAACTCACCACTTTCTCCCTGCTCTTGGGTGGTCATAGCAAGAGTCTGCCACCAAACATCTCTTCTGGGGTCTTTGGGTCTTCAGGTAGGCTGTAATTGGGCTGATGACACCTAAAGGAGGGATTTAGAGGTGAAATAGGGAGCAGTTTCCAGGCTTTATACATGTTGTGTAGTCAATCTTGTAGAGGAAAAGACATTGTGTATGCCAGTCAGGCTGCATGCTTGGTCCTTTCCATTTTGTTAGTTGAACTTACTGTCTCGCTCTTGGTCAGTAAGGAATTATTTTTCCAAAGGAGCAGTTCTCAGCCTTTTTCTGATAGAAAAATCCTGAAACAGAGGTGCTAACCCCTATTTAACATTTCTGATATTCTGAAAAGAGGCTTGCTTCACTTCGTTAGCCGCCACATACCTTGAGAGAAGTCCACAGACAGAGTAAACCACAGAGCCCGGGCTGCTTAAGGTTTCCAATTCTTGGACACATACAACAAAAGACCACTCTTGGCTAATGATACCCATGAGACCAACAGTGAAATAAGTAGGTGTGGGAGTCATTGCAGGTCAGATGTGCTCTAACGACAGGGGAGAAACCGGGCCATTTCTTCCATATTGGGATAATGTAATGTTTCTACAACCACCTCCTGGGTGCAAAACCATCACGACGCTGTGGCACTTATTGCTGTCCAACAACAAAAGTGATCTTCAGAGTTATATCCAGCTGCCTAACTAGGAATGAAAAACTGATCCCGAATTTTGTAGACATGCCTTGCACTGAAATTATGCATGCACATCTTGTACCTGTAAGCCTACCTCTGCCACCACCTGTGTGCAAAGTACTGCAAGAGACATCAGGAACACCTTCAGCAGCAGCAGCTCTGGGATGCTTGAGTGCAGGAATACTACAGGGGAGGGCAGACCCAGCTCACCCATCCTAGTCATTCAGCTGTTCAATCTCCAGAATAAGGAACTCAGGGGAATCAGTATTTATTTTTCCCATCTTCTTGCCTTTGAGTTTGTTATTATCAGGCTAATTGACAGATCCTTCTCTCTAACCTCACACAGCCTGCAAAAGCCCTAGCTGCAGTCCACCCAGCCGTGAAAGGAAAACCTGATGACGGTCAGGGACGTTCCTGGTGACATTTATTCTTATATACTCTAAAAATTCTAGTGTTGTTGACCAGTCACACCTCAAGTGAGGCGGTTCCAGGAGAGGGCACAGGGGAAGGGAGCGCAGAGCAAACCCCAGGAGCAGAGGTGAGCTCTGCCGCACAGCGATGAGCCCCATGACAGGGGCTTTCAGGGCTGCCCTCGAGGTCCGAGCTGAGCAGTAAAGCAAGGTCACCCCAAAGCTCATCTCACAAGCCACTCAACCTTTCCTCTGCTTGCAGTTCCATGCTTTTGTTCTCATGCCATCCCACCGCATTGGAGGGGAATCGGACCTCAGCAGCGCCTGGGTATCTCGGCTGAGTGGCGAAACCCCACTGCAGTGCGTGGGACGGGATTTGTCTGCCTCTGCCCCGTGCTGTTCTGCCCCTTACCCACCTAGGCTGTTCAGGCAGTTGGACTCTCTCCATGATAGCAGGACTTAAACGTCGGTGCCAACACCGGCTCGACGAACAGCTATGGCACACAGCAGCAGCAGGAAAACAAACGGCCATCGCGGTGCCTGAGAACGGCAGCGTTCCCCAGTCCTGTGGCTCAAGCCTTTGCCGTTTGTAACTCCTACGGACCGGAGTGTGCGCAGGTAGCACAGGGCACCGTGGAAAGGCAGCGAGCTTTTATAACTATGCAATACCCAGTCCACTGGAGCCCCGGTTTCTCCATAGAAATGATCTGTGAAAGAACCTGTCTATTAAATATGTGAAAACCATGAATTTTCCTGTTAGTTAGTTAGCTGATTTTTACCTTTCTTTGCATAAACGCTTGTAACTGCACAGACTTTTCAGACTGTACGTGCTGGGCTGTGAGTCTCCGCGTTGCTAGTCACGTTTCTTGGTCACTGCGATGTCCTGGGGAAGCTTCTGGGCGGGACAGCTTGGCCACTTCAACACACTTTTGGGGTGGAGGGTGAGGACAGACAACAGGACTTTTGAAGTGAGGGCACCTCTCTCCTCAGAGGAGGGAATTTTTCAAGCTCTAAAGAATCATTCTGGGTTCAGCTTTACCTTTTTGCTGAGCTTGCTGGTTTGGCCAGAGGAATAAAATTATCTATGTTCGGTGACCTAGATCATCCAACTTGTGTTTTAACTCCTGCCCTAGCAGGACTGTAGATATAAGCAGTAGGTGATCTTCAGAAGTCTCCTGTAAATGTTTAAAACTATTTGCCAAGGCCAGCCCAAATTTCCTAGGGTGGTTTTGCTCTAATACTTTTCTTCATCTCTCTGGGCTTCAGATAAAATGTCAGCTCATGAACTGTAATAACAGTCTTTCCCTTCAGATTTATTTTTTTCCCTCTGTTTTGATCTAAAAAAATTCCAGCACTCAATAGGAAATTTCTCACCGGGAGACTTTCGATGCTAGCTACAAATTCTCACAATCTCTCTCCGGCACAGTGCCTGTAACAAGGAGCTGCCGCAGCCTTTCAGCAGCTCTTCCAGGACTTGCAGAGCAGTCCGAGTGTCTCCGCGTTTTCCCTTGCTGAGCTGAGCCTGACGATGGCAGAGTTGCTCAGCTCCAGCATCTCAACTGCTTGCAGAGGAATTGAGAACTGATGCCATTTGAGGCCCCTCTCCTTTACAGTAGAGGCTCTTTAATCCACAGTGGTATTAAACACACTGAAAAAGTGGGGGGATAAAGAGAAAAGAAAATAAAAAAAAAAAAAGGAGAGAGAAAATTAAAAAGTCCTTCACTCCAATGTCATTCCAGCAGACCAAGGTGCCGGTGGGGCCAGCTGCTGGTTACAGCCCAGCTCAAGGGAGCAAAGGTCTCTGGAGGGCTGATCACGGTCGTTCGGGCTGCTCACGGAAGGCAAACCCACTTCTGGGGACACCTCGGGCACCGGGGCAGCCCAGCGACGCCGCTTCCTCTGCAGCCTTTACATGCTCAGCACAGGGAGCTTGCTCCCGTGCAGGGTCTCCCCAGGTGTTGGGGAGGACGCCTTTCAAATACGAAATTATTGAAATAACATAAAGTGTACCTAGCAAACAGAAATGTGGGTACAAAAGATGCCACGTTTTTGAAAGGGATATAAAGGTAAGGAGCTGCAGAGGCTCTGCTCTCTGATGGTAAGGGCCTGGAGAGCTGGGTCCTGATGCAGGGACACCGTAAACCTCAGCCGCTTATGAGCACTCTGCCCGCCAGCACCGCGTGTCTGTCTCTTGCCAGACCTCACTGCAGTTTTGTCATTTTCTCCGAAAGTTGCTTTTTCTGCACTATTTTGAGTTTCATTTAATTTCCCTCTTAGATGACAGCCTTCTGCAGAGACCAGGCGACGAGGGTCGCAGAATTTCTAGCAATGATTGCACAGACTCGCAGCCGTTTGAGCAGCAGAGGCAGGTGAGGCACTGAGACAAATTCCACCGAATCGCTACTGCAGTCCTCAGCCTGCGCCGGAGTCTGCTTGGCACCGTGCGAGGAGTCTCTAAAAAGCTTTGTGTGGGAACGTCCCAGGAATTTTTTTAAGCTAACAATCCTGCTTAGTGCTACTGAGGAAGCCTGAGATTTGCTGATAATATTTCTCTCTCATCACGTCCTTTTTCAAAATACCACAAGCAGACGATTTGGCAGAAACAGTACCATAATAATAAGTGATAATCAGAAATTGTAAGAGGATAAGGGAAGTCTTACAGAGTTCTTGTTATACACACAGACCCAAACTGTGTTCAGAAGAGAAAAAAAAGCCAGCATAAAATAGAAAAGAACTGAAATACATGAACAACACCTGCCAGCTACGACGCATGGCTACCCAGGGGCACCAGCTACACAAACCTTTTCTCTGACTGAAGGGGGAGCAGATGTGTTGGCGGCTGTTTCACTGTGTCAGTGAGAAAGCTCCTGCAAATTTTTAATGCCTCTCCACTCCATAAAGTGGAAAGGGTCTGCGTGGCAAGTTGGAAATACTCTTGTGAGCTCGTGGGGCTGCCATGGCTCATGGGTTTGCCACCCATGCCCTCGGCGTGCTGCACAGCCCAGGCTTTCCAGTATTCCTGACACCAGGTTGCAAGCGCCGCAAATAAAATGTCATTTTTTTCTTCTTTGAAAAGGCATTTGGCTCTGACAATATACAGTTGCAGCCGTGAATGACTGGAACTCATTTTACAAAATACGTTCCCAGTCAGAGATGGAATTGGCAGTGCAGCCCCTCCACCCCTCAACATTACTTGGCTAAAGCTGAACAAGCAAAAAGGCGCGAGAGGATTAAACCCAATCTGCAGCTCGAACCAAAGGGTAGCTGAACCCCTGAGTGTTTCAATACGCAGCTGGTTTTGCAAACCAGGCACACATTCCAGTGGAGGATGTCGCTGACAGGGAGAACCAAGCAGCTGGATCGAAGAAGTGGGCGGCCTGTGCTGGTACCGGGCAAGCAGCAGCTTAACGAGCCAAACTGAAAACTGAACTGGAAGGAAAAAGAGTCATCGCGAGGAAAACCAGTGAGATCAAAGTGTGTGAACTTGAACAGCTTCACCTTGCTCATCTGCCTTAGAAATGCCCAGAGGTGGCTCTGAGAAAATGGCCAACGCACAACATCCCGGAGCTGCTGTTTCCCGAGGAAAAGCCCTCCTGCTTTGCCGGGACCTCTCAGCCCCAGTGGGAGCCGCATCCAGCATGGGCAGCTCCTGTAGACAGGCCACTGCCACATACCTTCCCGGGACTAATCCTTGCAGTGTGCGACTAGGGGAGCTCAGAAAACAAAAGTACTGCTTTCTCCTCAATCACACAGTTAATGGGAAGTAGGATATTCAAGATTGCAAGTTTATTATTTTCACAAGTTGTTTTATCATAGTACACAGATTTATTATTCTCTGTGAACAATGCAGAACGGGATTCGATTCACAAAAATTTTTTACTTCACTGAATGCTTTGAAAAACAGTATGCCAAGGCAGTGTAGCAGAGAAACTGTTAAAGTGATTCGTGTTCTTGTACTCACGTCCTCCTAACAAGAGGCTCTGTGCTCCTCCACTGCCACCAAGGTTGGGCTGTCCCGGTCGGCCAGTGCTGTTCCTCTAGCCTGGGTGTCGGACACTTTGCAAGGAGACGGGGGCTGGCTTTGGAGGTGCAGTGTTTGCCAGTGCCCACGTCCTTGAGGTCTGAATGCAGACAGAAGCTCCTGTTCCATCACCTTCCTGCCAACCGAGAAATCTGCTCAGGGAAACCTTCTCACAAGAACAAACCTTCTTCACAGAAAAGTAAACAGGAAAAGCTGGGAGCGCAGCTGAGTGAAGGACATGCCAGTGAACATTAAAATATTTGCTAATTGCAAATATATTGCCCCACTGTGCTGCCAGCTCCAGCTCTGACTCACATGAAATGTCAATTGGCTCCAGACTGGATTTTGCGGTTAATAACCTCATCACTCGCCTACCAAATCTGCCCAGAAGAGAGGAGACTGCAGCAACGCCGAACACTGATTTCTGCTTTCTCATTCTTGTTTCTTCCCTTCTCCACTTCCACTTATACTGGGGTAGTTCTGATCTACATAAAGCAGGCTGCAATGCTGAGGATGACCTGAAACCCTAAAGAGGGAACTGATCTTTAGATTTCATTTGCAGTGTTAGGGAGGACCTCGTTGAATTTGATTAGACAAAGATCATGTGCGAGGTTTTGCCGTTTGTTGCAGGTTTTCTACTCAGCACAGCGTTGCCATGAATGAAGAGGCTGGACATTGCCCAGCAGCTTGTCAGCAACAGCAGATAAATCTTTCCAAGGAAAGGTAAAGCAACGTTAATAATTTGAAGTGTCAGACAGAAGAACTGTTTCCACGAGAAAAATGCTCACTCACGTGAGTCCAGTGCTCAGGACCAGTAAAAATCACAGTGTGAAAATAAGCAGAATGAACGCTGGCTTCTGATGCTTGGGTTTGGGCTGCAGTGTTTATAAGCATACAGGAACGTAAATTCCCACCTGCTGATCGAAACGCTTTCCCTTACTCTTTTCGGATTACTCCTAGTTCCACTACTGGACAAATGTTACGAGAAATGTTTGTAAAGAAGAGAGAGGAAAAATGTTGGAAGCAAACCGACACAGAAAGAAGGCTGCCTTCCCAGTATCAAGGAACTTGCCATTATTGTTCAAATCAGGTTCATATTTGGAAATGTAGCTCTAATCCAATAAAGTGTGTAATTTCAGGCACCTAAACAATCCCCGCTTTTAAGGGGATTTAAATTTCACTGCTTTGATGGGCTGGTAATACTATAACAGGAAAATAGTAGAACTAAATGGTGGCTATCATTTAGCAGTGTGTATTTATCTGACATTAGAGGTCAGAAGGCTCTGGTTTCCATAGTACTTATCTAACCACCCGCTTACTTTTCCTGTGCTTCTGAACCTCAGGAGGATGCTTACCTTCAGCAGGGAAGGAATGCGGTTTCAAAAGAACGGATCAACATTAACATTGCTACTTATTATTAACAGTACTACTTCTTACCTTCACTTTGCACAACCTACATTGGAGAACCAGCTGGAATCTATGCCCAAGAACAGATTCGCATCATTTCTGAATTTGGCTTTACAAATCTTCCTCTGTTTTTAATCTTCAAACCACTAAAACTGTTCATTAACTGTATTGGCTGTGCACCTTTTTTCAACAAGCTTTTGTCAACATGTATGAATTATGCATAAAGCCCACAATGAGACAGATGCATAAAATAGCAGTTTACCTAGGTAGGCATAAACATTCAGCAAACTTTGTTTAATTAGTCACTAAATCAGTCTTTATGCCTTTGTTGACTGACTGATGTTTTTAAAGTATCACTTCTTAAAATGTCTGCCCTTGTTATTTGTTATTTTAACGAATATTTGATGCCATAATCTGGTGCTTAAACATCCACTATTGTAATTCAGTGCTAATGGCAATGCTGAGATGACAGAACTATTAAAGTGGATACAGAGTTGTCAAACTTGAAGACAGCAAAACACTCACCTGTGACGCGTACCATATGGCAGAAACCGGAGAAAATCATCAGTGGAGGTAAGAATAAATAGAAGCTGTGTGTTCCCTAAAAAATAAAATCAGACATGCAAACATGGATAATCTTGAAATGTACTTGACGGTCTGTGATTTGAGTCAAGGGATTATAAAATCAGAGATACACAGTACTGTGTTTTCAATAAACAAATTACAGCATAGCTCTTAATGCTGAACTTGGGGTGTGAACAAGCTGCTTTTTCTATATACTGTGTAAAGAGTTTGTTAAAATGCTACAGCTAATTATGCTTCAAGCATTTACAGAGTCATATGTATTTATCCAATTTTGATTTTTCGTGCCCAGCTCATACTTACACAATCTTGATGTGCAGTGCTTAAAATGGCAGCGTTTATTAGATGCCTTGCTGAAGTAGCACAGACACCATCGTTCTGCCCGTACAATAAATCACCCGGAGCTGCAGCTTACTTCCCAGCCCGTGACGTGTGCACCTTTGTCATCTACTCCAGTGATCTCCTGAGGTTAGCAAGGCTCCTCAAGGCGACAGCAACCAGCTAAGCATCTTAAACCATTGCATTCCCCTTCTCTTGCATTCAGGTCGGAAATGGGGTCCCAGCACACCGCACACAAAACTTCAGTTTCATGGTCTGTTTGGGAAAGACAATTACTATCATCTAACTCAGCTGCTCCTCAAGAAGACAAGGAGATGTTTCAGCTCTTCATTCAGGCACTTTTAAGATGGCAGGATTTACAGTTTCCTTATCTGACATTTCATTTTAACATTAAATTTCAAGACTCATCATAGCAGTACATTTTATTGAAGAGTTACATAGTTTTATACACGGATTCAAAGCAAAGAAGGGTTTGGAAGATTTTAAAAGAAACCTGATTATATAGTTTCTTGCCAAGAAGAATCACAAGAACAACTTCAGAGCATCTGCTTGCTCCGGCTGAGACTCCTAGTGCTGCAGCGAGAGCCTCTTCCCTGCTCTGCCTTCACTCTCTGCTGGCTCTGAGCAGACCCGGACACACAGCAAATCCCGTTGGCCATAAGTTGATGGATGTCTTCATCTGACGACTGCAGCAAATCTGTTTGGGTACCTTGATTCTGTGCTTGAGATTCAGTCCGGTCACACTATATCCCTCCTGCCTTGCAGTGAACAATACTAGACGGATGCAGGCTTGCACAACACACTGCTCCCCACTCGAGAGGAGGGAAGGCATTTCACTGTCGTTTAATCCAGTATCAGTAGGACCCACTCCAATCTCAATTAATCATTTAATTGGAGACTTTCCAGCTTGCGAAGGCAATGTTCTGCCTCCTGCCATGCACTTTTTAGCAAACACGGGTTGGAAACGTGGTCTACCTGAACAAGGCTTCCCAGAGAAAATCCTGCACCTCTCTACTTACACAAGATTGAAAGCAGACAACCAAACCAAGCATCGCTCACACAGCAGTACCCACAGGGGCCAACATCAAGACCATCACTGTGAGATGGTGACGAGAAGCTGCATTACTGGTGTTTGACATCACGCTGAGCAGTGCCCAGCCAGCTGTGCCAGGAGCTGCTGCGTCTTCCTGCTTTCCTTACAACCGTTTGCGTCAGTTAACAGGGAAGCCTATTCACAATTACACTAAAGCCTTTACCACTGTTCTGGGTGCGTACAAGCATCCTAAAGCGAGTGGATATCACTGTTCCACCAATTTAAAACCACTTTTGACTGTCAGAGTGGTAGAAAGCAGTTTTAGCGTAAATATGAGTGTGGTAGTAATCTGATCTCGTATCCGTAGGGGTGCTGATTCTCTTCTCATTTACATTAGTTTTATTTTCATATAACTCCATTAGTTTCAGTATTTATTTTTGCATGAGTGACAGCAGAATTATGCCCAGTATAATCACACATGAAGTGTAAAAATCCAACTCGACTAATTTCTAAGTATTAGCCCCAATGCTAGAAGCCAAAGCAGAATCTCAATGAAGCAGTCTCCCAGTCTTCTCTTTTTTTCCTCTCCATATGCAAGTTGGACATGCCTCCAAGTTACAGAAGGAAGTGTGAGGAGGCAGCCAAGGAAATGGTTAAGACAGCCTGCCTTCTACTCAAATTTAGTGTTCAAATAAACCTAGATCTGAAGAGACTGCTTGGGAAATTGTATATTCTCTGCAGAGTTCTGCCGTGTTTGAAATGAAAAGGAATAATGTCAGCACAGTCTAAGAGCGCCTTGACAAGGCAAGGAGTTGGAGACCCTTGTTCAACCTTGCCAGTGATGAACAACTCACAGGCAACATTTTGTTCATCTCTGGTTGCTGATGACTGGGTTGAGTTTTTATAGCTTTGTACACGATGAAGCAAGCTCAGGAAAGGATGAAGTTTTGGAGAACTCCCCTCCAAGCTCTGTTCTCACCCATGACAGCAGGTGATGGAGCTAGTGGTAAGGAATGAGGGAGGCAACCGCAGCCACATTTTGGTACTGCTCCTGTGAATAAGCAGGGACCAGGAACCACGGTGTACCACCCAAGGTAGGGCTCTGACCTTCCCCCTCAGAGTACAGCTTTGTAAGTGCCAGTCTCAGTCTAAACTACCACAAGCAGCAATTTCTGATGAGCTCTTTATTGACTGTCCCCTTTACCCAAAGTTTTAGGAAGCAGGTAAACCTGGATAAAGTTGACTTGTACCATAGAAACAACCTTGCACTACTGACTCCAGTAATGACACTGTCTTTAGTAAAGTTTTTTTGTTTCTTTCTCTCTTCAGTTTTTAAAGAAAAAGCAATGAGCCCCTCCCGCAGACAACAGTTACTGCAGGCGACAGCGCGCAGACCCACGGCAGGGTTTAGGGGCTTTACACTCACAACAGCCTGCTTTTCTCTCTTTCACTTTTGAAATAGCTGTTCCGCCACCATCGTCTTCCTGAGCTGGTACGTCTCTGAACTGTGCTGTCCAATGAGGTACTCAGCAGACTTGATGTCTAACAGTGATCATTGCTTTCAAAAGCCTGTTCTGCTAAATAATAGATAAAAGAGATGAACCATGGTGTGGTTTCAGTTTTGAGTGTTTGCTACACTGGAGCAACGAGTGCTATGTTTTCAAGAAAGAAGCAGGGAGTACAAAACAGGAATGGAGGAAAGTGGCAAGAAGAGGTAGAAAAGGCTGGAAAGAGCCTGGCCAAGCAGAAGGCATGGAATGGAGACTTCGGAAAGCATTACATTGCACTGGCATCCTGCAAAGCATCAGCTATTTCTGTGATGAGTGCAGCATCCCAGTGACTCACCTAATGGGAATGCCTGAATCCTCATCCCCTCCACCTATCTTGGCACTTCTTTCCAGCTCCCATTTGTACTCCTTGTAAGCGCAATCACTGGACACCCTTGAAGTGTTACAAATTACAGGTCGCTTCTTAAATCCATCCATTAAGATATTAGCATTTTTCCTGCCAAGGCAGTAACAAGAAGCGCTTAGCGCTCTTGGTGAAATTTGGCTCATAACTGCCTTGTAGCACTTACTAATACAGCTATTTCACAATTTGTTATCATCTTTTTATAACAAAGAAACCAGCTACTTCTCTAAAATATGGGTTTTAATTAACCATTAATTTTCTTGATAGCTCAGGTGGGGGGGTTGAATGCAGAACATTCCATTTTGTTTTTTATCATTTTCATTTTACATTCACTTTTCCCACATTAATCGTAATAATCAGAACCTGGCAGGATTTCTAAAATCAAACATAGCAAAAATTAATGACTAAAACCCATGTTTGATTATAAACTTGAAAAATTCCCTTAGCGATTTTACGGATTTTTTTATAATTCAGAGTGAATTTGTTTTTTAAAAGTCTGTGAATTGAAATTTAAATTAAAAATTAAAGAAATTTTAACGACTTTTTTTCTTTCTCCCTCAGACTCACAATCTTTATACATAAATAAGAAGAGACATAGATGGTAGGAGATATGTATTTATTTCAGAAAGGGTAGAAAAGCACATCCGTATTTTGTGAGTCCTTCAAATGTCTCGGAATTACATTCTTTGTTTTGCCTCTTCTTTCCTGCTAATATCTTCTCTTTGGTTTTCTTTGAGAACAGTAACCAAAATAGAATTACTCTTTAAAAACATCTAGCCATTTTTAATGTTTTATTAATATTGACCAACTCTAGTCCTGTCTTTCTGCCATTTGATGTGTCAAGATTGCTCTGCATACCTCTGCTGGTAGACATTCCTTTCTCTAACACACTGTTGGGTTGTGTTACCAGCAAAGACAAGCCTTTATGATACCCATCAAAGATTCAAAATGGTAAATTTTATCAGTCTTTGAAACGAAATATGTGCAAAACGCTACAATAGGCAGGGGAACAAAGAATCTTTTCTTGTTCAGATAAGGGATTTCAATTTTTGCTTTTAGAAAACATTGCATGAAGTAACTAGGTCAGAGCTATGCTAAATCCACACTTCATTTATCTGATATATGTGCTGCATAACTGTTCTGTTGAGTAGTTTAGATCTGACCTGAATTAAAGATGAAGCTCAAAGAATACGATAAAACAATAATAAGAAATCTGACTTACCATGAAGCCAAAGCTTCCATGCTAAATACATGGCCGCCTTCTCCTTGCTGTTCAGTTCAACACAGCTCGTGGTACTCCTGTCCGCAGAGGCTGCAGGCACTGGAGTCCTTCCCTCAGCCACAGAGACCTGCAGCTGGAAACGGCAGGCTGGGGCAAACACGTCCCGCTCGTGAACAGAAATAGTGTTTTCCCCTCTCTGGAGTTTCTGCACCACAAAATATAAATCCAAGAGCAAACTGAAAACAGCAAGCCTCAGTACTTGCATTATGATCTCTGGCAATGCATGAGGAACATTTAAGCAAGGATCTTACCTCATGGGCATAGAAGCCTGGCAGCGGCCATACAACAGCGAAGAGCTCAGGTGTGGTGATGGCGTCACCATTAGTGCCTGTTTGGAGTCATATACATAAAAAGGAACTGCATGGAGACATGCCATCCTGTCTGGAGAGCTGGAAGACACTTGGGTCAGCAAATGCAGGCATGTCCAGCGGCTGCCCAGCATGCAAGGGGTGTCCAGCCTCCAGGAGGTCACCTGTCCTTTCCACTGGGAAGGGGTCCCTGAACCCAATCCCTATCATGAGCCCTTCTCAGGGCAGTTACCCAGAGCCCCCTCTCCTCCCAAAGAAATTACACTTAGAGTTGCAATTTCCAAAGGAATCAAAGGGCACTTGGTAAAGGATTGTAGCCCTTTCTTTGGACCAAGATGAAAATAGGGACTCGCTTGAGGTACACAGCTGTTACAGGAAATTCTTGATGTAGATTCACACCAAAGGTGAAAAGTAAATTACAATTTAAAGTGTCCCTGTGGGGATCATTTCTGAATGTGTACTTGTACTTACAATATAAAGAAAAGCTGCCAATTCTTTCCTTTCTGCAGTACTGTAGGAGGCAACCAAGCCTGAGGCATAAAACAATAAAAAAAAAAAACAAACCACAAACCAAAATCCTTCTTTGGAGAGTGATTCAGAAATCTCTATCAGCAAGTGCAAAAGGTTTTCTATACATGGAAGTAGTCTGAAAAAAAAAGTGCGTAAATAGTTGATCACGTTAATTGTAATCCCTTGGATACTAGGACGTTATGTGTTTCCAAGGTTTAGTAGCTGCAATAAAACTTGTTATGCCCTGTAGATGGTTCATTTCCATGAACCTTACAAGCTGGTTCCTTCCCATGATCTCTCATTAACCTACCGCTAACCTAACCGACAGTAAAAGACTCTGCAAACAAAACTCAACAGACCTTTTGTAATTAATACCTTTGTGCAAGAGGGTAAACAGGGTGGCTTTCAGCTGTCAGACTGGACCTTCCGCGCCAGCAATTCTTTTATTTCCTCTGCAATTGAAGGATATTTTAGAGATGTGTGAAACGTGAGTAGGGTGGATGCATGCACTGACTGCTTGTGTTCACACATCTCTGCTGTGCAAAAGGAATCGGGGTGAGAGCAGGGTTGCCTGCTGACCAGGGGTGAATCAGCATTCAACAAAAGACTGTGCAAATGCTCTCCACTTTGTTCCAGCCAGGGCACATAAATGAATCTGGGACTAGAGCCCACCAGGCTCTTTGTGTGCCACCTTGACGTGTCTGCTTGGCCACACTGCTCAAGAACCTTTCCCCATGGCCTGCAACACAAAGCAAAGGAATCTACTTGTGGGCAAACAGGATTTGCTTCTCCAGTGCACCAGCCTCGAAGGTCTGAGCACGGGCACTGTGGACACAAATCTGCTTTATGTAAGAAAACTGCAGCAGCGGCATTTTCACTTTTAATGCGTCATCTCCAAAATGAGGAAATAAGATAAGTTGCTAATGTCCTTTTAAATGATATATGCTTCTGTGTTACATAATGTACAAGCATTAAAAACCACTCTCTTATCCGTTATGGGGGGAGGCAGATGGTTTTGCTTGTCATTCAGACGAGTTTACCGTTTCTTCCCTAACACTTAATGCAGGAATCTGCAGCCGAGAGGAAGTGCAAAAAGTGTTCTTCATGTTCTATGATGAAATGTTTCTGAATTAACCAATCTCCGTTGTGGTTTGGGGGGGCTGGTTTGTTGCTTTTGTGCTTACAGTTAGCTGAAGGTCTGCCAATTAATTCTCTGAGCCCTAATCTACCAGTGTCCCAAAGGAGACTAATCAAATACCTGGGAACTGAAGCTCAGCGTTCTCCCAGGCACTGAAACCCACGGAGCCGGTAGAGGCAGTGGTTTGGTGGTACAGCTCTCCCATCTGCCCTCTCCCAGGAGCTCTTTCCAGGCTTCCCCCTCCCTCTCTGTGGCATGCAGGGGCTCATTAGCTCATGACCTTTGGGTGGCATCCCCAGATGCTCCTCTACGGCCAAGGAGTTCACCTTTTGTCTGCGTAGTTATCTAGGTCATTATCATAAGCTAAGTTAAATGATAATTTGTTCACAGGTTGGGCTAAACTTGCAGTTTATTTTTTTCTTTGCCAGCCCTGCAGAAGTACTCGCGTATTTGAAGGCACGTCCATTTTTTCCAAGCTCTGTTAGCTGGTTGCATAAAATATATTAGCTGTCTGCTCAAATCTGACCTTCTTGTTTCCTTTTCTCTGTTAATTCAGGCTACATCCAGTGGTCTGAGCATCAGCTTTTCCCCACTGTTTCCTCTTTCTCACCGTAAGCTGGCTTCCTGCTCACTGACTGCTATCCTGCGACCTTCAGGAGTTTCTCCATTGGTTAACAAAACCTGGACTGAAAGTGGACCTTCTGGATATGGCCTTTGAAGCCCACACGTAGATTAAAATCTAATTATGATGTATGACTATGAGCAGATCATGATAGTAGCATTCAAGCTTGCTCTGCTGATATGTCATGATTTCTTCTTTCCAGTTAGCAGTGACTATTAAAAAGTCAGGCTGGATAATTCGTTGGGATTGTACTTGCTGTTAAAAGTATTTGCCTCTTTACTGAATAAGCACTGTCTTAATAGATCAAATTCCCAAGGACTTACCTCAGCAACTTTCTTAATTAAATAACTATGGGCATCTCGTTTCAGCAACAGGAACCAAGAAGCTCTAAGACTGATGGGTTGTTAGACTTGAAAGACTCCACCACCGACCCCACCCCAAAAACAAAAGAAAAAAAAAAAACCTCACAAGGAATTTAGGGTTTTTTCCTGCAAAAAAGAGAAAACATTCGGAAACAAGAATTTTTATGTAAGTCAGCAGGCGATTAACCATCGGTACAAATGACGAACAGAACAGAAAGATGTAATGTCTCTCTGGAAACCCTACCAGAATCAAACAGAAGACGCTCCACTAAACATCGGAGTGCTGGATTGAAACAGGTAAGATGATATGATCCTGTGGATCTTTCTAGACTTAAATTCAATTCATTTTCTTATATAAGATCTATCTGAGGCATTATCCTAGAAAAACATGACATTGTCAAATTAGCCATGTTCAGCACTGGAATTTAATATTCTCGTCCTCAAGATAAGTGTGATTCTCAACATGTGGGAGTACTCCGGATATTCCTAAATCAGTGCCTGAGTGACAAAAATGATGAACACTTCTAACATATATAGGATTTTTCACCAGGAAATACCAAATAGTATTCATGAGGGAAATGTGCACAGTTAACTCCATTTTATATATGGAGAAAAAAGAGGTCAAGGCAAGGGTAGTGACTTTTTAATGGCTACCCGCACCCCACCAGAGCTACTGACATATCCACTCCCTGTCCACTGCTCATTTTATTCTCAGAAGATCATTCTTTAAGTTCACACACACAAAAAAAAAAGAACAGTCATTGCCCAGGGATGGCAAAAGACACCAGAGAATCACAGTGAAAGTTCATGGCCAGGTTGGATGGGGCTATGAGCGCTCTGGTCTAGTGGAAGGTGTCCCTGCCCATGGCAGGGGGGTTGGAACCCTTCCAACCCAAACCATTCTACCATTCTATGATTCTGCAGTCCTAAGATGTGTGAAGATAAACAGCAAGCGAGTGATTAGCAAGGGTCATTACTGGCTTTCTTGCAAGATTTTTGCCAGGAAAGAAAACCAGCTGTCTACTCCCTCAGTCCTTCAATCTGATACCGCTTGCTCCCAGTTCAAACCCCTTCCAGCATATTTGATTCAAACACAGTTGCCACACTGCTGCACTGCCTGAGGCACATTCACTTTCCAGCTCCCATTCTTCAGATTCCTTGACTGCAAATCAAATTCATTAACAATGGACATTCCAGTTTATCATTTATTCTGCATAATCATTTTACTCCAAGACAACAGCTGGCACCTCGCACACTTCTCAGATGAGTACCTCTGTTGTAGGGGTTGCCAGCTCTGCTCGTGTACCATCACCGGGGCACGATGTCCATGTATCCAAACACTCCCAATTTGGGAACCCCAATTACGATCTATTTCTCTTGTGGGATGTAAGACAATCTGAACAGTCTGTGGATCTCTGGGGTCTGTGAGTTGTAAGGATGTCTACAGAACAGACCCTGCCCTGCCACTTTGGTTTCTGTCTCCGGAGGGAGCTGAGCTTCCAAGGGTTTCTCTTGCTCACACTATAAGTCTGACTGTGTAAGAAAGCAAACTTCTGTTGGCCTTGCACCATATATTATCACAAAACCTAAATCCGGATAGTCTACCGAAGTTAAAACCTAGAACTTTTTCTTCTGGAGAAGCCAGCAGCTGCCTGCTTCTTCTCAGATCCTGCTTCGTGCTGCTGTAACTGAGATTATTTCACCAGCACGTGTGAGAGGAGTTTCAAAGGCAGGGAAGAATAGGCTGAAATAAAGCAGAACGGGGCCTCCAGCTGGGAAGATGTGCGTGTGAAAGACTAGGCAAGAGATACATGCAATAAAATAGCTATTTATCCTCAATACATATATTTTAGAAACCTCAGTTAGAGTTTGTCATTACAGGACTCCTGCACCAAACACATTTCAGGCAATTAATAATTCTTAAAAACCTGCTTATTGAGTTAAGTTACTTTTCACTAAAATGTTCTCACCTATCTGGCATTTAATTAGCACACAATAAATTATCCATTTAAACAGCAATTACTTTCTTTAGTCAAGTGCATTAGAAGCAGCTATTTATGGACCCTTGGTAAGAATAGATCCAAGCAACTCACAGAACTACAGTGCGTGCATGCATCTGTGTGTATCATCACTGCTCAAGCAATCGCGGTCACAGGAGGCCAGTCAGCAAATGCGAAAACCAGGCTGAAGCTCTCCGGGAGACTAACAGCTACAAGATCTTTCTTGACAGCACATGGCTGGCCTGGTTTGCTGGAGGAATGAGAATTGAGGGACCAGCCACGGAGGTGTTGGTGAGGGAGAGGTCAAATATTCTGGATCATGTAAAGATATAGCACAAAGGGCAATGCTTGTGGGGAGCTGACTGGAAAAATACGATGAAAGCCGTAGCAAGAGATTTCTATGTGCAACGCCAGTGGCTTCTACCTAATCTACATCCACCCATGAATTATCGGAAGAAAAAGTGCATCCAAACCATTAGCTTCCTGCCAGGACTCTTCCAGAGCGGTGCGTGCGTGTGATACCAGTGCCTCTGCTCCTGTGGGATGTGAGTCCTTTGGCTTTATTCAGTTGGCAAGTGGCTACCATCATTGCCTACTTTTCAAGCGGACTCAAGCGCAGATGGGCACGGCCTTAGCAGGGGTGCTTCTGCCATGGGGCCAGCAAGGCAGGCAGCTCCTTGCTCCAGAAGCCCACCCACTCGCCAGAGACCCCACCGCATGCTGCTCTGAAGGCCCATCAGCGCCGGGCAAGGGCAGCAGTGCCGGCTGTCCCTGCCATCGCCCACCGTGCCATGCCAGGGTGGGAAGCTGAGGGAGGCTGTGTCACGGGGAGCTGCCCAGCCAAAATTTCACTCTTGCTGTCATATTGTTCTCACCAACCTCTTCTGCATCTCTCTACAGAAAAGAGTCAAGGACTACTGATTAATTTATGAGGAATAGCCGAGGTTATAATTAACTTTATCTACACCTCTACTTCAAGCTGACATGTTGCAGTCTTTCAGCAGGAGCTCTGTTCAGGCAACGCAGAGCAGGAAGCGCTTTGAAGCACAGGAGAGTACCAAAGGTGTGCGAGGAGAAAAGGTTACATGAGCAGAGGCAGGCAGACGACATCACGGGCCGGGGAGGTGGTGGACAGATGAGGACAGCCTCACTGAACACAGGCAGACCAGGTGCTTGACACGACAGTGCTGGTTTTATGGCCACAGCAGACGCTCTCCCAACAGGTAGGGAAGGGGAGACTGCATGAGAGAGATTTCTTCAACTGTTTTAATAAAAGATAAGCCTGCTAAGGGGTGGGAGGAGACCCCCCAGCCCACCGGCAGCACGGGGGGCCCATGGAAGCTTCATGGCCCCGTGTCAGCGCAGCAGGACATGCAGGATCCAGCACAGCTGCTTGCAGGCAGCTCTGAGAGAATCCTGACATCTACACGGGGCTGAGCATCATCCTAAGAGGTGGAAAGCTTCAACTGAGGACTACTAAAGATTCATTCCTAGAGCAGGCTGTCAGGCAGAACACAGCTTGTGTAAGGAACAGTTCAACATACAGCAGATATGATAACAAGAAGTCCCCTTAGCTCAGGAGCTCTCAGAGACACTCTATTTTTATTTTATTTAACTTTAAAAAGCTGGTCATGATGCTCAGAAGATAAAATCAGAGTATTTAAACCAGCACAACATCCACCAGTGCTAGTGAAGTTAAATGGGTTTATGTCTCCATACCTTGTCCCCACCTCCATCCTCCACTCTTCGAAAGCTAAACCAAGCTCAGGGTGTACCCTATTTGCACGCGCAGGGACAGCATGTGTCTTATGTCTCCTCCTTTAGCCTAACACCCACCCAGCTGGTCCCGAGCTATCAGTTCCCAATAGCTGGTAACACACATGGCTCTATGCTCTCTTACGCCTGCAGGGGCCGGGGTGAAAGGGCAGCCAGTACTCGCTATGCCCAGAACATCGTTTTACCCGCAGATGGGAAGACCTTTCTGTCTTAGTTGTCTGCTGTTGATGAAGTTGTAGAATTTGATCAGAGTAAAACACCCCCCTGAAACAAATGCAAACTACAAAAGGGCACAATTGCCAAGTGTTGTACACAGTGAACAAACAGATTCGCATGTAAGCAATTTGATAAAGAAGAGGATTTGGAGATCTATAAAAATAAACAGGCCCAGAACAAGCCGAGGATATAATTAAATCAGTGAAATGAAATATCAAACGCTGGCAGCCCACAAACAGTTTGATGGTAATAATAATAATAGGGACTCAGTGGATGAAAAGCAAGAGAGAAAATTGGTCCATTAAAAATAATGGTGAACAAAATGATGACTATGTGACGGAGAGAAGGGCACGTTACACAATAATTTTGAAATTTCTTTTTGTGAAAATGAGAGAGACATTCTAAGGCAGTCATTTCTTCTGCATCAGTGAAGGGTAAAGTGCCAGCCTTGGAAAATTCAGCATCTCTAGACAATCAGCCAGACTCTTAGCCAGGCTCAGAATTTGGCACATCTCCTTCACTCACTTTTGAAGAGGTACATTAATTTGAAACAACTGGGGACCTGGATCACTATATAAAAATCCAGAATATGGAGCGTGTACTACAATACCCATTTATCCACCAAATAAGCAGTTCTTTGGCATTTTCCCAGCTGGGAATAAGCGAGGATTGAAGTACAAATTGTATTCCAGTTATAAGTACCCTGGGAATAAGTATAAATGCGTGTAACAAATTAGGGATAGCAACAATATATACTTCCTAGCAGGGCCAATAAAAAAATCTGCAAGTCCAATAATATCAACATTGTATGAAATTTATCCCAGTGAAGCACATAACTAAATGGAAATATTTGTATGAGGAAGTACAGACCTTTGGAAACCAGTGTTGACTGAAGACTGTTGATGGAGACCGGCTATCTTGCTTGGCCTACACGCACACACATCCTTGGAATACCCCGACTACGGCTTGCCGAAATTTGTAACAGTTCTCTTTCCATTCACAGGCTTTTCACAGCTGCTTGACACACTGCCCTGGGAAGCAGCTTCAGCAACAGCCGCAAGAGACCACAAGCTGGGCAGAGCAGGAGGGCTTTACCTCAAGGGGTACACCTGCTTCCTATAGTTCTGTGCACACACACGCTGCTCCTGAATCAACTACCCTGGTAATAAAGACCATGAAAACATGATGCACAAATATCTTTCTAAGCTGACAAGGAATGTAAGTCATTTAACCGGATGCTTTGTTATATTCAGCTCATCTGCCATTTGGGATTTGCTTGGTGTTTCTGATAACACAGAAAATAAATACAGCAGAGATTCTAGTTTCCCTGCTAACATACTCCAAACACTGTGAGATATCATCACCAGTGCACCAGGGCGACTGCTCCTATTAAAGGGTCAGGATGGACATGAACAGCTCAGATTGCCATTGCCAGCCGCAGCAGACAGGCAAAAGGCAAGTTCTGACTCCTGCATCCCTGTTCATTTCTGTCCCCCCGTAACGATGTCCTCCCACTCGCAGCTATCGGTATGTAAATCATGGCATCGTGTCTGACATCTGCCACTGAAATGTCAGCCGGCTGAACTGCTGCTGCTCCTCTCGGCCCAGCGGAGACACGCTGATTGATGTTCACTTAGGGTCTGGGGTCAATCTGCGAGAGGTCCCCTCTGCCGCGCTAATTGCCTGTGCAGAGCCTTGTACAATGGAGCATAGAGCTTTGATCCTCAATTAGGAAGGTATCAAGATATTAAAAATGTGAGTAATGTTAATGGATATGATATGTTATCGTGGAATACTTGAAATCAGCAAAAAAATAAAGCAACATCTGTTTCTCTGAAGAATGAGGGAGCTCTGTGCAAAGCAGCTGTTTAATTATCCAGCACTATGTCAAGTAACGATTTACATACCATACTCCTAAATCCCAAATCAGCTCAGGGACAGGAGTTACTTTTAAGAACTAAGAAATAGAACGAGCACAGACATGTCTTGAATTGTCAGCCTTAACATAAATAAATACATAAATCTAAATACCACTTGCATTTCCTTTCTACCTCCCTAGATACTCCTCCTGAAAACTCCAACACATAGCATTTTTACTCAAGCTAGTCAAACCAAAACACCACCACCTTTGGGATGCAAACTTGCAGTGGATGTATGTATCGGAATTTAATGAAGGCTGTAGCATTAAACTGCCCTTTCCAAAGCTCACAATGGTAATTGCATCAGCTCTGGGCACAAGCTTCTGAACTGATGACAAAAGGCTTGATGAAGTCTGACACCGGAACACTCTCCTAGGTTTTTAAACAGTCTTTAGTACAAGGAAGAAAGCACCATTGATTAATGATCAGAGGAATTTCCAAGAAGAGTTAAGTATTAAGAATCACAGTATTTCTAAAATTTTTCAAAGTATTTTCTTAAATTTCAGTGACAGTAAGTGGGAAAATAAGTCCGTACAGCAGTCTTTATGTGGTTGACGTAAATGCAAGATGGATATTTTTCACATTCTGAAATATTGCATATGGTCAGTTAGCAAAGGTCAGAAATTTACTTGATGAAATAATTTTGTTGAAAATCATGGTCAGCGAGTCCAAAGTATTTTACGTTGAAAATTTCTAGATAGACAAACTGTTGCGAGATCCAGACCAACCAAAAGAGGGTTCTGCATCTCTGTGGCAGACCAGCCGAAAGGACCATCGTGGCAATGCAGCAAGCAGAGAGCTTGGGTCTGTTCCTTGGCACCATTTAATTTATTACTGGGAAAATAGGCTTTGAGTCCAAGTCACACAGGACTTTGATTTCCCAGGTTATCCATAAACACTTTGAGGCTGCCACTTATCCTCTATTTGACCCAAGGTAGTTGAGAATTGGTCTGGGGGATAAATCGTGTAGTAATTTGAAATGTAACTGCTTTCGGCTTCTATGAAGTCATATGAGCTCACTGAAACGAAGTCTTAACCAGGAGGCTGCCAAGCCGTGACCCATGAGAAAGCCTAACGTGCTTCAGTCTCTCTCCTCGCAGACGTCTCATCCTGCCTGAACCAAGACGCCTTGGATGCAGGACCAGGTTTACAAAGCTAACGCAGGCAATCGAGTCAGGTCCCACAGCATCACGTTTACCGCATTACCTTTCAAAATACTTGCCTGGTTTTGTCTAGTCATGTAGAACTTTGCAATTTCTACAAATTTATGGGCCATTTTTCCCCTTAGTGCTGTCCCTGTTGCCCAAAAGCATCCCCCCCTAGACTGTACAGTCATCTCATTTCAGACCCTCTGTGCTCTTTTTCCTGCCCTATCCCCCTCTCAATTACTCTTATTCCACTTCTTGTCATTTGTATCCCCTTTATCTAAATCCATGTGAAAATACCGTGGAACAAATGTGTTTGCCTGAAAATATTTGCTACAAATACGCCAAGAGGAACATATCCCTTGTTCTGTCTGTTCCCTTCAGGAAACGTACTCATTAATTTGATTTCCAGCTTTCATTTTTTTAAAGGGAACAAATGACAATGATTGTTTACTTTGAATTGTGATCTTTAGCATGAATAATTCTCCCAAAGAAACATCTGCTTCACAGATGAGTTGTGACAGCAGACAATGTGCTTCCAGATTTTGCATTCGCACTTGCGTGGCAAAAGCTGGGACTGGGACTGACTGTCCAGCACCACAGTGCAGTCCCAACAGGCCAACGTCACTTATCAAGAGCATTTCTTGGCTTTTTGGGGTATTTTGAGGCATTTTCTGGTGTTCAGAAGTGTGGTTGGCCCTAAGGTAGTATCTTTGTGCCTCAAGGAGGGCATGTGAACATGCCAGCTACCAAATATTTCTTGGCCTTTTGGGAGGTGCCTGGCCCCAAAATTACCTGCTTGCACGTCCAGAAACCGTGAACATCAATGTTTTCACTCATTTTGTCTTTAGCTACACTGTGCACTTCCTATTCAGCAGGTGAAAGAGGTTTCTGCCTGTGCCCAGCAAAGCTCGGCTGCCAGCCCGCTGATCCAGCGTGTTAAAGCTGCTGTCTGCACACTGGAATGGATTTTAGCAACAGCCGGACCCGAGCTAAAACTTCTTATCTAAATTCAAGTCCAAACTTCTCCAAACTCTCGGGCCTTTTAGCATCCTTGGCTGACACTTTCTGAGCTGACTAGCAGATTCAGACTCTGTTTTCATCTCCTTATTGGCGCACATAACGTACTGCAAAATAAAGATCAAAAACATAGGAAAAGATCAGGTGCTAAACTCTGAGCTCTTCATGAAAAGAAGGAAGCAACAATCTTTTTCTTTTGCATGTCAAATAGACTGAGTAGTAGTGCACAGAACATTCAAGGTACATATCAAGAAAAATATCTCACCGATAGGGATATGAAGAAAGAGCTTTCCTGGAGGCAGCGTGGTCTCCGTCACTGGAGATTGCTGAAGACAGCTTAGACAGATGGCTGTCAGGACTGGAGCAGTTGTCCCATTTGGAGGAGGAGGACTGGATGACCTCTCAAGTCTGGAAGTTTATAATCTTCTCTATCAGCAGCTCACCCCGTGCTGGCACTGGAGGGGGAAGCTCATGCTGGAAACCTCCTCCTGCAGGAAACTCCTTTTCTTTCCTCCCTTTTGCTTAACCATAAATCTGCTGCTGACCCTTGGATGCTGTTGCTATCTCATGACTGAATTTGTAGGGAAGCTTTGTCACCTTCTGGTGCAGAAGTGAGGTTTGATCTCTAGCACCTTCAGCAGCCTACCAGCCCTCAAGCCGAGCAATCTTCCCACGCCACCCTGTCCCCTGCAAGGGCCCTGGCAGGGAATTACAGTTACAAACCTCGATTTAAAGAAGAAGAGAGAGAGAATAGATGGCATCCATCATATACTCCTTCCTTTCTGTTCAGTCTTCTTCCAAAAGAAAGTGATGGGTATTTCACCTTAAATGCGAAGCTGAACGCCGTGACTGTGAGCGCACTACCTTAGACCATCCTTATGCAAAGTCTAGTTGTGGTTAGGAGTTTAGATTCCATATAAAGCTATTTTTCTTGACCTTTCCCAGCGCTGCACACAGAACTGTCAGCAGCCACAGCACATCTCCAGGACTGCGCAGCACAGGAGGCACCGAGCTCCACAGACTTTGCCAAGAAGATGTCAGAGCTGGAAAGCCCTCAGCTCCCATGGAAGTCAAATGAGAGTCTGCAACATAACCGGCTTTATCAGCAAATACTCCACATTTCTTCTGTTTGTTTTAATACTGCTTTTCCCTCACTCTTACTGAGAGGTGGCTATACTTCCTATTACATACGAAATATGGCAACATTTAAAGGTAGAAAGTGAGTACAGTGAGAGGCATACAATATACACAAGCACTCTTTTACCCTTTATTTACAAGATGGATACTGTGCAATAGGAAATGTTCCTTATTACCCGTAACAGGGTGCAAATCTTCCAAATTTTTTTGGCTGCATTTCATTCACTTTTTTTTTCGTTTAAGAGACTAGGAAGAAAATAAAAATTCTGGTGGTTTGTAAAGTGCTCTATCAACACCAGGAATTGCTGTGCTATTTGAGATACACATGAGCAATTAGAAAGCTGCTGAACATATAGATAAGAAAATGTCTTCTTTTTAATGCTACCCATGATCCACAAAAGCCCATTTTCAATACAAAGCCACCATTAACTAGGTATTTCAATACACTCATAGCATTGTTAGGAGGTGTGTCACGGAGCTGGATGGTCTTTCATAAACTATGAAAATGATCCTCTCCCTCAGAAACACAAGTAGCGCAAGAAAAACACAAACCATGTTTACAACTGGATAGCAGAACACTTTGCGATTTGTCTTTATGAGATTTTGAAATTCAAATGGCTGAACTGTTGAGCTGTCTGAATATTTGATGTTACAGGCAGATGCGGCAGGAGTAGATCCTCATCTTCTGTAGCTGGTGTATCTACAGGCTCTAATGTACTCATTTACTAGCTGAATTATTTACTTACATATTAGCTGAAGATCTCAGAACCTAGTATATAAGGCGACTAGCACTGTTCACATGAAAATGGAGTGAATCTCCTATTGCTTTCCTTGGAAACTGAATCAAAACCAACTGCCAAATCTCTCTGTCCACATCACCATCTTTATACGAATTCACTGTCCTCGTATTTTTCTTGTATTTTGTTGAGCCTCTTTTGCACAGGGTTGTCTATTTATTCAGTCTTTTAGTGGAAGAAGTAGTCATTCAAAATGGAAATGAAGTTACATTGAAAATATTTTGTATCTTTAACTACATAACAAGGGGTTTACACACAGTTAAAGCTAGTGCTAATTGTTCACGGATGTGTACCCAACAAAGATCTGGTCCAAGGCTCAGTGAAATCACTGGAAATCTTGCTAGAGTCTTCTTCAAGGTTCAGATCTGCCTGTGTAGGAACTATACTATCCTCTGTGTCTTATCACATTTTGATCACGAGAGAAAGAATGGGAAAATCTGAGCTGATCAGAACACGTTTGTATAAATATGTACATTTGTACCCATATGTCCCTTTTAAAACCATATGTTCTTCATTTTTATCTGTAAGAGGAATTTAACTTGAGGTCTGCTATTCACTTTCATAAAATCTAAGCTGAAAGACTGCAGAGAATTTAACGTTCTTCAACGACATTAGGAATTCTACAATAAATAGTGAAACTGTCTTTGCAATGTGACTAAGACCAAGTTTCTGAGACCATTATAGACACCCTGAGCCAGAACAACCTCCCAGAACCTAATAGCATCAGAAACATCTATGACAAAATTGCACCGAGTCTGAGGGGGGGAAAAAAAAAATAGCATTTACAACTCGAATAGAAAGTACTGAGAGATTTTGTGCCTTTAAGCAAAATAGTCACTTAAAAACAGAAGAAATCTGCAGTGGGATCAGCAATCACGTCTTTACCAATGATAAATCTAGTAATGGTTAGACCGTCTTCCAGGGTGAACTGAACTCAGGGCTCTACTGCCAAGTAACTGTGACGAGGAGCTGTGCTTCAGTACTTTTGCTTTGCTGTTTATTGTTTTATCTACTCACTGCGCAAACATAACGAGGCTCTGTCACAGAATATATTGACTGACGCGAAAGACATGCTGCACAAAAGGGACAGCGCAGCATCAGAGCCAGCCGGGTAAAGAGCCGGCACGGACCAGTCCTAAGCTTCATGAGTGGCAGTACCATGGGAAAACCAGACCTGGGATAATTCTTTTTACCTTTTTGTGTTTCAGTTTTCTGACCTGTAAAACTGAAGATAGTAGCACTCATCCCTGCGTTGGAGCTCCGTGGCTCCTGGATCAGGGCTGCCTTGGGACTGGCCAGTTCAGCAAGCAAGAGGAGCAGATTTCAGGGTGTGCATCTGCCTGCTGCCTCTGCAAGGGTAAAGCAATGCTTGGTCACATTCCTACCACTGAAATATCTCAGTCTTTTTAGTGGGAGAGTAAAAGGTAGTAAGCAACGCAGTGCTTTGGTTTGGGTCCCCCCGTCCCGTCCCGTTCCCCTCCCCCCAACTACATAACCCTTTAGCTACTTCTTCAGTTATGATATTCAGTTTTGCAGCTCTTCCAGGATTTATTTGCTCACCCTGTTTCTCCGGAGTAAAGAACATGACCAGTAGCTTTCGGGTATTTCCTGGGGACTGTGACAGTGCCACAATGGCCTGTCGACAATCAGCTAATTTTAAAACAGCCAGTTCTAGTACCTATTAAAGGCTAAAGTGGCACAGGGAGCTCAGCAACTTAATACCAAGTACATTTTACTTCGCCTCTTGAGCAGCTTTTGTTACCCACACTGAACTCCAGGCAACCATGGCTTCAATTATCCAACCTAGCTAATTTATAGCACATTGCTACAATACAGAGATACCCTATGGCAGCTACAGGCTAATGATCATTAAAAATCTCTCACTCATGTTTTAAGCAGAAACGACAATTCTTTTCCCTCTGCCAGTCTTCCTAACTCTCTAAGGTTGCGGTTGAAAAATATTTAAGTAAAATTGGTCACTTGGCAAATGGGGCATTCTCAAATTTATGAGGCTGAACCTCAGCTAAAACTGTCCAAGTAGTTTGTTACCAGCTTTGAATTCACTCTCACAAAAAAAATAAGTTGCTCGTGGCAGTGACACATTTGAAAATGGGGTCAGAGCTGACTTATGAAAATGATTATAGAAGTCTTTACTAACAATTATACGCCAGAATGGCTTTTGGCCCTTGTCTGCATAGCATATTTCCAGCAAAATCAGATATAGACTCCTATGAGCACGAGCATAAGCTGGAAATCATCCTGACTCACTGAGCTTGCACCTCTCACTGAAGTAGGGCAGGACTGTGCTGAGACCTTGTGCCTGGAAATGGCTGTGGGCAATACATTCAAAAGAACCTTGGGAGATCTACTTGTACAATTAGCGTCTCTTAAGAGAGATGAAGTTAATTGCTACAATTGCTTTATTTATGAATTTTAAAATTAATTTTTATCCAGGCTTTTAACAAGTGTTCAAGGCATTTTATGGTTTTCAGGTCTGAAACCCTAGAGAAAAAGATCTATTTTTAACTCCTGTCACTTCAGTCATGTTGCAATCTGAAGTTAACAACACAACTTCAACAGGTGCTTGGTGGAACTGACAACAAGTCACAGTAAATCCCGGCAGCACTCACTGAAAAACAAACGATACAGCAAGCAAAGACAAGGCTAGTCAGGTAAATAAAGATGACTTAACTTTGTTGGAAAGAAAAAATGTTTCAGTATCGTGAAAATGCAATGCTTTGTAAGGCTTAATGTTCTGTTAATTCTCCCCTTAGAGATATCACTCCAATAACCTACTTTCTGCCTGACCTCCAGTCGGAAGCAATTCAACGATTTATTCTCATTCTTTTGCATCCCCACTGAGGGCACTTCTAAATTAACCTGGCATTGTATTTAGAGTGCTGGGGAGCATTTATAAAGACAGCCACAAAACGAATGTCCTTGCCAACAGACAAGTTTTTTTACATATTTTCATATATCCAAGAAATGAATTGTAATGCTTTAGAAAACACAGCAGTGAAAAACTAATCAAAAGAAATAACAGAGAATAAGAGACCCATTTACCAGACATCTCAGATGCGCAAAAGATTTACTTTTGTAGATTATAAATATAGATGAAACTTTAAGTTCTAGGCTTTCTATCCTGCAAACCTTGTGACGTCGGCATACACAGGGTATCTGTACTACACGCTACATGAACATTATAAAAAAAGTACTTTTTAAAACCTTTCAAAATCTGAGACTCCATCAGAAAGAGCAAGCTTATTTGTGCATTTAATGGAAGGTCTCATTCAAGTTGGGCAGGTTGATTCCAAGAACCACTGTTTTCTGCAAATATGAGAAAACAGAGATATGCCAAAAGGAGTACAATTTTAGCAACATGACTACCATAACGTTGCTGAGTTTCTCATGAATGACAGCACTATAGGGCTGACATTTCATGTGCTTCTGCAATGTATACTACTTTTCTATTTAGAGCCCTTATAGAAGTTAGTGATGGAGGAAACGATCCAGGAGCTATTCCCACTCCCCCACCGTTCTCTGCAGGTTTAATACACTAGAGCACAGAATCAGGCATTGGAATTCTATGAGCTGAAGTGAATAGGATTGCATGGGCAGAATGTCAAAATGTTTTTAATGATTCACTGGCAAATGTTGCATATCGAAGAGGCTTCAAGTTACACCACTCAGATCCACACTCAAATTTCCCCAAAGTTTGAGAATTCGTTTCTGTCAACTCCAGCTTACAACATGCACTCACTTCCCTGTAAAAGGCTGCAATATATTAATGGGTAAATAGCATAATCACTGAAAGCCCCTTCCCTCTTGCTGCTTATTGCCTCAAACTGCAAGCCCCTCCTTTCTTAATTCACATATATCCATTGGTGACTTCTTCATATATTGACTGTAGACTTAACCCCAAATGCATTGTCTGAATGTGTTACCCTGTCTTGGGGTCGTTAATCAGTCTGGCACCTGGTGAAATGGTAGGAGAGGAAGAGATTTTTATGCCTAAAGGTATAAGCAGGACTCAGACCTCTCCTGTTACTTTTCACTGATGCCCTCTATACTCGCAGGCAGAAGCGAAGTGTGAGGAACTAGAGGCCAGGGCAGCCCTACCTGGGCTCTCCACGGGCCAGTCCTACTCCGGACTTTAAAAAGACCTTAAGCACATAGACAGCAGTATGGTTACAGAATCACAGAATAGTAGGGGTTGGAAGGGACCTCTGTGGGTCATCTAGTCCAACCCCCCTGCCGAAGCAGGGTCACCTACAGCAGGCTGCACAGGACCTTGTCCAGGCGG
>Ga0065711_1001305_pt1 | contig 45098 bp, 32 predicted proteins | sample Hoacrofraction12_FD_59098 | JGI IMG/M metagenome (GOLD analysis project Ga0065711, IMG submission 59098) | Hoatzin crop microbial communities from Cojedes, Venezuela - Epithelial fraction 12 v2 (version 2) | ecosystem: Host-associated > Birds > Digestive system > Esophagus > Crop | place... | reverse complement strand
CCCCCCCCCATCCTTTTCACAGAAATGAGATTTCTCTGCTGGAAAACAAAACAAAGCAAAAGAGAACTTCAAAAAAAAAAAAGAAAAAAAAAAGGCAACAACACAAAAAAAGCCCTTCAAGCAATAACTGCTGTACAAGGCCAGTTGGGACACCGTCAAATTAGAGAGTTATTATTACCTAGGGGACATTAGAAATCAAGTTTGTTACTGGCAGTTCCTGTTTCTGTAAAGACTTGTTAATAGCTGAAATTTTAAAGGGTGTTGTTCAATTGGCAAAGTGTTATTTTTCTAAGCAGCCACCATGTTCTCACCTGCTGCCATGGCTCCCGAGAGCTGCAAATGTTTGGAGGAGGTGGAGGCTGTTGAAGGGTGGTGGGGATCCCCGTGTCCCTGAGAGAGGAGGTGCTGCTCCTGCCCAGGCAGCCTGGATGGGAGCCCTCTCCCCATGTGGCTGGAGGCTCGTTTGGATGGGCTGCCTTTAGTTTGGCGTGCTCACAAAATTTTGAGGGAGAGAAAAGGGTCTTTGAGACAGTGGTTAATGCGGAGGTGGAAGGAGAAAGGAGGCCTGGGTTTGTGGTCCCAAAAGGGAAATGTTTTTCGGTTGCTTGCAAGTTCCTCAGTCACAATGATTCAATAAATCAGATTTTTCACTCAGGGCCAAATCCTACCCTTACAAACATCAATGCTACCGGCTTAGGGGAATCTCTGTAAATCTCTGCTAATTTCCATTTCGGAGTGTTGTGGTTTTACACAGTGATGTGACAGAAGCAGACTTCATTTTGGCAGAAATCTGTCCCCACTGTAATTTATATAACCTATGCAGTCTCCATGCAGTTTACATATGCTTCATGTCAGGGTGACTTTTTCATTGTCTAAAATTATTTTTAAAAGCAGAGGAGGGGAAAAAAAGGAAAGAAAAGAAATCTAGAAAGAAAATGGAAAATGGAAAACACTTGGATTTTGGACTACATACGGTCGTAGATCTTCTATTCTTGATGGTCTAACTGAGATTTTTGGAGGAATCTCAGTGCGGATGTGGAGGAGAACATATGTTTCCATCATGTGTGTGCCTGGTCAATGCATAGGAAAGTAAATGCTGTCTAAAACTTCTTGCACAAGTCACAACAGCTATAGTGCAGCAGACGAGAAAAACCTGCTCTGTCCACATTTTAGCTTTATATGTATGCATGTGCACATATTCATATTTACAGGTGTGTGTGTATATATTTATACATATAATTATTGTTTACAATATGACTGGTTACATCTGTCCAGCTGCCTATAAATTTATTATGGGCAATTATGTATGTAATTGAATTCTAAAATGCCCTATAAATCGCGACCATCTGATATATATATATTAAATAAATCTTATGTGAGGACCTCATACAGTTCACAGTTTAACACAATATACCGCTCTTCCCACCAGGACTAAATACAAGTGTTTAAAGATGGCACAGAGGAAAGCTGAGCTGCACCCTGTTTTTTGAGTTCTTTTGGCCCAAGAGTTTAACTTTTCTCTCTTTTTTTTTTTTTAAAGAAGAAAAGGGTAGTGAGCTGGGAGAAACCCCTGCCTGTTGCTTAGAGCTCAGCAGAACATCTCTGTGTGGGAGTTTGGCTGAGCTGTTTAGCCTCACTGAATTCTCAGTTTTCTCATCTCTAAAATGGGCACAGGGATAATGTTTGAGCTCCTGAAGACTGGCTGCCTAGGAGGCCTGGAGGACTGCAATGCCCTCCGTTAGGCATCCCTAGAGAGGAGGGGATGGGCTGGTGCAGCGAGGAGGGAGGCTGTGGGCTAGACACGCTCCCGCGCCCCACCACGACCATCTCCAAGAGGAGCACCAACCACAACAATAAACACCAGCAGCTGCAGCGGCCACGATGAAGGATGTCGCCAAAACCAGCAAGAATCCAACTTGCTCGGCCAACTCCTGTTTTCTCAGCAGAAAGGGAGGGGATGGGGAAAGGCCAGGCTTGAGTTGGGGCTGCTGGTCTGCGGGCTTGGGGGACAGGACGGGATGGGATGGGGGTCCCAGCTGTGAGAGCTGGGGCGGCCTTGCATCTCTTGCCAGCCATGGCTCTCCGCTCCCCATCCCTCCCTCCCCACATTCCCCCTGGTCCAGCTCGTCTCCCCTTCGCCACTTTTGCTTTATTTACGAAAATGTCGCTGGAATTCAAATGAGTTATCTATTCTGTGGCCGCCTCACTTTCCCACAGCGGGCCAGTGCCTGCCTGACGCAGGGTCCGGCTGAAACTGCGTGAGAAGAAAAGGAAAGTGCAAAAGAATGCTTTTCAGCTCTTTTTATTCCTTCCTCCCCCCCCTCCTTATTTTATTTTGTGTGTGTGCGTGTGTGTCGGGCGCACTCTTCACTGGCTGTCCCCCCCTTGCTCCCCTCCTCCCTGCTTTCATCCCCTTGGCCCTGCTTTAGCCCCCTTTATGTTACACGATAGCTCGAATGGAAGCCCAGGAGGGTCCTATAGGGAATGCATAGGATCCCTGAGAGAAAGAAAGCCCCCAACAAGCTATACACCAGATGTATAACGTTATATGGTCAAACTGGCAAACACAAAAGCAGAAAAACAAAAGACGTGAATTAGGGAGAAGCATTCAAAGGCGTGTTTTGAAAACAGCCCAGCCAAGAGGCTGGATTCCCCCTCCTGAGACTAAATGTTTGAAAGAAAAGGTGCTGAAGAAAGAAAGCGAAGGAGGGGAGCAGGAGGGGGTGGGGGAAGAAACCAATTTTTTCTAATTAGCTGAAATCTAACAGGCCCTGAATTTTGTAAGTAGTTTGGGGCTATTTTTTCTTTTTTCCTCTTTTTTCTCCCCTTAAATCAAACATGGGGGAGATGAGGTGCTGTAACTTGTCAAAGTGTGGGGGGCCAGTGAGAGGGGTGTTGTTCCCAAACTCGTGCTATACCTCTCCCCAGTCAAGGCTGCAATTAGCCCTTGGTCTTTTCCCCCCTGTGTTTCCAGAGGGCTGCGTCTGCTGTTGTATCAGCCTCCCCTTTCTAACTTCGCCCCCACCCACCCACAAATCTTGAAAGTGGAAAGGTGCTGGGCAGGGGCAGATGAGAATGGAGGCATCTGCCTTCTTTCTTTTTTTTCTCCTTTTATTTAGCCTCTGTCAGCTCAGCATCCAGCACGCCTGACCTGGCTGAACATCTCTGACCACTTGTCCCATTCTGAGGTGAAAATTCATCCAAAGGAAAAAAAAAAGGAGGAAAACCAAAAGAAGAGGGATTGCAATGTGAAGTTGCAGTCGCAGAGGCTGTAGGATTACAGGGGCAGGTTGAATGGTCCCTGCTTCCAACCCTCGATGCCTCAGCAGCAGACCGGGATCCATGTGTCTGTGCTCGGTGCTTCTCTCCCAGCCTAACCCTGCGAAGAAAACTCAGGAGAAACGAGAAGTCAGCTGGGACTGGGCTGCTTCTCTTTTGCTGGTGGCTTCAAAATTCAAGCAGCAGCATTTGCACCTTGGTAAAGATGGCCTGGAGGGCGCTCAGGAAAATTCCTCCCCTTATCGGATTGACTGAGCATCACTATGGGACAGACTTCGCTGTCTTAGCTCACGCGTGAAATCGATGGGGCTACTAACAGAGGAAGGATATCTTGTCAGGGTGGGATGGTAGCAGTCTTCCCTAATTAATTTTCTCTAATCTTGAACAGTGGCTAGTACAGAAATCTTCCTTCTTTCCGTGCATGAAAACACACACATACACAAATCTGCTGTCCTGCCCCTTTTCTTCCTAACTCCATTCCCACATTAGTAAAACTACAAGAAATGCTGAGACATGCCTGGGGAGAGGGAGAGGAGGAGAAATGAGACCAAAGGGAGAAGGTGAAGAGGATTTGCTGGGGAGGGGGAACACATCACAGCTGTAGCAGAGGCACTTTGCATCGCCACGCAGCGTCGCTTGCCGGGTGCAGCTGTGGACCGTGGGCTTTGTAATGAAAGCGTGGTCAAATGAGTTAGACCTATTGCGGGGCTCCTCAGAGCTGTCATATTAAACATCAGGCTGCTCTGAGGATGGGAAATCAACAGCTTCGCTGCTGTGCTAGTGGTGAAGGCTGCAAGACAGCTCTCCCTATTTCTCTGCAAGTGTCAGCCCTCTGCCCTGCTTTGCCAGTGGCAGACATAGAAGAGCAGAAAACTATTCAGATATCCAATATATTACAAGGGGCTGGCAGAATTACCTTGTTGAAAATGTATGTTCACAGTTGAACAATTCATATTTTAGCTTCTTCACATGGTGGTACATTTTTTTGATATACTTGTGGCAATGGATAAAATAGATTCATTAGCTTTGATTAACCTTCTTTAACTAGAGTTAAAAACCTGCTGCAGACAGCTCTGCTACCAATGCAGCCTTTAGGATGCTTTATCATGTTTAAGACCCAATTACTGTTGTACCAAATAAGAATAAACCATCACAGTAAAATGTGGTGCACACAGCCCTGTTAAAGCTCACGGCAAATAATCATTAATTTATAACAGCGACTTCCCCATTTCTATAGTTTTATTGATGGCTACAGTTAATTCAAGTTGAAAACAATGTAACTTGACACTGATCAGACCAACTAGTTTTCTGGTTTTATTGACTTTTGCCTTTTCTTTTCTTTTTTTCCTTTTTGCTTTGTGTTTGGAGTCTCAAATGGCTACTTCTTAATAAACCCTCATAAAAACCGGGCAGAGAACAGCAAGGCATAGATGAAAAGGCTTTGGGGGAGATTTTCAAAGGCACAAAAGGTGCCTAACTCCCATTGACTTCCAATTACTGATTCATTTTTGTTATGAATTTTGAGGAATTCAGAGGGAGGGTTGAGTTTTATGCAGTTATTTGTTTGTGCCAGCCATGAAGCTAGAAGATTTAAAGAAAAATGATGCTTTAAATCAGTAATTGCTCAGAAACTTTTTTGTTCGTTCATCTGCAACCTATTTGCTTTTCTGCTTTTCAGAGAGCTCTTTGATCTTAATAAAAGTCCAGAAGGAATACAGAACATAAATACACTTGTTACTGGAGCTTTTTCATTTTCGCCTAGGACCTGATCCTGCACTCACTTGAAACAGATGATTAACTTCATAAATGTTTGGTTAGGCTTACTCATCAGTGTAAAACTGCCTATCTGCTTAATTTCTTTTGCAGGATCAAATTCTGTGCTAATTGAAAGAGCTTCCATGTGTTTGTTTTACATTTCCTTGCATTTTGGCATAACTGGATCTGAAAAGCAGCTGCAGAATGCAACGTGTTAATTTTGGACAGGGTTTGACTGAAGTGGGAATAATAAACAGTGAGATGCTGCAGCTTTCAGGCAAAGCAGAGTAACAACAATTAAAAAAAAAAAAAAAGAGAGAGAAAGATGCAGTAAACTAACACGTGTAGCTTAATGTTTGACTTAGCTGAAGCCAGGCCACCAGGATTGCGAGCTGCTGTTTGGGAGTGGAAAATGTTCGCATTTGCAGGCCAGCCTTTCTGGTCTTTCTTTTCAACTTTATTTTCTCTTTTGAGTTACACAACTGTCTTTCTATAATAAGCTGAAGATGGGACTCTGGTTAAACTATAGATTTGTTCAGAAAATGAAGTGCAAATTCACAGCAATGCAAACATCAAGGAAATAAACTAAATCCCCATGGTTACTAATTCGGAAAGTTTGGGTCAGAGGCATGATCTAAATCGAGTTACCCCTTTGCTGGAATATTGTGCCCACTAAAACCTGCTGCTGGTTAGGGTCACGATTATTGTTTCTAGGCTGATTTTAGGACATTGTGCTTGATGGATTTGACTCTAGGTCAGGGTCGATGACAGGTTTTCTGTGCTAGTTTCATGTACAAACTCAATTTTTCTTCAGCATTTGTTCTCTTTTCTCATAGCTCCCACAGTTTGCAATGGTGACTGAACTCCTTCAAACTTTATGTGCTGATTCTTTGCATAGTATTGGGCTCTTCAGTAGTGTGACCTGTAATAATGCAGTTGAATTAAATGAAACTATATTTGATCTCTTCCTGGTGTAAACTGCTGTACCTCCAGGATCAGCTGACAATTCCAGTAAAATTCTTTGGGCTATACATGTTACCCAGGCAAGTAATTCCAATGTTTGCAGTGGAACTATTTCCCCATGAGTTAAATGCCTTTGTGAATTTGCAGAATACAACTCACATCTTCTGAGAAGAGCAGCGCAAAGCAGAAGGGGGTGTATGCTGAATATGTTTCCCTGTAAGAACCAGGTACTGCTCCCACTGAGTGGAAGGGAGTGTTGCTACCCTTTTTCCTGGAGGAAGACTAGAATTGATATTAGCTATATGTTATGCTTTGGACTGCAAATGCTTGCAAAGAATGCCAGATACTAGACTGGAGCTAAAATGTCTTCAAAAGAACCCAGATTTAATATTTCATCAGAAGAACAGAGAGAGAGTTTTGCTAAACATCAAACAAATATGAATACAAATGCCTCCTGAAAGCAAGTCAGTTATGAAAATCAGTGAATACAAATGTTCCATTTGACATTACTGGTGCGTGTTTGTGGGCTTTTTGTTTACACTGCCGTATCATGAAAAATAAAATACACCCAAACTATGCATATTGATAAGGACATGCTTTCATCTCTGAGCCTGGTGACATGTGAAAACTCTTTCAGCTTCATTCTTGTACCTGATATTTGCACCAAGAAACCTTGAAGAAAAATGCTGCTTCTGTAGCAGTTGGGTACATTTTTCTTTAGTCTAGTACATGCATGGAGAAAACAGCTTTAGGGAAGTGACTATGTCTGATCCTGCTTTAGACTGCAGCTTGCTTGTGCACATTGTGGGGAAAAGGATGCAGAAAAAGCATGGCTCAGAATTAAAAGTGTTAACCTGAAAGTAAACTCTTTGAGCTTCCATTTGCTTCCTTGTGACCCTGGTAAGGTCATCTAAGCTCAAATGGAGCAGTGGAAGTTGAGATAGCTACAATCAAGCAGATGGGTTTAAAGTCCTTGGCTACATGAAGATGGCATTTTGAGGGCTGTCCCAAGACTGCATGGATGATTACATTTCTGTCTCTGGACAGTGGATGTTGAAGTTTGTTTGTAGAAGCAGCCATGCAGAAGCAGTATATCTTTGTCTCTCAGGTCACTTCCATCTCAGATGGCGCTGATAATCCACAAGATCAGTTTTGGCTCAGCCTGTGACTGATTTGCAGTATTTGCATATGAAGAGAGCCTGAGTGACCGACTTACTGACTCTTCAACTTTATCTTTCTACATCTTCAGACTTGAAGTATGATTTTAGAAGGGAAAGGAGGAGCAAATGATTCCTACTGTCCATTTATTTTTATTATTAGTAGCATTTTTATTTTTCCTTAGAAGAAACTGTTGGAAAAATGCAAAATGTGGGAAAGGAAAGAAAATTTCAATACCGTTCACTTGGTGGAAAGGTAACTAAAAATTTCAGTGAGTGAGGGACCACAGTCCCAGACATCTTTGTTTTACACAACTTTGTCACAGACTTTGGGGATGGGTATTTCTGTCTCCAAAGAAACCAAGCTTCAGTTTCCAAGAAGTCATCCAGCTCTTCTAACCTGCTTGAACACCCTTCATGCAGCAGTCCCATCCCAGACCTTAGTAACAGAAGTGATTTTCTGTGCTGACAATGCAAAATAAACACAAAATATTAACACGGTTCCACCTCGAATTGTATCAGCGAAGACAAGAAGCCACAGATTGTTAGGCAAAACCCATTCAAACCCCAGAAGAGCTGTAAATAACCAGAAAGAAGATACCTATAGATAAAAGTAAAGAAAGGAATGGAATCCCACAGTTATGCTATCAACAAGTGATTTGAGCAATACTATCAGAAGAAAAAACTGCTGAGTTTCATGAGAATATGAAGGATTCAAACTGACATTGGAATCTACTATTCATGGTAACCACCTAGCACTCTTCATCTAAATGTCATTATGACCGTGATGGTCACAGTAGAAATAAAGCCTGTAGGTCTAGTGTTGGTCCAAATGTGGTGCCGTTGAAATGAGTCAAACTGTGTATTTTTTGATCCATCACAACTGTGTGTGATATTTGGGAGTTAACACCTGAAATATAGATTTATCATGTATATTGTCAGTGGGCAACTGTTCTCTGGGACTCATGCTACAGGGAGTGTGAGCTGTTGCCCTATTTGTTAAGCCAGATTTCAAAGAAACTATAAAGGACAAAATGAAATAAAATGTAAAAGACAAAAAAAAGAAGACAAAATGTAAGACAATGTTCCCCCCAGAAAAAAAGAAAAAGAAATTTAATCCTTTGGAGCTGTGTAAGAATAATAGGAAATTTATACTCAATTAAGCCACTCAAGCAGAGCTGTTAATTAACCTTATCAGAAAGGACATTCCATTTTTATAGACCTGAGGCTATCAGCAAGCACTGGACTTTTTAAGTGGATGAAAAAGGTGCAATACATTGATTTTAATGTATAAAAGCATATCCAAAGAAAAACTTGATAGAGATCCAATCCAACTTTTAAGAAGGTTCAGTATTAAAAGAAAATAGGAAAAAATATGATGAGGAGAAACATCATTTGTATAGCTGCTATAGGATATTATGGATCTGAAAAAATCCCCATCATTGATGGCAGCATGTTGCAACGACCTATACAAAACCTACAACTGCCTTTAGAAGGTCAGAATTCTGCTGGACTGTCAGATGGACAAAATCATATGTAAATATTATACTAGATATATGCAAAGGAGTAACATCTGTAGACTCTACTATGTTCTACCCCCTAATGTGAGAGGTAAAGTTTGAAAATATGATCAAAGAAACTGGAAAATTTACTATAAATTAATGTGGAAACATAATCATCCTAAAAGGGTAGCAAAAATACCACCTAGTCAACTAGAAACTATTGAGACATAACCAAAAATAAAAAAGACAAACAAAGAAAAGACACTATGAATAAGGTGAAACACATCAAAATATCGAAGCATTAGAAGAGGGCGATAGTGACCTGCTCTAATACGAATTACGAAGGACCAGTGAAACCAGCACACGTAAAATACCAAGAGAACAGGAAGCTCTGCCCTCCTGGAAGTCGGCTGAGCTCCCCAGGATATACACCTGCAGAAATGAGAGCGCAGTGGTTTGTTGGGTTTTATTTATATGCAACACAACAGGTTCATTCTATCTTGCAGTAGCTGGTTTATCAGCTGGTATTTATCCTTATGCTTTACTATACATGTATATATATACACACATTTAAAACACACACACACACTTAAATATGTAATGGGAATTAGGAGGATTTCTTTAATGAGACAGTTCTTTTAATGAGATTCCTCTGATGTTCAAGGAACATATTAATTATAGGAAAATGAAGAATACGCTTAAGTTGAAGTGTTTAAATGTTTTGCTTAAATGTCTAGCAATGGTTCTGAAAATTTTATATCCTTAGATTACACAGTTCAAGCAGGCATTCTTTCATAGTACCAGACTAACTTCTACTCATTTTTTCAGAATAATATTTCCCAAACAGAGCAGTAATGGAGACAACCTTCCTTTCAGACAATTGCAGTTGTGATTAAAAAAAGGCATTCTTATTCCGCGTCAGAAGGAAATGGAGATTTTTTAAGTCTCTCATGGATAGACTCACCAGGACAAGAGCAGTGGCCAGAGCTACCAGTTAGACCTGGGATGTGAAAACGCCTGTCTTGGCTTCCTGCCTAACAAACATCTCAGGGAAAGCAGTGACTGGTAAATTACATAGGACAAATCCAGTTTGCTTAAGTGGTTCCTCTGGCAACTGCCATCATGTTAATTTTTTTAGGTTTAGTTACATTTTTCTGAAATTTCAATGAAAACTTCAAGGAAATTTCTCTGCTAAAGTTCATCAACTTCAGTATGCTGGAAATATGAAATAAGACTGCTAGTCTGTCCCATATTGACAGAATAGATAGATTCATATGCTGTATCCTGCTAAAGAGTTCTCCATTTTTTGTGTTGAATAAATTTCTACAACTTCCTGCAGGGAAATTCATCTTATCAAGTTTCATTTCTGGGGAAAGACCTGCCTATGTTTCACTCTGCATTATATCTTTATTCAGTCAAATACTTTTTCTTTGCTCATTTGATCTCAAATAATTGGTTTGAAGAGACATAGTTCCAAAAACCAACAAAAAAGAAAAGGGCAGAAACCGAATTGTTCAAAGGCATTCAAATTTTGCAGCAGGGGTGTACTACATTGATAGGTAACATGCAGCGGTTGATTTCAACTGCATCTAATTGTGTCACTAACTCTGCTGTGTCACCTAAACAGAGTCACTAGAGCTCTAGAGAATATGCAGATATAATAAACGATATTGCCTGGGGAAAAGTGAATTTCCTTTACATTACAGTGGGGACTTTCAGACTTTTATAGTATGTGGTTAAGTCACACCTTTACCTCTAGATCTTCTACTTTCTATAAGCCATTAGCAGCTGGAAATGAAAAATACAGAACAAACTTGTAGGGAAAATATTGCACTCTCTATATAAGCTTGTAAATACTAGTATTTCAGACTGCACGTGGGCACGTTATTCGATAATTCCAGAAAGAGACAGGTAGGGGAGCTCTTATAAATATATAGTATTAAGCAGTAAAGCATACTAAATGTAAAAAAAAATTGTTGAGTTCCATGAAAAGAACAAAAATTTATTTCAGAACCCTTTCCTTCTGTGGAAGTTGGGTTGGAATTTGCCAGTGTACATCAAGTGGGACAATGATTTTTCGGTGGGTAGTAGCTACATGTCTAATTCAGGTCCAGGGACATGCATGCTAAAAGAAAGTTCAGGGCATATTTCATGAATTATTTTGTCTGAAAAAAATGGGAGACAGGGAATTAAAAATGTTAAAGTAATTTTGTACATCTAGATTCAAAATATTTGAATATCTCCATTTTCCCATGCTTATGGGAGAAAGACATGCATATGTATGTATGGGGAGAAAGAGAAAGAAAAAAGTTGAAAAAGTTTATAGAAGTCCTTTTCCATCTATTGTCCTTTTACTTTTCCCTTTCCAAAATGGTTTTGATAAATTATTAGATTTTTTTGAATACGATTTTCCCATTGTTTCAACCCAAAATGGAGTTTGCCCTGTATTTTCAGTTTTCCCACTCAGTGACAGGACTTGTATTCACATACACATATATTCCTCATGCAAGTCTGTTTTGCTTCACATTTCTTTGAATATGAAGAAACAACAACTGTGGGCCACGAAATTTCAGCAATAACATTGGCAATCTTTGGAATTGTTTGCTCTCCTTGGACAACCAAGACAGCTTTCCCCAGGAAGGGCCACATCAGTTGCAGGGAATGCAAAAGATTATGGTGCCTTCTGGTTTTCTTCTCCCAGAAAACACGCACAAAGATACCACTGTGCACATAGCATTTTCCCCCAGTACAAGCTAGTCCAGAGACACCACCATAAACCAGAAAGCAATAAATCTTCCACTAACTTACTGCACCGGCCATTTCACGTCTCTGTGCCTCAGTTTCTTCTACCTCTGTCATATATTTAGCTTCAAAAAGCTATATGGCAGGGAATATCTTTTTGTGTCTTTGCATAGTGATGTGAAGAGCAGGGCATCAGTCTAGATTAGAACCGTTTAGTTCTCACCATAATGCAAATGAATCCTATTAAAAGAAGGAGGCCTTAAATAGCCTTTACTGAACCTTTTGTGAGCAATTTAGACAACTTTTTAAACAAATCCATTCTACCTTCTTTTATGAACAAAACAGAACTACTGTGCTAACCTCATCCCATAATTTCTAAACCCCAGAAGCCCTACAAAAATGTATCAGCAATTAGTTTTGAATTAAACAGAAAGTGATGGAACAAATGCAAAAGTATTCACCTTTGTAACACGGCCACATTGCAGAGATATAAGAGCACAGCTGTTCTCGCCTAAAAAGGAGAATTCCAGAAAAAGAGAGGCTGGGAAAGAAGTCAACAATGGGCCCTGGAACTGAACGTCATGCTCAGATTAATTTAGAAACCACTAAACATTTTGCCAAAAAAGAAAAAATGGTAAAAGAAAAAAACCCTCCATTTTTTATTAGGCAATAATATGTGTGATTTAAATCCAGCACTGGAAGCAGAAGTTCAAGCTTCCACTCTTGACACACCTTAGTTCAGGCCAGTTGTGCAAGCAGAAATGGAGCTGGTATATTATTTAGTGGAAAATGAAACAGATCCAGAAAAATCAATACTCCAAGGGTAGGTTTGGATTCCAAATTTACCTACTAGCACAATATCTAAAAATAATAGGAATTCAGGACGTTTGAGGGGAGAGAACAGGGCTTGCTAGAGAGGAAAGGATCTGGAATGAAAGGAAGAAATTCATCTGGTTCATATTAACTTGTCTTAATTTCCACTTAATAGTATAACCACCTGTATTGAAAGAATGAATGTGAGATATTTTCATCGATTGTCCCGTGTAACTTAATACTGAAGGATAAGCAACTGGATATGGTATAGGGCTCAAAGACAGCTGAAAGTGGAAGAGTGAAGAGCAAAACCACCGCCGGTGAGCTCCATCGGCTCCGTGCTGTGATTTCAGACGTGTGTGTGTGCTCTGCTGAGGGCACTCACCACTCCCTTGGCTGTCGGTGGGTAAAGTCCAGTTGATATCGTGCTGAGGAGCGACCCTTGCCTTACCATGTCCCTGGTCTAGGAGTATTCTTCCAAAAACCATGCCATGAAGCACTGGGCTGCTCCTGCAAGGAACTGAGCAGTTCTCGGCTTGCCATAAACTTGGTGGATCAAAGTCCCATGGCAGCTTCATGGTCCTTGGTGAGTGCAGAACAAATAAAATGCTCTGAGCTTTTTTGGCTGCAACCAGCAAGTGAGCTGGAAGGCCACTGTACAGTCAAACCAGTGCTCTCTGAATCCTAACTGGCCTCAGAATAAACCCTGTTCACGTTACTGGTCTGTCCTTTTGATTTTTCACATCTCGAGAGAATTACCTTTTGGGCTGCATTATTAGTGGGTTCCCAACAGATGGTGCTAATGAGACTATTAAGTAGCCTAACCCAATATGCAAATGATGCTGTGAAAAGGGCTGCTGGGACCTGTCCTTTTCTTCTTTCCAGCTTCTGTTGAAAGGGAACTTTATTAAACATTATTACAAACAGCTTCCACAGGCTGAGAAATTCATAAGTTTTTTGAGCCACAACTGACGAAAGCAGAGAGAAGTCTGCTGCTTATCCAAAATCTAACTGGGCTGGCAGCAGAGGGGTCTGGGAACTGGGAATTATTTAATACAGGTAGACCAATCTTGAATCCTTGCTACTGTTATTTGACAAAGCCGTGTCCGAAAGCTCTTTCAAAGACTGCAAGAAAGTCGTCTTTGTTTGTGTGGCTGATTGAATGGTACTCGGTTACCTCCTTTTACACACCGCGGTTTTATGTAACACACCAAATACAATGTTTAAGTAAGGTTAGTGTTATGTTATACAGTCTAACAAATAAAAGGATGTTTAAAGTTAAGGCTGACATTCCATCCTTAACTTTTTGTACCTTTGTGTTACATCACACCTCAAACATAACATTGATTTAGGGCCCCTGCCCTGGCTCTATCAAGACACAGGGAGATTAATTACGCTAAATACATTATTCCGACCTTTGCGTTAACTACCCATTCCTTTGTCGGTTTAACAATTTCAACCTTTAGGTAATGTCGGCTGTTAGCACACTCTGTTAGTCTTTTTTTCCCCTTCTTCTTGAAATAGGAACATCCCCAAACATTAAACATGGGATATTTCCATATACTCAAGGTCATATTTTGCATTTTCTTTTCTAAATCGGGCATTATGGATCAGCTTTTCCAGACTAGGCACGTGCACATAAACATCACACATTATAAATGTGCAAACTTAACTTCAGAATATGGCTTCTGAATGAGTTTGTTCATATTATGTTTCTGGGATAATGTGTCAGGTACCGATAGCTGTATACATATAACCAGCCACTCATTTATGCTTACACAGGAATGCATGGCCTTATTCTTTCAGAGCTAGATAGCATTATTGAATAACACTGCATTTGACTTATTATTATCATTATTGATTTAAGGACATTCATTTTCAAATTCAAAAAGCTCTGATATAGCACTTACGCCCAGGGCACAATGCAGAGCTAAAGCATGTTCTACTTCTCACCGGAAAGAGCAAGAAAGGGGAAAAAAAGAGAAGGTTTTATTTGTTGGCAGCACAAATACCCCAGAATATTTCCTATTGCATTTATTTTTCTGGATGAATTTTTAAAAATTGAAAAAATTAGCTTAGGGCAGAAATAAGGCCACTCCTTTTCTACAAAATTCCTAATAGTCTAAGAAGAGTTCTGCCAGTAAGATCACGTGTCCAATATCTTATCTCTGATAGTGATAGTTGAAAATGCAATAATAATGGGGCAAATGCACATGTGAAAATAGGTTAGCTTCTCATCAGTTTCTTTTGGGCATTTCTTTAGGCTGTTCCTTTTGTTGAGATGGATCATCAGCCTACTCTGTGCACCTAGTTTAGTAGTAGTTGCTAATGGCCGTAGACTTGGGTGGGGAGCAGGGTACTGCTGGGGCTTGGAGTAGGTAGGAACTGCGGAGTGAGACGAAGCAAAAGAAATCCTTTTACTCTATCAGTATCTCACAGGTGTCTGGCCAGATTTGTGATGGTGGCATCTTCCTGAGAGTAAACTCAGACTTCTCCCAGATGACCTTCAAATTTCATGAGATAAAGCAGAGTTAAGTATTTTTTTTTCTTCTTGTTGGAACAGACTTTGTGGCTGCTTTTGAAGAAAGACCCAGAATCAGCTTCACATATGATGAATAGAAGTCCTGGGGCATTTAATGTAGAAAATTTAATTTGGGTTTTTGGATATTGGATCAAGGTGCTATGCCGAGAGTTTCACTGAGGCTCTTCTAAGACCTCAAAGTCCTTAAGTACTGTAGAATTAGTCCATAAGCTGGAGTCTCATCTCCAGTATTGACCTCCTCTGTGGCTGTGAACAAGTCATATGCTAGCACTGTGAAAGGAGGAAATTGCACTTACTGGTCTCTAAGTGAAAGCAGCGAGGTCTTGAAGATTATAGAGCTTGCCCAGAAACTTGTTGAGATGTTGACAGTGGAGGGTATGTCCTGCTGGTGAGGAAACAGGAGCTGTGGTCGTTGCGAAGGTTTCAGTAGTTGACTCCTCATACTTATAGAATGAATAGATGCATGTCTTTGACACTCCATAATATTTAGATATATTCCCCTCAGCTTGCACCCTTTACTCTCTAAAACCACCAGGGTCACTTCAATGACGTGGGAGCCCAACATAGTCCCCTTTCATGATTTCTTGTAGCAGTTTTTGGTGCAGAAGACTGAACTAGGCAACAAGAATAGTTTCAACTAAGTACATGGTCTCTTCTTTTGGCTCTTCTTTGGGGATCTCTGTTTTTGAAAGGGGATTTTTATAATCAGAATCAATTTCTGGTTGAGCCATTTGATCTCAAACAAGCTGAAGGCCAGACATTTCCAGTCCTTATTTTAGATACTGATTCTGTGCTAGGGGAATTCAGTTAAGCTTATAGAGTAGCATGACACTTATGAATGGTTCTTGATATATAAAATAACAAGGACGATTCATAAATTACTTTTCATGTGACAGATCTCATTGGATCTTGATACTGTGCAGAATAAAAGGTATCAAATGTGTTGGGATTGCTTCAGTCTGCTTACCACAGACCAGCATTTGCACTGCAAACATATTGTGCTGCCATATACTGCAATGCTGAAAGGAGGATAAAAATAAGCAACAGAATAAAAGGGCACATGATTTCCACCACTGGCAAGGTGACATCTGCCATCCTGGCTGACACACCAGTGATTAAACTCCAGACTTCCAGAGCTGCTGCTGTTGTGGCTTGAACTGGAGTCAAACCTACATAGCTGGGCTGTAACCGTCATGGTCTTAATGTATTGGACATGCCTTGTGACCCCTAATGCACAGACATGCACACAGGGCTAGGATTGTCCCCAGATGCCTGTTAGGACTTTCCAGCCCAGAACCATGAATGCTGAAAGATAGCTATTAAGTCCAAAGGATGTAAAATAAGTTTCAAATTAACATTTAATTTGGCTATTGGTTTAAACGTCACAACTCTGCTTCTCTGAAAGCAACAGTTCGAGAAAATGTCCTATGCAAAATAGGACCAAGAGTTTAACATTTCCAGTTTTTCTTGGGAGACAACAAAGGTATTCTTCTTTCCGGTTGGAAGCCAATGTTCTAATACACTTCCTTATGTATTTTGACATTTGCATTGACTGTGGGTTGGGTCAGGGTGAAATTATATAAACATGAATATGACTTGCAGAAGAAAGTTACCTTTTCCAAACCAGTGCAGATTCCAGTCATTCCGGGGAGAAAGATTTGATTTGCAGAAGGCTGCACCAAATCCATCCATATTGGGTATGTCCTATAGATAAAGTCCCAGGCTCACTGGTACTATTAACTTGACCATTTTTCACAATAAAAAAGAAGCCAGCATCACAGCTTTGGTCAGCTTTTATTTGGCTCTGTGCCACATCAGCCCTTTTATAACGTGAAGGTAAGAAGACAGAAAGCCACCGGAGGAAGAAGATAATAATCTCTCTGCGAAAAAATAAAGCGCAGAGGTGCAAACACAAACCAGGTTTCCGGAACCCAGCACAGGGCTTAGCTGTAATTCCCAAACCTGAGCCCATCAGGCTGGGAAGAGGACTGAAACTCTTGACAAGAGTCTAAACCTGGGACCAAACCTTCCTCCAGCTGTGCTCGTGCTGCCTGTCCAGTGCCATGTAAATGGGGAACAGGCAGTGGGGAAGAAATCGCTTCCCTTTCTCCTGCAGTTCATCATGCATGCTTGAAGTGCAATGGTCCGAAAGAAGAAAGCAAAATATCTTTCCCAATGCAAGGGCATTTAAAAAAGAAGGGGGAAAAGCCATCTCTGCCAGAGCAGAGTTGTAAATGAGAGAGAAGCTGCGGTGGCTGCTGGCAGGGGGAGGAGGGGGCGTGGGGAAGGGATCAGGATTACAACTTTGAGTCCCTCCGGGGATTTCCTCCGTGGATTGCACAGTCATTTGTAAAAATCAGCTGTGACTGTTACACTCACACTTACTTCTTGGTGCTTTATTCCACATGCAGCCCTACATGTTTTTCCACTGATACGCAGATTTTGAGCTGTTTTGTTTGGACTTGCCAGTGCAGGGACTTCAGTTGACACAAAGGGCTTATCAATAACATTGAACCCTTTTTGACAGCTGTTTTTGCTTCCTGACTCTCCTGTTAGGGAGGAAAAGGGGTGGCTGCAGGGAAAGGAAGCTTGAATAGCAGCCAGTACCTTCTGCGGGTAGCACACTTTAGGCAAATCTAGAATTACCTCCCTCCTGGTTTCAATTCCCCAAGATCGCGGAGGCCCCCTCCACTCAGCACCAGTAGAATAAGCCTTCAGTTGATTGCTTTGGTAAATCCATCATTTTTGCATCCTAATAATTAGCCCAGCAGCTGTTGCAAAGCTGGAAACATGAATGTTTCCTTTTTATTGAAGGGATCACTTCTCTAAATAAGTGATGTCCATTTTAACTCTCCCCTGATATGCATAAATACACACGCAGCCAGTGTGACTTTAGGCATGAAAAATCAGTAATGGGTGTATGATTCTCAAATCTAGTAGAACTGATAAAAATCAAGGTTGCTGTCAGCTGTGTAAATTGAGAGCTCCAAGTGAATTTGGTGGTTGGTCTGGGAAAAGGGGGTTTTTGTGCTGGTGAGTTGCTCCCTCTCGTGGAAAGCTGGCATGCAGGAGCCGGCCGGCGCGGCCTGAAGCTCTGCCGCTTCTTGGATGACTCTGCTTGAGGCACAGTGTGAAACCTAGAGACACACACTCACAAACCCGACCCTGCAAGCATGGAAAACATCCCTGCTCTCTGGGTTTTGCGCCAGGAAACTTGGCTTGCTGAGAAGAAATCTTTCGGAGTGAAAAGCGGCTGCCCTCGCAGAGCCTCATCGTTATTGCCTTCTGTAGCCTCATTAGTTCGGTGATTTCAAAGTCCTTGTACAGCACTGATCTGGGGGTCTTGAAAAGGCAGAGACATCTGAAGCCAAGAAACAGGACTGGCTCTTCTTCCCCCTCCCTACTTTTATTTTGTTGGTGTTGTCATTTGGCTGTCTTCAGGACAAAACAAAATCTGTTTGGGGGATGACTGATTATTGTTGAATTATTACTATGCAGTTAACTGAATAGATATTATTACTAGACTATTAACTGAATAGCTTTCCTCTTCCTTCTTTCTATATAAATGTTCCCCCTGTTTCTGTAGTTCAGATAATCTGAACCCTTTTCCATTCTCCCAGCCGCAGGCAGGAGCCAACTTTCCTGTCATCCCATGGGTATGATTCCCCTTCACCCCCCCAGGATAATCACATGTTCTGGACTACTATTTTTTTATTGCTTTTATTGAGAGATTTTATTACAAAGGAAAATATGTCCTGTATTTCTTAGGCTGGAAGGATATAGGCTTGGCAGTTGGGAACCACCATAGCAATTTTTAGCACAGTGATGTGGTTTACATGGATTAATCTGCAGTAACTCTTTGGAACACTCTTCAACTGTTCAAAAGCTGCCTCAGTCCAAACAGTTTATAAGCTAAATAACAAAAGTCTTGTAAATATTTATTTAACGAGACATATTTTGAAAAACTGACATGTATAGAGCCTTCCTAGAGAGTGTGTTATCACCATCAATTTTCATGGTCTGATATAATAACAACTACCAGCGTAAACCGTGGCAGGGAAGATATCGACAGTCTGAGGCCGCTGTTAGCAGCAGTGTAATAACGGGGCAAATAGACTGCACTGAGCTGCAAAAGCAGGATTCAAATCGGAATTTCTTCCACTTGGCAAGTCACTAGGAAAAGTATGCGGGTTATCTGTCATTAGAGAGTGACTGTATATGCTGTAGTTACCATGCTATTGCAGTGTAATTATACAGAGGTTATGCCTTTTTAATAACTGCCTACCAGACAGAGAAAGAAACACAGTTTATAGAGCTTCATTTTCTTCTTTGGTCTCCTAAATTCTGAACGGTGTTTTCATGCCACAGTGATGGGTGCTGTCTTACCACCTGTATAGACTAAATTCATCTGTGGAAACAGCAGGTTAATTACCCAAGCATATTGCTTATATTTAACCCTATTATTTCATATTTAATATGTGTGCTTTTAGAAGCCAGATAAAGTTACTTATGCTGAAAATGGCTCTCAGTTACGAGTTCATGAACCCTCTGATTAATATGAATTAGAAATGATAACACAGTAAATGTATAGATGATCTTGAAAGAGAAACCTTGTTTGCTAGTCTTATAACTAATACACAAGGTTTCAAGCCTTTCATTCAGCTCTTTTGCACCAAGAAATGGCTTCTCATCCACCGATATCAAAACCAGCTCAAATTCTGGACATGTTTCACAACCATTTTTTCACCTCTGTGTGTCTATAGTGATGATGGATGGCACGGTCTGACTGTCCTTAGAAGTGAATGTATTTATTTGTCCACAGGATACAGATAGCACACGAAATTGCAGTGGTAGTGTAAACCTCCCCCACACATCACCCTCTGTCAGTGCAGCTCAGCTTTGACAAAAAGGGACACAGCGAGCCATGGGGAAATTGTGTTTAATTCCAAAGTCACACAGAGAGTCAGTGGCAGGCTGACAATGAGGACTTCCAGCCCCTCATCGGCATTCCTCTGCCGTAAACACGGGGCACCGGCCCCAACTCTAATGGTACAGGGGGAGTTACGCTCAGTGCAAGAGATGCTCTGCTAAAAGGCCTCCCTTGCATTTGGTTAAAATGCTGCTAGTGGGACGTGATTAATCTAACTTCAGACTCCGGAATAGCTACTATTAAACCCAGGGGATGGTGTTATTGAAAAAATAATCTGGCTTTAAGGGGTGGGGGTTGAAAACCAGAAACACGTGTGGGAATTTTTCAAGCCTCATTTCTTAAAAAAGGATGTTCTGCACTGTTGCCACCATGGCATGCAGGAGTCGGGTTTGTGACCAGTTCTGAGCATCCCACTTTACGTTGCCGACTCTGGCCAAATGTCCCTTCAACACAAGCTGAGAACTGACTGTGCATTTTGATCAGATCTCGGTTCAGTAGCCGGGCAGTTTGAATGCTGCTCCTGTCACCTCAGATCAAAAAGATTTTGGCATGGGCACCTCTCACATGCTGGTGAGCCCCATGAATCTTGCGGATGTTGCAGGGTGGCTATCGGAGCTACATGGATGTTGGCTGGTTACGGTTCTGCTAAGTTACCTAAAACGAGAAATTTAGGAGGAAAGCATTTGCTGGGATTACCTTTCGGGTAACTTCTTGCAATATAATAGTGACACAGGATACCGTGACTTGCCATTTTCTAGGATTCCAGTCCTGGATGTAAAATAAGTTATTATTTTGAGACTAAAAACCTTGTGTTTTTTAATGATGCATGTAAATACCATATTGATCAAGCTGGCAAAAATGTGGATAGTAAGATTTGATTTATCAGAGAGCGCTTTTCCCAGCAAGATGCAGGCGTTAGGTAAGTCAGCTTATTTCTCTTAAAACTGACATCAGTATGACAATAAAATTTCTCTGGTTCTGGTGTGATCGATACAATTGTTTCTGATTCTAATGTTGTCATAAATCCCGTATAAGCACACTATGTGCCTTTGAATAAAGTTAGGTGGTGTCATACTTCCAGGGTAGCTGAGTTGTCATCAGACCCTTGTCTCCCTTTTTTTCTTAAAAACCTTTGATTACTTTCATTACCGAAAGCTTGTACCTTCATCTAATTTTATTTCATATGAGTATGAGAAGCTGCCAATACGTATTTTTTTAAGTTCTTCTACAGACATGTGATTTATTCAGATTCATGCTATACCTTATAGTAAATAAATAAAATAATATCACACATATTATTATATTACTGTGCATGCAGTGGAGAAGTAGTGCATTTTTTCGTACGTTATCTGTGATGAGGATGTTTAGTGCGCAGGCTTCAGAGTAGGATTCCTGTAATTGCTCCGCAACTGACTGACTCACTAGTCCTGTGACCCTGAGCAAATCCCTCAGTCTCTCTGGCTCTGACCTTCTCCTTGTCTAAGCTCTATCTCCTTCAGAGAAGCTTTGTCGAGATGATAATCTATGTTTTAAAACACATTGAAATCCTTGCCTAGAATATACTATTACAGTACATACACACAATAAAGGGCACGGTTGTCCCAGACTACGACTCACTGGTTAGTCACTTTATATTGGGTAAGTTCCTGGTGCTATCTTGTGAGGCCAGGTCCATCTCCTCAGAAATCCCTTAATGCTGGTTAGTAACCTGGCCCAAGCAAGCAGCAGCAAACTCTTGTTGTAATGCTTCTGGAGAATGCTTGTATTTACACAGAAGTTGCACCTACATTGATCTGTCATGACATTCAAGGTGAGGCTTTTGAAACTGGATCCTTCAGCTGCCTGCTGACTTGGGGGTGGTCGGACTTGGTGAGCTTTCAGGAATTTTCAGTGCTCCCTTGCCTTGGTTTTCCACATCTTCAGTCAGCCTCAAGGGCAACATCCCCAAAGGCTCAGTATGTTTGTGCAGGAAGGGTAGCCTAAAGTGTTTGCATATACGAGCTATAATTTTATATCAGGAGTTCCATTTATTGCTCAGATTCAGAGCATTGCAGAATAGGCCAGGAGACGTGTCCACTGATTTCTGGAAAATGACAAGATATGAGGTTAAGATAATTTGGGGAGGTATTGGTCAAATTTTAAGCTCAAAAATTCACCTTTCTGCACACAATCCTCAAAAGACTTCACCATCATGGCCTTAGATGAGTCTCTCAAAGCTATTGAACTCTATCGACCCTTGATCAAATCTTGGGTCTCTTTAGAGAGCGACTCTCAGCCTTTGGGATCATTCAAGGGCAGCTTGGTGGAACAGAACTCCTGGTGCCTTTGGGTGCAGTAGTGTTTGTTTGGTGTGCAGTTAGGTAGGTGGTCCCTGTGAAGTTTGGTGTCGGCTACTGTTTCCTGAGTGGTTGGAAAGTGTGCCAGGTACAGATGCAGATGGCCCAAGGTTTGAAGAGCAGGAAGGTGCACACTAAGTGATTGGTGTCTCTTATGCAATATCCCTTTCTCCTTCCCACCACACCCACACTTTTGCTCTGAGACTCTTGTGGAGAGCATGAATAGCGAGGCAAAGTGGGGATACACTTTGAAATGAGGCACTTGTGCAAGCCGCTCAGTCCTTTTAGCCTAAAATTGTGCAGTTTATGTATGGAGGAGAATAGCATAGACCCGTACACGTTAGAAAGGCAGAGCTGGAAACAATGTAAACGCTTGGGGGTTATATATCTCTTCCAGAAGTTCTCCATTAGATTAAGATGTTCCTGGACTATCCTGAAATTAATCTACGAATACACAGCATGAGCAGGGATGAGCTACCCCACAGGGATGGCCATAAAAGTCAACCTCATGGAGAAGGATGGATCTGGTGAGAAAACACTTGCATGTTCTCCCCCAGCCACGTGAGCTGGTGGTGGATCTATCCACTCTCTAAGTGGGAAAGACGCCCACTTTCTGCTCAGGCTCTTGCAAGAGGCAGGACTGGCTTCCCAGAGACCTCTTCTTCTGCACATCCTGTCTTAAGCCATCAAGGCAGGGGAAATGGGAATAAAGAGCAATCTTCCACCTCACAGGAAAAGTGATTGACAAACCTGCCTGAAACGACAACAAATCACAGCTGAAGTTATCATTTGAAAAGGAAACAAAAAGAAAATAACGTGCAGACTTGAAGCATCCTGGGAATCTAAACAGAGGCAGCCTCACCATCCAGACTCATTCCATTTTAGTGCACTATTTCCCAAGTTGTTGCGTGAATGATCCCAGTGTCTTTGCCTTTACAACCTTGCCTGATAGGCCATTCCACACATTTATTATCCTCGATGTGAAAAAGTGCTTCCTAACGTCTGTTCTAAATCTGTTTTAATTTCCATTTATGCTCCATTGTCCTATAATCTGTTTGGAGCTGAAAATAGAACCAAGGTATGATCTTCTTACAACCCCTGGCAATAAATTTTATTAGTATTTTTTTCCAAACTTCACAACCTTGCAGTAAATAAGAAAGCTTTATGGGGAAAAATAACCTCTATCCTCCTCCGCTCTCCTCCCCATCCACAAACCCCATGACCTTTATAAACTTTGACCAATATCATTGTTTTCCTTTAGTCCCCCTCCTTTTGACTTAATATTGCATTGGTTACAGGAGTAAACCAATTATATGAGTATTAAAAATGGAAGCAGTTTGCGTGCTGGCAATGTATATCTTTTACCAATGGCTTATGGAAAAAAAAACCTCCCAGCTGCTCAGCAAAGCTCTCTCTATTCAGCTTGAAACATCTGGTTTATTTTGTGTGCAGCCTTTTACACAGGGCATTTGCAATTCTTTATTCAAATTGGATTTTTAGTTCACTTTCCGGTAGAAAGGTTGATATGTGTGTCATTAATAAGCATGGTAAAAGTAATATGTATGTAATTAGAATTCAGTCATCAGAACCAGCATAGCAGGGTCCCCTAAAAGACATTTTCATTCACTTCAATATGCAATCAGAGTATGAAGTTTCCTCAATGAGTTAATGTGGTTCGGTCCTGGTGGACTACAACATTGCTCCAGCAAGGCATATTTATTTGCATGATTGGCAATTAGAATTTATTGATTTCAAAAAAGGAAATCCTTCCCTGGGTACTAGTGTTTCACTCCCTTGGCTGACGTTGGACAGGAAAAGCTGTCAAGATATGGATACCACATCTGGGTTGGAGGAGGAGAACATAATTATTTCTATTTCTCAACAGTAATTTCTCAGGATCAAGGGCACTGATGGACTCTGGAGAGAGTTCACGCCAATATTCCTTGGCAGGAAATGAGATGGTTGATGACTATAACAGCAAAATCTTTTTGATAATCTCAATGGAGGATGCAATGTAGGCTCATACCCAAACTAGTCTCTACTAGATAGGGGCACTCAATCAGCCTAGTCTTACTCAGGTTTAGGCTTCAGCTGGAATTTGACATGAAGTCAGGAATCAGCCTGAAAGTGCTTCCTAGAGTAGTACTTGGGATGTGATTTCATTACCATTGACAGTTTTGTAGAGGTTCTGTCATCTTTGTCTGCATCCAAAACCAGAGTCAGAAAAATGACTCCCCTCAAATAATGGCAAGGACTACATAAGTACCTTCCACAAGAACTCCAAAGATGGGTAGCTTACAAATTATAGAATTAATAAGAAAAATATACAGTACCTATAAATAAAAGGTAAAAATGAAAAGACTGAAGGAGTGAGAAGGGACATTTTTCTAAATCTTCACTTCCCCTCTTCCTCCTTTTACCTTGGATCCAGTACATTACAGATAATAGCCTCTTTGCATTGCTGTCAAGGAGAATAGATGCAAGCCCTTGTCTCATACTTAGAAGGCAAATGACAGTATATATCCCACAAAGAGTTGAAATATTCTTCATTCTCCACCCTCAACTTGACCAAGAGCCTGAAAGGACTTAGAGCTCTGCCCTTTTTACCCATGCTCCCCATTTTCTCTCATCTATTGTTGCCAAATATGCAGCTGAAATTAATAGCACTGCTTCACCTGCCACATGTCAAACTTAATTTTACTTTAAATCAGTCTTAATTATTCTAGTGAAGTTTATAGTTTTAATGGAAAGACATTGCTTGCTTAAACTATAACATTTATTACAAAGGGAGATTTAAAGTCACGTTGTCTTTCCAAAGTGGACGGTTTTAACTAGATGATATCACATCTCATGCCTTCTAAGAAGGTGAACTTTCTGAACCCAGCTATTCAAGACAGGCCCAATGACAAAAAAAAAAAAGAGGAAAAAAATAAAACCCCACACAAATTAAATCTAGGGACAAAGTTCAATGCCCAGTGTTGGTTTCTCCGTGTGCACCAGGGTACACAAGCACCAATGTATTACGGACTAATCTTTGCTGTGAACTATTTTCAGGGAATGAAGAGAGAAGAAGGGTAATTCCAGGAACATGGCTCCAGTTTGATAGGCTGACAAATCAGGTCAATGGCTAATACTGATCAGTACGAAATGCTTCGACTCTGAGGAAGATTTAATGGTGCCCACTGCACTGTAGCTGCTTCCATCTCCCATTGGTGCTACTCATTTACTTGCAGGTGAAACATAAAACTAAGGGCTATTAAAGAACCCACACTTTTTCCAGGAAGGAGGGTGTTAGATCTGCATTAGATCCTGGCACAAATCCAGAGCCTGCAATCACACCTTGCCAACTGTACCGAAAATTTCCCCTCTGAGTTCCTTTGGCAACACCCCATTTTAGAGAGCTAAGTCTGTGCAGACTGACAGCAGCCTTTCGGTCCAGCTGCATTTCAGTCATAGGAAAATAACCCCCCGGGCACAATTTATTAAGCACTCTGGGACATCTCTGGCAGCTTTGTTTAGTGGTTAGAACATAAGAAAGAGCATCAGGATTCAATATCTGGTTATTTGATGATTACAAGTGAGGTATTTAATTTTTTGTGTGCTCTGGTTTACCTGCATGTGAAATAAGTAAAACAATATTGCTAAAAATACATATAGTCCATAGCTATTATTTACCATTTACATAAATTTTGCCAAGTGGAGTATAAAACTCCTTAAATTCACCCCAACTCCCTACAAGCCAGCTACTCAAAAGATAAGCATTAGCTGAAGGTTTATACATGCATTGTTTCTTCTTTTTTCTTTCTTTCATCCTTCTGTGGGCTTCCACTCAGAAAACAGATGGTCTCTCCTCACTGACATTTTCTTACAGTTTTTAAATGATGCTGCAGTAGGGGAGAGCTGAAATGTTCAATCTAGAGCTGTTCAGCCTCAATCTAGGTTCATAATTAACAGTAGCTAAGTGAAGTTTAATAAGGGCAGCCCACCAACTTTTCTTTTTTTTCCCGGCGCATTCACAGCAAGGCCATAATGAATGTGCAGCTCACGGAGTTTCCCCTGACCATCTCCCTGGAATATTTAGTATTTACCTTTTGTGATAATTAAAGGAAGGGAAATGAAGCCTAAAGGGAGATGGAGTGACATCTAATATTCCTTAATATTCTCTTGTTTCTTTAAGTGATGCCTTTTGCCAAAGGATGGCCTCCTCTCTTATCATCAGCCAGGCCCTGACCCTCGGGCCAGGGATTCTGGCTGTAATGTGACCCTGAGACCAGGTGTGTGCCTGCAGGTCACAAGGTGGACAAAAAAATCTCAGCCCATGCTGGTGCAAACAAGTCATTCCTAAGCACATTGTTGCCTTTAACTCTTTCGAGCCTTATGAGACTTGCTTGTGAGCATGCACAAGTGGCCAGTGAGCAGCTGCCAACACACCCCGTGCCTCTGAAAACATGCCACATGATGCAGCGATAATCACATATGCTCTTAGGTGTAAGCACATGCAAACTAGGTCTTTCCCTTCGGCAATCAAGTTTGGCACATCTGGTTGAAAATGGGACTGAGCGAGTTTGTGACCTGCAGAGTTACTTCTTTCCTCTGCTTTCACAAAGCTGTTGCTAAATCACAGGGATTTTACAGGGACGTACAGCAGGACCAGTGAGCTTCTCCAGGTTTTTGCAGCAGGTCAGGCTCTGGAGACTTTCAATCACTGCCTTGGATGTGCCTCAAGAGGAAATTCAGCGTTAATGCCTTCGCCCAACCCAGTGACTGCAAGTGCTGGACTATTAGACACACAGTGCAAGCAGCCCTAAGGAAATTCCCAGATTTCCTTTGCAAAAAGGCAAGTTTGTTGTAAGCCTGGGCTAAAATGCATGTGTACACATAGTTAAGATACAGTCTAAGCAGCTGGCTGATTTTGAGTGCAGCTTACTCATAGGTACTCCTTTTTCCAGCAAAGTAGCACAATATATGCAATATATTCTTTTTATTTGCCTACTGCTTTTTCTTTCTCTTTTTTCCCCAGCCTTCAGCATGTCCCCAGGTCATACCTGCAAGCCTTTGTCCTCGGCTGAAGTGTCTGGAGACTTTTATGGGGGGTTCCTGTCATCACATGCATCCCGGTGCATGGGCTTTTAGGCAGACTTCTCAAACTATGAATTAAAAAGCACAGGAACTGACAGCCCTGTGAACTACCTGTGAAAAATCATACCTGGGTTTATGAAGCTATTATGTCTTCAAGGACGTTCGGCAGCAATTCTTGAGGAGACAGTGGTACAGGAGGAAAAAAGGCTTTTTCGACGTCAGTATCTACTCTGTAGTCCTGGTACAAAATGAATGCCACCAAGTAATAAGTAGTCCGCATTGTTATGAGCATAGAGAGTGATCCAAAACCTATTAAACAGGAGAATTTCCAGTGATATCAGTGGTTGGTGGTTGGAGTCTTCAGACAGAAAATCTCACTGGTATCCCATTTGCATTGTAACAGTCTCATAACAATTTGTGCAGTAATATCATTACCAAAAGCCATTAATAATGTGAATACATGAGCACTTTGGCTCTTTCCAAAGGGGCTAAGCCCCCCCTTCTCTTCTAGAGTCATGCACAGTTAAAGAAATCAAAGGTTCTCCTTTTCTTTTACTGTTCATAGATGTAAAACAAAATGTAGCCAGTGTTGACCGCTTTCTCTCTTCCTTCCCTCTTTCTATTTTTGCTTGCTACTGAAAAATAAAAATAAAAAATAGCCAAATCCATTTTAATGACACTTTATATAAACCATCTTTCCAGACTGAGATTATGGACATCATTATGTTCCACCCCATCACAAACTTTTATGTCTGGCTTATAAAGTTCCAGAGAAGGAGATATATAAAATTCATGCAGACCATGGATACCTGAAAACATATTTGGGAGCTTAGGCAGGATTTCCTTGGAGACAGCTAACATGTAATTGAGCAGTTACCCTCCAGCATAGAGATATCAGAAGAAAGCAGATATAGCTGGTTGCTCAGGTAAAGGCCATTCCAAAAATTCTTTTTAAACAGATTGAATTTGGTGCTGTAGATGTATAGCCACATTCTCTCAAAAGCACAACCAACAAAATAGACTTAACCAGAAAGATGTTCATGAGTTGTGAAGATGCAACACATAAAGCCAGTGTTATCTCCCAGATGTCCTGGGAGATCTTCCCTCAAATTACAATTTTCGTCCATGTAGCACAAGTTTAGAGTACACAAAGCTAAATTTTCCATCATGACTGCGTGTGCCCTTCTGCAAACTCAGACTAGACCAAGAGGTTGTACCGTCCAGCTGTAGATCTTAGAAAATGAATAAAAACCCTACAAAAATCCATTGAAGTGTTAAAATCAGCACTCTTCATGCCAGTGCATCTTACCTTGTATGATTTAAATTGATACAAGACTCTCATGGATTGGAAACATTGTATTATCCTTTTCATCCTGTGTACCTTGCAATGTGAATTTATTAATTCTCTCTAAACCAGAAAAATTATCTATTTTTCACATGCCTTTTTTTTACCACTATTGATTTTTTTTAGGAGCATTAAGAATGATGCATTGGAAACACTGGAAGACCAAAAGCTTTCATCTACTAGTCAGAACATCAGATAAACTGAGTCTCCAATTTTGGAGAGAAGATGATTGACTGGGAAATGATTTAATAATAACTTCTCCATGTGGAATTCTCCTTTAAAATGTATCATGTTCTGTGCATGCCTACAGGTGTGTCAGTATATAAAAATAACAGATTTAGATGAAAACTCCTTTGCTTTGGCAGTTTTCAATCTTTCAGGGTTTGTTTCCCAACAGAAAGCAATTCTTTTCACTGAAAATTCTGACAACAATGAATTTGTTTACATGTCAATGAAGGAAAAAATCCGTCATTTGTTTTCACTGGTCTTCTGCATTACTCTTTTAATACCATGGTTATTAACTTCAGCATTGGACGTAGTGCCAGACAGTTAGCCTGTAACAGCATACCAAGACTGGTGATGCCTATGCCATAAACCTTGCCAGCAGAAGACATTGAGTACTTGCTCCCAGCCGCACGTGCTCAGATGGCTGTGTGTGAATTAACATAGTGATGCCCCAGTCCTGTTTAGCAAATGCAAATGAAGGATAATTATCCTCACAGCTCTTGTTAAGACCAAGCTTGCAGAGAGAGAGGGGAACCTCTGTCTCAGACTGGGGCTCACCTGCACGTCTTTGGGTTGAGGAGCAGAGGTTGCACGCATGGCACTGCCCATCTAGGGATGGTCCTTCAGTGGGAGAAGGCTCAGTGGCTCCAGTGGTCCTTGGTCAAGCTCTGACCGACCTGCTCTAGGGGCAGATCACACCTACAGAGCAGTACATACGTATTCGGAGAGGGTGAGCGATGACTGTGAATAATATAGCACACTAATGAGTGAGAAGCTCCTTGGCAAGACATGTTCCTAGCTCTGCTGGAGGTACCGAGGTGGGACTGTGAAATTTGGCGATCTGACAAGTGTCTTTTTTGTGCACCGTCACGCATGGTGTTTCCAATCAGCCTCTGAGCGCTGAGAACCTCCAAGAGCAGCCAACCTCTCTGCCCTTCTGCTCAGCTCAGTAACTGCAGGCTTCCTCTTGGCAGGCATCTTCTGCACCCAAAAAAATAAATGAAAAAAAATAAAACCAGTCTATAAGTGTGTTCACGTCTTCCTCTACCCCTCCTCTTTATGAGAAAACAGAGTGGGGGGAAAAAGAAATGTGGCTTGAAAACAAAGGTTAAAATGTTGCAGGTGGAATAAGAAGAAAAGCAAAGAAAAATCTGCTCAGACAGAGAGACAAAACAAGCAACTGCTTAAGGGATTTGGCAGTGAACAAGACTGTCCCCTTCCCCCCTCCCCATTTGAGCCTGGTTCAGCGTGTACTGGTGGTGGATCACAGTACCAGCCACACTGAGATACAGGCAGACACTTCTGTCTCACCAGCTGCTCTGACAACCCATTTTCATAAAGTAACGGGAGGGGAAGCAAATCTGCAAGATGGAGCTCCCGGCCACTGTGTGAAAGCTTCTCCCCGCACCGTCCTGTGCTTCAGGTGTCGGGGCTGTCAAGGAAGCTTGACAAGAGCGGAGACTGGCTTTTCCTAAGACATACAGCAGCCAGAGCCACGATGCCTTCAGTGGGTACCAGCATCCGGGCTTGTGAGTGAGACGCGATGCAATTTTGGAGATTCCTAGGCAAAACCTAAAGGGCTGCATTGTGATTGATGACTGAAATAGGTGTTCTTCCCACTGGGCAGTTAACGAGACAGTCTCTCCACGTTTGCTTTGGAAAACATCATCTTAAGAAAATGAGCTCTGGCTACTTTAAGCACTAATAATGTGTTTTGTTTTTTTTTTTTCCCCCAAGGGAGAGGGTGTGAACGCTTGTAGCTGGCCCAGGCTAAGGAAGAATCTGGATAGTTAAGTTCTGTCAACTTGTCTGCCTACATATATAATAAACTATTGTATGATACAACGCATTTTTATGCAGTTGCAGTGATTCATCCAGCAAAGATATATTTCAATGGGGGGGGATAAAAGTGATTTTTTGCATTTCGTTTATACAAGTACCAAAGCTTGTGAAGCACTTTGGAGTCCATCTGGCTGAAATGTGCTATATATAAATGTAAGATTGTTATCACCAAAAACACATTCAGTATGGTGTTTCTCTCACATATTTTTTGTAAATTTCAGTGAACCAGTTCTTTTAATGAATAATTTCCATTGGAAAGCTTTGTTTTCCCTGTAACAGAAATCTTTTTTGGTTTCAATCCCTTGTCTGGTTTTCATTAGCTTTGCAATGAATTAGCCAAAAGGGCTTTTCCTCTCGGTTAGGTTGGGAAAGTACCACTGGCATGAGCCTGATTTTTTGTGGGAAAGTGCCTTTTTCCCCTTTATTATTTGAATTACCAGTTTTGCTTGTATTCCGCTACAGATTCTTGCAACCTCAACAACAAATTTTGCTTCTGTATCTGCACATGTGTGTGCCTGTGCACCTACATGCCACTTACATGCTCATCGCCATGTGGTTCCTATCTTTATGAATACATTGCTTTATATGTTGCAACTATATAAATGGCATCATGTTTGAAGCTGTTAGAAAGCAAGCAGTCATAAAGCGATTGCTTTTCAGATTGTATTGATAAGTAAAGACTTGATTCCTAAATCCCAAGTAATCTTTCTGGAGGGCAGCCCCAAACATGCCAGTCAAGTTTTGTACACCCCTGTCCAAGCAGACATCAAACCCTTTTCCATGTAATAACCGTTCCTTTGGAGTTCAGTTTTACTAGTGCTTCATCAGCAGAGGGGTGGATATGTTTGGGTTGAATTTTTACCCTGTAACAGACCTGGACTCTCTTTTCACTGCCATGGTCCACAATGCTGGAACAGGCAGAAACGTACGAACGACGTTACTCAGCACTCTGTAATACTCTATAGCCATACCAGTGGCAGTAATCTGATGGCTCCAGAATAAGCTCCACACTGACTTACCAAACCTTGCTGGAGAAAAACACACAAGATAGGTTCCATCTCATTGGCTTTTGCTTGCAGATTTGGAACACATGCTTAACATAAAAATCCTGTCCCATCAAAGACCAGGAAAGCCAGGCAAACAGTTGCCTATCACTGGTGTTTGCCAGAAAACGACATGTTTAAACATCTCTTGTCTTTGAGGGAAATAATTTAAATCAAAAGACACGGTAAAGAGATTAAAACAAATGTATAAAAATAGTATTACATAATGGGTAGCACCACATTTTACTTGCATATGAAATGCTTTTATAAACCCCTTTATGACCTCTCCACTTGTGATTTCTGGGTCTTGTTATTCCTAACTGAGTGGGGAATAGATCTTACCCTATCCCAGATGCAGCTCCTTATGAATTCCCTCTTTCATAAACTGAATAGTTTATGTATATGCATGTGTGTACTTTTTCTCCTAGTAGTTTTTGCAGTAGGCAGAAATCACACACAACGTAACACAGTTACGTCACTCCTCTGGGCACCTTCCTTTGCACATCATTAGCTTCCAAAGACAGACAGAGCCCTTCCAGACAGAGACTGCAAGTTATCAGACTTGAGGAAAAAACTTCTTGTGTGTGGAAAGCATCTCTGCTGTAGAGCTAGAGCTAGACCCTGTCTAGAATACGGGCTGTGTTCCCACTTCAAACTCTCCTGCAGTTCTTAAATGGCCAGTGTCATAAAACCCAACATGAATTATTGCCTTCCAGACAGCTTAGTATTTTCATCTGCAAACTTTTATTACATTGTTCAGCACTGACGTGAAATACTGGAGAGATTACCCAGCTGCACAATGTACCCTCTTGTCCCCATCTGCACCAAAGCTGCCAGCTGATCATACACTGATGGAGAGCCCAAAGCGTTTTCTGACTCCAAAAACATGGACGTGCCAAGGTGCACAAGTGGTGCATTGGTATGGCAGTGACAATGGAGAGGTGCTTCCAGTAGGCTGTCAGAGATGTACGTACCTGGACCTCTACACTTATGTTCTCAAGGACCTTGAGGCAAAGTAAAGGCACTGGGAGTACTACCATGAAGTAACTGGTCTTTCAGTGTATAGTATGGAGATTTTCACTGATATTTAATAATGGGAAAAGGAAATATTGAGCTCATTTTCTTATTTTCTGGTATTTGCAAGCCTGGTGATGCCTTCATAGAAGACTAGATTTCAAGACAAGTGCATTGCTACAAAGCAAGACCTAAAAGTTACCTTGAAGACAGTTTTTTGTTGTTTATGTAGGAAAGACAGCAATAAAGAACTGAAAAGAAGAAAAAATATCTATAGAAATAATTACAGCTGCACAATAAAAAAAGAAAGATGACCTGCCCTGGTTCCCAAAGTTTTAACCTGACTTTTTAGCCTGTCTGAGCCCATTGACATGCCATTTTTCCTCCACCTCAGCCATCCAGTTCCAGGGCCTGATATTGTGCAAGATGTGGCACTGAGCTGAAGCTTAAATGGAATCTGGACCTATGAATTGGAGTAAATTTAGCCAAAGCAAACATACATGTTTTTCTCACAATTCTATCCTGAAGCTGTTTTGTAAGGTCTGTTCTAATCACTGTTCTAATATGAAGCTGTAACTGGCAATATGACTAAATGAAGTACCTAGAGCCCACCAAATTAAGGACTTGGTTTCCATTTTGATGTCAGCATGTTGAAGGGCTAAATCTTCCCCAATGAAATCAGGAAGTGTTCGCTTTGACATCAGTGGGAACAAGGTTTTGTCCATGTGCTCTATTTTATTCAGGCAGGGAAAATGGCAAGGGGGAGTGATATTTCAGCCAAAATGCGTATGTTTTTCAGACCTTTACAATATTTCAAACATATCTGATGGTCACCCAGATTTTCTGGCTCCTTTTGTAATGTTTCAATGAGGAGAGGATTAACAGATGAAATCTATTTTGCCGTGTGTTGTAGTCCCTTTGGGCAACCATTTGTATATTTGAATGTTAATAAATGATGGAAAGTTCAGTATCCATGGGAAGATCATTTGAATGTCTCAGAAAACAATTTTATATGCAAGAAACAAAAACATGATCCATTTCCTATTTCAATGAGCATATTTTCACTACCACAATGACCCACAAGTTTGGGGTTTGTAAAGCTTATTCTCTGTCACACAAAGGCCATTTTCAGTGCAGTTTCAAGACTACAGGAAGGGTTAACCTCTCGGCTGCCCTCCCACGCTGTGTTTTGATCAGTGCCCCCAGCTACAGGACAGATATCTCTTTGTTTTTCGTCTTTAATATCTGATTCCCAAGTCACTTGTGTAGATGATGGGACTCTACAGAACTCTCTTTGTCTGAAGTAAAAGATGTAGCACTTACTCAGCAACTGACTTTTAATGCTTGACTTTTTCTTCCTACTTCAGAAAGCACCTGCTTGAGTAGCTCGATGATTAAAGAGCCTTTCAACCTCCCTGCCACCATTTTTAGATCTGGTCTACATCTTAAGAGACTGAACACCATTGTGCCTGCTGCTAAATTACATATGTGAAAAGAAATTGAAGGTGTCGATACAATTGTTAGTGGATGAGTGGATGTCAGGAACTACTATAATAATTGACACAACTATTGGGAAGTCTGAAACATGAGGCTGAGACCGTGGAGCCTTATCCAATGGCAACTGACAGTGGGACATTCATTCTCATCACTCATGAGCTCTGTATTGCATCCTGGAAGAATACAAAGATAGAAGTTGATCTTATCCCTGTGGTGTAGTTTTTTCAACTTTTCCCTCCTTGTCAAAGATAGTGCGCAAGGGTAAAGATGGCACAGAAGAATTGAGAAAAGGTTGAAGAAAAGTTTGTATCAGCCTTGCAAAAGCTGGTGGTGAAGACGCTTTGACTTAAAGCTAGACCAAACTTAGCAAAGAGGAGTGTCAGATGTCAAATCCGTATGGATTGTGGGACATCCAAAGAGACCAAAATTCTCACTTATCTGAGACTGCGTTAAACATTGGACACACCTGAGATGTTACTATTGTGTCTTCTTATGTCTTGTATGCAGGAAAGATACAAACAGTGCCAATTCTAGACATTGTGGTTAAGAGATTTGATGGAACAGAAACCAAGCATAGGGAATCCTACTTTAATTTATACATTCATAAGTGAGAAGAAGGTCTTTGTTCTGCCTTCATGTTCACAACATTTAAAGCCTTGAGGAATAACCACTTCTATAGTCAACTTGTTTATAACCTTACGGGGTATTTTGTTTATTTGTTGCATGTGTAAATCTCATGGTTATAGCAAGAAATAAAAAGAAAGAAAGAAATCAGAGTTGATTACAGCCAGTGGTGATGTGACTGGGAAACAATAGAGGTATTGTGAGGAAAATCTCACAGCAGCCCGGAAACGCACAAGAAAGAAAAGAAAAAAAAAAAAGAAGAAGAAGAAGGGAAAAGACAGACAAAGAGTGAGAGGGAATGAGAGATTTCTTATGCAAACATATTAACTGTTTTGCCTGAAGTCTGCATTGCATAACTGAGGAAAGAAATTTCTCAGTGCAAAATGCTCTGTGGTTGTTTGGGGTTTTTTTGTCAAGTGGATGCTCTTTAGCAGGGAAAAAAATGCATAAAGCAGTTCTCCCAGTAACCTCTGACTCTTTCTCGCCATGTCTCTCTCTTGCTTTCACTCTTGTTCTGTTTTTATTTATTCCTTGCAAATACAATGGAGAATAAAAATGTGGTAGGACCTGCTGGCGGCAACTATGGCCTCCGGATCCAAGCTGACAAAAATGTCAAGAAACTGACAGTAAAATATGCGAATAAAATCCCTGTGAACGAGAACAAAACTCAGGCTCACACCACCACTCTCTATGTTGTGGCTTTGGAGAGTATTTCTATCAGTAGCTATAAGTTTCTCTGTAAAAAAATACACGTATGTACACATTTATCACATGTATTGTCTTCTAAAATCTTTCATCAAAATCTCACAGGAGGCAATAGGCACACGGGAAGATAGGAAAGCAAGAGACATTTAGGGCAGTGAGATCAGGGAAGAGCCAACATTTGATGGAGAGACAGAGAAGTGCATGCCGAGTGCCAGACATATGGATCCTGTATGAAGCTGCAAGACAGACAGACTTCTGCTGCTCCCTTCTGTGATCAAAAGATGAGGGAAATGCAAAAGCAGTGTCTACAAAAGGAAGTCAAGGAGCACTCAACTGTCTAATGAAGCCTGTGTTACTTATCCTACCTGATGGAGAACGGCTCTGCTTTGAGTAGATAATCACCTTTGGGTGGATCTTGGAGTCAGGATAGATTGAAGGGATTGGGATGGTTCACTCTGGAGAAGAAGAGGCTGAAGTATGGCCTGAATGTGGCCTGCCAATGTATAAGAACAAGTTCAGGGAGCTAAAGAATAAAAGGCTTCTCTGTTTTCACTATGGGTAGAAAAAAAATAACAGGCTTAAATTGCTGTATAGAAGATTTAGTTTAGAAGAATAAGTTTATGTTCATTAAGATATTTTGAACACTAGAACAAATTGTTGTGCATTTTCTAAGCTTTTCAGAAACATCTGCACAAGCATCTTTCTGAAGGAAAAGATAGGCATAGTTAGTCCTGGCTGGGACAGGGTTACACATCCTCTGAGTGTCTATACAGTCCTCCTTTCTATGCTCCTGCTGTGGAGAATCAGCTAGCTAGGCAGAAGAGCATTATATTTCAGATCATGGATGAAAGAAAGCTCCTGCCATGAAGAGCTGGACAATTGCAAGAGCTGGATTCCCTTCCTGACACTTACAAACTCTCTGTATGGCTTTTGGGAAGCCATCTTTCCTGCCCCACGTACAAAGTGTGGGGACTGGCTCTTCTGATTCAGGAAGGAGGGAGCCAAGGGGGGAAGTATTCTCCTGTGCAGAGTGCTAGCATGAAACCTATATGCCACTTATGTCACACTTAGGGTTGTTTTGAGACCTAAGTGAAACGAAAGAGATGCTAAGTTTTTTGCTGGAAATCTTCAGGAGAAAGTTTCACCCTGCTATCCTGGATATGTGCAAATATTCACTGAGGGGGTGTCATAGAAAGGTCTATAAATAATCAAATATGAGCCCCCATATGAATTATGCATGGAATACTTAGAAAAAATGTGAGTGTCTTGCATTAGAAGAAATCAGATCAGTGCCACTGAAATCACATTGCTATTTCTATGAGGTATTAACTGAAAGCTATAAGACCTCATTTATAAAACAGGCTACAACAGGTGCTTGCAGGTCTGTTCAGATAAAAATTACGGCTTTGTGGAGGCAAATATTAAGAAGTCTCTAAAATGTGTTAATTTATTATGAATAGAAAGTAGTTTGATGTTACTTTTTAAGAAAAACAGTCACAATACAACATTCATTAGTCCCTAAGTGAGGCAAGGGCTTGTCAGTCAATTAGATTTCTGACCCTAAAGCATGTAGGCTCTTCTGAAAATTCTGCATCCTTCACCTGGAGGTGAGAGGTACAATATCAGTACAATGTTTTACTTATTTATTTTATCAAACTGCATTCCTATTAGCAGGAATACTGCATTTACACTCATTAAGTTAAAACTAGAAACAGGATAAAGAATGGATTTATTATCAAACATTTCCCCAATACACTTTCCTGATATCTGAACAGAGCACTGTTGGTACTGAACCAAAATTAATTCATTTATAGAAAGTCCCTGAGTTGCACTTAATTTTCAATTTGGTTCAAAGATGTCTAGTGAAGGTAGGAATTCTTTAAAAGTCTTTCCAAACAACCATTTACTGTCTTTCTTCAGTAACAATACTTTTACACCTCATCTTCAATGTTACACTCTGGCTTTTACGTAGTTGTGCCTACAGAATTACATTTGATCTCTTCTCTGACTGCAAATGGGTAGAATGCCCTCTCCCATTGACTGACAGCTAAATAGTCCAAAGCATGAAAATTCTTACTGGTAAAATGAAGGACAATATTATTCCCATCTTCCCATCCCTGATTCAAATATCTGTCCACAGACAGGACCTTTAGTACAGGCTCTTGCATTTCTTTGGAGAGGGGTGAGAGGGTCAAGATGATCAAATATATGGAGTGCCACGTTTACCACATCTCAGTATCAACTAAGCAGGTCTAGTTATCACTCACTGACACGACAGAAAATGAAGAATAATTTCATCAATGTCATTGCCATTACAACATCATAAAATTGGCAGAAGTTAGGAAAAAACTGGGCCTACTGCACCAAGGTGCTTTCATCTCCTCTGCATGTTCCCTAATTTGTCATTACTGGAATAGTTGCTGTAACTATCCTGGTGAAAATATAAAAGAGAGACTTGCATGATCCATAAACTCAATGAACCATTAAATAGGTGACAATAATCTTGATAGAAGTTTGGAATATTTAATTAGCACAAAAATGCACTTAGTGAGTGAGTTCAATTGCTATCACGGGTACTCCTCAAAATAATAGCTGAAGATTTTATGTGTCCATGAAATGCCTTAGAAGACATTTAAGGAAAAGAAACAGACAATATTTCATGTATTAATTGAGGATCAGACATATCTGTAAGTGCCCAGTAATAAACACTTCCAAGGAAAGTTAACCTAGGTCTCCTGGAATCCCAAAGGTGACTTCGTTAGACATGAAGTCAAATAATTCATCGGCAACTTTTCAGTAGCAGGAGCTCATAAAGCAAAACTGAAGAGCAAATATTTTACCTTTTCAACAAACCAGGGTCTGACTAATAGCAGGTGATTTTGAAAAAAATAATTAAAAAAAAAAATATCATTGGAGTTTAGATGGTAATTTCCCATTTTAGGAACATTCTTCCCACTTGAAATTGCCTAACAGAAGGTGCCTATTCATACAAATTCAGTACTCCATGTAATTTTCAGTAGCAGGGAGCTGTTTATATACATATTTTCTTCCTATGTGGCAGTGCCTCCTTCACTGGTTATGATTGTAAAGACTCCTGTACATCTAGATTAAGAAGCATATAGTAGAAGCATGTTTATAATAGCTCTCTCCTTGGCACTTGTGCTGCCACTGTTGAAATATCACATCCAGATTCTGGCACCCACAGCTGAGGTTATGTCTGCATTAAAAACTAGTTCATAGAGATCAGAGAGGATCTGTACAGTGAAACAATTAATGCAGAGCACCCAGTGTCCCCTCAGCAGTTGGGGCTTATTGGGGTTGGAGCACTGTTTCTCACTTAGTTTTATACAGAAAAGGATTCCAGTTCCGGCCATAGGAGATAGCTGACACTGTGAATCAAAGCAGTATAAGTGATGAAGATCATGGGATTTTCTTCAGAAACACTCTCCTGATCTCAGCAAAAACAGTAGTATAGATGCAGTCTGAAGATGCTGAAAAGTGGGGGAGTGGGGTGGTGATTTAGAGAAGAGCCCATGAATGAACAAAGAATTGAAAAATGTTTTTGAGACAGAGACTCTTGAGGAGCTGTTGGAGACAAGATAAAGCATTGACTTGATCTCAGTCAAAGTGAGTAGGTGTAAGTACTTTGTCAAGTACTGAATACTGCTACTTTGGCTGGAGAGTGAAGCTAGACAAATTTAGACCAGAAACATGATACATATATATGTGTGTATATATACACATGTATGGTATATAAGTATATATGTGTATATACTTTTGCAATGATTGTTATATGTTATAAGTCTCATTGCCTATTACTAAACAAACTTTTCAGGTTGAAATAATCTTTTTCCCATTCCCTTCCATGATAACCCTAGGTTAGCCTCAGCTGTTGGACTTTGAGCGAGAAATGAATTCAAAGAAATTTTATGAGCTTTGGTATGCAGGCTAGAAGAAGAGAGAACTGCAATGGTATTTTTGCTGTTACCTTCTATGAATCTGTCATTCACAGGCTGCAAGCTGCAAGCTGATACCCCATACATTGCAGTGACCGTTCTAGGACATCTCTGCTAACAGATGTTTCTATTCTTGCCCAGACACCTTCCTTCAAAGTTCTGTTCTGACTGTGACCTTCATACCATGACTTGTTATCTTTCTGGCAATGTTTCCAGAGTGGTTTCATGGACCAAAGCTGCTAAAATAATTTGGATATAGGTCAGATAAATATTCATAGATGTTTGCCTGCTCGTCAGTACTAGAACACTGTTGAACTTCTTGATGATTTGTCACCTCTGTTGTTGGAATAGATACATCATCTGGGCAAAATCTTTTCTTTCCTCCATCTTTTAGAACTGCATGCATTCTAGAAACCCAAAGTAATTTCTGCCACAAACATTGATGTAAAGACAGGCTTCTCTCTGATCAGCTACAGTAACTGTTTATTTGTTACGTGCTTTCTTTTTCTTTTTCCATGGGACTGTCTGTTGAGAGATTTTCCTCTCCTTTTTCTCCTGTGCTTTACTGTCAATGTGCAACAGTCGACCTGAAGATTTTGTCTGACATTTGGTGGTCCAGATGCTCACATCACTGCCTGACCTGTGGGTGTTCTTATCTTTGGAAATGAATTAGATACTATGCTAATACATAAGTCATCTTCCACATGGAATTAGCAAAGTCTCTTCTTACTGTGTCACAGTGAGCAGGAAAGCTCTGTGTTACAGGGAGGCTCTTGTGTACCACAATTATGTCCCCAGCATGACTAGTGGGTAGCATGGTGGCTTTCAGAGCTTGGTGATTCCCATCTGGCTATTTGACTCTGTTGAAATTTGGACTATCAAGCATTTGTGTTAATGTAGTCAAACTTTTTTTTGCTAGGGTTTCCTCAGATTTTCATGGATCTTTGGATACAGGAGGAGGAGCAATGGAAAGATTCTTTTCTTTGACTTCTACCAATAAAATATTGCTAGAGAAGAAGGGTCTGTTTTAGTTAAGCCAGTTGCACTTGCATTGCTGAATTATTCACCTGAATTTACTTTTGTTCAAGAGAGAAGAAAGTGCTTGACCATACTACTAAGAGGGCACTGGCATAGCAGATCTAACCGTAGCTTTTTGTCATGAGTCTAAATTTTTTGGGCTAGATTCAGTTTCTTGGAGTCATGCACTTCCATAGGCCTTTGGGAGCCATCTATACACCATGGATAAATACTTTAGGAAAGATGGGTTGAATGGCTTGAATCTTTGTTAATGGCCATTAGATCTGGAGAAAGAAATGGCCGCACTTTATTTTCAAACCAGGAACTGCAGCTGTGGGAACAAACAGCATGTAATAAACACTTGAATCAAAGTTTGTGGGAGTTTTGTTATTGACTTTGAAGTAAGCAAGTCTGAGGCCTTTACTATGGAAGCTGTGATTCTGTTTGTGGTTTTTTAATGGCTAAAATATCCCACGATCAGCTTGAGAGTAAGGATTTCATTTTTGGTCTTAAAAAGAAAGGCATGAAGGAGAATTCCATGTTGTTGTGCAGTCTGGCTTTTATTTTGAAGGGCTTTTTTTTGAAAAAAAGTGTAACTTGTGTGAAGAGTGTTGTGTTTAGGAAAAAAAAAAGTTCAAAAAATACCACGCATGATTGATCTCATGTCTGTTTGCCGATCCAAAGACAACACAGCACTGCAGTCAAATATACATTTTATGGGCTTTTGTCTGTTTTGCAATAACAGTGGAAAGCATTCTTTAATTAAAATTTAAAACCGTAACTGATTAATTTTCTGTGTAAACAATCACTGTAAACATGGAAAGTCAGCATTTTAAGGGCACAGTGGTATAAATTTTACTTCCTCTCCCAGGCGCTGAAGGGAAAGATGGCAAGTAGGGAGGGGGAGTGAAGGAAGAGAACCGGGAGGGGGAAAAAGTTCAAGGCCTTGGTGTTCCGTACTCGGCGTACACCAGCTGCAGGATCTCGCCTGCTGCCCATTTCTCTGTGCAGGAATGTTGGCATAGGCTCCCCGTTCTCTCTGGGATATGATTTATTGTCTCTCAGATACCAGAGCCTGATTTTCAGAGCACCCATTCCCCCCCACGATGTGACACTGCGGCAGTGAGTCATGCAGAGGGATGCATGGCGCTTACAAGATGGGGAGAATGCTCTTCGCATGTTCTCTGCGGCTATTTCCACTTCTAATAGCGACAATGGCAAAACAAGATTAATTGCAGCTCCTTTCTTGCTTCTCTCAGCTTTCACTGGCATTTTGTAATTATCTTCCACAGGGCACTCGTGGAAAGCTTGACAAATGTTAAGGTCTAGGTCCTCAGAAGCACTTTTCAGAGGGATTTAAGTACCCACAATGTAAGAACTTGGTTGAAGTTTCAAAAGTCTGATGAGTAAGGTCAATCTTATGCCTCTTTGTGTAAGAAAAGAAGCTAGCTGGTAGGAGTGGGCAGCTGAAGGTTGAATTCTCCCATAAGCACTGCAGGATGATGGGTTTGTCCTTTAGGAAAAGGTCTTGACACACAGCTTGGGAGGAAGGGCTTGCACCATCAAAAGAAGCACTAGCTCTGGCACTTGGGATCCACTTTACCACTCTCACAAAGTAAGATAATACTTCACACAAGCAGTTTTAGCCATATCAGTGGTCAATGGCTTCAGTGGGACTCCTTTGGAATAAGATGTCTCTCCAGAGCAGTGAGCATTGGAGCAGTGAGCCTATGCTGGTATTATAGCACTTTTTCACATTTTTTTTCTTCAGAGAATAAAAAATCACGCATGAGCATGTGTGTGAATATTTTATCTGTTTCTTTGCTCGACTCTTGCTAAATGGGAGCACATTCGATGCAATGATTCAAAGGGGTCAAGTGCAGGCTCTGTGGGTGAGATGAGTTGCAGGCCCTCTGTCTTTTGCAAAAGTGTCTTCCATCTATTGTTATATAGGTGCCTAAAGAAATTAATAATAAGCTGCTATAAATTCTCATGCTGCTGCTACTGCTTTGCCTCTGGACTTAGAGGAATTTTATCAATGATTTCGGATTGCATTGCTGTCTGAACAAAAAAAAAGCGAGGGTCGAACAAAACACAGCTGTGATCTGACTGGACGGCTTTGCTAGCACACACGAGAATTATTTCGAGCAATGTAGGAGCATGTGCCACCTTGGCCATCCCATCTCCCTTGTCTTAGCTGAGCATGAGACTGGCTTTTCCTCACACTTTCTTTACTCTTTGTCATTTTGCAGAAAATAAAATGCAGTATTCCTCCCTGATAACCCTCTTTCCTGCCTCTCCCCAAACAAGCATTCCCAAGAGACAAATTCCTCCGGAGGTCCAGTGCTGTGAAACATTCACAAGGATGTCTCCCACTGCTACTATCTTGGAGAGAATCCTGCCATCTCACACATCCCCTGCAGTTATTTGGTGAAACAGATCCAACTAAAGTCAATGGTAAAACATCTGCTGGAGTTTTACCCAGCAACTTTAATAGAGCCCGGATGTCAGCCACTAAATTTTGGCACTCTGCAGTAGACAAATACTGTGATCTGACATTCTCAAGACAGCTGGCCTCCAACCTTCCTGTCTGCACATTAGAAATAATTTTAGAGTTTATCAGTTCTGTATCATAATCAGTTCATCCAGCCATAAAACCTGTTGACCTCTTTACTTAACCATTTACCTACCTGCTTACCCACTAATATGGCCATTAACTTTCTTACTCCAATCAGTTGTATTCTTACCAGTATGAGGCTGAGTTTAAAGGAAGGACACTTCATGAATTAAGTATTTTCCACCAAGTAATTCATCCCTAGAGTTTCTAAAGCTTCTCTTCTTTGCTACCACTGAAAAGGGATGAAAGTGAAACTCAGGAGACAAAAGCAGAAGTCACTTCTGTTAGCAGGGAATATGGAATATATCTGAGGCGTGCTGGGGAACAATTTAGCTAAGTGGGGACACTAGTTGTTTCAGAGCTCTCTACTGTCAATTTCTCTTACTTGTGGTCACACTCCTGGCATTCAGAAACAGTGGAAGAAGAGCACACAGGCCAGTAGAGGTTGGAAAATATTGGAAAATCCAAGGCAGAAATGGTGTGACTTCCAAGGTTTGGCTCCTCCAGGATGAAGGAGAATTACTGTAGCTGTTGCAAAGGCTGTTTGTTGAGGAGGAGAAGATTAAACAGGAGACCCTATTCAGAGCTAGTGGTCACTTAGAAGATCCTGGAAGCATTCCTGTAGAAGGACACAGCCAACCGAAGCTCAAGCCTCGCCTCGCAAAGCCATCCCTGCTGCACACAAAAGCACCAGGAGCTGTTCCCATCACACATTCAATTCAGCATAAGTACTCTTTTAAATGTTAGTGAAAGGGAATATCAGCCAGCCACAAAAAAGGACAATTACGTTATAGTTTTGAACTAAAAAGCCAATCTTTCTGCACTGAAATGAAACCTCAAAGGTACAAACAAGGGGGTAAGGGGAGGAGGGACCAGGAAAAAGGGATGGGCCGGGGGGGGGGGACAGGGAATGGGACTGACATGAAAAAAAGACTTCAGAAGTTCCGGCATTTGCTCAAGAGCCCTTATGTCTCTGAATGGTGCTATTTCTCTCATGCTACAGAACCACAAAGTTGTTTCCACCCCCACCCCCCCTTCCTCTGGCAACACGAACAAGATCATAAACGTCAGATGCAGTCTTGTCGCTTTAATGGTCTCATGGCTATGAATAAAAATGGCGCGGTAACAGATTTGTTAATTGACTTTATGTGCAACTGGCATACATTAGGCAGCTCCGTTAACACTGCTCACAAAGCTGGATGTGTTGCTGTTCTCTCCCACCGCCATCGAATTAAACTTTTAACAGTTGAGAGACCAGAGGGTTAAGCCTAGGAGGCTGGAGTGATATTTTCACTGCCTTTGATGACACACTAAAATACAGAACGTCTCATTTTGCAGCAGAACATTGAGTCTGCGAAGCCGATGTACATGTGGTTACTATTTGCAGAATTTGGCATTTTCTATGAATAGCATAAAACAGGCAGTGGATCAGCTGTCATGTTTTGACAGGGTTGTCCTTTTTTTCTGAATGCCATTCTTTTTTTTTTCTTTCTTTCTTTCTTCTTACCTTCTTTTTTTTCTCCACTTTATGCCACAGATCCACTTTTTTTTTCTCCATTTTTACAAAGCAATTTATAAGCTGATGAATATTATATTAAAGGGACAATCTGGCCATGGGTCCAAAGGTATAAGCAACCTTCTATCATGACAGACTGTAAACTCCAGGATGAGGGGAGAAGTGAATAACGTTTGTGCATATGGACCAGTATAAGTGATTTGATCTGACATCAAGTTTTTAAAAGCAGATTGTACAAATACCCATCAGGACTCACGTACACCTGAAAATCATCATTCCATGAGGCAAGAGTTGTTTGACATGGGCCTTGAGCTCTCTATTTGAATCCTATGATTCTTTGATCTTCTTAGGGCAAATGGACTTAACTTGTCCCTTCCTCGAGATCAAGAATGCGAGACTATTTTGGAGACATATCTGTGAAGTCTTACACCAAATATTTTAATGTTGCTGTTTTGATGCATTGTTTTCAAAATGATCACAGAATCACAGAATGGTAGGGGTTGGAAGAGACCTCCGTGGGTCATCTAGTCCAACCCCCCTGCCAAAGCAGGGTCACCTACAGTAGGCTGCACAGGACCTTGTCCAGGCGGGTCTTGAAT
>Ga0065711_1027904_pt1 | contig 45099 bp, 38 predicted proteins | sample Hoacrofraction12_FD_59098 | JGI IMG/M metagenome (GOLD analysis project Ga0065711, IMG submission 59098) | Hoatzin crop microbial communities from Cojedes, Venezuela - Epithelial fraction 12 v2 (version 2) | ecosystem: Host-associated > Birds > Digestive system > Esophagus > Crop | place... | reverse complement strand
GTGTAGGGATAGGGTCAGGAGGGCCAAGGCGCAGCTGGAGCTGAACTTGGCAAGGGATGCTAAGAATAACAAGAAGAGCTTCTACAGGTACGTCAACCAGAAAAGGAAGGTCAAAGAAAGCATACCCCCCCAAGGAACAAGAATGACAACCTTGTATCAACAGATGAGCAGAAGGCTGAGGTACTCAACAACTTTTTTGCCTCAGTCTTCACTGGCAAACCTCACTCCTCACCCCTCCCCAGTTAATGGACTTCAAGATGGGGAACAGAGGGGAAAAGCTCCTCCCACTGTAAGGGAAGACCAGATCTGGGACGACATGAGGAACCTGAATGTACAGAAGTCTATCAGACCTGATGAGATGCATCCCAGAGTCCTGAGGGAATTGGCTGATGTAGCTGCCAAGCCACTCTCCATGACATTTGAAAAGTCATGGCAGTCAGGTGAAGTCCCTGGAGACTGGAAGAAGGGAAACATTGTGTCCATTTTTAAAAAGGGTACAAAGGAGGACCCTGGGAACTACCGACCTGACAGCCTCACCTCTGTGCCTGGGAAAATAATGGAACAGATCCTTCTAGAAGCTATGCTAAAGCACGTGGAGGGCTGGGAGGTGATTTGAGACAGCCAGCATGGCTTTACCAAGGGCAAGTCCTGCCTGACCAACCTGGAGGCCTTCTGTGGTGGAGTGACTACACCAATGGACAAGGGAAGAGCTATGGATGTGATCTGTCTGGACTTCTGTATGGATGTGATCTGTCTGGACTTCTGTAAAGCCTTCAACACAGTGCCTCACAACATCCTTCTCTCTAAATTGGCGAAATAGGGTTTTAATGGGTGGACTGTGCGGTGAATAAAGAATTGGTTGGAAGCTCACAGCCAGAGGGTAGTGGCCAATGGCTCGATGTCCAAATGGACGCCGGTGACAAGTGGTGTCCCTCAGGGGTCTGTGCTGGGACCGGTGCTGTTTAACATTTTCATCAATGACTTAGCAAGATCAAGTGCACCCTCAGCAAGTTTGAAGACGACACCAAACCGAGTGGTGCAGTTGACACACCAGAAAGGCAGGATGCCATCCAGAGGCACCGGGACAAGCATGAGAAGTGGGCCTGTGTGAACCTCATGAGGTTCAACAAGGCCAGGTGCGAGGTCCTGCATCTGGGTCAGGGCAACCCCCACTATCAATCCAGGCTGGGGGATGAAGGGACTGAGAGCAGCCCTGTCAAGAAGGATTTGGAGGCACTGATGGATGAAAAGCTTGACATGAGCCACAAATGTGAGCTCACAGCCCAGAAGGCCAACTGTATCCTGGGCTGCATCAAGAGAAGCTTGGGCAGCAGGTTGAGGGAGGTGATTCTGCCCCTCTGCTCCACTCTGGTGAGACCTCACCTGGAGTCCCGCATCCAGCTCTGGAGCCTTCAGCACAGGAAAGACATGGAAGTGTTGGAGCGCATCCAGAGGACGGCCATAGAATGATCAGAGGGCTGAAGCACCTCTCCTGTGAGGACAGGCTGAGAGAGTTGGGGCTGTTCAGGCTGGAGAAGAGAAGGCTGCAGGGAGACCTTACAGCAGCCTTCCAGTACCTGAAGGGGGCCTATAGGAAAGATGGGGAAAATATTTGCAGTAGGGCTTGTTGCAATAGGACAAGGAGCAATGGCTTTAAGCTAAGGGAGGGTAGATTTAGACTAGGTAGAAGGAAGAAAGTTTTTACCATGAGTGTGGTGAAACACTGGCACAGGTTTCCCAGAGAGGTAGTGGAGGCCCTATCCCTGGAAACATTCAAGGCCAGGTTGGACGGGGCTCTGAGGAACCTGGTCTAGTTACAGATATCCCTGCTCAGTGCAGGGAAGTTTCACTAGGTGACCTCTAAAGGTCCCTTCCAAGCCAAAGCATTCTGTAATGATTCTATGATGAGATAGGCTCCTGACTTTTGTCAAGACCACATGCAATGATAATACTTGTATTTCTCCAAATGCATCCCATCAGTTAATGTAGCAAGTTCTCTCTTCCATCCCATAGAATTTAGTGAAAGTCAATGGGAATCTATGATGTTAACCATGATTAGTACAAAAAATCCGATAATTAGGTCTTCTGAAGAAGCATTGGTGAGAATGACAAGGATTTTTAAGATTAATATCTTTTTTGAGACCTCTTTGGAGAATTTTCAGTATAACTCAATTTACCCTTGATTGTTTCCTAGCGTGTAAAATAATTTTAATTATTTAATTATTTTCAATAATTTTTAAGTCTCAGCAAATGAAGATAAAGTTAACTGATATAAAATGAAACAACTTAATTGTCAGAAGTAATTAAAATTTTTAAGCATCACTGGTAGTGCTAGTAAATACCTTTAGTAAATTGTATTGTATTTCTGAACTGATGTCACTCTCTAGGTAGCTTCTCTGGGAAACAGAATAATCAGATGTCAATAATGGGTTAGTTTAATACAAACAAATGTTTATTTACATAAGAAGTAAATATTCACCACTTAAAATATTTTTTAAAATTTTTCTGTTTTGGTCTGTAGTATTAACATTCTTTGATAACCAAAGGAAGATTAATTTTGATCTTATTCACATAATCAATATTTAACACTTGAGTCAATATGTGTTGATAGTAACCCTGACAATATTTGCCTATTATTTCTTGCAATAACCCTGTCCTCTGTGCTACTCGACTGCAGTCTGAGCTATTTATTTTTAGAAAGAAATTATTTAATTTATTGTCATAAATAGTCAAAGTAACAGAAAACGCCGTACAGTAGACACAGTGTCAGGTGTTGAAATTTCAAACTGTTGGACCTGTTTCTTAAACAACATCCTGATGTCATGGCAATTTCTTTCCATTCTCTACTAAACCTGGGTATTATCTCTGTAAATTCCAGGGAGTTTCCCCTCTCCACTTCTCATTCCTTGGGCTAAGGGATAATATGCACTGTGACTTTCTTGCTGTCTCTCCTGCCATCTAGTAAATACATGGTCGGTGTCCACATGGTCAAGCTATACGTATGTTACACTTCTAACTGTATGTTGTATTTTGCTTCATCTTCCACTAGAGGGCAAAACCCATTACTATAAATTCTTGCAATCATTTAAAATATGTTGTAAATACACTACTGAGAATGGACAGGATGTGCCAGTGAATGGAGCTGCTGCTCTTCACCCATACTTTCATTAAAAAATTATTCTAAACAAGTGTTCCCTCAGAAATGGAAATGGGATACGGGAAAAAACAGAATGATCACCTGTGTCTTGTATTAGGGAGGCTAGATACAGCGAGCTCCTAAAACCAATAGAATTTTATCTGTTGGCTCAGGGCGTAAGAAAATAACATCTGTCTCTGTCTGAAATGCTTTATTGAAAGGACACTGTGGTGATGTTTAGGCAGACTGGACCCAGTGCCAAGTTGTTTTTGTTTGAAGCTCCACCAAGTATCTGGATCTTCATAGATGATGGAGTTACACAGATTAAGCTGAAAGATAGACCTGGCAGGTTTTGCAGATTGTAACTGTTCAGAGTACTGAAATCCATAAACTGTGCCCCAAATCATTTTTAGCTTTGATGGGAGAAGGCAGCAGGAACCAAGATACTATGTCTGTCATTTTGCTTGGAGAAGAGCAGAGAGCGCTCTGTCCTTTCATTTGTGCACAGGCTGCTCCTGAAATAACGGTGTTGCCCATTCAAGTGAGCAGATTCTGTTCTTACTGGCCTTGTCATCTCCCTTGTCCTCTCCTTCCCCACTCTGTCCCGCAGCCACCAGGCACAGCTGCTCGTATTTACACTCCTTGGTCTTGAATAATTATATAAGTTGAACTTTTTATTGCAAAACAAATTCCTTTTAATTGGAAGAAAACAGGCCAGGAAGTAGGACTTGAGCACAACCGTTGCAGCAGTGGAGAGCCTGAGCTAGTGTTTAGCTCTGTGGTTAACTCTAAAATGTGCTTCTGCTGGGAATCCCTGCAGCCTTTAATGGAGGACTGTGTAGAGTGGAAGAGCACAACTCTTCGACTGTAGTACTGTGTCCAGTTCTGGTCCCTGCAATTCAAAAAAGATGCGGACAGACAGGAGAGAGTCCAAAGCAGATCAACAAAGATGATCAAAAGGCTGGAGAACCTGCCCTATGAGGAAAGACTGAAGAAGTTAGGTGTTTTCTCCCCAGAGAAGAGAAGGCTCAGGCTCAGGGGGGGCCTCCATCACGGTATTCCAGTACTTAAAGGGTGGCTACAAAGAGGATGGAGGCTCTCTATTCCCAGGGAGCCACAGGGAGAACACAAGGGACAATGCGTACAGCTTGCACTGGAGAGGTTCCGTCTTGCTATATGAAAGAATTTTTTTACAGTGAGAACAATCAGTCCCTGAACAACCTCCCAGGGAGGAGGTTTGTGTCTAAACACAACTCCCCAGGGACATGGTGGAGTCCCCATCACTGCAGGTTTTCAAGATGTGTATCCTGGGTTCAGCTGGGATAGAGTTAATTTTCACAAGAAGCTGGTTGGGCTGACCCAAAGAGCCAATCAAATGGGATACTCTATACCATGTGATGTCATGCTCAGTATATAAGTGAGGAGCTGGCTAAAGGAAGGGGATTTGCTACTCAGGAGCAAGATGAGCATGGAGTGGTGAGAACACTGCATGCTGTATATTCTTTTAATCAGTATTACTGTTGTTATTTTCTTCTCCCTTTGCCATTTTGTTAAACTGTTTTCATCACAACCCACAAGTTTTGCCTTTTCTTTCTGATTCTCCTCCCCACCCCACCGGGGAGGGAGGAGGAGCGAGAGAGCAACTCTGTGGTTCTTTGTTGCCAACTGAAGCTAAACCACAACAATGTGTTTGGCCAGGGTGCTAGATAATATTGTCTAGGCTCCCTTTGCCACAAAAGGTTGGACCCTTCCAACCTGGACTATTCTATGATTCTATGATTTGTATGGAGGCACAATCAGTGTAAATATCTGTCAGGGCAGAGAGCACTAGATTTTGGGAAACCAGATGTCCTTTTGGTGGAGAAAGGAATGACCTGCTCAAGTAAAGAGGCAGGGGATTAGCAGATGTAGTTCACTCGTGTGGAACACCTCTTAGTCCCTACTGACTTTCAAACTGCCTTTTCTTTCTGTCAACAAGGGCTGAGCACATGATTCATGTACATCCCTGTAAAAGTTTCCCTGTCATTTAAATATTTAGCAGCACAGTCTTGAAAATGGATTGGAGGGAACTGGCATTCTGCAAGAGGTATGAGAAATGTTAAGAAATTGCCATTTCTGTACCTGATGAGACATTATTTATAAGAGTAAAGGTCCAAGCTTGAAGAGGACAAATTTTCTTTAATGTCCACCTTTGGGCTTAAGCCTATTTAATTTTTTTCTTGGATCTAAACAGAGTTTTCTGGAAATTACTAAATGGTTTTGTGTTGGAAGTGTCAGCCTTCCATAGTCACTTGTAGGTCTGTAGGCTCATAGGTAAGCAGAATATTTAAAAGGAATCTTTATTATTTTTTAAATGAAATCAGTGGTGTTTACCTCGCCATCCAATCTCCTACTCATTGGAGTTTGTATTTGATTAATAGTAGCATAGTAAGAATTGACATTCTGTGAATGCAGCAGCCTTTCAAGGTTGCCATGGAAAAGCTCTTTTCTCCCAGACATCATCCCAGCTGCTTTTATTTCTAGAGGAGAGTTTCTTTCTCTCTTTTGAGCTTTGATATTTAAATGCTGGACTTGTGTAGGTGTGTTGTGGTTAATCAACCTTCTACTATCTGTGATCCAGAACAATTGCTTTAGTGTAGGAAAAGAAACCAGAGGCAAACAAGCCAGTTCATTTGTGCTATGCTACAAATTAGATCTTTTCATTGGGAAAATATTAATGCTTAATATTGTTGTGTGTCCTTTGTATATTCTTTTATGGCATTGCTTGGGCTTAGTGAGCTATTTTAGTCACATCTTACTTGGATGACACTTCTGTCACTTTGGACTTTGTTTGTTAATGCCTGCAAAAAATGCCTCTAGAGTTCTTGCTCAGCTCATCTTTAAAGAAAGGCATTTGTCCTAAAGCAGTTTAGAAGGATCATATTTCATCAATTGTTTTCTTCGAAGCCATCAAATTAGCAAAAGAACACGAAGGTAGCTTAGACTCAACAGGAGACAAAGCAGCATGCACTTAACGTAGAGATGTCTTTAGTATGGCACTCCCTGGAAAGAACTGTGCTACCCACTCCTGTAGAGACAGCTCTTCCAAAGGAAAAAAAGGAATTCGTTACTGTGTCCTGTGTCACTCCTTTTGGCCTGGGTAGTTTGGCAATTTTGAGAGCCTTGCTGTCTTACTTCCAGTAGGAGAAGCAGTTGGTAGAACCCTCATATTTCTTTGGGATACTACTGTTCATTTAGAAAACATGCAAGCAAAAAGTTGTTTTCTTGAACATGGTAGGATCAATCCCCAGCAGGCACTTTCCATATATAGAAATCAAAACATGCTTCCCAGTGAGTGCTGTGCCTGGAAACATCCACGTTTCCTCTTGGAACATACTTACAGCCACTTTTGTTGCTTTCTGCCGGTTCATTTATACAGCTGTCTCTGCTGGGATAGATTAAACCAGTCTCAAGCACCAAAAAGTGCTTTAAAATGCTATGTCGTCATTCTTAGAAGTCTCTAAATATAAAAATTGAGTTCAATCTTACGCCTGGCTTTCGAGGGTGATTGCATCTAGTCTTCTGCGTAATGGATTTCAGGCAGACATTTTTAATACATAAACCAGTATCAAGTATAATAGAATTTCTTGCCTTAGCTAACAACTCATTTTTGAGATGTCTTTATCTCAGCCTTCTGTCTGTTCAGATTAATGTGCAAACACACATCTTGGGAGAACGACCAAATGAAACGCAGCAGCCCAAATACTACAATACTCCTAGTATCTGCTTCTAATGTCTCTGTTGGTTTGTGAAGCAGATTCTGTGGCATGTCTTGTGGTCATGGGAACAAGCTGGCCACAGCTTGGAGACTGCTTCAGGTGCTAGGATCCTGATCCATGACTCAATATGGACTGGATATAACTCCATTTCTAGGGGAATTTGACACCATAGAATATGGGAATGTTAAAAAATAATCTCCGTTATTGATTTCGCAAAAGGGAACTGCAATCTGGGAACATGTCTTTGCTTGCAATACAGTAATATAAACAAAACACAAAATTACAAAGAGCAGAAGCCACTCAGAGGTAAAGGTTGTTATTAACAGCAGAAGCAGAGATATACTATTGAATAAAAAATACTAAACAAGATTTGGTGGGCATATAACCTGTATGAGAAATACAAATGATACTTGTACACAGTTTGATGAAGACAGTGAGAAAACAAAGTCTGAAGGAAAAAAATTAATAATTAATGGAAACTCTGCCAAAACATCCAGAGCTATAGACAATTTGTATCTTACACCTCACTGAACACATATGTTTCTAGACAATTTCCTGCTGTTTTTTAGATTGCAGAAAACTCTTCCCAGGTATCAAGGAAAACAGTGAACTGATGAACCTTTGGAAACTCTACATTTTAAGGAACGAATTGGCACAATTAGAATTCACTTTACTTTTATTGCAGGTATTGATACAATGTGTGCTACGAAATATGACCTTAATTAACTCCACTTCCAGTTATGTTAGAAAATGTATAAAATATAATTAGTTCTGGTGAAATTCCAAGTATTTACTTAGAGCTTGAATTAAAGAAGCCAGTATTTACCTATGTTACAGAGGTATTACAAACTTCTAGGTGTTAGCAGATTTTTTTCTTTTTGGCAAAATGTTCTGACCTTTGATGAAGAAGTCATACATGATAAACTGTAAATTATAGTACTAAATTTCTCTTTTTCTTAATTAAACAGTGACTATCCTATTAGTAGTTATATAATAGGCAGAATATTATCTTAATACAAATTTTAAAATACTAGGTGGCAGTTACGCATGCGTACTGTTGATAATTTAGTCAAAGTTTGTGGTGTAGATTTAAAGTAGCTAGGGTCAAAGATCTCTTGCAGGAGAAGTTTACTCAGAAAACAGGGCTTATTCAGTTTTGCAGCTAATCTGAGAAGAAAAGTACGTGGGGGGAAGGTGAGCTCTTAAAATTAAATCTGTTTCATTTCACACTCAAACCTGGAAAGCAGTTAAAGTTCTTCAGCTCTTATCAGTCAATGAGCAATGAGCCCCTTCCTGGGGCAGGGAAACATCATCTCTTCTAAGCAAGGAGTTGGTTTCCGTGAGTCCGCAAATAGTTCACAGTCAATATGCTGAGGGAAATTCCATACACTGGTGATGTTGGAAATGCTGAAATTTTCTTTCCAATACAGATGAAAATTTGAAAACGTTTAAATACTCCAGAAATCAATATGCATCATTTGGGTTGTATGAACTAACTCAAAGCAGATAGTTGTAATCCATGTGATTAGAAGATGTTTGTCTTCTCTGTTGCCTTACTCTGTGGGTGTGTAGGTTGTGGTTCTCATGCCTCAAGTCTTCATTACGGGCCTAGTGTGCTTGCTGGCCACCGGCTCCTGTAATCACCTATAGCAAAATTAGCCCTGTAAGGAACTGCAGAGCTTGATCAGCCCACAGCAGAAAACAGAGGCTCTTATCATGATTGCCACAAAGTACATGAATAGTGAAATACATTTTAATATTTTATGGAAGTGATCCAAAATGAAACATCTAGATCAGAAAAACACAGTATTCCAGTTATGGGTGGGATTTCTTATGATTAATCACTTAATTTTAATTTTCTCAATGACTAGTAAGAGTTTGCAAGAGAGATCAATATGTTTTTGCAGAAAGCTTCATTTTTCTGTTACTAGTATTTTTCGTGGAAAAATCATTTTGACAGAAAATCCCCAGCCAATTCCGTCATAGACTAGCCCTGCACGAGAAGTTGAATTTGGCCTGAAAAAAGGCAGCCCAAGGAACATCGACACACTGCTGGGCTTGCCTGCATCTCCCTCCCTCCAGCTCCATTTAGAGACAAGGAATCCCTAGTGCAAAGCCCTGTAACTCCTCCAGCCTCTGGTATTCATACACAAATCTTTTCAGTCTCACTCTGCTCTGGAGCCCTCCAGGCCTATGTTCTGTAAGAACCTGTCAGGGAACCATGTCCGAATGCAAGTTGCCCCTCTTGTGCAGGTACTTCGCAGTATCTGGAGAGTTTTGAAATCTTCAAGTTAAAAATGCACAGGTTACAGTAGTGTATAATAATGATATACAAGTCAGTCATGATGTTCTGTTGCATACATGGCTGAATGCACATTATAAGTCTTTGCTGTGACCACCGTTTCTACTTTACATTTCCCTTTATAGAGAGGTGAAAGGTGTAAAACCATTGGGTGCTTAACTGACTGAATCTTTGCAATGGATTTTATACTGTGTCTTTTCAGAAAGACTGTAGACATAATTACTATAAATTGTCCCTTTACATTATATACTTTCTCTCCCCTTAGTTGAAGATAGTCCTTGTTCTGCTGCTGTGGGTATCTTACCATCTATTGGTACCCTAGATTTCATGTTCTTGTACTCAGAAAAAGTGGTTACCTAGAAAATCGCTTTATAAAAAATGTTTAGTTGTTATGCATGTATGGATAAACATTTTTAGTCTTTGAGAAATTAGTAATTTTTCCTACTGTGAAGGAATGACTCTGTTTCATAAGAGTCTGGAGTACCTAATTTCTTTTCAAAATGGATTAAAGACTTAATGGAGTAGTTTGAAAGAACAGTGTATATGTGAATGTTCTTTGATTACTGTAGTTGAAACATTCTTATTTCTTATGTACATTACGTCTCTCTGGTTCCAAAGAGTTTTAAACCTGTGTCTCAATTAGCAAAGGTTGCAGACCCTCTAGAGAGGGACTTAGATTTATGAAAAAGGTCTTACATTGACAACACAAGAAAGCTTTATATTAGATCAGAGGCAGCTGTGATTCATAGCGCAATAAAGATAAACTGACCTTTCAAAGGCAAATATGTCTTGCTAATTACTCTACAGAGCTAAATGAACAAAGGTCTAACTAAAATATTATATAACCACCTCTTTTCTAAGCCTTGACTGAGTCTGTAAAAGGTTATTTAAGCCAGGTATCTAATTTCCCTTTGAACTTACTTGCACAAATACATATGTATCATCAGGATATCCTGCTCTCCTCAGTACAATTTTTGCAGCCACAAATGCAGATAGTCTAGTTTGCTTTTCCACTGTTCTTAGAAATATTAAAGAAAATGTCACATTACGAGAAAACTGAGTGATGTCTGGAAAAGTTAAGAATTATTAATTAACCTTGTAGGAGTTATGCAGAATTTTGTAACAGGCAAAGCAAACAAGAATAGAAAGTATAAAAGCAATATTGCCGTCTTCCACCATCAACAGACAAAATTCTTTCGTATTTGTTGAAGAAAACAGGGTTTTTTGCCAGGTGCTTGGAGAGGAAAGACTGCCAGTGTCAGAGATTAATGAGGTCTCACTAAGACAATACACCTGTAAAAAGTACATAGTCCAAGTTGCATTCGCACTTCAGGTCTTGTGGCACATGGGCACATTCCTGTATAACTCGGAGGGATAATAGTCACACAATGTCTAGTGAGGGAAGGTTAATCCCACCTCATTCTGCCTACTTTGCATTTTGGTACTTTTAAGTTGACTGTCTGGTACTCTGATGTTGATAGCTGATCTTTGCAGAGAGATGACCATACTCTGTGAGGATCTTTCCCCTGTGCTTAGGGCCGTAAATTGTACTACGACTTGGGTACAAAGCTGAATTTAATCAGGCAGGCTATCTGTCCTGTTAATAATAGGCTCATTTCAACGAAATAAGCTTGCCAAGATACCACAAGAATATTGTGCCTGTGTATCACTGAAGATTGCCCACCCTTGGTAGCTGCAGGATGATGGGTTTGGAAATGGGACTTCAGTCTCCCATGTGCGCCATTGAACAACTCCTGTGTCTGTTGTGAAGAGCTGTGCTGCAGCAGCAGGGTGGCGTAAGGTCTGGGGGCTGCCTCGGCGGCTGTGCTGGCTGAAATCAGGAGCCCAGAGGGCGGCAGAGGGAGGGATGTTGCTGCTGAGAGGACCTAGGCTCCTTCGCCCTTCCTTACCCTTCCTTTGCCCAAAATTAATCCCTAGTCTAAATTTACTGAATAAATAAACTTATTGCCTGAAGTTATTCACTTACCTTTTCATTTTTGGGGAAAAAGAAAAGTTAAATGGTTTAAAGCTTCTGTAACTGCTGCAGTTGTTGCTAGAGTTGGTTCCTGCTTCCCTGAAAATGAATCAGGGCAAATTTACAAAGGGAGAGAAAAATACATAGCAAATCCATAAGGTAACTGCAGAAAATTAGAGTATATCCCACTTCAGTATCCTTCTTTGTATGTAGGGCCAGTTTAGCAGATCAGTTTTGCCTCTCAAAAACCGCAGTTTCAAAATTCATTTTCTTAGGGCAAGAGCAATATTTTTTTAATGAGCACATCATTTGTTATTTTTCTTTTTTATCTAAATACCAAAATAAAGTAGTGCCTTTGATACGTTGAAAACAGCAGGCTTCTTCCAACCTTCTTTTGATACAATTCTAAAATACCCAAACCCCAAGACTTTCAGCAACCTTTGCTCTAAAGACAATGACTCCATGTCACTGTATAGGAAAAACTTACAAGTTTATGATCTTAGCATTGCCTTTATAAGCTCGGGCTTATCTATTTACCTGTATGGTAATTAAAATCTTCTTGAAATTGGTGTGGTTCTTCACTTAAGTCACATTCATCAAACTTCATTACTCAGATGCAAGTCATATAATACTCAAAACACTGGAAAATTACTGAGGACTAAAACTCCTTTCTGCACATACTGATTATTGTTATACAGCATTTTTTAGTTAAATATTTGTATGATTTATGTCTATGAAATTTAAGATAAAGGAGAGCTCTTTTGGAGGAGGTTTAAGAAGACAGATATTCAAAGTGACAGAAATATGGTTGTAGTTTTAAATAACTTTATGTGCATTATCTCATACCAAATGTACTATAAGGCAGGTGCCCTTGCTGTGATTTTTACTTGAGATGCCTCTTTCAGATTGGAAAGTGGTTTATCCTTTCCTCGCCCTTTTAGTTATGGGAATATAACAGAAAAAAGGCCATACCTTGAAACAGATTTTCATACAGGCAAGGAGTAGTGAGAGAGAGCCTGTTCAACAGGGAGCCTGTTGAGTTCAAGCGGGATCTCATTGCCTTGCTATCCTTTTCATGACGGAGGGTATTGGCTTTCATTATTAAACTGTAGTGATATTTTATATAGACATTGAACTGATAATGGATTTTTTTTTTCCTGTTTTTAACCTTATGCTCTCTCCAACTTGTGACATCTTGGCTCGGCAGCCCAGTCATCCCATAGTGCCTATTCCAGAAAATGAGACACTCAACTCTAAGGAGGTAATCGGCTGACATTTAATTGGTTTAGCATTTGCATGCTACCTTTATCTTTTATTTATGTAGCTTGTCTAGAGTTGAAGAGCAAAAATGTGCTGAGCTTCCAAGTCTGCTTTTGCCCAGTGCATGGACTAGATAAGCATTAATTATTCCTAATGATTAATGAAGAAGAAATAACAGAGTTGTTTTGCAGACTGTCTTGCTTGAGTGAATTTGGAGTAACACTAACATTTACACTTCAGGTTCCTGAAACGTGCTGTTGTGATTTTAGCAAGTGGGATTTGTTAAATTATGCAGTTAGCCCCATTTAAATCATGCATTCCACAATTTGCAGTCACTGGTATAGTTTCTGTTTTAAATCCCAGATACCACAACTACCAGAAGCACTTAGGATAATTAGTTATTGAGAATTTCATAAACGACTGTGAAGAAAACATATAACAACACCTAGTGCAAGTTTGCCCATATCAATATTCAGTGCTGATTTTATTTGACTTTAAAGAATACAAATCTTGAAGTCTAAATTCAGTGGCCAATTCCCTACTACTTTTACATATCTAAACTCTAGGAACACAGTGGTTATCATCCTAGATAATTCATTCAGTGAGAGCTGAAACTATCTGCTACACATCATCAATTTTCTCTTCAGACAGAGCATATAAAAATTAAAAAGGTTCTGCTGGCACAGGCAAGTCTTGTTTCCAACAAGGTCATGAACAAGAAGTTGAATTATAGCCTTAATGTTGAAATAAACATATGTAGTTTAATTAACTACCATATTCTTTACTGTAGGCTTTGGAAGGTAATAGAATGTATTTAATTAAAAGACATTTTGAATATTATTTTAGAAAGTCACATAAGAAAGCATAACTTACTACCAATAATAGCAGTATGAGTACATTTATGACGCAAGAATGATTTTTTTACTACTGAGACCTCTTTTGATTACCAGGTGCATGCTCACAATTATTTCACAGTTTTTTGATGAGTTTAACGATATAGGTAAGAATGATAATTACATATTCGTAACGCAGTTTGGTTTTAATTTACTATTTTAAATTTAGTTTCTAGTCTTGCTAAAAGCAGCAAAATGAGCATTTAAATAAATGAAATGGATGTTTGCCAATAATTGCTGCCAAATGATTGACTTTCTTGTAGTCGTAAAAAATATTGAGGGAGTCTTGAGGTCAAGCCCTTCACATGTTGGAAGCAGAGGGTTTGCCTGAATTCTGAGTTTGTTGACAGTCTGTCAATATGTCCTCACAGTTTATCTCAGTTTCCATTGGAAAAAAAAGGTTAGGACAGAAAAAGAAAGAAAGGAAAAAAAAAATATAGGCCTCTCACTTGATGAGAAACATCCCCGGCCTCTTTGTGTGCAGGGTCGGGGACTTTGAGCTACTTCAGATCTCTTTTTGTTTGAATCTTTGTCACAGCCTTCCAGCCTCCTCACTTTTTCCTTGCCTTTGACCTTTCGGTTTGTTTCTACACTATCAAGCCCCTTTCCTCTGCCTCCCAGGAGCCACTTCTTGGTTCTCTGGAAAGAAGTTGTTAAGGTTTGTGCTGTGGATCTATCCAAAGGAAGCTCCAAGGTGCCTTTGCAAAATGAAGTTAGACAACAAATACCTTGCGGAGCTTCTTAGATAGGTTGTTTTTTTCCATCTCATCTGTAAAGTTTCTGAAATATTATTGAAATAAAGGTATTTCATTAGAGGGTGGTGAGAGGGATTGAATAGTTCTGAGGATAAAATTGTTGTTGAGATTTGCACTACATCAGGCACTCCAAAACGTGTATATATATATACATAAATGTATATATGTGTATTTGTGTGTGTGTATAAATATGTTTATGTATGCATGTGTGTACATATATGCAGCCTCTGGTCATTCAGCTGATTTTCCTGTATTTGAAAATAAGATAGAAGAAAGCAAACAGCTAGATCCCCATATCTTGTCTTCTTCCTTACAGTTTACACATTGAGAGAAAGATTTGCAGACCTAATGGAAAGACAGATCTTCTCAAAGAGAACTCTTTCAAGAAACAAGACTCATAATTTGATACATTATTAATATCAGTTCAGAAAGTGAAGCATCTCTTACTGACATATTAAAGTCCGACTACCGTGACTCAGATATTTTTGAAAATATGAGATTGTAGCGTGTTCTGAATTGACAATAACAACAAAAGTGTGAAATTCCTTTGGTTAGAGGCTAACTTGGTCTGTTCCAAAGCAGATAAAATATATAGCACTGTCTTCTAAAAGTTGTCTTGTATATTAAACAAACAGTTTGAACAGAATTTCTGTCAGCCAATTTATAAAAAGCTAAAATGTAGTCCAACAGTTGGAATATTTGTATAATTACCTGTAGAATAAAGATCTCTGATGAAATTGTCATATTTATAAAGACCAAAGACAATCAATTGGAAAGAAGAGGATTTATCTGGGCTGTTATCAGTACTATTTGTACTTCCCTTGATTAACATCTTATTGGGTGATGGTCATTCACCACTTACAATAATGTGAGCTGGAGGCAAATAGTGAGCTTTAAAATAAAAAAAATAGTGTCAGGTACCGTTTGGTACAGCTGAGCAAGCTGAGTATTTGTGCTGGTTCCCTGGGGCCTGTCACTAATTTGTATTTTGTAACTGACTGAATATACAGGTGGACTCCAGCCCGTACGTAGATACAGCAGGAAGAACTGTGTCAGGCTCACCATGAGCTGGTCAGGAAACAACATCAAGAAATGACACATTTTCTGTTTTTTCTATGACAAATCAAAGAAAGTCTTCTCCAATGAATTTTTCAATGTACTTGTACTAATTTTTTCCCTCAACTTTTAATCTCATTTTTAGCAGAAGGAGGTGACCAGGGGACACCATGCTGGCCATGCTGAGATCGAGCAATGTCTTTCCATGTTTAGGGGGTGGCAGAGAAGACACATATGCATCTAGAGATGACCCCCTTTGCTCATTCTCTGTCAAGAAGGACTGAACAAAAGCATCTGTTTCCCTTGAGATCTTTTGTTGGAGACAGAAGTATACAGCACTGATACCCAGAAGGAGATCAATATTTATGCTATCTTGGAGACAGACAGGAGAGTAACATAGAGCAAGGAGCAGCTCAGAACATTTGAGGCACTCTTCTGACCTGCCCTGAGGGTGATGGCTTCTTTGAGATATGTTATTGTTGACCTGTCTCTGAAGAGTCACCAAATTTTTACCTTTTTATCTTTTATGTGGTTGGTTCTTAAAAACTGTGTGTTGTACTGCGTTCCCTTTTCAGTGCAGTGAAGAAAACAATGTAGGCCTTGGTTGATGATTTCTAAAATCACAACATCTTTCAGACACCTGTGTTACTGATGAACCTATCTTGACTCTAAGAATAGTTTATGCTGAAATTACACTTTATGAGTTTACATAACCCACAAGTCTCCACCTAATTTAAAATATCCTTTTTATTAGTGAAGTTCTGTTTCGATGCTGAACTGACTAGGAAAAATTCTGTCAGGTTTTAAGCCCAACATTATTCTTACTGCTGTAATAAGTACCTTAGAACTCTGTCCCGCACTCTCTGTCCTCACCAAAATGCTCTTTGTCTAAAATTATATATAGGATCGTACTTAACTTCGTCAGCAGTGCTGAGTCTAGCTGGAGGCCTGTAACTAGTGGTGTCCCTCAGGGGTCAGTACTTGGCCCAGTCTTGTTCAACCTCTTCATCAATTATTATTGGTGGATGACGTTAACCATGAGCCAGCAGTGTGCCCTGGTTGCCAAGAAGGCCAGTGGGATCCTGGGGTGCATGAAGAAGAGTGTGGCCAGCAGGTCAAGGGAGTTTCTCCTCCCCCTCTAGTCTGCCCTAGTGAGGCCCCATCTGGAGTACTGCATCCAGTTCTGGGCTCCCCAGTTCAAGAAAGATGAGGAGCTACTGGAGAGAGTCCAGCAGAGGACTACAAAGATGATGAGGGGACAGGAGCATCTCTCCTACAAGGAGAGGCTGAGGCAGCTGGGCTTGTTCAGCCTGAAGAAGAGAAGGCTGAGAGGGGACCTTATAAATGCCTAGATATATCTTAAGGGTGGGTGTGAAGAGGATGGGGCCAGACTCTTTTCAGTGGTGCCCAACGACGGGACAAGGGGCAACCGGCACATACTGAAGCATAGGAAGTTCCACTTGAACATGAGGCAGAACTTCTTCCCTCTGAGGGTGACAGAGCACTGGAACAGGCTGCTCAGAGAGGTTATGGATTCTCCTTCTCTGGAGATATTCAAGACTGGCCTGGACAAGGTCCTGTGCAGCCTGCTGTAGGTGACCCTGCTTTGGCAGGGGGGTTGAACTAGATGATCCACAGAGGTCCCTTCCAAACCCTAACATTCTGTGATTCTGTGATTCTTCTCCTGCAATGTTCCTCCCTCAGAGCGAAATACACAGTGAGAGGAAGTCAGTATTATTTATGTAATTCCCCCCCCCCAAAAAAAAGGGTGGGTAGATGCTCTGTGAAACGTAAGCACATCCTTGACCTTTAAGAAGCAGTGAGAGCGAGGAAGAAGGGAAGGTGCTGCTAGTTTCTGCTTCATGATTTGTATGGTGGTGTTGAGTTGACGGTTGGACTTGGTGATCTTAAAAGTCTTTTCCAACATTAATGATTCTATGATTCTGTGATTGTTTTCCTTAGAGCAAAGTACTAACTGGGAAAAAAAAGGAGTTACCTTTGTATTCAGAAGAACAGCATTCTATTTTTCATGCAACTTTAGCTTCACTCTGTAACAGCATGAAGCAAATCAGATTTGCCACTTCCCTGTGAAAGCAAGAAAACAAATAAGTGACATTCTCCTTGTGAAATCCTTCTCTACAATCAGTGCTTTTTAGTTAGAGGAGGTCTGAAGGATACTCCTTTAAAACCTAACCAAGAGATATACCAGTAATTTCCGATACCTACTGTCTTCCTTTCAAGTAAACCTAGTGTTTTCCCAGGTTATGATATGTGAATGATGTCATAATTATTCTCAGAATTGTACCGAGTCAGAATCTTCAGAGAGAACATGGGGCATATGTACCTGTATAGTCACAAAAAGACATTGCATGCAGGTGCTAAAAGTATATACTCATTACCCTTACTCATGTATGACATGCAAAATCCCAAGTCTATTTATTATACAGTTACTTTAGGTTCATATAATTGCAGTTGTTACTCTGTCTTATCTATTTGTTATTCCTGAAAGATCTGCAATAATTACTTGAGATAATAATAGCATCTGTAAGGTCAGCATTCATAAAAAGACCCCATGAGAAAAAGCTGAATCCATTGACTTCAGTGGTGACAGGATTTCATCTACTGTCTTCCGTGCAAATTTGTCAAAGTTTTAGTACAAGAAGCTCCTTTTTTTTGCAGGGGGGAAGAATTAATCTGCCCTGCTCCACTTTAAACAACTTTGATACCAATAAATTCTTGAAATTTGGAATTCTATGAAAATCTCAGTAAGGTCCAAAGTTCTGTTATACGTTGCTCTTAATCTTTATTTACTTAAGGAGTGTTCCTGGTCAGAGGTCCACATTAGTACTGAACATTGATAGATTCTACATGTAAGAAGAAAATGTACCCATTGTATGAAAGAGTCCTTCTACTAAAGAATTTATGTAAGGCGTTTCATGATAGACCAAAGCTTCAACCCAGATGACATTATCAGAGCAGAGTGACATTCTTCCAGGTAAAAAAAAACTGTCATTGTACCCTGGATTTATAAAGAAAATCCCAGAGTGTACAAAATCCCCCCACAAAGTTGCTTGACACCGTGATCACCGTGAAGAGGGGATGGATGAGCATGGGCTGTGCCCACAGCAAAGGCCTGCCCTTCCCTGTCTCTGGTGGGAAGGTGCGAGGGTAGGATGCAGCCTGCCTTCTCCTCCAGGTTATCCTGACAGCCTGGGCAAGACTGCTCATAGTTGTTAGGCATTCTGTAATGATCCAGCTCTCGTGTACCATTCAATACCTTTCCAACTTGTAAAAAAGATCTCTGTCAAAGCAAGAACAGGAGTATGGTAGATACCCAATGAAACTAGAGGGAACTGTATCGGAAGCTGCTCCTACTCAAAAGTCAGCTCCTTTGTCCAAGCACCTTCTTCCATTTGGTGCTGGGACAGGTCCTTCCCTGAATGCAGATGCCTTGGAGCAAAAGACTGCTTTCATCCTTGTGCTTTCCTTTGAGACACAAACATGGTCTCTCCACCTGTCACATCGTGGATGCAATATTCACTTTTTGCTTTCAGTCTTGCATGAAATGACAGCCCCACCCTCCAGGAGAGTGGAGAGCTGGTATGCAGAAGTACGGCAGGGCACCGCTGCCAGCTCAGTCGCTAGCCAGGCTGCAGAGCACGCATGTGTTACACTGTGACACAGTCAGCATCTCTTCTGTTCCCACACCTGGGATGCAGGGTCAGTGATCTTTGCAGCACTGCTGGTTTGCAGAGTTTATGAATTATCTAATGAACTATGGTGTATTAGGCAATTCATAAAAGCTGCATAGACTGGGACTAAGCATAGAGAACAAGGCAGCAAATAATAAGGCAAAGAGCAGCAGTGATACATATAAAAAACGCTCTCAGATAATGCAAATTGGAAAAATCCTTTGATGTTGCTTACCTCCAAAATGAGAACTGTTCTGATTTGACCTGTGATCTTCCAAATTATTTTGGAAAAAAATGAACAGTACCTCTTTAAAGGATAGTCTCATCATCCCTTGTTTATTTTGACCAGTCCAAGGACTGCAGCCCTAGGCTCTCTCCATATCATCATAACAGTTAATTTAACTGAAACTTTAACAATCCTTTAAACTTTTAAATTTGTAATACTTTATTTGTACAATGGGAAATTTATACTTGGAATAGGTATTTGGGCAATACTTTTGGCCAGCTTCAATGTTATCTCCTTGTTTTAAGTAAAAAGTTTCAGTTATATCCTACTGACGTGAAAGAGTGTATTAGATCACCATGCATTAACAAGGAAAAATCATTTTATACATTTATAGTATTTTTTCTAATGTAATTGCTGTAAAAAGAATTACTGTAAATGTGTTGCTTATATAGGAGATTTACATTAAAAGGTCTGAAAGGGTAACAATATAAATGTGATACAGAGAAAGTACAAAATGACAGTATGTCATTTAAACTGCTATTTTAATCTAATTCTGTTTGGCTTTAAGAAACATCTGCTGTAATTGGTCACCTTTAAATAATGGCAGGAGTACTGTGTAATAGTTTTAGAGGAAAAGAGCTTGCCCTGAATAAGTAGTCAGAACACAGCTGTAGTTTGAAGAGGGTTTTTTTTTCATTCAATGCTAAAGTAATGCATAAGTAATTAGGATGACAGAATCAGACAAAAAGTAGTTAAAGTGTTTGACCACCTTTACGATAAAAAATGTTTTTACTTACAGCTAGTTAAAATTTCCCTGCTTGTTGCCTCGTTTCCTTTCACCATGCAAATCTGAGCTGTCTCTAAACCCCACTTAAATAGCTGGAGAAGGTAAATAGACACCCCTTAGCCTACTCTTCAGATTAAACAAGCCCTGTAGCCTCCTCTCGTATGTCATATGTCTTTCCCAGAAATCAAGAAACGCTCTCAACGATCCTGATTGTCCTCCGTTGGGTTTATTCTGTTTGCTTGACAACTCTTTTCTACTGGGAGGGCTCAAAAATGGAAAATATGTTCCAGATGCAGCCTCGCTAGTGCCCAACAGAGGGTAATAATAACTTCCCTGGACCTTCTGGCTGTGCTGTAATTAATGTAACTGTATATGAGGTTATCCTTCATCACTGCAAGGGTGAACTGACCCACATTCATTCTGAAGTGAACCAGACCTCAGGTCCTTCTCTGCAGAGGTGCTACCCAGCCTGTACTGCTGCATGGGGTTGTTCACTTCCTCCTACAACCAACTTGTTCCTCACCAGATGCAGGATTTTGTATTTGCCTTTGTTCACAAAGCTCCTGCTAGCCCATTCCTCCAGTCTGGCAAAGTCCTCCAAAATGGGAGATGTACTCTCAGCGTATCAGTCCCTCCCTCCCCTCCAATTTAGTAACATCCACAGACTTCCTGGACAGGTAGGCTCTCCTACCACCCAGGTCCCTGATGAAGATGTCACCCTAGCATGCTCTGAAATGCCACCTGGAACAGACTTTGAATGGTTGACTACTATCTTTTTGGTTCAGCCAATTATTCACCCGCTCCATAATCCACGCTTCTCCTTGGTTTGGGTACCAGCTTACTGTAGGACACTGTGTTGAAAGCCTTGCTAAGGTGGGGGAAAACGACATCCATGCCATGTGAATGCAAGGTTGGCCACACTCTCTGTCCTCCCAGGACGCGGCCCAGAAAAGAAATGAAAACCCAATAGGAATCTAAAATGTCCTCTAAAGTGCATTTAACCAAGGTTACGCTTGCCGGTTGAAATTTGCTATGTATGAGCGGTGTACTTCCTCAAACATTCCAGTGCATGAAAAATCATCCCCAGTTCAGTAAGCATAGTTATAAATTAACAGTGCAAGCAACCAATGTTTTTAAAAGACAAAATGTTGTACAAAGTTGCCCACCAGTTTGTAGAACTGTGCCTGCATAACATAGTGCAGTTTTATTCTCCTCTCCACTGATTTGATTTCACCTTTTATTCCCCTTTTTCCTACAGGTTACCAATGAATGATGTTCTGTTTTGCTAGGATGGTAAGTATTACTGTTTTTCTGGCTTGATTACAGTCACACTCTGAGTATGCAACTACTTCTTTAGTGCCTTTTTAACAAATTTTTATGATTTTGTTTAGGAAGATGATAGGATGCTTTAGCTATACAATTTAGTGTTTGGAAAATAAGCTGCGTATGTTTAGTGAATTATTTTCTATTAATATTTACCAATGTAGAATAATTCCACTTCTTAGCATAAAAGAAAAAAGTCACAATTGAACTAATTTTAAGTGGAATGCAATCACACAGTTGGAAGAAATTGAGGTATGGTCTAGAACTAGATTGTGAAGTAATGTCATTGAAACAAGATGAATATTATTTTAGTCTGAGTGCATAACCACATGGCACCATTAAAATGAGTGGTTTGCTAGAGTTAAACAATACTATGTTTCAAATAATACGCTATGCTTGAAAGAAGATGTAATGTAGTACTTAACAAGGGAGGTCAGAAAATAGGTGATACAGAAAAAGCTGAAAAGTTTAATGTCTTTTTTGTTTTGTTTCAGTCTTCACAAAAAAAAGTTAATTATAACTAAAAGTTTATTTCAGTTATTATCAAGAATTTTGGAGTAGGATATTGGAGAGAAAATGAAATGAACACCTGAAGGAATACTGAAGTAAATTGGAGGCTAATGAAACTTACCCTTAAAATACTTAATCAAAGCAATTTCTCAAACATGAGTGATTAGCAGAATAAGTCGGTTGCCAGACAACTGGAGAAAGGCAAACACAATGTCATATCTAACAAAGGAGGAAAGGAAAATCTAAAGAGTTACAGAACAGTAAACCCTAATAGCATTTCCAAGAGACTGGAACAAAGTATTAAACAACCCATGTGTAGGCATCTAGAGAATGATAAGGAGATAAGAGGACTTGCACAGGGACACGTCAGAAACAAGTCCTATCAAATTGATCTCATTTCCTTCTTTGACAGCAAAACAGATATAGGGGATGTGTTTGATACAGCGTATCTTTGACACAGTCCCACATGGCATTCATAAGCAAGCAAAGCAGATACGGACTAAATTAAATTCACAGAAGGGAGATGTCCAGCTGATTGGAAAGCTGAACTCTGAGAACAATCATTTGCTGCCAAAGTAGGAGAACATCTCATACACGCTTCCACAATGTGTTTTCTAGCTCTAGCACTATAAAACATTGCCATTTATTATTTGCTCAATCACATGTGCAGTAAGCTTACCGAATTTACAGATAATGCCCATTTGGGAGGACTTGCAAGCTGCTTGGAAGGCAGGATTAGAATTCAAAAAATGTCACTTAAATTAGAGGAATGGCTTAAAATCAATATGGCAAAATTCACTGAAGACAGATGTGAAGAAATATGAAAAGCACAGACAGAAAAGGAATGACAATAACACTGCAGGACAGAACCTGTGCATTACAGGGGACCATAATCTGAATCGGAGTTGGAGAGGCAATGCTCTTATGAAAAACGCCATTCCAGGGAGATGTTAAAGGGAGTGCTTATAATATGGTGGAGGTAATTACTTGTCTCTGTTCAGTGTTAGTGAAGAATCAGTTGCCAGGCATTTGGGAAACACATGGTAGATTTAAAAAAGATGTAAAGATTTCAGTGTCTTCACACAGAAGAAAAGAAATGAGGACAGAGTAGAGGCACAGCAGGTTCTATGTCTCCATCCTGCATGAGAGCAGGAGAAAAAGAAATGGGCCTGAATTTCAGGGAGAGAGATTTCCTTTAGAATTTGGACAGTTGCAGCTATGTGGAAATTTAAGTGCTAAAACAGTTTACCTCAGGCTGCTGCAAATACAGGCAAGCATCTCACAAGGTAGGTTTAGCTGATGACCAGCTGTCATCTTCTCCCACAGCTACAGCACAAATGATGTGGCTCGATATATATTGACGGCTTTTTTCCTGTGATATAGAGTTACATTTGTTAGCCAGATCACCAGGTTGTATAAATTAGGAAAACTAAGTGTCTTCAGTGCATGTTATGCAGTTTACTAATCTGTGTTTTTGACAGCTTGTGTTCACAACTCTTCTTTTGCAGCCCGAAATTAGGATCAAGAGCTAAAACCGTATTTTGAAGCCTGTTTCTATAATGAGAAGGAATCCATGGCACAAATGTTATTTAAAGTACTATTTAAAAGAATAAAATTGCTTCCAATATGCTAATTGCAAAGCAGTAATAACAATCAAATTTTCTTTCAAGAGATAATCTTCTCTACTAGCTTAATTAACCCCAGAGATACACACATGAATGTGCCGTATTGAAATATTGTTTCCTGGAGTGCTTGCTGGTTTAAGATACGCCCAGTATAACACAGCATATTTTCTTTAGAAATAATATAAATGTTGAAATTAAATAAAGCTGTATTTTTGTTGCAAAGTGTTTGTTGTGATTCTCATTTTTACTCCTGTAAATCCAGCTCCATGTATTTCAGATAACTGAGAACAAGTGTCAGCATCGTTGGGAACAAATGCTCCCATGCTCTTCACCTTGGTCACATTTTGCCACCGCATAGACACTTAGGTTTTGTGAAATACTCCAGGCATTAATCACATTTGTGTCAGCACCCACAGTGATCAACATGCACAGTGATTCTCCCCTGCTGTGCAACACTGATAGCTCATTTGGCCAGGCAGCGTCCATGCCAGCTGGTGAGTGCAGGCAGAATTACCAGCTGCGTTCCCCAGTGCACAGGGAAGAATCATCACTTTCCAGTTTATGCTGCTGGTTTTTTGACCCTGTGCTGCTCCCACACAGCGTTGCCCAAGTCTGAATCTTAAACAATTTGCTTCCAAAATGTATTATAAATGTCTAAGGAAGCTGATGGTCTGAACCTGCATGAGCCAAATGCCTTCTCCCTGATCCCTTGATGCTTTGAACCACAAATCACCCCACAGGTACGTATATGTTTAGGATCTCTGCATCACAGTGTGATGCACACATCCTGGTGTGCAGAAGCATTTTACCTCCTGACACACTGTGTTGTAGTTAAGATTAATATTTTAATGAGAATTTCTGCTGCTTTCATTAAAATTAATGTGATGAACTGATTTTTAAAATATTATAATATGTTAAAACATTGAAATTAAAAACAGCTTAAAAGGAATTATCCTTAGGCTACTCTGCCTCTTGCACTACTGGATCTGCTGTAATTTCAATCCAGCCTTCATTTAAACTGCTGAACTCTGGAACTGTGGAAACAGAAGAGAAGTTCAGCAATCAGTGAGACTCCCCATATAGGTAAAATATACATTTTTTCCCTTGATACACGAGCACACATATCCTTCAGAATGTCATGAACAGGACCGATAGACATATAAGGTCTGTTTTTGTATTAGTTTCTTTTCTCAATGAAAAAATAATAGAAGTTAGTGTGTACATCTTAGGGACAGTGTAGCTAGTAACCAGATGGAGAAAAAAAATTGAGACAAACATTTTGGTGAGTTCAAGAGAGAGTTCCTGGGCACAGAAATCAACACGTATAGGTAAATATAACAAAAAGGTGCTAAAAACTTTAAAAAATAGATATAAATTCATACATATAAACACATATATAACTACAAATGTGTTATAAATATTGTACAAGATGTGATAGGTCTAGTCACCAAGGACTTCATAGTATTTCTTGTTTTCAGTAGAGCACTGAAGTGGGAAAAATTGATATTTAGAGCCAGTATGATCTGTGTGGTTCTCAAAAGTCTCAGTAAGCTTTCCTGCCTATTTTTTCCAAAGCATTTGCTTTGTTCTGAATTTGTTCCAAACCCAAATTTCTTTTCCTCTGCAATTTCATTTTTTTAAAGCCCAGATCCATGGGCTTGCATGTCCAGCCAAGAGAATTATTTGATGGTATGGTTTAGGTTTAAATTAGCCCAGGCAATAGACTGAAGCCCATAGGTGGAAGGAACACAAGCAAGAGCAAGAACTACTGGGATTACAGGGAGGGCAAAAGAGGAATCCTTTTGTTGGTCTCTCGGTTTGTGAGTTTGTTTATCTGTGCATACTTTAAAACAAAACAGTTTCCCTATCATTTCAAACATCTTCTGCCTATGAATGAAAAAAGAAAGTATATTGGCAGTTACAGTCTAGGAAGTCTACCCTGAGAAACCAATGGAAAATGTGTTAAGAGAAAAAAATCCTTCAAGGAGAGATTACAAAGAGCGAAACTCAACATGAAATACTGATTGCTTTTTCAGCAGTACTATAAAATTAAAGGATGCTGTTTATTCAATAGAGTAATATATTTAGTCCCATTTCTGATGCCTTTACTCTGCTTTTATTCATTATTTTTCTGGTAAAATACACATTCCTATCAGGATCACAATGACTGCCTATGTTTAGCGAGGTGTTATGTTCCCTGCTTTCCCTCACTCTTTCTCGCAGTCCAGTACACACTGTTCACCCCACCTTGTGGTGTTTCTGTTGCTGCTATACGCTACAACTCAAGCTGCCAAAAAAAAACATATTAAAGTTGTCCCAAGTGGTCAGAATGGATATTTGCCTAGCACAAAGGATGAATCTGGGCAGTGACATAGAATGGACCATGAGAAGGGTGGGTCAGAATTCACGACTTGAGAAAATTTGGTTGCTACATCAGACTAAGGGCAGCCCTTGGCCCAAGGGTTCAGCTGTCTGGGATTCAAAGCTTGGTTTGGTGTGGCACAGGTCTGTGGTCTTGACTTAGTTTTAATGAGAAAATTACTTAAATATCAGGAAATTCTCAAGATAAAGCTAAGCAAAATGAGAAAAGTGAAAGCACAGAGAGAAGAATTTTCTTAAAATGTAACAGCAGCAGAGCAAGAATACAAAAAGAAAAATGTGTACTTTAAAGTATAAAATAATCTTTAAAAGCAGAGAATCAGAAAATGGCAACTCAGCAACACTGAGGATCAGCCTGTTATGCGGATTAAGAAGCCCAGTCATTCCCCACCTGACCCACGCCTGCCTACTCTGCACAGGCTCACTGGCTGTCTTACTGGGGTTGGTGAGCATGTGAGTAGCAGCTACCTAGTACATGCATTAGCCAAGGCATAATTATTTCATACAAACAAGTTGTATATATCATTCTTGCAGCACCTCTTGGTACATTGTAAAAGATATCTGAATGAAAATGAGCTGGTGATTTCTGCGTAAGACTGCTCTGACTTATACAAGGAGTAGTATCTAGCCATACACAGAGCAGTCCTAGGCTATTTCTACACTAGTGAAGACATACACCTGAAGGCAACTGCACGGAGTAGCTTACCAACTAAGGGAAAAGTGAAAAGGCTATGAGGCTGCAAGCAACAATGTAGTGCAATGTAATACGTATAAAGTCATCTTCTTTCACCTGTGGTTGTTGACTGCGAGTGCTTGGGCACCTGTGTGTGTGAATGTGTGTGTGTGAAGAATGGGATTTTTCTGGTATGGGCAATTGGGGTCAGTTGCTCTTCCTCTGCCTCTGACTTTGACCCTAAATCTGTTGATTTAAATATCTAAAGAACTGGGCCTGTTGGTCCCAGAGGCTGCGTATAGCAAGTTGCACTGTGGCAGGACTCTACTTCGACATCTGATGAATTTGTCACCTAAGCCACCGTTATTCTGAGTTACACGTAACCTGGATCAGCATCTTAAGGATTGAGATAGGCAGCCCTGAAATGTTTGAATTAAAAGTGGCACTACTTGATACCATGCCAACAATGCACAGCAGTGAGCTGCCAGGCTGTTGCCAGACACTCACATTCCTGCTCCTGCTCCAAACATATGGAGACCAAAGTGACAGTGAGAAAATCACTTTAACACACAGCTTTTCTCTGCACAAACATATCTAGGAGCTAGTCACTCACAGTCTGCGAGGATGAATTCTGTTCTGCCATTAGTACATGGGAAAGAGAAGACATTGTGAAATAATAGTCTTGGTGAAGTGGTTTTGCTTTACAAACTTTTGCTGCATTGCAGCCATTAGTAATGAAGAGTAGTAAGTATAAACTATTACAGCCATTGCAAAACAGTGGTGTATTTTGTGTAAAGGGTCACCAGTTAAATTTTCATTTAAGATCAGAGACAGGATGGCCCATATCATTGCAGTGTTTAAACTGGAGGCAGGGAATTAGAGAGGTTCTCTGATGCATAGAGTTTTGTCTACTGGCAAATGACTGAACAGGGGCCTGGCATCCTGGTTTCTTCCTAAACTGGCCAAGAGTCACTTGATTTTCTTGGCACAAGGTAGCAGTGCTGCAATTCTCCCTCTGGGTCTGGGCCCAAGGCTTGACCCCAGTCTACTTGCAGCATCCAGGAGAAGGGAAGGTGACACGGTCTTCTGATGGAGTAGTGTGGTGGTGCAGCCCCCCTGACCCCACCAGGCCACCTGGCGATCTCAGAACCAGCCGCCATTGTGTACTTGCCTTTACTGCAAGAGCAGTAAGCTGGGATGTCTTGGCACTTCTCTCGTCTTCCTACAAAAGCAGCGAGTTCGGCTGATCAGGCACCCCCTGACTGCACCTGGAACTCCTGCTGCTGAGATCATACCTGCCTGGTAAAATATCAGAACTATACATTCTGGGAAGTACTGGAATTGTATGGTTGCTGTTAAGATACCAGAATTACCTCATACCAGTTGTGGCCAGGATGGAAATTTACTGATGCCTGAAGTCAATCATCTCGCGACCCTGCAAACAGCCGTACTAAGTGAGGCCCTTTGAGATCTCCTGGACCACAGCGGGCTGCGACCAGCATCTCCCTCTGAGTGGGATGCCTCTCAGAGCCCTCAAACTTTTAACTTTCAAGTTCCCATCACAGATGGAACCTGGGCTGAGATATAGGGATCCCTTACTCCTTGAGGTTCAACCTTTGCCAGTTGAGAAAATCATTGGAGGTGAGTATTTCACTTAACTCGAGAGGAATTTTTGACAGATACCTTTATGTATGCATATTATCTCTGTGTGCATGTGAATTGATTCAGAGCCTGCTACTGTGGTCATAGTAAATCCTTTTTAATCACGTCATAAATTCTAAATTAATGGATAATTAATTGCTGCTAAATTCCTGTGATTCTCTCTTTAGCTGTGAACAAACCTTAAATTGCTACTAGACATATCCTTTAGACATAAACTGTTGTGGTCTGAGGCTAAGTCTGGATCCTGAGAAGGAGTTTAGAAAACAAGGGAGTCCATTCTGAACCTTGTGACTCAACAGGAGGGTCTCCCTTATCTCTTACCGCTTTCTTTGATCTCTATAATTTATGCTATCTTAGTGCTACCTTGATTTTATATTCCATTCATTTAATAAGTAATAGAATGAACCTTGCCATTGAACTTTGTTAAATCACTTTTTATAAATTCTTATTAAAATCACTTCTTGCAAATACCTTTGACAGTGATTCTTGAAGCGACCTAACCACTCATTTGCGACAGGTAGGCTCTGCCGTCCTTCCTGGGAGTGACCTTCAGCACCTCGCTGGGCACTGCTGTCGCCTGTACTGTGAAGGTAATTAGAAATGAGATTTTTATGATGCCCAATAGACTCTTTCAGATAAATTATGGAGACTTTTGAAAGAAAGGTTGTGGAATAATCCTGCTCCAGCTTTAAAGAAACTCTTGGACATTCTGAACTGTGTTTTATTTGTTACTCCACCAAGAGTTCAGTGATATTAGTATTTGAATTCCTGTCAAATGTGTGGTCTGTTTTGAAGCTCAAGGATAGAAACCAAGCAGTGCTGAAACAAGTACAAGTCAGACATTTTTGTACTTAATTGTGCAGACTAGAACTAGGGCTAGAACCCTAACTCAAAAGCTTAGCAGAGCTGTCGTGCTTGGAATAGATTATTCTTCAACAGAGAAAAAGGATGATGTTTAACTGTTTCTAAATAGTTACAGCTAAGTCACTGTGTGCTGTGAACAGAGAGTTATTTTTTCTTACAAAGGAAACTACTGAGATAAAAGCATTTGCTGAACCACAATAAAATAGATTCATGGGTTTTTTTAAAAGGTTTGAAAACATGCCAACAACTGGGAAAAATAGATTTTATCAAGTTTCAGCACAGTTTCTTGTGTCACAAAACAAAGCTGTTTAGAAGCGCAAGTTACATTTTCATGTTCCTTTAAAGGAAATCTCATTCCTCTGTCAACTAGCTCACGTAATTTGCAAATCCCTTGCCTCTGGTTTACCATCAACAAGTCTTTAAAGTTTAAAATTAAAAAAACCAACCAAACCAAACAAAACAAAACACCAGACAAACCCAAATGGAACCAGAGGTCTGTAACTTAGAAAAACAGATATGCCTGTTCGCTTAATCTGACTGGCTGATAATATTTGTCACATAAGGTACATATTTTTCTTTCTTATGCTTCCAGAGCAAGGAGATAACTTTGTGAGAATATTTCCAAACATTTGTAATAACAAAGAAGGTTTGCATTTTGCTAATGTCAGTGTAAATCATGAGTCATTCTCTAGGAACTGATGGAGCTGCATAGACATAAGGAAAAGAAATGGATTATCATTTCTAAGGAGCACTTCACATGAGTTTCCATGAACATGTCTTTTCTCATTTTTCTCACGTTATATTTGATGCTTTATAGCAGTCAGTAACAGACTTAACATTGCCCAGATTTTTGTCTCATAAGCAAAACTTAATAAAAAAACCACAGAGCAAATTTGAAGGCTAAGATTTATGTCCTATTATGTGATGTACAGTGATTTCATGTTGCTGACCTTGACCTTTCTATTAACTTCCACACAGAAGATTGCTTGCAACAGAGCAAAATAAAAATCATATTGTTGGATGCAATTTTCCCTCATCTGCAGTTCTTTAGCTGTGGTGGGGACAGTGTGGGAGGCAGGTGTAATAAAAGCACTGTTGGCTAGAAATTGTATTAAAGACTTGACCATTTGGATTACAAGCCCATATGTATGAACACACACACATGCATATACACACAGTCCCTCTTAATGTCTCTGCCACTCATGGCAGACCATCTAAACCAGCTGTGCTGCCAGCTGTGCTTTCAAAAGTAGCTGCCCTTTGATGCTAAGGCTTCCTGCAGCGCTGAACAGCCGAGCTGAAGTCACAGAGGGAAAGGTCCCCTTCATTCCCTCGAAAACAGTCTGCCACCAACTTCTCCAGGTTCCTCTCATTGACTACAAAATGGAGACAGAAGGATGAATGTTTTTTTCTGCTTGTTCAGCCTTGGAGGCTTAAATTGTCTTATAACAGTTCGGATTTGAAACTGGTATTTTTCGCAATTTAGCCATACATGCGATCTCTGCTAGGAATTTCAAAGTTCTTTGCTGCTTTCTTCTGAATATTTTAAGTTTTGGCAACAATACCATGCATACTTCTTTAGGTCTGCTGTTCAAAAACCTGGAGATCATAGATCAAGTAGTAAAGGCTTTTAGACTTCTTTTTTCATATCTGCTCTGATTTTCTTTGTGGTTTTATTAATACAGCCATTTCCTTTTCAAATAGGAATGAGCACTCATCAGTGGGTATTTATTACGCTATTTACAATGATTTCCAAGTTCATTTTGACTAAAGAAATGCAAATCCTAAGAGAATATCTTTGTGTAATAGTTTATACTATTTTCTGAATTTGCCCACAGTAAAGCAGTGCAAAGTGAAGCATATGAAGCTAAGCTAGATCACTAGAAAGAAGATTGAAAAGGGGGATGCAGGATAAGTTTACTGCAGTGGTATAGCTCTGCATATCAGAAAGGAGAATGCAGATGAAAAGCAATCGAAGTGTTATAATGTATCCAGTCATTTGGAGAACATATTAGTTACAGGTAAATGAGGCCCAGAAGAAAGAGAGCTTCCTTTGACAACATGTACTCATTCCTTATATTTTTTCAGTTTTAGAAGTTAAAAGTATAACAGTAAAATATTGGACCATGTATATTCTGTATATTCTGAAACCTTTACTATAAAATTTCTCACCTGCAAAGGAGTACGCCCAGCATTTCATAATGATGAATACATCGCTGCAGCTGTTTCCAGTATCTCTGTATCTTGGGCAAATAAATCTGTTTACCACATGTCTGACTAATAATTAACATATAGAGAGTCCTCCTAGAAAACCATAATCTGTAGCCTTCTGTTCAGATTTCTTTCTGAGTACTAACTGTAGGTATTACCTTTACAGTACCTAGACATTTATTGGTAAAGTGAAGTACAGAGAGCCTCAAAAAGGGCTGTTAGAGGTGGAAGAATGTGTATCAAAAGTCAGGTATTGCTCTTCTATTGCATTGCAAGTGAAGTTTTGATGGCAAAGCAGCTTGAATCTAGAAGAAATTTCCCCCAAGGACTTGACTCTGCTGGAGACAGCGGTTCTGCAAAGTGGAACAGGCTAAAAAGGAGTCTGTATCAGGGAAGGTCCTGCAGGGTACGAGGCTGTTGCACAGGAAGAGATGATGACTGCAGCTTTAACATCGTCTCCAAAGCAGCTATCTGTTACTGTGACCAGTTCTGTGCCTCAGGTTCTCCTGGCCCTGTGGACTGTTGTGCTGACTACTGGGATGTCTGCGACTACACCGTTGAGCCCACCAGGTCAGATGAGCCTTGGCCACCTCCAGCATCAGGTAGGTATAGAGAAAATGCTCAGCTGGCATTAGAGAACCACACTGAAAATATACTTGGAAGTAAAAGTACTGATTAACCTTTAGAGTGTATAGATCCTATAAAAGTAACTAAAGACATAGTGGACAAAGAAACTGAGATTGAAACTGGAGTAAGAATTATGCTGGCTGTTATTTCTTTGTCTCTAGGGACATATTTTTAGTGTTGGTTAGATCATCTTTCTGTTGGACAGAACCTCTGTTTTATCTGGAGCTCTCAGAGGTAACTTAATGGGTCAAAATTAGTGCTATCTCAACAATTTCAATAGAGCTTCACAGATTAATGTGAAATGAACAACAAGCTCTGAATTTCTGTATCCATCAGTACAAATAAATCATCAAGAAAAGTGAGGGTTATTCTGAATGATACTGCTCTGAGGTGTTCTGCAACAGTTTTGATCCAGCATAGCTTTCCTCTGGGACACTATTTTTCGTGCGACAGCTCAGGTGCAGGAGTAGGCAAAGGGATGTGCTTAGAACAAGGATTTCTGGCATATTTTAGTTTCTTACTAGTTAGTTTGTGGTAGAAATACTTCCAGGACTACTCCAAACTAAGTCTATTTTTTTTAGAACTACGGATGGCAAAAAAATTGTCTACAAACAGCTGGTCCCTTAGTTCCTGCAGAGGGCAAATCTCTGCTGGTGAGAAAAGTTTAGAATTGTGGATTTTAGGACTATGTAGCTTCTTAGTGCTGGTAGACCAAATCTGAATGAAAATGTGGACACTACAGCAAAATTTCAAAAGCCTAAAATCAACAAAGATACTACCGTGACTTTTTAAAATTAACCATTTCTTTGCAATAGCCCTATGCTTGCATTCCAGCACTCAGATCGCAAGCTCTGCAGCAGGCTGTGCTCTTTAGCCAGGCATGCAGCCAAAATCTGATAAGTGGGAGTGACAGAAATGCTGTGAAACAAATTTGATTTTTCAAAGTGTTTCTAATCATCTAAAAGAATGTTCTGTGATTTATGTAAATAAAGACATTTGTTTTGTATTTTGTTGGTGCAGTGGTGTATATTATTTCCGACAGATCAGGGGGCTGTTGTCGTAAACTCTACACAAACATTTAGCAGCGTTTCTGCTCCAGACCTGGCAGCCTGTGGGGTCTAGCTTGCCAGATGGTTTCATGGAAATGAATCACTACAAAACCTGCAGCAGTTTGCCATGTGGGCCTTGCCGTAGGTCTACCTATGTAAGGTAAAAGTGTAACAGAAGGTTTAGATAAGGGAATAGGTAAGGGGTAATATTTTTACTGCCTTTCTTAATCCAACTTTTTGCATGTGTGGTCACTGTTTTGTAACTCCTGGACTGTACATACCTACCAGAGATAGCAATTATATTTACTGTATTCATACACCTTTATTTGTCCTGTAGGTGAGCCTGCATCTTTATATCTCATCTCAAAAAAAAGATCTTGTGTTTCTGATCCTTAAGGTGCTTTCCTAATGCTTTTAAAAAATCTTTTTATTGGATATTTGTTATATGAGTAATTTCAAAGGTAAAAGGAGAATAATAAAGCAGCCAAAATACAGCAGGAAAAAATATAACTCTAAAGGAACTTTCTAGAACTGGAAATTCTGAGGAACAGGGAAGAGAGGATCTAAGTGGAAGGAAAAAAACAGAGAAACAAAAAGGACCAAATTCCTGAAGATTAAGCAAACTATGAAGCATTTTTAGAAATCACATAAGTATATTAGCTGGCTTTTAGTAACTGAGACTACAGCCTTTGGCTAAGAATTATTTAAGCACTAGAAGACCGCATACGCTGAAGTACATTTCATCTGGAAGATTTTGATCTGTTTGTTGCCTGTGGTTTTTCTCGCAGTGCTTCCTGAGTCAGATTTCTTTAAATAAACTGAAGTGCTTTACATGGGCCGGAATAAGCAGCAATAAAACTACTCAGTGCTTTATTTCTGGATCTCTGTCTATTCAACAACTTGGTGCACAGCAGCAGTAAGCCACGCTGTGTCTTCTTCCATGGGTGTGCACCATGCTGAGGGCCAGTCTTGATTCAGCTTACGTGGAACTGCTTTGACTCTGCCTTTATGAACCCAGCTTTCAGTAAGTTTCAATGGTTTTCCTGTGTAGTTTCAGAAGAAACTGTGCACATTCCTGTCTTAGACACCAAATAGAAGTTCTGGATTTTATTATTATTACTATTTCAATTTTTGTTATTACAAGAACTGTTAGGACTTGATTTGTTGACTATATTTATTATTTACTTTAGCTTTTTGTTTCAATTGCTCTGATGGTGCAAAAAGCCCTGTCAGAGTCATCACACTGGATCTCACCCTGGTGGTAGTACAGAAGTGATGTCCAGAGAGTTTGCTAACTGCCTTTACACTACGCAGTCAGGGTCTGGCCTACAAGCGAGTAAACCTGGAGACATGTCACTGACAAGTACTTACACCACTGCTGGGGGCGAATGAAGTGAGAGCTGTAAGGGTATAGGAATGCTGGACTGGCAGGGAAGTCCTCATTTATCAAATACTCTTCCTTCCAATCATGATTTTCTCATCATATAATCCCATTCATAAAGTTATCAGGCTGTATCTTCAAATTAATTAATTTCCCACTTAATATATTAATATTCTAAGCTAATATATTTGCGGCTAGAGAATCTCTGTGTGTTCTCATGCAAACAGTGTTTTTCAGCTTAGATATCTCTGCTCTCCGCCACTGATGCCTCTGGCAGTGCTCCTTACCCCCTAAATCTTAATCTGGCTAGACTAAAGAAACTGTATGGTTTTAATCTCCAGTTCCCTAGGTGTACATTATTAGAAAGCTTCTTATGTACTTGCCCAGGTCTGCATTTCTTCTCGGGCCCGGGCGCCGAGGCCAGCTGGCAGAGCTCCAGCAAGGCTCCATCCTGTCACTCAGATGTGGCATCCACACTTCCTTCCCTCCATGTATTTGAAATATCTTTCTTGATGCCTCCTTTCAGCGACTGCCTGATGCTGGCTTTGTGGCAGACTGTGACAAACTGTGATGCTAAAGTAATTTGCTTTGGGTATTCTCTGAAAAATGTCTGGAATCTTAGCAGAAGCTGAATTAGAGCAGACACATTGGGCCTCAGACTGCTTAGGTGGGATATACGTCACCTGCGTCTGCGCTAGCTAACATCCTTGCTGTACGACTAGCAGAGAACGATAAGCACTTATAATTAATTCATCAATTTTGGTCTGCTGCTGCACTTCAGTATGAGATTAGCTATGGCTTAGAAGGGCATATTTCTCTCCTGGCGATATAGGCAGCTAAGACACGCATGTGTATGTCTGGGCAGACAAGCTCCAGAGCCATGAAAGGGGAATGGCCTTCTTCTCACTCGTGGTGGGGAAAAAAGCATGATATAGTTCAAATGCAAGTCAACACTATATTAACATGAAATACGGTTTAAGCTTCTTGAAAATGGAGGAGAGAACTTGGAGGTTCTGGCTCCAAGCCCTTCCAGTGGAGGAAGGAACATGTGTACACTCATCGGTGGAAGAACCGTGAGAACAGGCTGGAAAACAGAGACCCGTGCAATAAATGTACCATGTTTGTTATAGACTCGATCCGAAGCCCTGCACAGACATTCTGGGTCTTTCTTTTACTGAAGCTTTGCAATCAACTGCACTGAAGAAAGAGTTTATATGGAAGGTCCTAAAACACACACAAAGTGTTTTCTCATTGAAGTGTTACCAAAGAAAAAAATTAGGAGGCATGCATTTCTTTGGAAAAATCATCACTCAATGTAGGTTTTATACTGGTTTTTGGAATGTATATGAAGCATTCTTTTGGCTTGAAACATAATTGATCAGTCTGTTTTTCAAAGAGGAATTAAACTGGTGAGGAAAAATAATATGTTACAATAGGTTTGGAATAGTTATTAGTTTTTTAAATTATATAACTGGAAAAACGAATTTCTATTTTAATTGCCATTTAGGAAATGAATTTTATTGGAAATGTATTCTTTTAAAGTTTATTACTAGAAAATAGCTTCATTTGAAGAATGATTCTTATTTACATGTAAGATAATAATTATTCAGTGGGGGTTTTGAATCCGTTGCTGATTTTATTTACGAAGAATGATAATGTACCTGGTAAAAAATTGAAATACATCAAACTGCCTTCATTACTTGGAAGAAACTGGAAATACATGTTGCCGACTTTCAACTAAACACTTTATGCATACTGCATACAACCAAGTAATTAAACAGTAGCAAGAAATTTGAGTTAATTCTCTTAAAAAATGATGTTTTCTCACACATCTATATGTTATATTGGCAGGTTGCTATAAAGATGGCCGATATTATGGAGAAGGAACAATAATTAAAGACAACTGCAATTCCTGGTAACGTTTCAGAGACCAGTAAATCGAATTTTGTTTAACATATGTCATGAAACAGGAATTAAGGTAGTGAGCATCCTTAAATTCATATTAAAGATGTAACCAAATCAAAATGGCTGGAAGAGTAGGGCTGTATTAAGGTATTGTGAGCTAGATTACAGCCAGCTTAGAATGACAAGAGGTCAAGGGGCTTTCTAATGGAGATATGAAAATGAGAGTATTAAAATCTCCTCCTCACTGGCCTAATTTGGCTCCTGCTCAGTCAGTCTGCTGGCTCTGACCATAGTTGAAATGGTTTGAGCCTAGACCTGGGCATTAACCTGAATGCAGATGAAACAATTATCATTAAAGTTTAGGAGATTATTTTAGAACATCTTCTTCTGTTTCTTTGGCTTGAGTGATGAGACCTCACATTATTTCATAAGGGAAGGATATATAAGTATATTTACGTAGGAAATGGATGAAGTGTCTGGGCATCCCCTTCTTTGCCTTGGGACAGGAGCAGACAGTGCAGACAGGGGAGCTCTTTTGCCGGCCCCAGCAGTCGGCTGCTTAAGCCGCCTCCCTTCTTTGTCTCTCCAAAAACCAGCCCTGCACCTCCAGCCCCAGGGGAGCCTGGGAGGCTTCAGCAGCACCCAAACAGGGCTGGGGCCCCCACTGCCCTGACATTAGCCCAGGGTCTTTGGACCAAGGTGTCTACAGCCGTATGTCTCCTTTCTGGATTTCCAGGGTGAAACTTCCTCGAAAAAATTCATTTACAGGACATTGCTTTATTTCCCTGGTTTGGTCTAACAAAGATGGAAGTGAAATTTTTCAAATACTGTCTTTTGCACAAACTGTAAACCTCCCCACCTTTTTCTAATTGGGATTCATTAGGTTGTGAAGTAGCGAGAAGTAATATTATGTTTTCATGAATGTTATGTGACATTTATATTGTTTACCCTTTTTTTTCCTCCATCTTCCTTCCACTTTTAAAGTGCATATTTTTCCTCTGAAAATTCATTTTCCACTCAATGATATTCTTGCCCTTTCAGCAAATGCTTCCAAAATCTCTGGAAGTGTTCAAAAGAAGTATGCCTTGTTCGCCAAGACTTAATTCAGCGCATCAATTCTGGAGATTATGGGTGAGAACACTTTTATTTTAAGGTTTTGTTATAAATCACTGTATTGCTCATTGTGTGTATGTGCAAGTTACAAGTTATGCAGTCCTCCCCACCTCTTCCTTCCCAAGTTACATTAAAGCAATATGACAGTAAAAGTACATCTGTGAAACTCTCCTAAATCTCTGGCAAATTACAGAGTTTTAAATGGAAATATACTGAAATTCTCATGTTGGTAAGACACTGTAAAGATCTATCTAAAATATTCTCCAAATTTAGCACAATATTTTTGCTCACAAAACGCTATTTATATCATCTTCTCTTATTCTTCATTTATTACTTGGGATAGATATTTACAGTCATTTTTTCTCCTTCATCAAGACTATTCTACATGACAGGACTCTAGGTAGCACAGGAAGAGGAGAGGATGGGCCAAATGGGGACAAAGACATCAGAACTTTGTGGGGCTCAGTGTTTTTCTTGCTACCTGTTCCCTTTTCCCTCAGGTAGTGCAGAGGGATTAGGGACACCCCAGTACAGGAGCTGTGCCTTGGGAGCCTGCTGGCCGTTTACAGAGAGATACAGCGATTGCCTCCCTAGGAGCTGAGGTGATAAAATCACCAATGAATCCTGCCCAGACTTACAGCTGTGATGCAGTGCTGAAACGTTTTGTACTTCATGGGAGACATTCAAACCAACAGAGTTAGGATAGCCAATTAAGTTAGGCACCTGGAGCCCTTCACCTTCCCCTTGTCAGTGGTAAGAGGTAAGGTTTGCCACAGGGTCGTTAAGCCCACCTGAGATATGACTCAACTTCTGCAGGTGCTTGCACTCTTCACTGACTACCGGTAGACCAAGAGCAATGAGGTTTCTGTTTGGGCAGCATGAATCCCATCCCCTTGCTCCTCACACACAAGCAAGAAAGAAACAGGTAAAGAGAATGGTCTCCCCTGTGGCTCAGCTCTTTTCCAGTAATAATAAGTTTTAGTGTGTTCCAAATGTGTATGGCTGCAAGGTTGGTTTTTTTTTTTTTCTGTTGTGCGTACAGTTTGCAGGGTTAAGGCTACAATCTGAGTCCAGTCTACCTGAGAGTAGGGAAAGAATAATTAAAGAGCCACAGGGAACCCTTTCTCTCAACCTGGCTATTGGTGTAAAACTCAGGAAGGTGTCAGCTGGGCTTTCTGCTGGATTCAACAGTCTCTCACTGGTGGTGCACCAGAGCTTGGAGGCAATGTAGCTCACTACATGAAGCTGTTAGTTCTCTGTGGGCGTCTGGTCTGAAGCATAATTTAAGCATAACTTCAAGACAACAGTAATTGTTATGACTGAGCACCTTGTTTTCCAGCACTTCTCTGAAGCACTGCATGCTCAGCTCCTGCTGGCTGACATGATGCTGACCTCACACCACCACTTCTTATATGCTACTGTGTTGCTCCATCCTATACTCTTTTGCAGTGGCAGAGCCCATACTAAACATTTTCTCCTGCATATCGAATACAAGGTTTTGAAATATAATTCGAAACATTTATTTCTGGATACTACTGTTAGCGGTGGTCTTACAAAGGAGCAAAGTATTAATGTGAGTGGTATCTCTAACCTGGGTTTTGTTTGCTTATTTTTTGTCTGTGAGGAAGATGGAAAGCTGACAACTACAGTCAGTTCTGGGGAATGACAGTGGAAGAAGGTTTCAAAAAGCGCCTGGGCACCTTCCCTCCATCGCATTCCTTGCTGAATATGAGAGAAGCTCCAGTAAGTGTCATGTACAGCTGTTAAATTTTTTAAGAACTTTATCACATTAAAAAATAAATGTAGACAATTATAAGACTACAATTCAGGGATTTAACACTAAATGTTTACATGTTGAGTGTAAAGCTTCCAGAATAGTTCTCCTAGCCATACAGTGTGTAGTCCTATCGATGGAAATCAAGCAAGGAGGCTCAAAAGCAAATGCTGGGAAGCTCTGCACCAGTACTGACTTATCATTGTAGATCACTGGTGTTTGAAATCTTTGCTCCTTTAGGAAGTTCCATACTATCCTCTCCGTTTGTTAATCATTGCACACATAGCTGTAACCATAAATAAAAAATCATCTGGGAATAGTTCATTAAGGATAACAGCTATAGCAATCTTTGAAAGAAGTTCTGAAAGCCTGTAAGATAAAGCAATGTGAAGTCACAGCAGGAGGCTAGAGTTCTGGCCAAATGGAAAGAAAAATGATAGGAAGCATGGGAAAACGAGATGATTCTCTACTACCAGCTTTCTAAACCTCTTGGCCACGGCCATTTTCATGGCAGCTATATTAAATTTCCCATCATATATTTATGTTCAAATTAGTTCTGCAGCAAATGAAGTATACTTAAAGTTATGTAGGTAGGTTAAGCAATTAAAGGAGAAATGCGTAGTTATTGGATCCAGAGGAGATTTTCCAATGCTTGGGATCAGTTACTTCGCCTCTTTCTTAGAAGACCCAAAATTATGGAAATCAGAGACTGAAAATGCAAACTGCCTAACCATAGTGAGGTTAGAAAAATTGCAAGAATAAGGACATAGATCCAAGGTTTGCAAATGACACTAAGTATAACCATTTTTTATCTTTGTCTTCCATATATTCCAGGCAAATTATGTAATCTGATTATCTGTTTGAGGTCAACTGTTGATGCTTGTTGTATATGTGTATGTCAGAAAGGTTTCCACATCATGGACGGCCCTGTGGGATCAGCAGTGCAGAGCTGCCGCTTGACAGGGAATTTGGGAAAAAGGGAGAGGGCCATGTGCCTCTGCAGTAATTTTAACAATCCTAACCTTTTTCTTGATACAAACTGGTATGTATGGTTCCACACAAAGTCAACCTCCTGCACCGGTGTGGTAAAGCGTTGTTTTGTGGCCCAGACTGGCCAGCTTGCTCAAAATTACACTATAGAGGGTTGTCAGAGCAAGAAGTTGACGGAAATTAAGCCTTGGAGTGTTGCCTTGTATGATTTACTACATTACTCTTCACAGCCAAAGAAAGATCCATTTCAGCTGAAGATGGCAAGTCAAAATAAAAATGACATAAAAGAGTTTACTGCAATATTTAGTACTTATCTGCCACTAATTACCAGTGAACAGCATTGAGGCTCAAGAAAGCTGGAGTTGATTTGTTGTTGCTGTTGCTGGCATTTTCCTTGAGGAATACAGTGTGACGCATATGTAGCTGAAACAAAAAGTGGGTGTCATGTACCTATCTCAGAGATTGACATCTACATTACTAGATATCTAACTATCTGAGACAAATCCGACCTACGAAAACAAGAAAGGGAAGGTTACAAGAAATTGTTCACGATATATCCTCTTTTCCATTTAATTTGGGGTAGCCGATCAGTCAGTGGTCCTGCATTGTGTCCAGCCTATTGAATCATCATTATTAAGCTTCCTGCAGTTTCTCTGACTGCTACACTTCATATGGCCTTTCTTCCACTGATACATTTCTCAGGTATATTTTCTCTAGCTATCTGCTATCTTTTTACAAAATCTGAGAGCCACAACTCAACTACCTTTGGTCCTACCAGACACCTGGGAAGATTCAATGCACTCTTCTCCAGTAATCCAGCTTTGCACATTCATGCATTTAGCCCTCAGGAAGTCCTACATGTTGCTAGAAGCACAAGCCTTGCACAGGATTCTAAGAAATCTTTCTCTCTACTTACAAAAGTGAAAAATATAAATAATGACTTCTGTATAATTTTCTCAGCTTCTGGAAAATTCATTGAGCTTGCAGAAAATTGCTCTGAATTGTACATGAGCCCGTCTCCTACCCATGGCTTCTCTTCAGACTTCATGGAACTTTCTTGATCTTACCCCAGTGAGTTCTCTCTTAGCTAACCTTGATGTAAAAATATTTTTCTCTGAAGCTTCCTGTGAAGCTCCAAATATCCCTGATTCTGTCCTGTTCTAGAGGTTTCTAGAAGAACATTATCTGTTTCGTGTTCTTGTTATGCCTTGGGAAATTTCCTGTCATCTGCCACATTTTAATACTTTGCAAAAACATTAAAAAAATCAATAATGTTTTTCTCCTCTTATAGCCAGCTCCATATTTACGGTCACTGCATGATCTAGCAATTTCATAGCGTGGATTACGGTCACCAGGGGTATGTTGACAGATTATTCCTGTTGGCAAAAAAACAGTAGCCATGGAGTTCACTTTCAGGCACTTTTTAAGATAAGTATCTTACCAGATTTTCAGAGACACTTGCCCCAACTTCACCTTCCATGAATAATTTTCTGTCACTGATATTCTGTGAAGCATGCTAACACCTTTACAAACTCCTAAGTGATAAAAAGAAGTGAGTTTTCATGACAGTGTTTCCATTAATCTTCACCTGTAATTAGGTGGCAGTTCAGAAGAGGGTAAAAAGAAATGAATGACGAAATTTAGAAACAATGACTTCTTAATATTTTTCAGAGGCATTCTCCAGCCTTCATGGTTTGACCTTTGTATGACTTTGTTGAGTACTGATTCACTTGCAGGACAAGGTACCAGTTACTTACTGTGGATAAATTGGCACTAAAATATTCATGCATTCTCTGGGATTATTACTACATTTCCCATTTTGAAAGTGAGAAAACTGCAAGTCTTTTGCCCAAAGTCATACATTTAGTTGATAAAAATGCTACAGTTAGTGTTCAGGAGTTTTGGGGTCTGTCTTGTGCTGACCTGAATAAAACCTGGTAGTTTTGCTAAAGTAGAAAGTAAATCATAGCTACCAATTAATTAAATACAACTTTTTTTTTATTTAAATAAAAATTAATTACTCAGCATGCTACTGGTCTACTATTTAGGGAATAAATGACAGTTTCTGGTATCTAAGGGCCTGCTGTTCTGATTATTTTCTGCTGTCTTTTGGGGATGCTTGAGAAAAATTTTTTTGTGTCGAAGGGTCTCCTTTCTTAATTGAATGGAAAAAATATTCAGAAATGTAAAGCCCTTCTGTGTTAACCAGTTTACATTTATGGCAAAGTCTTAGTTCTTAGCAGTGGTGAAAATTTGGTTGTGGAGTAGAGACTTTTTAGTTGTTTCTTTGACTGACATATCCAACTACAAGTGTAGCATCATAACATTACTTCAAATTAAATGGTGTGACAGAGCTACGTTTCGTCTTAGGGAAAACAAACTTCTTGAAGTTGCCCATAGAGCTTTTAAAAGCTCTGCTATTGATAAAAGACTATATCTGCTCAGTAAGGTGATGTTTTGACCCTGCTTCGGCAGAAGGGTTGGACTAGATGACCCACAGAGGTCTCTTCCAACCCCTACCATTCTGTGATTCTGTGATTCTGTTTATGTCTGGAAGGGTAGTCTGACGTGATGGCACATTAGAATACCTAAAAGACAATGATGTGGAGCAAGAACTGAACGTGAAATGAGGACCCTCTGCTGCAGAGAATGGCTAGACCTGAACATAGACTGACAGCTAGATACACCACAAACACTGTTGTGACTCCTGACAAAGCTGACGCTCCCAATAGTGTCGTGTGTATTATCTGAGAAAGCATTCTGAAAGTGTTTACTCACTGCAGGAGATAATATGATCATTCATGAAGTTCTATGTAGTGCAAAAAACCCCATCATGCCTTCAAAACACGTTGTGAGAGACATTTGGTCGTATTCTGTCAGTACCTGTCCTGGCAAGACGTGCATTGCAATGGTGGCGTCTGCATCTGCCAGCAACAAGCTGCTTGCCTGGTGCTTGCCTAAGTGCCATCTTACAAGAAAATGAAATACATAGTTTCGTAATAAGGCACCATTTTGGATTAAGTGTCAAAGAACTCATAAAGGCAATGCAAAGATATAGAAAGTACACCTGTTTTTGTTTTGATATATAGCTTTTCATAGAAAAAATCTCAGCAGTTGTAGATCTCACTTGTGCAAACTGAAGGTCATGCATACCCATTTTCTCTTCATAAAGCAAGTGATATTCAGAAACTTTTTCCTACATTAAAAAAAAATATTGTTTTCCCTCAGCAAAACTGTTTCCACATTTGCTAATTCGGTAATCTTCAGCCTTTTTTCTCTGCTGTGCCATCTGAAGAAGTCGTATCCGAAGTATGAGTGTTCCTTTACATCCATTTGCCTTCCGGCTTAGGCCAGACTGCTAGCTTCACTGCAGAGAATACATACGAAGGTTTAAAAATAGTTTGACAGTCATTTTGCTGATTACATTGTGCTGTCTGATACTGGTCCATGGAGCACGCATTGAGAAACTTACTACTTGTCACAGAACAGCGGTACTTCTCAGTCCTGCAGGCTACAGGTCAGTCCTGCACTTCTAAATGACAAGGCTGAGGGCTGATAAGGGATTTGCTCTGGCATTTACTATATGAGGCTATTAAATACATTTGCAGTAGTTTGGGAATACGTACAGTAACACTGTCAAAGACCAAATATCTGTTCAGAATTTTGCTTTCCTCAACTGCCTCATTTGTAGCATTGTAAACAGTTATTGCCTATGTAAGTGTGTTAAAGTATCTTTGCCAAAATTTACTTGTTTACTGGTTGATAGCGAACAGTCTTATCGTGGAAAAGAAATGCCATTTGTCTGGGATTTCACCTGTATGATTCATCTTCACAGTAAATCTTGTGCTTGTGCTTGCTTATTAACGATGAACATAATGATAATTTAACAAGATATTGTTTAAATTACCTGTCGTTTTCTTTATGCCATTTGAGTTTGCAAGACCCATGTATCTAGCAAGCTTTTGAAAAAGCAATGATTAATCAAACTACTGAGATTAATATTTTAGCAAGATTTAAAAGATTACTGGCTTGTTATAGGTGAAAGTAAAACTTTCAAAAGTACTTAAATGAACTAACAGCTTGCAGTATGCTTTAATAATATTTAGGACTCACACTCTGTATCTGATGCAGCGAACCTAGAAGCACTTGAGAGTTACTGGGTCTGGGGACGTGCACAGACTGTATCAATCTGTCTGTTGGGACTGTATCCCAGTTTAACGTCAGATACAGACCTGAAGTACAAACCTCTTTTTTCCTTACCCGCTTCTTCTTGTGTAGACTTAAGAGTCACTTAAGCAATTTAGAAAAATGGTGCAACAACAACACCCAGAAGTAAAAGACTAAGTAAAATGGAGTAAAATAAAAGAATTTAAACAGGATAGAAGCCATTGTGTTTCAGGTTATGAACCTACTTACAAGAAAGAAGCATCAGGGAATGTTTTGTTTAGGAACAGATTATCACATTTTGTATTCTGTATTTTCCTCCGGAGCAGATGTTATCAATAATTGTTTGAAACAAACTGATAGACTGGGTGGACTAATATTGCAATTCTCTGTTGCCTTTCCTATTTCCCTGCACAGCGTAAACAATCATTCCATAAAGTTCAACACTAAAAAACAAATGGGTCAATGGTTTCGAAATGTTGAACACAGAGCAGATTATTAGCAGTTGTACCAGATGGTTCTTGCATATGCAGATATCTGTGCAAAGCTTGGAGGATGTAAATTAAGGCTGAGAGATAAAGATTCCAAAAATGGCTGTACAAACAGCTTTAGTGAGCAGACCATGAATTCTCATCAACCTAACTTCAGGCTGTAAAGCAGAAGGACAATCATTAGTTTTCATTCTGGAACAAGAATAAGTACTGGAGACTGAAAAACCTCTGTGTGAAAGACAAATCAATGATACACCGTACTGATCCCTCCCCCGTAGTCACTAAAATTTCCTACCTACAGTCACGTGTCAAGGAGACAAGGGCTACAAGGATGGTGAGGGGACTGGAACATCTCTCCTACGAGGGGAGGCTGAGGGAGCTGGGCTTGTACAGCCTGAAGAAGAGAAGGCTGCGAGGGGACCTAATATATACTTACAAATATCTGCAGGGTGGGTGTCAGGAGGATGGGGCCAAGCTCTTTTCAGTAGTGCCCAGCGACAGGACAAGGGGCAACGGGC